>Ga0256407_10000634_pt1 | contig 80559 bp, 27 predicted proteins | sample RumenRJG_04DNA_FD_193489 | JGI IMG/M metagenome (GOLD analysis project Ga0256407, IMG submission 193489) | Bovine rumen microbial communities from Lethbridge, Alberta, Canada - RJG_04 | ecosystem: Host-associated > Mammals > Digestive system > Stomach > Rumen | place: Canada: Alberta... | reverse complement strand
GCGTGGTCAATGCTGAATGCTGAATGCTGAATGCTGAATGACTCCCCCACCCGGCTTCGCCGGGAGCCCCCTCAGGGAGGGGGCCGGCGCTTCGCGCCGACGAAGCGTGCCCGGCGCCTGGCCCGGCTCCCCCGCTGGGGGAGCTGGCGAGCGAAGCGAGCCGGAGGAGGCGTGGTCAATGCTGAATGCTGAATGCTGAATGCTGAATGACTCCCCCACCCGGCTTCGCCGGGAGCCCCCTCAGGGAGGGGGCCGGCGCTTCGCGCCGACGAAGCGTGCCCGGCGCCTGGCCCGGCGCCCCCGCTGGGGGAGCTGGCGAGCGAAGCGAGCCTGAGGGGGTCGGTCCTGCGCGGAGCGCGGGCCATAAGGCCGACTCCACGCGCCCGTGGCTGGGTGCGGCATGGCCGCTCCCCGCCACGGGCGCCGAGGGGGACTCTAGCGGAGGATCATGATCGTGCCGCCGAGGCCGGTCACGTCGGCGGCGACGCCGGTCGGGATTTCGTCCCCTTCGGGCGTCTTTCGGGTCGACGGCCAACCGTAGGTGTAGCGGAGCTTCGCGAACTTCTGGCCGAAGGGATTGCCGCACGCGACGCCCTGCACGAGCTCGACGTTCTTCGTGTCGATGCCGGCCTTCCATTCCACGAGCTGGACCGTCAGGGTGCGGCCGCTCTGGACGAGCGGGCTGTCCTGGTCGACCGACAGGCGGACCTTGTGCGCGAGCTCCGTCGAGCGCCAGGCGAAGCGCTTGTTGTCGGCCCCCTTGTCGTAGGAGGCGTAGACGGGGGCGTCGACGCCCGCCTTCCAGCCCTTGAGCGGAACCAGGAACGCGATGTCGAGATCGTGGTTCATCGGATCCTCGCTCTCGCTGTAGGTCCGGAAGCAGCCCGTGGCCTGGAGCCGGGCGCCCTCGCCCGAGAGCAGGAGGCCCTGCGGTCCGGCCGCGCTCTGGCGCTCGTAGCAGAACTGCGGAACCGTCGCGGTCGATTCGTCGAGCTCCAGGCCGGCGTCCCGGCCCCGGACGGTGATGCCGTCGCCGTTGCGCCATTCGAGCCGCGAGCCGCCCCTTGCGACGATCCACGTGTTGGAGCCTTGCAGGTCCTGCCACCCGCTGAAGGATCCGACGGCGCCGTTCTCGAACACGAGCCGGATGTTTTCGCTCTTGGCGCTCCCCAGCTGGATCGTGTTCTCCTCGCGGAGGGTCAGGGCGTCGAACACGACCGTCCAGCCGGACCACTTGGAATCGTTTCCGCCGCCCCAGACGTTGCCGTAGAGCTGCGAAGACCCGGCCCCTTCGCCGACGAAGCGCACGTCGAGGCGGTTCACGTTGAGGTCGAGCGACTGGAAATACCACGTGCCGTCGGGGACGGTCACGACGGCCGTCGTGCCGTCGAGGAACTTCGCCGGCGCGTTCTTGCTGTTCGGATAGCCGAGGACGTCCGTGAGGTCCGTGACGCCGGAGACGGTCCAGTTCGCCGGGTCGTCCCAGCGTCCCTCGGTCACTTCGGGCTTCCAGGTGTAGGTCGCGGCGTCGGTCGTCGTTCCCGTGAACACGTCGCTCGCGCTCGTCCATTCGGTGCCGCCGGGCGCGGTGTTGACGGAGCGGATCTGGAAGTAGACCGTGCGCGGCAGGCCGGGAACGGTTCCCGTGAGCGAGACCGTGCCGATCTTCGTGACGGGCATTTCGGCGATCCGCACGAAGTTGTTGGTGTCTCCGTCCTCGCCGTACCAGAGCGAGACGGTCGTCGCGCCCGCGCCGAGGACGTCGAGCGTTCCCGCGACCGTCATGTCGTGGTGCGAGACGGAGGTGACGGACGCGGCGCCGGCGAGGGCGGAGCCGGACTTGGTCGCGAACGCGGCGGGAAGCGTCGCGTCGTAGCCGCCGTCGGTCGTCGTCGCGACGAGCCGCCACCAGCCGTTGGTGCCCGGGACGACCGGAACGGTCGCCGCGAACGCGCCGGCGGACGCGACCGGGAGATTCGTGACGGTCCCGTCGGAGAAATCGTCCTTGTATCCGTAGGCGAGCGAGAGCGAGAATCCGGTTCCGGACCCCGTGGAAAGGAGCGAGCCGGAGACGGTCATGCGGTCGCCGTCGGTCGTGGCGGAAGCCGCCCCGAGCAGGGTCTGCGCGACGTCGAGCGACAGCAGCGGGGTCCAGAGTTCCGCGCCGTTCGCGCCCAGAAGGGCGAGGCGGAAATACGGAGTCGCGGCCGGGTTCGCGACGGGGATCGTCACGGAGGTTTCCGTCGCCGCGCCGGTCACCGACGCGAGGTTTTCGGCCGAGTTCGCCCAGGCGGTCTTGTTCGTCCCGCAGTCTTCGGCGCCCCAGAAGGCGCGGAGCGTTCCGGCCGGAAGGCCGGCGGTGAACGAGACCGTCGCGGAGACGCCATCGGTGGCGCGCTTCGTGGAGACGACCGTCATGGTGCGGTCGGCGGACGGCCGCAGGAACGAGCCGTCGCCGGGATCGAGGAACGGCTGCATCGCCGACGCGGACACGGTCCGCGTGCCGGTCGTGTTCCAGCCGAGGCCAAAGGTGTTGCTGTCCTCGCCCGCGCCGGCGCCGCCGGAGCCGTTGCCCATGCGCACCTCGAACTCGTACCAGGTGGTCTCGTCCGGCGTGAAGGCGCCGAAAACGGGATGCGCACCCCAGTTGGCCTGGCGCAGGACTTCCGTGTCGCCGATCCGGACGATGCAGGAGTCGTCGATCGAGGAGCCGATCGTGTAGGTCGTCCCGCCTTCGAGGAAGATCCAGCCCTTGTAGAAGAAGCCGATGTTGTTGCCCCAGACGTAGGAGGCTCCGGACTTCTCGCTCGCCCATGGGGTCTGGTTGTAGCGGTAGGCCATGAGGACGCCCTCGACGCCGTCGGCCTTCGTTTCGTCCCAGACCATCGCGTCGAGGCCGTCCGCATTGCCGCTGCCGGCGGAAAGCCGCATCTGGCGCAGGCCCCAGTCCGACGCGCCGACCGAGCCGCCGTCTCCCGCGAGCGTGTCGAACGTGAAGACGTCGCCCGCGCCGCGCTGGTCGTGGTCGTTCTCGCCGACGAAGCGCGCGTAGTAGCGGCGCTCGGCGCGCAGGTTCCCGACGCGAACGGGCGCGACCGCGCCGACCGGGACGCCGTTCGTGAACGGCACGCTCCAAACCTTGGCCGGCGAGCCCGGCTCGAAGGCGTCCGGATCGAGCGCGTATTCGAGCGAAATGTCGACGAGGCCGTTCTGCGAAAGAGATCCGACCTCGAAAACATAGGCGGAGAGCGTCACGTCGTTGCCGCCGGGCGCGATGCCGCCGACGGCGGCGTTCGGCAGGATTTCCGTCAGAACCGGAATGTCGGGCAGGTAGTAGGAAGCGCTCCAGGAGGACTTTCCGCCGTCGGCGATTCCGACAAAGCGGACATAGACGGCGTCCCCGAGCTCCGCGGCCGGGATGGTCGCGGTGAGGAACGAGGCGGTTTCGTCCATCGCTCCGACACGCATGGAGCCGGCCCATCCCGCCACGGCTTCGCCGCCGTGGCGCTGGCCCCAGACGGCGTAGACGTTCGGGAACGCGGGCGAGCCCGCAGGGGCGGACACGACGGCCGTCAGGCCTTCGGCCGTGCGGACGCAGGAGCCGAGCTCGAGCGGACGGGTCCCGGGGCGGTTCTCCGCCGCTGTCGCGAACGCGACAGGCCCGGACGTGCAGACGTTGTTCGCCGCGCCGTCGTTCGCGGCGACGAGCAGGGCGTAATAGGCGGAGCCGGGACGGAGCCCGGACAGCGTCGTCTCGTGGTTGCCGGGGACGAAGTCCGCGGCGGGAACGGCGACGTTCGTGCAGGACGAAAGGTCGTCCAGCGCGGCCGCGGACTCGGCCCAGTAGAGCCGGATCGACTCGATCGCGCGGCCGGAGCCGGCGCGGACGAGCAGCCAGGGCATCGTGACGTCGCCCGGCCCGATCGCGGCCGCGCTTTCCAGCACGACGAGCGGCGTCGGGTCGGACGCGGCGGTCGTGATGGACACCGTGTCCGCGCACTCCGTCTCGAACGTGTCGGCTCCCGAATGGTTCACCGCAAGGAAGCCCACGACATAGTCCGTCTCGGGCGCAAGGCCGGTCGCGGTGCCTTCGTAACGGCCGTCGGCGGGCTCGGCGGAGGAGTAGATCAGATTCGTGATCGTCGCGGAGCTTCCGTCCGCGGTCGCGAGCGCGTAGACCTCGACGGAGTCGGCGCCGAAGCCGGGCCACAGGTCGAAGGAGAACGTGGCGGACGTATCGTCGAGCGTGACGAGCGCGGGGTTCGCGATGTCCGGGCCGCTCATCTCGTCGGCGAGGACCTCGATCTTGCCGGTTCCGGAGAAGTGGTTGTCGTCGATGTGGTCGGCGCCGGACGCCGACGAGCCCCACGTGCCGCGCTGCAGCGCGACGCCGTTCACATAAAGCTTATGGACCGTTTCCGTTGTTCCGTCAACTGGAATGAACTTCGGGCCGAAGCCGGCGCGGTCGTTGAGGTGGAGGTCCTGTGCGCAGAACGAGCCGGCCTTGCCGATGCGAAGCGTCGCGGCGCCGCTTTCAAGGCGCACGGGGACGTCGATCTTGCAGCCCGTCGTCGCCGATCCGAGCGTGACGTCACACCCGTTGATCGCGAGCTCTCCGTCGATGCCGGTCTGGTCGCCGCCAAGGCGGAGATAGCCCGGGAACGAGATCGCGAGCCCCTTCGGAGCGACGATCGACGCCCAGACCTCGTTGGGCGACGCCTGGCTCTGGACGGTCGAATACAGGTAGCCTTCGTTCGGGAGACGAAGCGTTCCGGCCGTGCCGTCACGATAGTCGGATTCCGTGCCGATCGCGGCGCGGTCGCCTTCGAGGACGACGCCGCCGGATGTGACGGTCAGCGTTCGGTCCGCGCCAAGGGCCGTCCCCTTGCTCCAGTTCTTGTTGAGGCAGAGGGAATTGACCGTCGCGTCCGACGCGAGCGCGATCGTCTTCTCGTTGACGAACACGTTCTCGCCCGGATCCGTCGCGGCGGCGAGTGAATCCTTGGAGGCCGGGTGCGTCGGGGCGCGGACGATGCAGTCGGCCTCGCCGTCGCTCGAGCCCAGATACGGGAAGTAGAGGCGGCCGCCCCACTGGACCGCGCAGACGATCCATGGGACGATCGACTCCCGGTTCGAGCCGTTTTCGCCATCGGCGCCGATGGCGTGGTCGCCGAAGCCATGGACGATAACATGCGATTTGACGGCCGGCATGCTGCCACCGTATTGGTTGACATCCGTTGTTGAGACCTTCAGCGTGCCGCGGTTCTCGTGCCGGAGTTCGGAGAACTCCATCTGGTTCGTTGGCGTGGAGTTGAGGAAGTCCGTCGTGTTGATGTAGGAGTAGCCGCTGCTCACGACGAGCGCGTCAGACCGGTTCGGGTTCCTCGGGATGCCGTTTTTGGGCCACGAGTCGTTGTTGCCTCGCTGCAAGAGCGTTCCGCCGGCCATGACCATGGCCTTGCCGCCGAAGCTGTTGTCCCCGGGCCCCCAGGCGCCCCAACCGTGCGTGCTGCCCCAGGTGGCGACGCCGATGGACGAAGCGATGCCCGCGTAGGCAACCTGCCCCTCGATGACGAACGTTGCGTTCGCCGCCTCGTAGCCAGTGTTGGCCTTGAGCCAGAAGCCGCCGCCGCGGGAGCTGATGCCGCAACCGTCGTATTTCTGCCGCTGGCGGATGTAGAGCGTCCCGGCAAAATCCTTGAGCGCGCTGTCGAAGTAGCCGACGGGGCCCTCATAGACGATGTCTCCCTCGCCAATGATCGGGAATCCGTTGCCCCAGATGAAGTTGGAGCAGTTGCCCATCTGGTCGTCGGCACCGTCCTTCCACCCGTGGTCGAGGTTGAGGAGGTGGAACGTCCTGCCAGCGGGGACGGTCAGCGCCAGGCCGTATCCGTTTTTGAAGATGATGCGGTTGTGGGTGTTGCGAAGCGTCGTGTCGGTCACGTCCGGGTGCTTTCCGGCGTCGAGCTCCAGTCCGTCGGGGATGGCGAGGCCGAGCCGGCTGCCGGATCCAGAGCTGCCGAGGTAGAAGGTAGGGAGGGCGTTCAGGACATCCTTGCGGCCGAGGCCCGTGATGCGAAGAATCCCCGGCTTGTCCTGCTCCCCGGTGCGGAACGTCAGCGTCTTGTTGCTGCCGGCGAGGCGGAGAGACCCGGACGCGGGCGCGGATTCGTCGAAGCCGATGTAAAGCGCGCCGACCGTGGCGTCGACGTCGAGCGTGAGGGTCTTGTCCTTGGCTAGCGGGACGATGGCCACGTCGCCCGCGCCGTCGGGATAATCGCCGGCGGCGCCGGCGTCGCGAACGCACGTCCACTTGGCGGCGTCGGACCAGTTCATGCCTGCGCTGACGGCGTCCGCGACGAACACGCTGCCCTTGCAGACGGGCATGCAGATTGCGATTCCCATCGTCGAATCGCGCTCAATCTCGCCAGACACGGCATTGAAGCGGTAGGCGGCGATGGCCGTGAAACCGGGTTCCCGCGCGACGAGCGTGACGCCGTCTGCCGCGAGTTCGAACGGGCGGATGTCGAGCGGCAGGTAGTATTCTCCCGCGATCGGGAGCTCCGGCAGGACGATCGTGTCACCGGGACGGACGGGCGCGGTGCGCAACTCGGCGAGGCTCACGACGGCGCGGGCCGACCCGCCGGGGCGGACGACGAGCTCCCAGGTCTCCAGAACCTCGTCGCCATCCAGCGTTCCGGTCACCGTGACCGTGGCCGTGGCGGTCCTGCCGGCGGAAGGGATGCCCGGCCAGGAGAGGGTCCCGGCGGCGGAGAAGTCCCGCGTCCCGATTTCGTTTCCGTCGTAGGCGAGGGTCGCCGAGAGCGTCGCGCCCTCGAAGACGTCGGTGACGCCGAACGAGAAGTCGACGGCCGTTTCGTCAACGGAGAAGCGGTAGCCGATGCCCGTCGTGGCAAGCGGCGTCGCGCGCGTGGCGAACGTCCCGGCAACGGGTGCGTAGGAGACGACGCCCCATTCGTTCACGAAGCGGAAGCGAAGCTCGTAGGTCGTCGCGGGGGCGAGGCCGGCGACCGTCAGGGCGGCGGACTCGCCCGTCGTCCCCGCGATCTCGGCCGAGGCGACGACGGTCTCGAACCCGTCCGCCGACGCCTCGAGCCGCAGGACGGCGGAGGATGATCCCGCGCCGTAGTCGGAGAGGGTCGCCGTCGCGCCCATCGACTTGCTTCCGCGCCAGTCGAACGCGCCGGTTCCCGCCGCGGGCGCGGGATCGAGCGTCGTGAAGGTGACGAGCGCCGAGACGCCCGTCGCGCCCTGGTCGTTCACCGCGGTCGCCTGCGCGTAGTAGGTCGTGTTCGTGACGAGTCCGGAGAGGGCGCGGGGGAAGGCGTCCAAGCCGGTCGCGTCCGTCGCAAGGACGCCGGAGAAGACCGGGAGGGAGAGGTTCTGGTTGGTGCTCACGACGAGCGAGACCGTCGCCCGCGAGGCGCCGGATCCGAACGCGATCAGCCGAGTCGCGAGCGTCGCGTTCGTGTAGTCGACGGAATCGGCCGCGAGCGCGAGGGTCGGCGCGGGATCGCTGTCGTCCACGACGTTCACGCGCAGGATCACCGCGCCGTCGCCGCCGCGGCCGCCCATGGAGCAGAAGGGGTTGTTGTTCTCGCCGGATCCGCCACCGCCGCCGCCGCCGAGGCCGTCCGTGCCGTTGACGGCCGTGGTCCGGGCGCGCGCCGACGCCGACGAGACGCCGGTGCCGCCGCCGCCCGCGCCGCCCGCGGCGCCCGCGCCGTTGTAGCCGCCGCCCGCACCGCCGCCGCCGCCGTAGACGACGAGCGTACCGGTGATGGAGCTCTCGACGCCGTCCCCGCCGGCGCCCGGGACGTTCTGGGTGCCGTCCGCCCCGGCGGAGCCCGCGCCGCCGCCGCCGCCGGCGGAGTTGTCGCCGTTGGTCGTCGCCGCGCCGCCGGCGTGGCCCTCGCCGTCGACGCCGACGGCATGGACGGTGCTCTTGCCGGACGAACCGCCGCCCGAACCGCCCGCGAGGCCGTAGCTTTCCTCCGGTTTGTTGGAGCCCGCGTAGTTGAAGTTGCCGCCGCCGCCGCCGCCGTGCGCGGTGAATAGGACGGAGCCTCCGGCGGCGAGCGTGGTGTCGCCGCCGCAGGCCGTGGCCGGAGTGACTCCCTCGTGGAGCTGGTTGGCGTCGCTTTTGTTGGAGTACCAGTAGGTGTGGATCGCCGGGCTGCCGCCCGCGCCGACCGTGGCCGTGTAGGATTGCGCCTGGAAGGAGAGGTCGGAAGCGGCGACCACGCCGCCGCCGCCGCCGCCGCCGCCGCGCTGCAAGCCGCCCGCGCCGCCGCCGCCCACGACGAGGATTTCCGCGCCGGCGCTCGCCTTGTTCGGCGAGAACGTGAACGAGCCGTGCCGCGAGAAGACGTAGGTGCGGTGGGGCAGGTCGTCGATCACCCGGTCGGGCGTGCGCGAGAACGAGCCCCAGCCGTCGGTGTAGGAGGACTCCGTCCAGCGGTCGAGCAGGACGGGGCCCGCCGCCGTGCCGTCCGGGAACACCTCCGCGGGCGCCGTCTCGTCGTAGAGGCGGATCTCGTCGAAGTACATCGTCGCGTCCTCGCCGTCCTCGTCGAGCGAGAACTGCAGGATGGCCATGCCGGGGATGGTGTCCCAGCCGCGGGTCTGGTCGAGCTTCTGCCGGTCGAACCAGATCGTTTGCGCGTTGTTCGCGCTGGAGACAACGAGCTGGTGCCATGAGCCGACGACGCTGACTGGCCCTCCGAGGTCGTTGGTGAGCGCCGTGTAGGAACCGGCGCCGATCTGGGTGTTGTCCTTGATGAAAAGCGATCCGTCGCCGCCGTTTGCGGCGGCGAACTGGAAGAAACAGCGGAAGTGCGCGCTCGCGGGCGCATAGAACCAGAACGCGATCGTCCAGTCCTTCTGGAGGCCTGGATTGGGGACGGCGAGCGTGCTGTGGCTCGGGACCGAGATCACGCCCGTGCGGTCGCCGAGGACGGCGGCGTCCGACACCATCGAGAGCGTCGACATCGTGTCGGTGAGCGTGACGGGCTGCTTGTTGCCGGAGGACACGCCTTCCTTTGCGGGCGAGCCGATCACGGCCTCGAGGGGATTGGCCCCGTCGAACGTGTAGAGCCCGACGAGCCCGGCGCGCGCGGGCGGCGCGAGAAGGGCGAGGGCGAGAAGGATGAGCGATCTCTGGATCTTCTTCATGGGGAACCTCCGAAGAGTCGGTGTTTCCGGTTGAACGTGCAAAGGGAAAGACGGGAGCGTTCGAACGAGTCGAAAAGTCAGTGAGAAACGAGGAATGGGAACGCCAACGTATTCTACACGAAACGCGCGGGAATAGCAAACCCTCCGCCCCCGGACTCTTGCGGGAGGGGGCGGAAAGGGCTAGAATCCGGATTCTCCATGAAGATACGTTCCGTTCCTCCGTCCTCCCTCCGCGGCATCGCCGCCGCGGCCGCCTTCGCCGCCGGCGCCGCGGCGCGGGCCGAAGTGCCGCGTCCGTGCCCTGCCCGCGCAATCTCCGTCGCGGACGGGCAGGTCGAGATCGTGCACCACGTGGACCGCAAGGCGACGTACCATACCTGCTTCGCCTGCGACGACCTCGCCGTGGCCGACTGGCGGGCCGTCGCGGCGAGCCGCGAGACCTCGGCGCTCGACTACGACGTCTGCTCCAACGGCCTCGCGCGCACGCCGGCGGACGGCGCCACGCGGCGCTTCTTCCGGATCGGGAGCTCCTACGAGCCGTTCCGGAAGGACGACGCCATGCCGCGCGCCCCCGTCCGCGACGACCTGGAGGTTCCGCTCTCCAGGATCGAGAAGAAGGACGGCGACTTCGACGCCTCGACGGGCGTGCTCACCCTTCCCAAGCCGAACAAGTCGTCGCAGGTCTGGTTCGGAAACCACAAGTGGAACGAACCCGTCGACGCGACGGACTACGAGTGGCTCGTCATCGAGAAGCGCGACGCCACGGACACGTTCAACGTCCGCCTCTACTACAACGACCCGGACGGCGGCGACGGCGCCATCCAGTCCACCCTGCGGTGCGAGACCTATCGGGACCGCTGCTACCTCCGGCTCGACCCGCGCTACCGGGGGTCCGTCCGGATGATCCAGTTCCAGGCCGTCTCGAACGCCTGGCACTACGTCCCGAGCGACACGGTCGTCACGCTGGACCGGATCTACTTCACGCAGAGCCGGCCCATCGTGCCCGTCGTCGACGCCGGCCCCGCCGTCCCGTTCGACGACTCCATCCCGGCGACGAACCTCGTCCGGGCGATGAAGGCCGGGTGGAACCTCGGCGGCTCGCTCGAGTGCAACGCCCCGTCGTGGGACCCGGACCTCGCGCTGGGGCTCGACACGGAGGTGATCTGGGGCTCGCCCTACTGCACCGAGGCGCTGATCCGGTGGCCCGCGGAGCACGGCTACTCGACCCTCCGCATCCCCGTCACCTGGTACAACCACGTCATCGACGCGGACTACACGATCGACCCGGACTGGATGCGGCGCGTGAAGCAGGTCGTGGACTGGGCGATCGGCGCGGGCTACTACGTGATCCTCAACGAGCACCATTCCGTCCGGGAGAACATGCGCCGCCCCCTCGCGCGCGGCGACGGCTACATCGTCCGCGACGATCCGAACGACATCGCCGAGTCGCGCCGCTTCCTCAAGGCGGTCTGGGAGCAGATCTGCGCCGCGTTCAACGACGGCTACGACGAGCACCTCGTCTTCGAGACGATGAACGAGCCGCGCAACACCGACGAGACGCACGGCCACGCCTGGCAGCCGGGTCTCGCCTGCTACTACTTCAACGACGAGCTGGGCTACTGGAGGACGTGGTGCGACAACCGCGCGTGCCCCGAGTGCCTCGCCGACTACGCGATCCTCAACGACTACAACCAGCTGTGCCTCGACACGATCCGCGCGAGCGGCGGCAACAACGCGAAGCGCTTCGTCATGGTCCCCGCGCTCTGCACCGGACGCGACACCCTCCGCGCGGACGACGGCATGACGGACGAGCAGTCCCGGCGGACCGGCGAGGCGCAGTCGCCCGGACTCTTCCGCATGCCGCGCGACACCGCCCGCGACAAGCTCCTCGCGACGATCCACGACTACGCGCTCGGCACGGACTCGTCCAATCCGAAGACGGTGTTCACGGACGCGATGAAGACGGACCTCGAGGACTGTTTCCGGGCGCTCCACGACCACTACACCGCGACGAACGGGATTCCGGTCGTGATCGGCGAGGCCGGCGCGTTCCGCAAGAAGATCCCGCTCTCGGTGCGGCTCGAATGGATCCGCTTCTTCGCGGACCTGGCGCGCCGCAACGGCATGGCGGTCGTCTACTGGGACTCCGGCGAGGACGGCGACGGGACGATGGCCGAGTTCGACCGCGCCGGACTCCGGTTCTACGAGCCGGAGTTCGTCCAGGCCTTCCTCGGGGCGATGGAGGGCGACTAGCGCCGGACGCGGAACGCAAGGCCGGCTCCACGCGCACGTGGCGGGGTGCGGGCGAGCCGCACCCCGCCACGTGCGCCGAGGGGGACTCTAGCGGAGGATCATGAGCGAGGGCTGGAGAAGGTCGTCGCCCTTCACCTTGAGAATGCCGGGACCGGAGAACAGCTCGTCGTCGACGAACGCCGGGAAGCCGATGGTCGCGAGGGCGGCCATGGCGGCCTCCGCCTCGCTGGAGCCGTAGTAGCCGCGGTGGAGGTTCTCGCCGTTCACGTAGAGTCGGCGGACGAAAGCCGGCTCGGCGTTCTCCAGCTCGAGCCTCGACGTCGTCGAGATCCAGTCGCGGTCCTGGAGGTCGAGGCGGGCGTCCGTCCCGAAGGCGTCTCCGCCCGTGATGCGCAGCTTCGCGCCGGCGGCGACGAAGACGTCGTTGTCGCCGAGCGTCGCGTCCTCGAGGAGCGAGAGCCGCCCCGCGCCCACCCAGACGCCGCCCGTGAGCGCGTCCATCGGCCGGTACAGACGGAGCGTGCCGCCGGCGCTCTTCACGAAGCCGGCCGTGCCGGCGACGCGACAGCCGATGTCGACGGTGTCGTTCTGCCGGTTGACGTAGACGTAGGCCGTGCGGTTCCCGAAATCGACCGTCGAGGAGGCGGAGTTGGCGTGGTCCGGCGGCGCGAACGGCGTTGAAACGACATTGAGGTATCCGGATAGGATCCGAACGGTCGAATTCGGCTGGGCGAAGTAGCAGTTGGCCCACGGATACACCGCGACGGCCTCCCATGCCGCGCCGTCCTCCATCGGGTCGTTCCTGCCGTTGTTTCCAAGCTGGCGGATGCCCGTCGCGGAGGAGCTCCCGTCCGGTTCGACGTTCCGAACGCGGCCCGTCGCGGTGTCTCGCACGGTGACGTATCGGTTCTGGTTCTCGGCATTGGGGAAGAAGAACGGCAGGATCTCGTAGCCCTTGCCCGAGTCCCACGCCGCGGCGGGGGCGTTCACGACGTGGAAGTCGTTGGAGATGATTCCGGCCCCCCTGTCGCTCGACGTATCGAGCCCGAGCGCCGCCGTCGCGCCCGGTTCGGCGACGAGGTTCGTGACGACCGTGTGCGAATTGGGGTAGCACCCGTTGTGCCATGTGGAGATGCCGGACCAAAGCTTCCCCATCGGGCCCGTGGCGAGGCGGAATTCGCCGATTTCGAACCAGTCCTCGCGGACGCCGTCCTGATATTTCCCGTCCAGCGGCCCCTGCGTGATGAGGTTGAGCTCGCCGCCGTCGAGCGTCACCTTGGGCGGCATGACGCCGCCGCGCCAGAAGTTGGTGGGCGCGCTGAACTGGTATCCGTTGCTCCAGCCCGTGCGGACGGACGCCCCCTTGCGGTCGTCCTTGTTCCCGAACCAGGCGCCGGAAACTTTGAGCTCGGCGGCGGCGCTGCCGAGATAGGCATTGCCGAGGAACAGTCCTGCGCCGCCGTAGTTTCCATTGTGGTTGCACGAGGCGGGATTCCAGGTTCCCGTGAAGCTCTTGCGTGCGGGGAAGCCGCCGAGCGACGCGGTGGAGTCGGCGCGAAGGACGATTTCGCCCGAACCGCGCACGTCGCCGTTGAACTGGATCTGTCCGCCGCTGGCATACCGGTCTCCGGGCGAACGGAACGGAACGCGATCGGTCGTGAATACGTGGGGTCCGACGTCGAGCGCGCCATTGAGCACGAGCCCCATGTCCTTCGCGCCCATGCCGTCGACGACGAGGTCGTTCGCAAGGACGATCGACGCGCCGATCGTGAGGTTGCCGGCTCCCTCGTTGCGGCCCGCCATGCGGAGCCGCGATTCGCTTCCGTCGCCGGTCCGGAACGTCAGCGTGCCGTTCGAGAGGTAGATCTGGTTCCCGCTGTGCGTCGAGCCGAGGCCGAGGTGGCCGACCGTGACGGCGTTCCCGCCGAGGTCGAACGTCACGGTGTATCCCGTGAGCGGCAGGTAGACGAGGGCGACGTCGCCGGGCCCGTTCGGCCAGTCGTGGTCGCCGGAGATCTTCTGCCAGTTCGCCGCGTTGCACCAGCCGACCGTCCCCAGCGTGGCGGTGCGGTTCACGAAGAGCCCGGCGCCGTGCAGGTCCTCGTCGCGCGGGGCGACGATGAGGACGCCGTCCTCCGCGAGGGACGTCTCGCCCGTGACGGGATCGGCGGCGTAGCGCCGGATGCGGCTTGCGCCGGGCTCGAGCGCGGTGAAGGTCGTCCCCTCGAGGGAGACCACGGTGTTGGTGTCGTAGACGAGGCTCTCGCCCGTCGCGAGGGCGGGCAGCACGAGCCGGTCTCCGACGCGCAGGATCGTCGTCGCGAGCTCGTCGAGCGACGAAACGACGCGGATGGCCCCTCCGACGGAGAACGAGAAGGGATACTCCGCCGAAAAGACCGTCCCGCCGGACGAGGAGGAAACGGCGAAGACGGCGGAATGCGACGAGCCGGGCTTGCCGGTCCAATCGGCGGCGAAGTCGCCGGGCTCCGAGAGGCCTCTCCACGCCTTGACGGGCTTTCCGTCGACCGACAGCGTGACGTCGTAGGTCGTTTCCTCCTCGACCGAGAGGCAGGAGATGGAGAGCGTCTGGACGCCTTCGCCGCCGGGCGCGGCGGCCGGGGCGGACATCTCGAAGGGCGTGGAAAGCGTGTCGTAGGAAACCGCGAGGGGAACCGCGGTCTCGAACCCCCACTCGTTCAGGATACGGACTCGCGCCCAGTAGGCCGTGGCGCCGGCGAGTCCGGTCGCGGTCAGCGTCTGGCTGGCGGGAACCGCCCCGGCGAGGGCCTCCGCGCCCGGGAACGACAGCGTCGTCTCCGCAGGGAACGCGGGATCGGTCGAAACGTCGAGCGTCAGGAGGGCGGAGGACGAGCCGGCGCCCCAGTCCGAGACGACGCCGACGAAGGACAGCGACGAGAAACCGCGCGAACCGAACGATGCGCGTCCCGCGGGCGGCAGCGGTTCGAGCGTCCGGAACTCGACGACGGACGATCCGCCCGTCTCGTGCGCGCTATTCTCGCCGACGACGCGGGCGTAGTAGGTCGTGTTGGTCGTGAAACCGTTCACGAAGAGCGTCTGCGAGCCGATGCCGACGAGCGTCGAAAGGGGCTCCGTTCGGAGGATCGTCGCGAAGTCGCGCGTCGCCGAGAACTGCAGCTCGGCCGTGACGGAGTCCGCGCCGGCGCCCAGCCCGTTGCAGGTCGCGACGAACGTCGCGTTGGTGTAGGCGACGTCCGCCGCCGAGAGTCCGAAGGTCGGGCTTTCCTGCGCGAGGTTGTAGATCTCCCCCCACTGGACGTACGGAATGGCGACGCCGTTCGTACCGGCCGTGCCGGAGAGCCGGAACGCGACGAACGCCGCGTTTCCGGCGCCCGGCACCGTGCATTGCACGGAGGCGGTGTCGCCCGCGGGCGGGTTCGTGACGAGGGTGCTCGACGTCCAGATGGACGGATCGTATCCGCCGTTGCCCGCGCCGTAGAAGGCCGTGAGCGCCGCGGCGCCGTCGGGAATGCCGGCGAACGCCGCCGTGACGACGAGATCGTTCCCCGCTGCGGCCACGTTCTGGATCTCGAAGAAGGACGTCTCGGAGTAGACGACTCGTAGCAGCGACGCGTCGCCCGGGTCGACGGCCTTGGACCACGGGCCTCCGTCCTTGAACGTGTCGGCCGTGAAGGACGAGATGCCGTCCGTGTTGTAGCCGAAGCCGATCGTGGAACTCACGCATCCCGCTCCGCCGCCGCCGTTGCCGAAGCGGAACTCGACGTCGTGCCAGCCGGTCTCGTCCGGCGTGAAGGATCCGGTGACAAGGTTCTGGTAGTTGTCGTTGTTCAGGACTGTCGTGCCGTCGACCAGGACATAGCCGGAGTCGTCGATGTACTTGCCGAACCAGTAGGTCGTGCCGGCCTCCAGATACATCTGCCCGACGTAGCCGAAGGTCGTGTTGTCGCCCCAGGCGTAGCTTTGCGCGTTGTAGGGATTTGTAGCGGATCCGGAGGTCGAGGCCATGATCGCGCCGGGGACGTTCGTCGCGGTCGAATGCGAGAGGATGTCGGTCGTGCGGTCCATCGCGGAGCCGCCGATCCGCGCCTGGATCAGGCCGGGCGCGTAGACCTTGCGCGGCGAGAAGGGCGCCTCGGCCGTGGTCCGCAGCTCGGGGTCGACGACGTAGGTCACGAGCCCCCAGTCGTTCACGATGCGGAGACGGACGAAGTAGGCCGTCTCGTAGTCGAGCCCCGGGATTTCGAGCGTGGCGGCGGCGCCGAGGGCGGGCGTCGCCTCCGGCGAGGCGCCGGCGAGCGACGCGAACGAGGGGTCCTTGGCGGCCTCGAGCCGGACCTTGGCCCAGGCGGAGCTGTCGCCGGGCGAAGAGACGGTCCCCCGCCCGACTAGCTGCGAGCCGCCGGCGCCGACGAACGCGTATGTACCGGCGGGCGCGGTGGGCGAGAGCGTCAGGGGGAGGACCTCCGAGACGGCCGCGCCGCCGAGCGCGTTCGTCGCCATGACGCGGAACCAGTAGGGCGTGTTCGTGGAGAGACCCGTCGCGACGAGGGCGATGGCGCCGATCGTCGTGGCGGGGTTGTTCGGATAGGCGAACGTGAAGGCGGGAGCGTCGAAGCCGTCGATCGCCGTCGCAACCTCGAGCGCGAGGTCCGCCTCGGCGGCGCCCACGCCGAGCGCGCGCAGATCGGCCGTGGCGGTCACGCCCGCCGAACCGGGGGCGAGGGAGACGAGCGAGACGAGCGGGTCGACCGTGAGCGTCATCACCTCGGTCCACTCCGTGAAGAACGTCGCGACGCCGGCCGAGCCCTCGAGGTAGAGCCGCAGCGCCTTGTTGCCGGCCGCGCCGGGGATCGTGAAGGTCTGCGCCGAGGTCCCGGCCGCGACCGTTCCGACCGCGGCGACGTGGTCCCAGGCGGACGTCGCGGCGGCTCCGCCGTCGAGCGCTCCGTAGCAGGCGTAGACCGTCGCGGCGGACGGCAGGCCCGCGAACGAGACAGCGGCCTCGAGGTCCGTCCCGTTCTCCGCCGGAGTCACCGCCGTGACCGTCGTGAAGGCGTTCGTTCCCGCCACGCGGAAGAGGGACATGTCGCCCGGGTCCGTCAGCTCCTTCCAGACGTTGGCGTCCTCGTAGCTCGTGCTTGGCGTCCCGGACGGGTTGTACTGGAGCGCGAAGCGGCAGTACATGACGTTCTTGCCGCCGGCCCAGTCCCAGATCCAGGCGTTGAACGGCACCCAGCCCGTGGCCGCCGCGGTGTAGCTCGTGGCGATCGCGGGACCGGCGTTGTAGCCGGAGTTGTTCCCCTGGTGGACGACGGTCTTGCCGTCGACCACGAGCGCCTCGCCGTCGTCGAACCGGCCGTAGAACTGGTAGGTCTTCCCCGCCTCGACGAACATCTCGCCCTCGTAGGCGTAGACATCGTAGTTGTACCAACCCCACTTTTTTCCGCTGATCGGATTCTGCTTGAGCGAGGGGCCCTCGCCGGCGCTGGTGTCCATGAAGACGCCGGGTGTGCGGTCGAGATGCTCGGCGTCCGCGACGGCGACGAGGTTCGACGCCAGGACGGGCGCGGTGTTGTTCGAGGCTTCCCCGGCGACGGCGAAGCCGTAGGGGGTCGGCGCCTTGAACTGCGACTGCCACAGCCCAGGGAAGTGGACCGTGTTGGCGCGCGCAACAGTCGCGAGCGATGCGAGAGCGAGGATGAGCGGCAGGAGTTTTTTCATCGGGGGTGGGCCCAAGCGTTTGCTCGTTGAAAATGTAAAGAGGAAGCGGTTGAAGGGGATGAAAGGGTTGTCGAAAGGTGAATGAGGTGCATTCTACATGAAACGTGCCGAGAGCTCAAGCCGCTTTCGCATGCGCGCGGAGATTCGGTTCCCCCGCCGGGGGGCTGGCGAGCGAAGCGAGCCGAAGGGGGCGGGCCCGCGCAAGCACGGGCCGTAAGGCCGACTCCACGCGGGCGTGGCGGGGTGCGGCGCCGCACCCCGCCACGTGCGCCAGAGAAAAAGGCGGATGTGGCAACGCATGCCGCCGAGATCGGAAATGCGCGGCTACTTCTCGATCTTGAGCCGGTAGAAGCGGGCGGCGGGGGCGTCCTCGTTCTCCAGCGAGCCGGGCTCCGCGGGGGTCGGAAGGATCGGCGGATCGATCGGGATGTAGCGTTCGGCGTCGTCCAGGTTCGTGACCGAGTCGGAGTAGTAGAGCCGCACCGAACCCCTCACCTTGCGCGACTGCGTCTCCGTCACGCCATGGAACGAGAGAGCGCCCTTCACGACCGGCTTTCCGGCGGCGTCGAAGGAGATCTCCGGAATCGTCAGCGCGACCTCGGGATCGGTCTCGGGGACAATGCCGACGAGATAGCACGTCTCCAGCGCCCGGGCCGTGCCGGCGAAGTTCGTGAGCGCGGTGTGGCCGTCCTCGGTCCCGTCCAATTCGTCGAGCCAGCCCTCGATCTCGGGAATCGCGTCCAGCGCCGCATAGACCGCCGGGACGGCGGACGTGTCCTTCGGCATCGCGAACGACGGCCGCCACTGGGTTTCCTGCGTCACTTCGCCGCCCTGGACTACGCCTTCCTCGGCGTCGCCCAGGGATTCGAGAGCGATGAACCAGCGGCCCGTCTTGTTGCAGGCGGCCGTGTTTTTGTCGCCCGGAACCGATCGGAACCATCCTTCCGAATTGACGCGGACGTTCTGGATGCGCTTGCCGTTGTAGTCGCGGAGCTCCACGTAGATTTCCCCGTTCTTCAGCTTGCGCGTTTCGTTCTTCGTCGAATCGAACAGCCAGTCGGCGGAGGTGAGCCTGAACGTCCCGTGGGCGGCGATTGCGACCGCGTTGGTGATTTCGGCGAGCTGGGTGAGGGTCTGGCCTTTCTTCTCGCTCCAGACGGAGAGCCCCTCCAGCTGGACGCCGCGGTCGAGCTTGTTCGTGAGGAGGACGAACTCGTCGGCCGGGTCGTTGACCGCCGCGTTGAGGATCGCCGCGACGCGGATGCCGTAGCGCTGGTCGTTCGGGACGTCCGCCTCAAGCGCGACCTCCTCGAGGGGGCTCCACTCGCCGTCCTTGAGGACGCGGGCGCGGACGGTGAAGCCCTCGTCCGGAATCGGGAAGCCGCCGGCGTAGAGGACGCCGGCGTCCATCGGGTCGGAGATTCCGTTGGTCGTGTAGTAGATCTCGCCGCCGGCGCCGCCGTTGGAGAGGCAGACCAGCCCCTGATACGGGACCTCGTCGCCGTCGAAGTAGCGGCTGCCGGACTCGTCCTCGACGATCGGCGGCTCGACGGTAGGATACCAGCCGGCCGTCTTGTATTGTTGCGTCATGTTGGAGATGCGGGCTTTGATGAAGTTCGTCGCCGTGGTGCAGGCGTCCAGCCACGTGGAGCGCGTCTCGCCGTTCTGCGCCCAGCGCGCCTGCTCGCAGACGATGGCGTCGTCGATCTCCGCCATTCGCGCGGCGTAGCGCTCGATGTTCTTCGCGGTGGTCATCGCGCCGCCGTCGCGAAGGAAGAACCGGTAGAAGGCGTCGGCGAATTCGCGACGGTAGGTCGGGTTCTGCATCAGCAGGTAGTGCAGCTCCGCCGGGGTGAAGTACGGGATCTCGCGGAACTTCGCGGCGCCGAGACCGGAAAGATCCTTGGATCCCTGAACCGGGGGACTCGTCTGCGCCTCGGTGCCCCAGTAGGTCGGGTTGTTGTTCGCCGCGGTATTGCCTCCGTTCATGTTCATCGAGACCTCCGCGTCGTGGCGCAGGAACACGAAGCCGCACACGGTGCCCGCGTCGTCGCGGTTGCGCAGGGCGTTGAAGTTGTTGGCGTGGCCGATGTCGATGCCGCTGTAGGGCGAGGTCGGTCCATCCTGGTCGACCATGAAGTGCGACGAGAAGATGAACGACATCAGGCTCTCCGGGTTCACGAGAATCGGGAGGCTCGGGTCGCGGACGCCGTTCGCGTCCAGGCCGAGGACGCGGTTGTAATTGTCCTCGTGTCCCTCGCCGAAGCCCTCCTGCGTGGCGATCGCCCAGAGGTTGCTCCAGGCGTCCCACGTGCCCTCGTTGCACTCGATCTCGTAGGCGAGCTTTCCGCTGGCGTAGGTCGAGGAGGCCTTGATGAGGTCGTACTGGAGCGAGTCGCCGCCGAGGTAGGCCTCGCCGAAGTGCTCGTCGGCGCGCTCCTGCGTCTGGTAGAGTCCCCAGTACTGCCCGTTGATGAAGAGGTTGTAGTAGCGGCTGCGCGTGTAGGGCTGGCCCATGTCGCGCTGCGAGTCGCGCGCGAAGACCTCCGTGACGAACGTGTCCATCGTGAGGCCCGCGTTCGCCCACGAGAGGTTCTGCGAGGTGCGCAGGTCAAACTTGTCGTATTCGCCGATCTCCTCCTTCAGCTTGCCCTCGCCGTTGGGCGAGAGCTTCTCGCCCGGGAACAGCTTGGCCGACAGGCTGCTCTCGCCGTATTCGCTGCGGAAGAAGAGGCGCAGCGAGTGCTTCGGCCAACCCGTGTTTCGGCTGTTGCCGCCGCGGATGCGGAGCCCGGCGGGGAGCGAGAACTCCTCCGCGGCGCCCGTCGGATCGAATCCCTCGAGCATCGCCTGGCGCTCCCACTCGCGTCCCTCTCCCTTCGGGTTGACGTAGATGCCGGTCGAACTGTTGAAGAGATTCTCCGGGTCGACCACGATCGAGATCGTCGCGATCGAGTTCGTGAAGCCGCGCAGCAGGCGGTCGCGGTCGTCGCCGTTCACGACGCCCTGGTCGAGCCCGTAGAGCAGCACCTGGCTTTTCCGCTCCTTGGTGTTCGGGAACCAGGGCACGACGTCCGGCGCGTATTCCGCCGTGCGGCCCGGCGCCGTCGTCGAGCGGCCCTGCGAGAGGATGTCGTCGAGGAAGAGGTAGGTCGCGGACGTGTCGAACTGCAGGATCGACCCGACGATCGGCACGGCGGCGCGGACGACGGTCGTCCTCTCGACGCGGATCGGGCCCGTGTAGAGGGTCGAGCCGGTCGTGGGCGACGTGCCGTCGAGCGTGTAGTAAATGTCGGCGTTCGGCATGTTGGAGCAGACCAGCTCCAGGTCGAACGCCTGGGTCTTCCAGCCGTGGGGCACGGAGAAGTAGACGGTCGGCGTGAGCTCCCACCAGCCCTCCGAGACGTTCGGCGCGCCGGGCGTCGCGGTCCTCATGTAGACGTTCGTCGCGGTCCCGGCATACGGACCGTAGCTCACGATGCCGGGCCCGTAGGAGACGCCCTTGATCTGCTTCTTGTCCTTGAAGTCGATCTTGTCCACGACCTTGACCTTGCTTCCGTCGGGCCGGGCGAGCTGGACGAGGTCGCCGCCGGAGGAGAGCTTCAGGACGGAGAACGCCTCGTCCGGGCCGTATTCCGACGGATCGATATGCAGCTTGTCGAGCCACACGATCTTGTAGCCGCCGGCGGGGATCAGGCAGGAGCCGAGGATCGTCGCCTTCGTCTCCTTGCCCTTTTTGTCGTTGTCGGAGAGATACCAGCCGGTGGCGTCGATGTCCTGCGACGAGCCGTTGTAGAGCTCGATCCAGTCCATCTCGGCGATGCCCAGGCCGCTCGTGATGCCGCCCTTGTCGACGGACGGGTTCGACGCCATCGCCTCGGTGATCCGGACGAGGTCGTAGGGATGGACCGCCTTCGGAAGGGACGCGACGGGAACCGCGATGTCCGCGAAGGGCGCGAGGAACAGCGTGGCGGGTCCGTCGAGTTCGTAGCCGCCGGTCGCCTCGAACGCCACGACGACCGACGAGCCGGACGCGACCGCGTAGACGCCGCCCTCGCCGGGATCGACCGGGACGCCGTTCGCCGTCACGGACAGGATCGCGAGGCCTTCCGGCATCGCAGGGAACGTCAGGGCGACGGAGTCCTGCCCCGTTCCCGCCACGAGCGAAGAGACCTCGAAGTTGTCGCCGAGCATCCCGACGTAGTTGAAGTCGCCGGCGCCCGCGGCGACGGGAAGCGCGTCGGTTCCGCCCGCGGAAAGAACGGCGCCGCCCGCCTCGTACCGGACGGCCAGCTCGCCGCCCGCAAGCGTCGCGACCGCCCGGAGGGAGACCGCGGTGCCGTCGACGGCGGGCGTCGCGCCGCCGAGTTCGCGCCAGACGTTCGTCGGGCCGTCGGGATCCTTCGCCCAGGCGTAGTAGCGCGCCGCGCCGACGGCGTTCTCCGCGACCGCAAGACCGGCCTTCGCGGACGGATCGAGCGGCGCGAGCCGGTCGACCGGGGCGATCGCCGAGATCGAGACGGTCGAAAGGAAGGTGACCGACGCGGACTCGGTAGCGGTGCGCCCCGTCTCGGGCACGAACGCAAGCATCGCGCCGTCGACCGCGCTCACGTCGAGCGAACGGCGCGCGGCGACGAGCGTCGCGCCGGCCGTTCCGGTCCACGTCCCGTTGCTGGCGACGAGGACGTCGGAGCCGTCGGACGGCCACGAGGAAAGCGAGGCGACGCCCGCGTCGAACCAGAGCCCTTCGTCCGACGCGGAGGCCGGACCGGCGAGCTCGCCCGCGACGAGGAGAACGGACGGCAGAAGGGCCTTGGCGCCGTCGTTGGAAAGGAAGTTCGCATTCTTCTGCGTCGCGTAGTCGGCCGCGATCCAGTCCGCGTCCGGCACGAACGCGCCGAGGCGCACCTCGTCCATCTCGCCGTTGACGCGGCGTCCCTTTCCTGCGGCGTCGGAGGACGAATACTCGTCCTGCGTCGAGCAGCCGATGCCGATATCCGTGTTTTCGTGCGCCACCTGCTCGTTGCACTCCACGGTCTCGAACAGGGCTCCGTTCAAGTAGAGGTCGGCATACTGCTTCCCGGCCGCGGAATCCCAACGCCAGACGACGTCGACCTTCTTCCAGGCGTTGTCCCTCGCGCTGAGAGTCTGTCCGAGCTTTTTCTCGTTGGACGAATTCCTGTAGGTCGTCGATCCGGCGTGGACGCGCATGATCGTCGGCGGGGTGCCGCTGTGGAACAGGAAGCCCCATCCAACGCCTTTCTCCCCCTTGCGGCGGCTGACGAGATAAGACCACGGGACGTCGCCCATCGCGCGGAACCAGAACGAGGCGTGGAAGTCGGTGCCGAGAGCGTCGGCGGCGGCCTTCGCCGTCCCGTTCGTGGCGGGCACGCGGATGGCGGGGGCGTGGTCGTTGCCCGGCGCGATGCGCCAGGCGCCGCCGACTACGCTGCCGGAGGCGGTCTCGCCAGTCGGCGTGGTGCCGTGCAGTCCGTTGGTCGTCGAGTCGTGGATCGTGACGGGATTCGTGTCGGTGGCCGAGTCCTTCTCGTTCAGGTGCCAGACGCCGGTGTAGACGCCCCAGGGATTTTCGGAACAGACGGTCTTGCCGGAGACCTCGGCGCCGTAGCACATGGCGAACTGCGTTCCGTTCGCCATCGAGGGGAGCCGGACCCAGGCAAGCGACGTGCCGGCCGGATTCCACGTGTCGATCTCGAAGGCGAGCGGGGTGCCGTCCGCCGCGACGAAGCAGAGGTCTCCGCCGTCCTGCAGGCGGAGGTCGCGGTATCGGAATCCGGGGATCGCGCCCTCGGAGATCCGCACGAGGACCGGGAAGTCCGTGAGCGTCGCGGATCGGGCCGTTCCGTTGGCGTTCGTGTAGCCGGAGACCGTGAACGTCACGGCGTGGTCGAAGCCGGGGGGCACGGCGTCGGCCGCCGTGGCACGGGACGGAAGGCCGAGCGCGAGGAGGAGGAGAAGAAGGGATGCTTGTTTCATGGGAAGTCTTCCGGGCGGGTGGAACGTGGAACGGGCCGGGCTGAAAAGGACGGAATGCGACAAAAGGGGGTCCGGGCGACGCGTTCCATTATAGCGCAGGCGAGGAGAAAAGGAAAGCCACTTTCCGCTTCCCGCGTCGCGAAGGCGATCGCGGGGGCTTGCCGGGGCGGGGCGGACGGGCGTAGAATCCGCGCCATGGACACCGACAACCGCCTCTACTTCACCTTCCCCGACGGCGCGCGCCGCGCCGTCACGCTCTCGTTCGACGACGGCACGGTCCACGACCGCCGCCTCGTCGAGGCCTTCAACCGCCACGGGCTCAAGGCCACGTTCAACCTCGTCCCCGGCCGCTTCGGGCGCGACGGCGTCGTCTCGCGCGACGAGGTCGCCACGCTCTACGCCGGCCACGAGATCGCCTCCCACGGCTGGATGCACCTCAATCTCGACCGGCTCGACCCCTACCGCCGCCTCGCCGAGATCCGCGACGGCCGCGCCGCGCTCGAGGACCTGCTCGGCCGGCCCGTCCGCGGCTTCGCCTCGCCCTACGGCGCGCACGGCGACGCCGCCGTCGACGCGATGCGCGAGGCGGGCGTCGCCTACGCGCGCACCGCGGGCTCGTCGAACGACGCGCGCTGGCCCGTCCCCGACCTCCTGCGCTGGACGCAGGTCTCGCACGAGCGCCGCGCGCTGTCGCTCGTCGAGGGCGCGCTCGCCAAGGACGGCTGGGGCGGCACGCTCAACGCGCTCGCGCTCTGGGGCCACGGCTACGAGTTCGAGGGCCGCTGGGACGACCTCGAGGCGCTCTGCGCCGCGCTCGGCGGCCGCGAGGGCGTCTGGTACTGCACGAACATCGAGCTGGCCGACTACGCCGTCGCCTGCGCGTCCGTCGTCTCCACGCTGGACGGCACGATCGTCCGCAACCTCTCCGCCACGACCGTCCACGCCTCGTGGGGACCCGACCACGGCGCCGGCGAGGGCGCGGTCTCGTTCACGCTCGCGCCCGGCCAGGCGCTCGACCTTAGAACCCTCGGCACGTCCTCCGCCCCGCCCCACCCCGATCCGGTCGTCCGGATCCTTTCGACCGGGAAACACGGGGAAGACGGAAACAAGGCCGACGCCGCGGACATTCAGCATTCAGCATTCGGCATTCAGCATTCCGGACCGGCCGGGAGGCCGGTCCTGTGCTGGCCCGGCTTCCGCCGCAAGGCGGTCACGTTCTCCTACGACGACGGGGTCCGCAACGACCGCCGGCTCGTGGAGCTGCTGAACCGCCACGGCCTGCGCGGGACGTTCAACCTCAACTCCGGCAAGCTCTCCGCCGACGACGCGGGCGACGACGCGTGGAACGTCCGCGCCCGCGAAGTCGCCTCGCTCTACGCGGGGCACGAGGTGGCGGTGCACGGGCTCCGCCACGAGTCGTGGAACGTCACGCTCCCGGCGGTCGCCGCCGCCGACATCGCGCGCGACCGCCTCGCGCTCGAGGCGCTCGCCGGCCACCCGGTCGAGGGCTCCGCGTATCCCTGCGGCCTGCACTCCAAGGGCCCGGCGGCCGACTCCGCCCTGCGCGCGCTCGGGATCGTCCACGCCCGCGTGGTCGCGTCGCGCGACGACTTCGCCGTGCCCGGGGACTTCCTCGACTGGAATCCGACGATGCACCATAACCGGCCCGACGCCGCGGACCTCGCGCGCCGGTTCCTCGACGCCGCGGACGCCCCCGCCGCCGAGCCCTCGCTCTTCTACGTGTGGGGCCACTCCTACGAGTTCCGCACGGAGGAGGACTGGGCGAAGATGGACGCGCTCTGCGCGCTCTTCGGCGGCCGCGACGACGTCTGGGCCGCGACGAACGTCGAGATCTGCCGCTACGTCCTCGCCTTCCGCGCGCTGCGCGGCTCGCTCGACGGCCGCATCCTCGAGAACCCGACCGCGTTCCCGCTCTGGCTCGTCGCGGACGGGAGGCCGGTCGTCCTGAAGCCCGGCGAACGCCTCGTCCGGGAACCGGAATCCTAGTGCGGCTCCACGCGTTTTTGCCTTGACTTGGCGTTCGGCCCGCATGGTATGATTCCCGGCAACCCCCACCCCCGCCCATGGACCTCGAACCCCTCGCCGGCGGCGCCGGAATCTGGTCGATCCTCCCGCCGATCCTCGCGATCGTCCTCGCCCTCCTCACCAAGGAGGTCGTCTTCTCCCTGTTCATGGGCGTCTTCGCCGGCATCGGCATCTACGCCGCGGCCGCGCCGCTCCCGGCGGCCGACGTCCCCGTGGCGATCGTCTCGCTCGTGCGCGGCAGCATCGGCGACGGCGAGCACCTCTCCGTCCTCGTCTTCGCGTTCTTCATGGGCCCGCTCATCGCCGCGATGACGCGCGCCGGCGGCGCGCAGGCGTTCGGGCGCTGGGCCGCCGAACACCTGCGCAGCGCGGTCGGCGCGCAGCTCGCGACGGTCGTCTTCGGCCTGCTCTTCTTCGTCGACGACTACTTCAACTGCCTCACGATCGGCAACGTGATGCGCCCCGTGACGGACAAGTTCCGCGTCTCGCGCGAGAAGCTCGCCTACTTCACGGACGCCACCGCCGCGCCGATCTGCATCATCGCCCCGATCACGACCTGGGCCGCCTACATCGTCTCGATCTACGCGGACAACGTCCCGGGCGTCCCCGGCATGACGGCGTTCCTCCGCGCGATCCCGTTCAACGTCTACTCGATCCTCTCCATCGCCATGGTCCTCTGGCTCGCCGTCCGCCGGGACGGCGACTTCGGCCCGATGGCCGCGGCGGAGGCCCGGGCGCGCGCGGGCGACCCCGCCGGCGCGGCGGCGGCCGAGACGCGCGAGGAGGCGCTCGACCCCTCGGTCGTCTCGCCGCGCGGGACCGTCTGGGACCTCGCCGTCCCGGTCGCGGTGCTCGTCGTCTCCGGCATCGCGCTGATGCTCTACCTCGGCGGCTACTGGGCCGCGCCCGCCGAGGGCGCGAAGCCCGCGACGGTCTTCTCCGCGATCGGCGACACGCAGGCCGCCCTCTCCTTCGCGACGGCCTCCTTCCTCGGACTCGCCGCCGCGTTCGCGCTCTACGTGCCGCGCCGCGTCGTCTCCTATCGCGAGTTCTTCGCCTGCATCCCGGCGGGCATCCGGATGATGGTCTCGGCGCTGATCATCCTCGCCCTCGCCTGGACGCTCTCCGCGATCTGCAACCGCCTGCTCGGCATCGACGACTTCCTCTCCGACGCCGTCAAGGGCGGCGCGGACGCCGGCGTCCTGCCGCTCTGGATCCTCCCGGCGGCGCTCTTCCTGCTCGCGGCCCTGATCGCGTTCTCGACCGGGACCTCGTGGGGCACCTTCGGCATCCTCATCCCGATCGCGGTGGCAGTCTGCAACAAGGTCGACCCCTCGCTCAACGCGCTCGTGCTCTCCTCGATCCTCTCCGGCTCGGTGATGGGCGACCACTGCTCGCCGATCTCGGACACGACGATCCTCTCCTCGACGGGCGCGCAGTGCCGCCACATCGACCACGTGCGGACGCAGCTGCCCTACGCGCTGCTCGTCGGCGCCGTGAGCGCCGTCGGCTACGTCGTCGCGGGCCTCTCGCGATCGCTGCCCTACGCCGCGTCGGCGGGGCTCACGCTCGCGATCTCCGCCGCCCTGCTCCTCGCGGCGCTCGTCGCGCTCCCGCGCGCGTTGCGCCGCCCCCGCGCCGGGTAAGCGCGCGACGAAATTCGCTTGGTCGCGCGGGGGCCTTCTGCTATACTCGCGCGCAACCGGACTCCCCTCCCCTTCCCCTCCGACCATGAAGAAGAAACCCTCCCGCACCGACTGGTTCACCGAAGCCCGCTTCGGCATGTTCATCCACTGGGGCCTCTACGCGATGCCCGCCCGCCACGAGTGGGTCCGCCACAACGAGCAGCTCTCCAACGAGGACTACCAGAAGTACTTCGACCGCTTCGACCCGGACCTCCTGGACGCGAAGGAATGGGCCCGCGCCGCCAGGCGCGCCGGGATGAGGTATCTCGTCATCACAACGAAGCACCACGAGGGCTTCTGCCTCTGGGACTCCAAGTTCACCGACTACAAGGCGACCAACACCCCCGCGAAGCGAGACCTCCTGCGCGAGATCGTCGACGCCTTCCGCGCCGAGGGCCTCCGCATCGGCTTCTACTACTCGCTCCTCGACTGGCACCACCCGGAGTTCCCGATCGACCCGAAGCATCCGCTGCGCAACCGTCCCGCCGCCGAGATCGCGGAGATGAACCGCCACCGCGACGTCCGCAAGTACGCCAAGTACATGCGCGACCAGGTGACGGAGCTGCTCACGCAGTATGGCAAGATCGACATCCTCTGGTTTGACTTCTCCTACGCGAAGGACGAGCACAACGGCACGCGCGGGAAGGGCCGCAAGGACTGGGAGAGCGAGAAGCTCGTGAAGCTCGTGCGCAAGCTGCAGCCCGACATCATCCTCGACAACCGCCTCGACCTGCCGGAGGCGGCGGACATCGTGACGCCCGAGCAGTTCCAGCCCGAGCATCCCCCGCGTCGGCCCGACGGCTCGATCGCCCCCTGGGAGGGCTGCCAGACCTTCTCCGGCTCGTGGGGCTACCACCGCGACGAGGCGACGTGGAAGAGCGAGAAGCAGTGCGTCGAGATGCTGATCCGCCACGTCGCCCGCGGCGGCAACCTCATCATGAACGTCGGCCCCACGGCTCGCGGCTACTTCGACCACCGCGCGATGGCGCGCCTCGACGCCTTCGCGAAGTGGATGGACCGCAACGCGCGCTCCATCTACGGCTGCACGATGGCGCCGGAGGCGTTCAAGGAGGCCGACGGCACCCGCTACACCTGGAACCCGAGGACGAACCGCCTCTACGTGCATATCCTCGACTGGCCCTTCCAGCGCCTGCACCTGCCGGGCCTCGCGGGCAAGGTCGCCTACGCGCAGTTCCTGCACGACGGCTCGGAGCTCTCGTGGTTCGAGAACGGACACGCCACCTGGAACAGCGAGGACCTGCCCGCCGGCACGCTCACGCTGCGCCTCCCGGTCGTGCAGCCGGACATCGTCGTCCCGACCGTCGAACTCTTCCTCAAGTAGAACACCCCAACCCGCGAACCGCCATGGCCAACGAACTCGACGAAACCACCGGTCCCGTCCGCAGCGAAGGACGCGACGTCCACGTGATCGACAAACAGATCCCCGTCCGGGTCGGCTGGGGCTCGACCCTCTTCGAGGTCCTGCTCTGGGTCTGCGGCATCCTGCCCGGGCTGGTCTTCCTCTTCATGAAGATCTCCGCGCGCAACTACCTGCAGCGCCTCCAGCAGAAGCTGCAGCAGGACGCCTCGCAGATCGACAACTACCTCGAGCAGCGCGTGCAGATCCTGCAGAACGTCGCCCCGCTCGTCGAGAAGGCGATCGACCTGGACAAGGACGTGATGAAGGCCGTCGCCGCCTACCGCGGCGGGCGCGCGCCGGAGGGCACGCCGACGGGCGACGCGCTGCGCAACCAGGTGGCGGGCCAGGTGGACTCCATCTGCGGCCGCCTCTTCCCGCAGGTCGAGGCCTACCCCGAGCTCAAGGCGCACCAGGCGATCGCCGACGCGATGCAGCAGAACTCCTACCTCCAGAAGGAGATCACCGCCGCGCGCACGCTCTACAACGACACCGTGGCGCAGTGGAACGCGGACATCTTCCGCTGGCCGACGAAGATGATCGTCGCCGCCCGCGCCGGCTACACGACGCGCATCCCGTTCACGGCCTCCGCCGAGACGCGCGAGCGCGCCCGCGGCACGTTCTTCTAGCGCCCAGTCCCCGTGGTCGAGGACGTCTACGAGCCCCTGGACCTGTGGCGGCGCGAGCTGCGCGACGCCCACCGGAAGAACGTCGCGGAGCGCTTCGAGGCGCTCGTGGCGGAGTCCGGCGTGGACGAGAAGGAGAACAAGCGCCTCGTCGCGGAGGTGCGCCGGCTCGAGAAGGAGCTCGAGAGGGAGAAGTCGCGGCTCTCGTCGCGCACGCTCCTGCGCAACCTCGCGCTCGCGCTCGCGATCCTGGCCGCGGGCGTCGTCGCGGTCTTCGTCGCCGCCGCCGTGCGCGAAGGGCGCGCGCCGAACGCCGAGAGCGCCTGGACGATGCTCGGCGGCTCGCTCGTCTCGGCCGCCTTCTTCGGGCTCTTCGGCAAGGTGCTGCGGCCCGCGGTAAGGGCGCTGCGCGAGTCCGTCGCGCGGCTCGGGAGCGCGCTCGACGCGGCCGAGGCCGCCGCCTGGGAGCAGATGGAGCCTCTCAACCGCCTCTTCGACTGGGGCCTCCCGGCGGAGATCGCGCACAGGACACTCCCGCGCATCGAGTTCGACCCGCTCTTCACCGCCGGGCGCCTGCGCGACCTGCGCGAGACGTTCGGCCTCGACGACGAGCTGCTCGGCTCGCGGTCCGTCCTCGGCACCGCGAGCGGCGAGATCTCCGGCAACCCGTTCGTCCTCGCCGACACGCTCGCGATGCGGTGGACGACGAAGACCTACCACGGCTCGCTGGACATCTCCTGGTCCGAGCTCGAGCGCGGCGCCGACGGCAAGCTGCACCGCGTCCCGAAGTCGGAGACGCTCCGCGCGTCCGTCGAGAAGCCCTGCCCCGTCTTCGAGAACGAGCGCTTCCTGCTCTACGGCAACCCCGCCGCGCCCGACCTGCGCTTCTCGCGCCTCCCCTCCCCCCTCTCCGGCCGCGAGGACTCGCGCTCGCTGCGCCGCGAGATGGACGCCGAGGTCCGGCGCCTCGAGAAGCGCGCCCGCAAGCTCGACCCGGAGCATCCCTTCACCCTGATGGCCAACCGCGACTTCGACGTGCTCTTCCACGCCGTCGACCGCGACAACCCGGTCCAGTTCCGGCTGCTCTTCACGCCGCTCGCGCAGGAGCAGACCGTGAAGCTGCTGCGCGACCGCTCGCTCGGCTGGGGCGACGACTTCGCGTTCCGCAAGGACCGGATGCTCAACCGCGTCGACCCGGCGCACCTGCGCGAGGCGGAGCTCGACACGCGCCCGGAGCAGTTCCGGTCGCTGGAGCTGGCCGAGTCGCGCCGGCGCTTCAACGAGTTCTGCAACGACTGGTTCAGGCACCTCTACTTCTCGCTCGCGCCGCTGCTCTGCATCCCGCTCTACCAGCAGACGCGCACGCACGCAACCATCTACCGCAAGGCGGCCGACCGCGCACCCTCCGCGCCCGAGCACGAGGCCATCGCGAACTACCACGGCGAGGAGGCGTTCCGCCACCCCGACTGCGCCACGCGCTCGCTCCTCAAGGCCTCGCTGCGCCACCAGGACGGCGGCTCGCAGGTCGTCGAGATCACCGCGCACGGCTTCCGCGCCGAGGAGCGCGTCGACTACGTCGAGAAGCGCGGGGGCGACGGCTTCCTGCACGACGTCCCCGTCGAGTGGACCGAATACCTCCCCGTCGAGCGCACCTCGCCGCTGCACGTCCTCGACGCCGAAGGCCGCTCCCTCCCGCGGCACGAGGCGGAGGCGAACGCCCCCGGCCCCTGGCGCGACGCGCTCCTGCGCTGGAACCCCGCCGGCGCGGGCGTCTGGTTCCACCGCGCGACCGTCTCCCGGCGCGACTAGACGAAGCGCAGGACGCCGAACTTCTCCGGCTGGTGGAAGTCGAGCCGCTCCCCGACGTCGCTCCACGCGCCCCATCGCGGCGAGGGCGTCTCGTCGCCGCAGTGGAAGAAGTTGCCGCGCCACTCGTCGCCGGCGCGCGGCGAGCACGGCGCGGAGGACACCGCGGCGAGAAGCACCAGCGGAATCGAGATCTCCCCGCACCAGTCGAGAGGCCCCGGGAGCGGAGGATCGACGACGCGCGGGAGCGACGTCCGCACCGCGACGCGCGCCATCCATTCCGGCGGCAGCGGCGCCCAGTCCGCGTAGCCGCCCTCCGGCAGGCGCCGCGGGTCGACGATGTAGGACACGTGCAGCGCGCCGCCCGCGTTGACCTCGAAGTTGAAGTGCCCCGCCGCCTCCGCCGGCTGCACGAAGAACTCGACGCAGCTGTCCTTCCAGACCGGGCCCTGCGGCTCGGTCGCGACGCTGCGGACGAAGCGGTCCCCGCGGATGTCGAATCGAACCGCGATCCGTCCGCCGCCGCACAGCGCGCGGAAGCGCACGTCCGGGCGGACGGCGCCGCTGTCGCGATGCCACGCGGCGACGCGCCCCTCCTCCGCCGCCGCCCACGCGGCGCCGGGCTCGCCCGGGCGCGGCGAAGCGTCCGGGAACGGCGCCTCCGCGACGAGGCGCAGCGCGTAGACCGGGGCGCTCACTGCACCGGGATGTCGTAGACGGCCGATTGCGTCCGCGCGGCCGGGGCGGCCGCCGGGGCCGCGTCCGGCGCCGCATCGTCCGCGGCATCGTCCGCGCCTCGCGAGCGCACGACGCTGAGGCGGTCCGGCGCGAGGATCGTGAACTCCACGCCCGCCTTGTCGAGCTGGTCGACGAAGTAGGCGAGGAACTGCTGCATGGAGGGCGTGATCTGCACGCCCGCGCCGAGCGCCTCGCCGTTCGCCGTGACGACGAGCCCGATCGGCGTCCCGTCCGTGCGCTCCGCGAGGACGTCGCGCAGCGCGGCGATCGTGCGGACGCGGCGCCCCTCCTCGAAGACCGCGAGGCGGATCGTGTTGCCGTCCGGACGGAACGAGGCGGGCGTGCAGACGATCTCCGTGTCGCGCTTCGAGAAGTCGAGGTCGACGAGGGCGACGATCACGGAGTCCGTCCCCTCGAGCTCGGCGGGGACGGTCCAGCGCGACTGCGTCGCGATCGGCGTGAAGAACTTGGGCGGCGCGCCGTCCTTGCCGCGGGTGTCGACGCCGGGGGCCGCGCAGCCCGCCGCAAGGAGGGAGAGAAGGATGGGGACGATCTTGGCTTTCATCGTGGTGAGCGGTTGGAGGTGAGAGGTTAGGAGGGCGGGGATTCGAAGAAGAGGCAGCAGCGGGCGCGGCCGCAGACGCCGGCGGAGGCCGGATCGCGCGGGGCGCCGCGGGGCTCGGGCTCCGGGGCGAGGCCGAGCGAGCAGCAGAGGGCGCGCCCGCAGGGGCCGAGCCCCCCGGTCGCGCCGGCGATGGCGCGCGGGGAGAGCGCGCGGACGGCGACCGTCGTCTGGAACTTCTTCCCGAGCGTATCGGCGAGCGGGCGCAGGTCGACGAACCCCGCCACGGCGACCGTCATCGTCAGGCGCTCGCGCCGGAGGGAGAAGCGGAAGCGCGCGACGACGGCCTCGCGCCCCTCGTCGGCGAACCACTTGCGGAACAGGGCGCGGACGCGGACGAGGGCCTCGTCGTTGCCGCGCGCCCGCTCGGCGTCGGTCGACGTGGCGGCGGAGACGAACTCGCAGGGCAGCGCGCAGGGCGGCGCGGCGCCCTCGCGGAGGCCTTCGAAGCGGGCCGGCTCGAGCAGTCCGCCCTCGCGCACCAGGCACAGCGTCCCCGGGGCGGGAACCCCGCGGCCCTCCGCGAAGGGCGCGGCGGCGGCGGTGCCGTCGCCGAGCGAAAACTGCGCAATCGTCCCCATGCCCGCGAGTATACCAGAGCGCCCGCCCGAGGCGCAACCGGGCTTGCGGGCGCAAGAGGCGATATGCTAGACTCCGCGCCCAGACGGAACCGCGCGACCATGCGGCCGTCCGACCGAAGGACCGAACGACCATGAAACCCGACACCATCTGCATCCAGGGCGGCTGGAAGCCCAAGAACGGCGAGCCGCGCCAGCTCCCCATCTACCAGTCCACGACGTGGCGCTACGCGACGAGCGAGGAGATGGGCAAGCTCTTCGACCTCGAGGCGTCCGGCTACTTCTACACGCGCCTGCAAAACCCCACCAACGACGTCGTCGCCGACAAGATCCGCGAGCTCGAGGGCGGCGTCGGCGCCGTGCTCACGTCCTCCGGCCAGGCCGCGAACTTCTACGCGATCTTCAACATCGCGCAGGCCGGCGACCACGTCCTCTCGACCGCCGCGATCTACGGCGGCACCTCCAACCTCTTCACCGTCACGATGAGGAAGATGGGCATCGAGGTGGAGCTCGTCGACCAGGACCTCCCGGAGGAGGAGCTCGCGAGGAAGTTCCGCCCGAACACGAAGGCCGTCTTCGGCGAGACGCTCACGAACCCCGGCGTCCGTGTCCTCGACCTCGAGAAGTTCGCCCGCCTCGCGCATTCGCACGGCGTGCCGTTCATCGTGGACAACACCTTCCCCACCCCGATCAACTGCCAGCCCTTCAAGTGGGGCGTCGACATCGTCACGCACTCGACGACGAAGTACATGGACGGCCACGCCTGCCAGACGGGCGGCGTGATCGTGGACTCCGGAAACTTCGACTGGGACGCGCACGCGGACAAGTTCCCGGGCCTCACGACGCCGGACGAGTCCTACCACGGCCTCACCTACACGAAGAAGTTCGGCAAGCAGGGCTACACCGTGAAGCTCGTCGCGCAGCTCATGCGCGACCTCGGCGCGCAGGCCTCGCCCTTCAGCGCGTTCCTCCTCAACCTCGGCCTCGAGACGCTCCACCTGCGCATGCCGCGCCACTGCGCGAACGCGCTCGCCGTCGCGAAGTTCCTCCAGTCCCGCCCCGAGGTCGAGTGGGTCAACTACCCCGGACTCCCGGACAACAGGGACCACGCGCTCGCGCAGAAATACATGCCGAACGGCACCTGCGGCGTGATCGCCTTCGCCGTGAAGGGCACGCGCGAGGACGCCGGCCGCTTCATCGACCGCCTCAAGTTCGTGAGCATCGAGACGCACGTCGCGGACAGCCGCACCTGCGTCCTGCACCCGGCCTCGCACACCCACCGCCAGCTCTCCTCGCAGCAGCTCAAGGAGGCCGGCGTCCCCGAGGGCCTCATCCGCCTATCCTGCGGCATCGAGGCCGCCGAGGACATCATCGCCGACCTCGAGCAGGCCTTCGGCTAGCGCGACCGCGATCTCGGGACTCGGCAGGGAAACGACACGATGGCCGACAAGACCAGGACCTTCGCGGCCCGCCCGTCCGCTCGCGCCACGACGGCGCCTTCGCCCGCCGGCGGACAGGCGCGGAAGGGCGCGGCGGCGCTGCCGTTCGCGGTGGACCGGCGCAAGCCGGGAAGTCTCGTCGACCAGCTCGCCGACGGGCTCCGCCAGGCGATCCTCTCCAACTTCTGGAAGCCCGGCGAGGCGCTGCCGACGCTCGACCGCCTCGCCTCGGCCGCCGGCACGTCGCTGCGCATCCCGCGCGAGGCCGTCGCGCGGCTCAAGGCCGAGGGGCTCGTCGACCCGCGCCCGGGGCTCGGCTGCATGGTCACCGGTGCCCGTCGCGCGCGCTGGCGCGGGCACGTCCTCTTCGTCCTCCACGACGCCGAGGGCTCCTACTACGCCAACGTCTTCGCCGGCGTCCTGCAGGAGCGGTTCGTCCGCGCCGGCTACCTCTTCACGCGCGTCTCCGCCTCCGACGGCCGCGCCGGCGCGGACCGCGGCGCGCTCGACGCCGCGCTCTCGCAGAGCGTCACCCTCGCGGTCCTCTTCTGCCCCGGTACGCCGCGCACGGCGCGCCTGCTCGATTCGCGCGGCGTGCCGTTCGTCGAGATCGGCCGCGCGCCGTCCGGGCTCCGCGCGGCGAAGGGGTTCGTCCGCTTCGACCGCGAGGCCGCGCTCGCGGACTTCGCCGCGCACTGCCGGGAGCGCGGCGCGCGGCGCGTCCTGCAGGTCTGCTTCCGCGGCGGCGAGGGCGACGCCGACGCCGGCCGCGCGCTCGCGGCCGAGGGCGTCCGGCTCCGCCGCCTCGCGTTCCCCGCGCCGCCCGGCCCGGGGCGGATCGAGGCGATCCAGCGCCTCGCCCTCGAGGGCTTCTCCCGGCGGCTCGCCGCCGGCTGGCGCCCCTCGGAGGACGTCCTGCTCTTCACGGACGACTTCCTCGCCTCGGGCGCGCTCGCGGCGCTTTCCGCCGCCGGCCTCCGCGCGCCGGAGGACTTCCGCGCGGTCTCCTTCGCCAACGCCGGGTTCGGCCCCGTCTATCCCCGGGCCCTCACGCGTCTCGAGATGGATCCCCGCGCCCACGGCGCCGCCGCGGCCGACCTCCTGCTCGGCTTCCTCGACGGCCGCCCGATTCCCCCGGACGCCGCGATCCGCTCGGTCTACCGCCGGGGCGAGACATTCTAGCCCGCGTCCCCCTCGGCGACCGTGGCGGGGTGGCGGCCCGCCACCCCGCCACGGTCGCGTGCGAGTCGGCCGTATGGCGGCGCGTGGCTTCGCCGCGCCGCCCGCACCGCTCCGAAGCGCCGGACGGTCGCGCGGCGGCCCGCCGCCGCGCGACCGTCCAAACTTCCGTCTTTTGCACGTTGTGCACTATTTCCTTGACAACGCGCCGCGGAACGGCCAATATCCGCCACCGAACGGAGGATCCCCGATGAAGACGACTCCCCGCATTCTCCTCACCGCCCTTTCCCTCCTCGCGCTCGCCGCGGGCGCGCGAGGCGAGAACTACGGAAACGAAACGTTCACGGTCGGCAACGACGTCGTCGTGAAGTTCACGTCGAGCGGCACGTTCGTCCTTGACGCTCCCGCGACGGTGCGCGTGCTCCTCGTGGGCGGCGGCGGCGCGGGCGGCACCGGCATCGGCGGCGGCGGCGGCGGCGGCGGCGTGGTGGAGACGAACGGCCTCGAACTGGCGGCCGGATCCTACGCGGTCGTCGTCGGCGCGGGCGGCGCGCCCAACTCCGTCCAGAACATTTCCGGCCGGCGCGGAGGCAACGGCGGGGCGTCGTCGTTCGGGACCTTCCCGGAGCTCGTCGCGCTCGGCGGCGGCGGCGGCGGTTCGTCGGGCACGGGAAACGGCGGCGGCGACGAGGCGGCCGGCGCGGGCGGCGCGGGCATCGCCTGCGGCGGCGGCGCGGGCAAGGGTTCGACCGCCAACGCGGACGGCACGCAGGGCGGCGACGGCGGCGCGGCGTTCGCCGTCAACGGCTACGACGGCGTGGGCGGCGGCGGCGGCGCGGGCGCCGACGGCGGCGACGCCGTGAACAACACCACGTCCGGCCCCGGCGGCGACGGCCTTCCCTCCGACATCACCGGCGAGGAGGTCTGGTACGGCGGCGGCGGCGGCGCGGGCAACGGCAACACCACGCCGAACGGTTCGGCCGGCGGCAAGGGCGGCGGCGCCAGCGGCAACCCCGCCGGCGTGGCGCTCGCCGGCTCGGCCGGGACCGACGGCCTCGGCGGCGGCGGCGCGGGCGGCTCCAACAACCAGAGCGACCCGGCGGCCCGCCTGGGCGGCGCGGGCGGAAGCGGCGTCGTGATCATCCGCTATGCCGTTCCGCTGCTCGTCTCCTTCGAGAACGTCGCCGTCCACGACCCGGGGGCGACGTCGCTCACGCTCTCGGCCAAGCTGCGCCTGCTCGGCGCCGCCGCGCCGGCGTCCGCGGAAGTGCAGCTCGGGACCGGCGCCAGCGCCGGCTCCCTCGCCTGGGAGACCGTCGCCGCCGCCGCGACCGAGGGGCAGACGCTCTCGCGCACGCTCACGGGCCTCGCCGAGGGCGCGACGGTGTTCTACCGCTGGCGCGCCGTCTCGGGCGGCGAGGTCCTCGCCGAGACGGAGACGCTCTTCACGTCCACGCTCGCGCCCTTCCCGCGGCTCTCGGTCGACGAGGCGGACGTCGCGGACGAGCTGTACACCGCGACGGACCGCATCCTGCGCTTCCGGACGAACGGCACGCTGCGCGTCGAGGCGGGCGGGCTCGCCCGCGTGCTCCTCGTGGGCGGCGGCGGCGCGGGCGGTTCCTCCTCCGGCGGCGGCGGCGGCGCGGGCGGCTTCGTCGAGACGAACGCCTTCCCGCTCCCGGCCGGCGTCTACGCGATCGAGGTCGGCGCGGGCGGGCGCCCCGGCTCGCCCGCCGGCGACGGCGGCGCGACGCGACTCGGCCCCCTGCTCGAAGCGCTCGGCGGCGGCGCCGGCGGTTCGGGGGCGAACAACGCATGGAAGCCCGGCCGCCCCGGCGGCAGCGCCGGCGGGAGCGCCGAGGGGTCGGACTCGTCCGTTCGTCCCGCCGGAACGCCCGGCCAGGGCAACGACGGCGGCTTCGCCGGTCGCGCGAGCGAAGGCGGCGGCGGCGGCGCGGGACGCCGCGGCTACGATGCCTACACCGACTCGCTCTCCGGTCCCGGCGGCCCCGGGCTCCCCTCCGACATCACCGGCGAGGAGGTCTGGTACGCGGGCGGCGGCGGCGGCGGCAACGGCAACTCGACCGACGGCACGTTCGCCTTCGGCGGCCGCGGCGGCGGCGGATCCGGCCATCCGGCCGGCCTCCGGCTTCCGGCCGAACCCGGCGCCGACGGCCTCGGCGGCGGCGGCGCGGGCGGCGGCAGCGGCGGATGGGGCGCCGACCTGCTGCTCGGCGGCCGGGGCGGCAGCGGCGTCGCCGTCGTCCGCGTCCCCGCGAGCGGCGCGTGGGTCTACGGCCTCCGCGCCGCGAAGCGCAACCCGTCCGCGCTCTCGATCGCCGGGTCCGTCGGCCTCGCCGGTCCCGGCGCGCCGGCGTCCGTCGGCGTGCAGGTCGGCGTCGCGCCCGCGGCGGGCGGCGACTTCGCGTGGACGCAGGCGGCCTCGTCCGTCGCGGCGGGCGGCTCCTTCTCCGCGACGCCCGCCGGGCTCTCCGCCTCGACCGACTACCATGTCCGCGCACGGCTCGTCGCCGGCGGCGCGACGGTCTTCGAATCGGGCGACCTCGCGGTCTCCACGCCGGGCGGACGCCTCTCCGCCGAAGCGACGGGCGACGGCGTCGAGGTCTTCTCCGTCCGCGGCGGCGACAAGGTCGCGCGATTCACGGCGAACGGAACCTTCCTCGTGAAGTACGCCGGAACCGCGCGCGTCCTGCTCGTGGGCGGCGGCGGCGGCGGCGGCTACGCCCACACGTCGGGCGGCGGCGGCGGCGGCGGGTTCGTCGAGGTCGCGGAGCTCGACCTTCCGGCCGGCGCCTACGAGGTCGTCGTCGGCGCGGGCGGCGGCGGCGGGCAGAACAACGTCGACGGCGGCCGCGGCGGCATGGGCGGCGACTCATCCTTCGCCGGCCTCGTCGCGCGTGGCGGCGGCTGCGGCGGATCGTCCGGTACCGGGCGCCCCGGCGGCTGCGGCGGCGGACACGGCGGCTTCGTGAACAACACGTGGCAGTCCCCGATGCCGCCCGTCGGCACCCAGGGCGGCGACGGCGGGCTGAGCCGCGACCGGAACAACAACGGCGCCTGGGTCGACGTGCAGGGCGGCGGCGGCGGCGGCGGCGCGGGCGGCGACGGATCCACCGGCCTCCAGCTCTACGCCGGCGACGGCGGCGTCGGCCGCGCGTCCGACATCACCGGCGAGAGCGTCCTCTACGCGGGCGGCGGCGGCGGCGGATGCGGCAACTCCGACCCCTACATGGGCGCGGCGGGCGCGGGCGGCGGCGGCGGAGCGGCCGCGCCCCGCACCACGCGAGGCCTCCAGAAGGCGATCCCCGGGACCGACGGACTCGGCGGCGGGGGCTCCGGCGGCACCAACGGAGCGGACAAGAACGGCGGCGCCGGCGGCAGCGGCGTCGTCGTGATCCGCTGGTTCGATCCCGCCGGCATCCTGGTCCTGATCAAGTAGTCCCCCTCGGCGACCGTGGCGGGGTGTCGGCGTCGCCGCACCCCGCCACGGACAAACGAAACGGAAGAACCGATGGAACGTTGCGGAATCGTCGTCCACGACACCGAATGCGGCGACCTCTGGGCCCGGCGGCTCGAGGGAAGCGGCCTGGACCTGCTCGGCATCCACCCGGCGGGCGGGCCCGACGCCCACCTCTCGCTCGTCTCGTGCCTGGAGACGGTCCGGACGCCGGCCTTCCGGGCGTTCCGCAGGCGCGCGAACGCCGCCGGCCTCGCGGTCGAATTCGAAATGCACGCGCTCTCGTGGCTGCTGCCGCGCGATCTCTTCGGCGACCGCCCGGAATGGTTCCGCGAGGAGAACGGCGCGCGCACGCCGCGCTTCAACTGCTGCGCGTCGGACCCGGACGCCCTGCGCTTCGTCGCCGGACGCGCCGCCGAGCTCGCCGCGCTCTTCCCCTCCGACACGCACCGCTACCACTTCTGGCCCGACGACGTCGCCGAGGCGAAGTGCTCCTGCCCGCGGTGCCGCGCCCTCTCCGCGTCCGACCAGGCGCTCGTCCTCGCGAACGCGGTCGCCGAAGGCGTCCGGCGGACGGATCCCGAGGGGCGCGCCGCCTACCTGGCCTACGGCGCGGCGCTGGAGCCGCCGCGGCGCGTCCGGCCGGCCCCCGGCGTGTTCCTCGAGTTCGCGCCGATGGACCGCGACCACGACCGCCCGCTCTTCGATCCCGCGTCCGCGTGCAACGCCGGGCAGGTCCGCCACCTCCCGGAACTGCTGTCGCTCTTCGGGACGAAGGACGCCACGGCCCTCGACTACTGGACGGACAATTCGTTCTTCTCCCGGTGGACCCGGCCGCCGGCGCGGTTCGCGCGCGACGCCGCCGTCTGCCGCGCCGACGCCGCGGCCTACGCCCGGGCGGGCTTCGAGGCCGTCACGTGCTTCGCCTGCTTCCTGGGGGAGGACTACGAGGCGCGGTGGGGCGCCCCGCCCCTCGACGGCTTCCTCGCCGCCCTCCGCGCGGCCCGGCGCCCCTGAGGACATAGCCCGCCGAAAGCCGCCCGCCCAAACTTCCATATTCTGCACATTCTGCACATTTTCCTTGACAGCCGGGGCGGCGTTCGGGTACTCTCTCCGCCGTAGCCCGACAACCGGGGGAACACCGCCCAATGAAAACGAAACGCATCCTTCCTTCCGCGCTCGTCGTTCCGGCCCTTCTCGCCGCGGCCGTCGCCGCCGCGAGGGGCGAGAGCTGGGTCTACGACAACGGCTACATCACCAATTCGCTGGGCTGGAAGATCCGGGTGAACGCGCCTGCCACCGGCGCGACCGCGCTCGCGACGGTCGACAACGAAGGAATGGTGAAGGGCTGGCCCGCCGCGGGCGACCGCCCGGACGGCCTCTACACGCTCGATCTTTCGCAGCCGATCGTCGACGCGGCGGATCCGGCGAAGACCTACTCGCTCGCGACGATCGGCTACTACGAGTTCAACGGCGGATGCAACATCGGCACACTCGTCCTGCCCACCACGCTCACGACATGGAAGTTCAACGATGCGGTCGGCGTCTGCGGAAGAAACGGGGCGAACATCGACACGATTCTTCCGAAGGACTTCTCCAAGGACATCGTTTGGTCGGGCGGAAGTCACGGCTTCGCCTGGGGCGCCCCGAAATACGCCGGCGAACTGCACCTGCGTGGCGTCCGGAAGACGGTGAAAGTCGGTCTGGGCCACACGCACGGCGGCGTCCAGCGCGTCTTCTTCGACGAATCGTTCTCGGATTTCTACTCCACGACGTTCGCCAACTCGGGCTCGACCCGCTTCGACCTCTATTTCCGCGGCGATCCGCCGAACGGTATGGCCGACACGAGCCACGGGACCGGAGCCCGCGGCTATCTCCACGTCCCGGCCGCGAGCGCCGCGTGGGAGGCGTGGCTCGCCGCGAACGCCCGCGCGTTCGCCGCCGACGACCGCGCAACCTTCGAGTCGATGTTCCCGGACGCGCACGATCCCGACTGCGTCGTCACGAACGCCGGCAAGTTCAAGGGCGGCTACGTCCGCCTCTGGCACGCCGCCCCGGGCGTCGAGGTCGTGTCGCAATACACCGTCGCGGCCGACCGGATCTCGCCGGCCTACGGAACGCACACCGAGCACAAGACCGGCGACATCGTCCAGTTCTCCTGTCCGGCGTCCGCCACGGAAGGCGGCGTCGAATACCTCTGCCGCGGCTATCGCCTCGAGCGGACGACCGGCGGCGACTGGGCCGCGGGCACGTCGGTGGAATCATCCGCCCTTTCGCTCTCGCTCGTCTGCGACACCGCCGAGGCGGTCCGCGTCACGTGGCTCTGGGAGCCGCAGATTTCCGCCTCCGTCACCGTGACCTCGAACCGCGGCGCGTTCGGCCCGGTCGATCCGGACTACGGGCTGTGCGTCGAGTTCCCGGGCGGCGCGCGCACGTTCTCCGCGACGGCGCACGGCTACGACGCCGTCGAACGCACGCGCTATCGCGTGACGGGCTACCGCCTCACGGACGAGGCCGGCGCCGCGACCGAACACGCCGGAACGTCGTTCGAATACGACACCTCGATGGGCAAGGTCGTCCTCGAATGGCTCTGGGCGCCCGACGGCTACGAGCTCGCGACCGCGGCGCCGGGCTGCCTGCCGGTCGCCGTCTCGCCCGCGCTCGACGCGGAGGGCTACGGCGACATCGGCGCCGTCTACGCGCTCGCGGTGCCGCCCGGCGCGGGCGAGTCCGCGTTCGCGCACTGGTCGGGCAACGTCGCCGCGATCGCGTCCGACACGGCCCCCGCCGTGTCGGCGACCCTCTCGCGCCCGCTCACGCTCGTCGCGGAGCCGCGCTGCGTGTGGCGCTACGACGCGGCCGGGAGCCCGACCGCGATCACGAACGCGCTCGGCTGGCGGATCCGCGCAAGCCTTTCCGGCGCGAACGTCCGCATCGGGCAGGACAGCGTGCGTGCCGCCGCCCGCGTCGCGTGGGACCTCGACGGGGAGAAGCACTGGCTCGACCTCTCGCTTCCGGTCGTGAAGGACTCCGACGGTTCCCCGCTCGCGCTCGACGGCTGCGCGGGCAACGTCCCCTTCCGCCGCTCCGACGGCGAGCCGTTCCTCGGAAGGCTCGTCCTCGGCGACGGCTTCAAGCGCTGGCCGTTCGAGGAGAACGAGATTTTCGGAAAACAGTCCAAGCTCTCCGAGATCGAGCCGGCGATCCTGCCGGACGACGCCGTCTCGTCGCAAGGTTCGGGCACGCCCAAGTTCGGCGCGATCCCGTATCGGGGCGACGTATTCCTGCGCTGTTCGGCGGCGACCCGGCTCAACAACTGCGACCTCGCGTTCACGCACCGCGGCACGCAGAACGTCTTCCTCGGGACGAACGTCGTCTCGATCGCGGCGACCGCCTTCGCGTGGAGCTACGCAAACTACCGCCTGCACTTCGACGGCTTCCCGACCTCCCTCGCCGCGTCGCGGAACACCTCGGGCGACTATCGCTTCTACGTGTTCTGCCGGTCGAACGACGTCCGTTGGGCCGACTACCTCGCGGCGAACGCGCGCCGGTTCATCGCCGCCGACCGCGACGACTTCGCCGCGCGCTTCCCCGAGGACGCGGCGGCGGGCAAGTGGCCCTATTGGACCTTCGAGACCGGTTTCTTCTCCGGCACGTGGGCCCGCCCCCTGTACCCCACCGGAACCGTCCTGATCGTCCGATGACGTCCGGCCCGCGATGCGCCGCCGCGCTCGCGCGGGCCGGACGCCCTGGCGAACGATCGAGCCCGCGTCGTCCCGAAAACAGAACCAAGATGAAAGCAATACGCGCCATCCTTCCCCTTCTCCTCCTCTCGGCCTCCGCCGCCGCGGCCGCCGCGCCGTTCCGCGTGGCGCTCGTCCTCGGGCCGCCGCACGGCGAGGAGTTCTCGTCGGTCCCGCCCGCGTTCGAGGGCGCGGGCTGGACGTTCTCGACGTTCCGCGTCGCGGACGACCGCCCGGCCGAGGCGGTGAAGGCGGACCTCCTCGCCGCGCTCGAGCGGACGGACCTCGTCGCCGTCGGCCCGCTCGCGCCCGACGTCTTCGCGGGCGAGGGCGCCGCGTGGAGGGCGTTCCTGGAGCGCGGCGGCGCGGTCGCCGTGACGGACTGCAACTATCCGGACAAATACGCGTGGACGGACCAGCTCGGCCCGGACTACCGCCACCCGGACGGCGAGGGCTTCGCCGGCTGGAGCCCGGCGGACCTGAAGAAGGAGGACCCCGAGCCCGCGATCCGCACCTTCCCGGCGGCGCAGGTCGACGGCGGAATGCTCTGGTACCACTTCAACCTGGCGAACGCCGGAGCGGCGTGGAGGCCGGTCGTGCGCTGCGCGCGCCACGGCCAGCCCTGCGCGATCCGCGCGGACGTCGGCCGCGGGTTCGTCTACCTCACCAACCTGCGCTGCCCGTATTCCTCGTTCTTCGAGAACCTCCGCGCCGCGGCGGAGCTGCGGCGCGCGGGGCTCGAGGTCGTCTCGGCCTCCGGCCTCGCGCTCACGAACGGCGCGGTCGCCGTCGAGGTCCGCCTCCGCGCGGAGGGCGGCGCGCCCGCGCCGAACCCGCAGCGCTACCTCGCCGCGCTCGAGATCGCCTCCGCGACGAACGCCGCGCAGGCCGTCCGCGCCGAGGCGCCGCTCGTGACGCTCCCCGGCGGGGCGATCGGCTTCCGGCTCAGGGCGGCCAACGCGGTGCGCGGCCCGGGGCGCGTGCGGCTCGTCCTGCGCGACCGCAGGGACGGCTCCGAGATCGCGCTCGTCGACCGCAACCAGGCGTTCGACGACCTCGTCGAGATCGAGACGCCGCACCACTGGGCGACCGTCTCGACGAAGCGCCGCGCGGCGGACGTCTCCTTCGCCTTCCGCCTCAACCCGGCGGGCGAGAAGGTCGTGCCCGGCACGTGGCGCGCGTGGGCGAAGGGTCCCGACGGGCGCGTCGTCGCCTCGACGCCCCGCGAGGAGCGCCTCGCCGGCTGGCGCACCGCGTTCCGGCTCCCCGTCCCGGCCGACGCCCCCGCGGGCGACTACACCGTCGGCGTCGAGGTCGTCTCCGCGCAGGGCGGCGGGCGCTGGACGAAGACCGCGCCCTTCCGCATCGTCGCGCCGACGCCGACGCAGGTCCTGCCCGACCAGGACGGCGTCCTGCTGCGCGGTGGCGCGCCGTGGTTCCCGCTCGGGATGTACCACGCCGACCCGCCGTTCTGGCAGGAGGTGCGCGACACGGGCTTCGACCTGCAGCAGGCGATGAACTGGCTCGACGGCGACTTCCCGCGACTCGCCGCGATGGGCCAGCCGCTGCTCTACGAGACGAAGCACAACTCGCCGGAGAACATGGCGATCTGGGCGAAGCGCTACGCGAACGAGCCGTTCGCCTGCATGATGTACGTCACGGACGAGCCCGACGACACGCTCGTCTGGAAGTGGGAGGCGTGCCGCCGCGCCGTCCACGAGGCCGACCCCGACCACCCGACCTTCGCCGTGCTCGCGCATCCCGCGAGCTTCCGCTACCAGCGGAACATCGCCGATCTCCTCGCGATCGACCTGTATCCGATCGGCCGCGACGGCAGCGGCGACATGGTCGAGATCGAGCGCCGCATCCGCGCGTGCCGCGCGGCGTGCGGCGACGAGCGGCCCGTCCTCGCCGTGCTGCAGTCCTTCGGCTGGGAGCCGCAGGAGAAGTTCCGCGCGATGGCCTACCTCTCGATCGTGAGCGGCGCCAGGGGCATCCTGTGGTACTGCTGGCAGGAGGGCGACCCGCCGAACGGGCTGCACACGAACCCCGCGCTGCAGGAGTTCGCGCGCGGCCTGCTCGCCGAGATCCGGGGCCTCGCGCCGGCCTTCCTCTCCGGCCGCACGAAGGAGCTCTCGCTCTGCGGCGGGCGCGTCCGCGCGCTGCTCTGCGGCACGAAGGAGACCGGCGTCCATCTCATCTGCGTCAACCCGACCGAAGAGGCCGCCGTCGTGAACGACGCGCCGAAGATGCCGGGCGTCCCGGCCTCCTTCACCCTTCCGCCCGCCGGCGTCGCCGTCTACTAGCCACCACCCGAACGGAGATCCTCCGATGAATCGCCGCATCCGAATCCTCCCGCTCCTCGTCGCCGCCGCGCTGCCCGCCGGCTTCGCCCGCGGCGACTGGCTCTACGACGCGGCCGCGCAGCGGATGACCGAGCTCGATCCGCCTGGAGGCGGGACGCCCTGGATCCTGAATTGCACCGGCTCCGGAACGGATCTCTCGGTGGCGTCCGTGCAGCAGACCGGCGCGGGCGCCGTCGTCGACCTGCGGCTTCCCGTCCGGTCCGCGGGCGGCGACGCCTTCTCGGTCGTCGGGCTCGGCATCGACGCGTTCCGGGGAAACCTGTCCCTGGAGGAGATCCGCCTGCCGGACACGCTCGTCTCCATCGGGCGCGGCGCCTTCGACGGCTGCACGGCGCTGCGGAGCGTCTCGCCCTTCCTGCCCGACTCCGTCGCGTCGATCGGCGTCGAGGCGTTCCGCAACGTCCCGGCCGGCGGAACGCTCCGCCTCGGCTTCGGCGGTTCGCTGGTCTTCCCGCCCGACGATCGCGGCTGGAACGGGAACGAGCACTTCAAGAACACGGCGGTGGAGGAGGTCGCGATCGGCCCCGGCGTCGCGGCCATCCCGTGGAACGCCTTCCTGGAATGCCGTGCGCTCACCAACCTCGATCTTCGCGCGGCGACGTCCCTCTCGGCCATCGGCGTCTGCTCCTTCCTGAACTGCACGGCGCTGCGGCGCGTCGATCCGCTCCTGCCGGACACCGTCGCCTCGATCGGCGCGCAGGCCTTCGCCCACGATCCGATCGAGGGCACGCTCCGCCTCGGGTTCGGGGGGCCCCTCGACCTGCGCGACGACGAACGGGGCTGGAACGTCGAGAATTATTTCGAGGACACGCGAATCGGCGAAGTGCAGTTCGGTCCGGGGGTCGTCAACGTCAAGCGCGGGTTCATCACCGGCAATCCCGCGCTCAGCAACGTCGTCTTCCGGACCACCGCCCTGACGGCGATCGGACAGGCGGCCTTCGAGGGCTGCACCGCGCTGCGGCGCGTCGAGCCGCTGCTGCCGGACACGGTCGTCCACCTCGGATCCACCGCCTTCAACAACACGCAGGTCGAGGGCTCGCTGCGAATCGGCTTCGGCGGGCCGGTGCGGTTTGGAACGGAGTTCTACGGCCAGTCGCGCCTGTTCTGGGGCTCGAGGATCTCCGAGTTCGTCGCGGGGCCGGGCGTCACGAACATCCCGTGCTACTTCGCCTGCGATTGCGGCGGATTGACGAACGCGGTCTTCCAGGGGACGAATCTCGTCGACGTCGGGGCGAGCGCGTTCGCCGGCTGCTCGGCGCTCACGAACATCGTGGCGCGGCCGCTCCTCTCGTGGACCGGCGACTCGTTCTCGTGGACCGGCCAGGACCTGTCCGGGCGCCTCCTCTTCCCCAAGACGAGCCGGGACTGGGACGCCCGCATCACGGAGCTCGGCGACGCCTTCACCCCCTGGGCCGACGCCTCGCCGTCGGCGCAGGCCGACTACGTCCGGCTCTTCCCGGACGGCCCGACGCCGCGCGGCCACGCGGCGATCGGCGGCGGACCGAAGCGCTGGCTCGTCCCCTTCTCCGTCGCCGTGGCCGGGGAGGTCTCCCTCTCCATCGTGGGCGAGCCCTTCGACGTCGGCGTCGCCTCGCCCGCCTACGCCGACCAGCTGGCGGCGCAGCCGCCCGTCGCCTTCTCCGTCTCCCGATACGGCGAGCGCGGCAGCGTCGCCTACGAGTCGGTCGGATACCGCGTGGACGAAATGGGCGACGATTTCTGGGAACCCGGCGAGCCGGTCCTCGGGGTCCGCGCGTTCTCCTTCGACCGGGACGCCCGCGACGAGTACCGCATCGCGTGGCTGTGGCGCGAGGCCGGATACGCCCTGACCGCGAACGTCCCGGAGTCCGGGATCTGCGCCGTGTCCGTATCGGGCCAGCGCCTTTCCGATCCGGAGATCGCGGGCGACTACTTCGTCTCGAACGCGGTCGCGACGATCGAGGCCGTCCCCCGCGCGGGCGCCCGCTTCGTGCGGTGGTTCGGCGATGTGCCGGAGGACCAGGCGGCCTCCCCGACGGCGACGATCGCGATGGACCGGGCCAGGACCGTCGCGCCCTACGTCGAGGCGGCCTGGACCTACCGCTCCGACACGCAGACCGTCACGGACGGCTACTGGGTCCTCGGCGTCGCGGGTTCGCCGGGCGCGCTCGAGATCGCCTCCGTGCAGGTCCGCCCGTCGGGAATCGGGCTGCTCGATCTGCGCAAGCCCACCGACGGCTGCGTCTTCGCCTCCATCGGAACCGACGCCTTCCGAGGCCAGACGGAACTGGAGGAGATCCGCCTGCCGGACACGCTCGCCTCCATCGGGCGCGGCGCCTTCGACGGCTGCACGGCGCTGCGGCGCGTCTCGCCCTTCCTGCCCGACTCCGTCGCGTCGATCGGCGTCGAGGCGTTCCGCAACGTCCCGGCCGGCGGAACGCTCCGCCTCGGCTTCGGCGGTTCGCTGGCCTTCCCGCCCGACGATCGCGGCTGGAACGGGAACGAGCACTTCAAGAACACGGCGGTGGAGGAGGTCGCGATCGGCCCCGGCGTCGCGGCCATCCCGTGGAACGCCTTCCTGGAATGCCAAGCGCTCACCAACCTCGATCTTCGCGCGGCGACGTCCCTCTCGGCCATCGGCGTCTGCTCCTTCCTGAACTGCACGGCGCTGCGGCGCGTCGATCCGCTCCTGCCGGATACCGTCGCCTCGATCGGCGCGCAGGCCTTCGCCCACGATCCGATCGAGGGCACGCTCCGCCTCGGGTTCGGGGGGCCCCTCGACCTGCGCGACGACGAACGGGGCTGGAACGTCGAGAATTATTTCGAGGACACGCGGATCGGCGAGGTGCAGTTCGGCCCCGGGGTCGTCAACGTCAAGCGCGGGTTCATCACCGGCAATCCCGCGCTCAGCAACGTCGTCTTCCGGACCACCGCCCTGACGGCGATCGGACAGGCGGCCTTCGACGGCTGCACCGCGCTGCGGCGCGTCGAGCCGCTGCTGCCGGACACGGTCGTCCACCTCGGATCCACCGCCTTCAACAACACGCAGGTCGAGGGCTCGCTGCGGATCGGCTTCGGCGGGCCGGTGCGGTTCGGAACGGAGTTCTACGGCCAGTCGCGCCTGTTCTGGGGCTCGAGGATCTCCGAGGTCGTCGCGGGGCCGGGCGTCACGAACATCCCGTGCTACTTCGCCTGCGATTGCAGGCGGCTGACGAACGTGGTCCTGCGGGGGAAGAACCTCGTCGACATCGGGGAGAGCGCGTTCTCCGACTGCTCGGCGCTCGAGGAAATCACGTTCCGCACGTTCCCCCTGTTCGCGCCGTACGTCTTCGCCAGACTGCCTTCCACGGCCCGGTTCTTCGTTCCGGACGACGTCCCCGCGTGGCAGGAATGGCTCGACGACCCGGCCAACGCGACGCCGTGGGACGACCTCCCCGCCGCCGCCCGCGACGAATACTTCGCCCGGTGGGACGTCCATCCGAGCCGCCCCAAGTGGCGCGCCGTCGGCTGGTACGCCCCCTTCCCGGAGAACTCGTGGATCCTGCGCTACATCGCCAGCGAGCCGACCGTCCTGATCGTGAAATAGTCCCCGCCCGAAGCGCCGGACGTGTGCGCGGCGGCCCCGCCGCCTCGCGCCCGGCCCAACTTCCCCATTCTGCACGTTCTGCACAATCTGCTTGACGCCCGCGCTCGCGTTCGGGTATCCTTCGCGCCGTGGTCCGCGATCCCAGGGAACCTTCCCCATGAAAACGAAGCGCGCCGTCCCCCTCATCTCCCCCCGCCCGGGCTCCTCCGCCGCCGCGCCGTTCCGCGCGGGCCCGGCCGGCGATTCCGCCGTCCGTTCGCCGGGCGTCCGGGCGAACAGGGCCTTGCGTTTCGTCGTCGCCGCCCTGGCGGGGGCCGTCTCCAGCCTCCACGCGGACTGGACGTTCGGCGGCGACCGGCTGACCGAATCCGTCGCCGCCGGGGAGACGCCCTGGATCTTCAACTGCACGCTCGCCGGCAACGGCGTCGATCTCACGCTCGGCACCGTCGTCCAGAAGGGGGACGCCGCGGTCCTCGACCTCGACGCGCCGGTCGCGGGCGGATACAAGATCCGCGCCGTCAGAGAGTCCACCGACCTCTTCAAGAATCGTGCCGCCGGCTTCGCCGACGAAATCGTCCTTCCGTCGACGCTGACGGCCGTCGCCGCCTGGTCCCTGCAGCAGTGCAAGAACAAGATCACGATTCCGCCCGACAACGAAATCGCGACGCTCGGCTCAGGGTGCCTCGACAGCTCCTACCTGACGGGCGACGTCGTGCTTCCTTGCCTGACGACGATGAACGGCGGCGACAACAGCGGGCCGTTCAACCGGTGCACCCGAATGACCTCCCTCGACCTCGGGCCGGGCATCACCGGCACGGCGTCCTACGGCAACCTCGCGAAGGAATGCAATGGCCTGACCAGCCTCGTCATTCGGGCCTCCGAGTTCACCATCCCCGCCTGGTCGATGCAGAACTGCACCGCGATGCGGGACTGGACCTTCCACTGCTACCCGACGCTGGCCGGCAACTGGGCATACGGCGTCTCCTTCGGCAAGAGGCACCGCATCTTCGCGGATCCGCGGAACGTCCAGTGGAGCGACGTGATCCACTCCGCGGCCTTCACGCCGTGGGAGAGCGCCGACCAGGCGTCGTATTATGCGAATTTCGGCGCTGGCGCCGAAACGCCCCTGGGCTACACCACCGCGCCCTTCGCCGCCTACCTCGTCGCGATGGGCGGCGGTTCGGAAGCGGGGGCGACCGTCGTCGTAGCCGCCTCGCCGGCCTGCTACGGGGACGTCTCGCCATCCTACGGCGAACAGGCGGGCATCACGGAGGCCGTCACCTTCGCCGCCCCGCAGTATTCGCGCGACGGCGACGTTCTCCACGAATGCTACGGATTCTTCACATCGCGCTGGGACGAGGCCCGGATGGCCTGGGATGACGGCGCCGCCGTCACGGGCCGCACCTCCTTCGCCTTCGAGTCGGAGGGTCGGGAGACGGTGAAGATCACCTGGCTCTGGCGCGAAGCCGGATACGCCGTCGTCGCCGATGGGCTTCTCGACGGCTGCTCCATCGCCACGAACTCGCTGACGCCGCTCGAAGGATATGCCCGCAAGGGCTCGGTCGTTTCGCTGACCGCCGTCGGCGAGAACTTCCGCGAGTGGTACAATCTGCCGGCGGGCGCCGTGGCGAACGCCGCGACCATCACCTTCGAGGCCACCGCCCCCGCGCATCTCCACGCCTACTACAGCTGGCCGTGGGAATACGACCCCGCGGCCGGAACGATCAGCGACCGCTACTGGACGATACGCGTCGCCGCCAGCGGGAAGGACCTGACGCTGAACTCCTTCGCCGTCGCCCCGGGAAACCGACTCGACCTCGACAAGGAGGTCCTTGGCGGCTACGCGATCCGCCATCTCGCCGCAAACTCAGAAGGCCTTTTCAAGAAACGCGGCGCCGACTTCGCGGACAAGATCATCCTGCCCGCGACGCTGACCGAGATCGGTGCCTGGACGCTTCAGGACTGCAAGAGCAGGATCGCGATTCCTCCCAACAGCGAACTGGCAACGCTCGGAGCCGGGTGCTTCATGAATTCGTCGCTGACGGGCGACGTCGAGCTCCCCCGCCTGACGACGATGAACGGCGGCGACGGCCAGGGTCCGTTCCAAGGCTGCACCCTCCTGACCTCCCTCGACCTCGGGCCGGGCATCACCGGCACGGCGTCATCCGGCAACCTCGCGAAGGAGTGCACCGGTCTGACCAATCTCGTCATCCGGGCCTCCGAGTTCACCATCTCCGCCTGGTCGATGCAGGGCTGCACCGCGATGCGCGACTGGACCTTCCACTGCTACCCGACGCTGGCCGGCAACTGGGCATCCGGCGTCGCCTTCGGAAAGACGCACCGCATCTTCGTCAAGCCGGAGCAGACGGCCTGGCGCGAGACGATGGCCTCCGACGCGTTCACGCCGTGGAAGAACGCCGACCAGGAGTCGTATTACGCCAACTTCGGCCCGGGCGCCCAGCGGCCGCTGGGCTACACGTCGGCGCCCTTCGCCGCCTATCTCCTGGCGATCCGGCAGCCCCCCACGGTGATCGTCGTCCGCTAGGGCGCCCAAGCGCCGGACGTGTGCGCGGCGGCCCCGCCGCCTCGCGCCCGGCCAAACTTCTGCACATTCTGCACATTTTCCTTGACAGCCGGGGCGGCGTTCGGCTACTCTTTCCGCCGTAGCCCGCAAACCGAGGGGAACACCGCCCAATGAAAACGAAACGCATTCTGCTTTCCGCTCTCGTCCTTCCGGCCCTTCTCTCCGCCGCCCGCGCGGAGGAGCCGTTCGTCGCCGCGGCGCGCGAGCGCGGCGTCGAGATCGTCTCGCACGCCGTCCCGAAGGAGTTCGCGATCGGCGACTTCGCCGTGTCGATGCGCGTGAGGAACGAGGGCGAGCTCGCGCTGCGCGGCTCGCTCGCCGTCCTCACGGTCGACGCGGAGGGGAAGAACCCGCGCGAGCTGGGGAAGGCGGCGCAGATCGACCTGCCGCCGAAGTCCGTCTCCGCGGACGCCGAGCAGGAGCTCGCGGTCTCGGGGCGGGCCACGGCGGCCGAGCTGGGGCGCACGGCGCGCGTCCTGCTGCGTCCCGCGGGCGCGCCGGAGATCGTCTGCTACGAGGGGCCAGTCGTCGAGTCGCGCAAGGCGGCCGAGCGCCGCGCGTCGGAGGCGGCGAAGGCGACGTCCTCCGCCGGCGGGCGCCACGAGATCCGCTGGGCGGAGCGCCTGCCGGAGGGAGAGGGCGAGCGCTACCGCGCGTTCCTCGAGGCGGGCGGCGTGCTGATCGTGCGGCTCGTCGAGTGCAAGGAGGACTTCGCCGGCGCGGCGGCGTTCTGCGGCGCGGACGCGATGCCGGAGTTCCGTCCGCAGAAGGGCGCGGCGAACTCCTACGACATCAACGTCGATCCGGGCGACACCCCGCTCTTCGACTGGCCGAACCGCATTTCGCCGACGCTCAAGGCCGGCAACGGCCGGCTCTCGCTCCCCGGCGAGGCGGGCAAGCGGTGGGAGACGGTCCAGAAGGGCTACACGATGCTGCTGCGCGTCGGCAAGGGCCTGCTGATCGTCTCGACGCACGAGGTGGCGGACACGCCCGCGCTGCGCGAGGACGTGAAGCGGCAGCTCGCGCTCGAGGAGGGCGGCTTCCGCCTCGTCTCGTTCTCGCAGGAGTTCGAGGAGCTCGAGGCGTGGAAGGGCAAGGCCGGCCATCCGGCGCTCGGCGGCGGCAAGGTCGTGCTCCGCGTGAAGAACGCGAACTACGCCACGACGAACCTCAACCTCGCGATGCGGCTCGACCTGCGCGAGACGCGCAAGGGCGGCCGCACGCGCACCTGGCTCGCGCGGGCGAAGGAGAACGAGAAGATCGGCGAGACGTTCCCGCTCGAGATCGCGGTGCCGCCGCTCGACCTCAACGGCGAGATCGCCTGGAAGACCCAGGTCCTCGAGTGGGGCGGGAAGCGCGCGTGGACGCTCGCCGAGGGGACCGCGATGCTGCCGGAGCTCTTCGAGGTCGTCCCGCCCGCCTACCGCGGGCAGGTCTCGACGAAGCGGCGGCGCGCGGACGTCGCGGCCGGCGTGCGCTTCGCGCGCCGCGGGTTCGACGCCGGCGGCGGCTCGTGGCGGATCGTCGCGAAGGACGCGAAGGGCAAGGCCGTCGTCGCGCAGGCCGATGGCGCCTTCGCGCCCGGCGCCGCCGCGGCCGAGGCGTGGCTCCCCGTGCCGGCCGACGCCCCCGCGGGCGAGTACCGCCTCGAGGCGGAGGCGACGCTGCCGGACGGAACGAAGCACGCGGCGTCGGGGACGTTCCGGATCGTCGAGCCCGCCAAGGGCCAGATCATGGCCGACCAGGACGGATTCCTGCTCAACGAGGGCGAGCCGTACTTCCCGCTCGGCATCTACCACTGCCACACGTTCAACTGGGACCAGCCGATCGACGACACCGGGTTGCGCGCGCGCGACATGGGCTTCAACTGGATGCAGATGTGGGAGTGGGACTACCGCAACCACCTCTCGCTCGACCGCACGACGCTCGGCGAGTTCGTCGACAAGAAGCTCGCCGGCGCCGAGCGCGAGGCCGCGATCGACGCGCTCGTCGGGTCGAACCAGGTGAACCGCGCCGCCTTCGCGGGCGTCGCCATCTGCTTCGAGGGCTTCGGCGTCTGGAACCAGGTCATCTTCCGCCGCCCCGGCGACGAGGGGAAATACGACTTCGAGACGGACGAGCGGATCCGGCGCGAGATCGCGTCCATCGCGAACGACCCCGACCAGCTCGTGCGGATGTGGTATTTCGCCGACGAGGCCGGCGGCAACTTCCACCGGCAGCTCCGGCGCGCCGCGAACTACTACGCGAGCATCGACAAGGCGGGCTATCCCACGTTCAACCTCGGCAACCTCGCCGCGGTGATGGCGGGCGACGTCGGCGGCAACGACATCTACCTGCGCTACTACGGCGGCCTCGGCAGCGCGGCGCAGTTCGCGGACCGCGTCGAGGAGATGCGCCGGCAGTACGCGCCGCTGCACCGCCGGCCGTTCATCGTGCCGCAGGCGTTCGGGCAGAGCGAGCGCCAGTCCACCGAGACGCCCGAGTGGGTTCGCGTCGAGGCGTATCTCTCCTGCATCGGCGGCGCGAACGGCATCGGCTTCTACTGCTGGACGCAGACGGGAGACTGGAGCGGCGCGCAGAAGCAGGGCATGGGCTGGAACCCCGCCACGGCGCACGAGGTGAAGAAGCTCATCGAGGAGATCAAGGTCTTCCAGGGCGCGCTGATGTCCGGCGCCGAGACGCGCGCGCTGTCGAACGACGGCAATGTCCGCGCGCTCTACTGCGGCGACGACGCCTCCGGCCGCTACCTCCTCGTCGCCAACACGTTCGAAGGTCCGGTCGACACGGAGATCGCGATTCCCGGCATCGGCAAGCGCGAGCTCGAGCCGCTCTTCGGCGCTCCGAAGCCCTCGCGCTCCGGCGAGACCCTCCGCCTCAAGCTCCCGCAGTGGGGAACCGCCGCCTGGCGCGTGAAGTAGCGGGGCCCCCGATGTTCCGCCTCCCCGCCGCAGCCCTGCTTGCCGCATCCGCCGCGACCGCGCTTCTCCCGACGGGCCGCGCGTGGGGCGAGGAGGCGCCGCCCGTCGTACGGTCGTGGGGCGTGCCGAGCGGCGAGCCGCTGGGCGTCGAGGGCGAATGCTCCGTCCGCGTGGCGGACGCCTTCCGCGCCAAGCACCCGGAGGCGCGGCTCGAGTCGGCCGGCGGGCTCGTCCTGCCGGGCGGACGCGCGATGGACACGACGCCGCTCATGCAGATCGCCGGCGACGTGGCGCCGGCCGCGATGTACGTGAACTTCCGCCAGTCGGACACCTACATCCGCAACCGATTTCTGATGCCGCTCGACGCGTGGCTCGAGCGGGCGGCCGGGCTCGCGCCGGAGGCGACGCGCGGGGCGCACGCGCTCGGGAACGGGGACTACCTCGCGCTGCTGCGGACGGGCCCGCGCTTCGAGGAGGAGATGCGCGACCGCCTGCCCCCGGTGATCTGGGACGTCATCCGCCGCGAGTGCCCGTGGGGCGAGGACTGCCCCTACCTGCGCGCGTGGGGCCGCGAACCGTGCGCGGAGCACCTCCACACGTGGGCCGTTCCGCTGAAGCAGCTCGTGATGGCGCTCTTCTACCGGCGCGACGTCTTCTCGGAGGCGGGGCTGCCGGACCGCGTGCCGGAGACGGCGGACGAGCTCCTCTCCTGGGCGCGGCGCGTCACGAACCCGGCGGACAAGACCTGGGGCCTCTCGCTCCCGACCGGCGAGACGGGCTGGAGCACGCTCTCGTTCCTCTACTCGTGGGGCGGCCGCGCGGTGCGGCGCGACGAGGACGGGGCGTGGCGCTGCGCGTTCGACACGCCCGAGGCGGCGGACGCCTACACGTTCGTGGCGCGGCTCTACCTCGAGCCCTTCACCAACGCCTGCGGCGCGCTTCCGACGTGCGTGGACACGGGCGAGGCCTACACGCCCGGGCAGCGCTCGGCGATGTGGTTCTCCTACCTCGACCAGGACGCGTTCTCGCAGATCGACCCGAACCTCGTCGGCTTCGGCCCCGTGCCGTGCGGCCCCGGCGGCCGGCGCGGCAGCGAATACAACTGCATGATGCTCGGCGTCTACGCCGGGAGCGGCGACGAGGATCCGCGCGTGCCGGAGCTCGCGTGGGACTGGATCTGGTTCGCCGGCGGCCGGGAGGCGCAGCGCATCCGGGCGCGCACCTACGTCGAGAACGGCCTCGGACGCTTCGTTCCGCCCGCCGCGCTGCGCGACGCGGGGTTCGACGCGGACGCCTTCGCCTGTCCGCCCGGGTGGGAGGAGGCCGCCGCCGTCGCGCGCAAGCACGGCGTCCCCGAGCCCTACGGGCGCAACTGCCAGTTCGTCTACGCCTACATGTCCCGCGCCATCGACCAGGCGCGCAACGACGGCGAGGTGCGCGACGCGATCCGCCGCGGCGACCTCGCCGCGGCGCGCGGGCGCATCGCCTCGATCCTGCGCGCCCGCGTCGCGCTCGCCGACGAGAAGATGATCGGGCGCGTCCCGCCGGAGAAGATGCGCTTCCGCCGCCGCGTCGCGGCGGTCGTCGTCCTAGGCATCGCGCTCGCGTTCCTCCTCGTCTTCCGCCGCGTGCTGCGCACTTTCGCCGCGGCGGTCCCGCGCGACCCGACGGGCGGATCGCGCCGCGACGGCGCCGGGCGCGGCGCGGCCTATCTGCTGCTGCTGCCGGCGCTGCTCTCGCTCGCGGTGTGGTCCTACTGGCCGATCGCGCGCGGCACGGCGATGGCGTTCCAGGACTACAACGTGCGCGGCTACTCGCGGTGGGTCGGGCTCGACAACTTCGCCGCCGTCCTCTTCAGCGGCGAGTTCTGGCACGCGATGCTCGTCTCGCTGGAATACGCGGCGATCTACCTCGGGCTCGGGTTCGTCGCGCCGATCGTGCTGGCGCTGCTCCTCTCCGAGGTGCCGCGCGGCAAGATCCTCTACCGCACGATCTACTACCTGCCGGCCGTCCTCTCCGGCGTCGTCGTGATCTTCCTCTGGAAGGGCTTCTACGGCCCCTACGGCGCCCTGAACCAGATGATCAACGGCTGCATCCACGCCGTGAACCATGTGTTCGGAACGTCGTACCCCGACCTTGCCAAGGCCTGGCTCTCGGAGCCGAAGGCGGCGCTGCTGCTCTGCCTCCTGCCGACGATCTGGGCGGGGATGGGGCCGGGGTGCCTCGTGTATCTGGCGGCACTCAAGACCGTGCCGGACGACCTCTACGAGGCGGCCGAGCTGGAGGGGGCCGGAATCTTCGGCAAGATCCGGCACGTGGCGCTGCCGGGCATCCGCGCGCTCGTCCTGATCAACTTCGTCGGCGCGGCGATCGGCGCGATGAAGAGCGGCGGCGAGTTCGTCCTCGCGATGACGGGCGGCGGCCCATACACGCCCTACGGCGCCACCGAGGTCGTGGGCCTGCACATCTTCTGGGAGGCGTTCGGCTACCTGCGCTTCGGCCCCGCGACCGCGATGGCGTGGGTGCTCGGCTCGCTGCTGATCGGATTCACCGTCCTGCAGCTCCAGCGCCTGAGCAAGATGGAGTTCAAGGCCGGCGCCGGCGCCGCCGGCACGGGCGGAAGGGGGGCCTGAAATGCCGATCATCAGTCCGGCCACCCGCCGCAACCGCAAGACCCGGTTCGCCTGCGCCATGATCTTCGCCCTGCTCTCCCTCGGGGCGCTCACGATGCTCTATCCGTTCTCGCTGATGCTCGCGGGCTCGGTGCACAGCGAGGCCGACGGGCAGGAGATCGCGCCATGGCCGTCGTTCTGGACCGACGATACGGCGCTCTTCCGCAAATACGCCGAGAGCAAGCACGACGCGTCGCTCGACGCGATCGGCGAGGCCTGGGGCGAGCCCATGGCGGGCTGGCGCCGCATCTTCGAGCCGGCGCCCGTCGCGGACGCCGCCGCGCTCGCCGACTGGAAGGAATGGCGCGCGACGCCCGAGGCGCGGCAGATCGGCATCCTCGGCCACGCCACGGGCGGCCGCCTCCTCCCGAAGAACGCGCGCCTCTTCCGCGCGCGGCTCGAGGCGTCCTTCGCCGGGGACTTCCAGCGCTTCCGCCGCGAGACGGGCGCGACGGCCGTCGGCTGGACGGGCGTGAACCCGCCCGTCGAGCGCATCGGTCGCCACGTCAACCACGCCTCGTCGCCGGCGCTGCTCGACGCCTTCCGCGCGTTCAAGCGCGACGCGCCGCCCGAGGACCTGCGCTTCCCGAACCCCGAGGCCGCCTTCGCGCGGGCGTATCTGCCGTCGGTCCACGGGCAGGACGTCGCCGCGCTCGCCGCCGCCTGGGGGACGAACCTCGACTCGTGGGCGCAGGTCCGGCTCCCGCGCCGCGCGCCGCCCGCGGGCTCGCCGGCCCGCGAAGACTGGCTCGCGTTCGTCCGCAACCGCGCGCCGCTCGACTGCGTCCGCCTCGACGAGGCCGCCGCGCCCGCGTGGCAGACCTTTCTCGCCGGCCGTCCGGCCGCGGCTCCCTCGCGAGACCGTCCTGCCGCGACTCCCTCGCGGGACCGTCCTGCCGCGACCCCCTCGCGGGGTCGCGGATTCCCGCGCCTGCTCGCCGACGCGCCGGAGCTCCGCACCGACTGGGAGGCGTTCCTGCGTTCGGAGGACTGCCGCCCCGAGTGGATCGAGGCCTACGGCCCCTACGAGCGCTTCCTCGACTGGCGCGCCGCGCGGGGCCGCTCCGCCGCCGAGGTCGCCGCCACGCCCCCGCAGGGCGCGCTCGCGGCGCGCGCCGACTGGGAGGACTGCATGGCCGCGAGGCGCGCGCTGCGGCGCGAGTTCACGACGCGCAACTACAAGCACGTGCTGCAGTTCGTCGCCGCGCACGGCAACGGCATCCGCAACACCGCGATCTACTGCGCGCTCGCGGTCTTCGTCGCGCTGCTGGTGAACCCGCTCGCCGCCTACGCGCTGAGCCGCTTCAAGCTTCCGGGCACCTACCAGATCCTGCTCTTCTGCATGGCGACGATGGCCTTCCCGGGCGAGGTCTCGATGATCCCGTCGTTCCTGCTCCTCAAGCGCTTCCCGCTGCTGCCGCTCGGCGCGGCCGTCGCCGCGACGATCGTCGCGTGGCTCCTCGCCTCGCGCCTGCCGCGCGACCCGCGCCGGCGCCTGCCGTCCGGCTTCCGCGGGCTCGTCGCGCTCCTCGCCGCGTGCGCGGCGGGCGGCCTCTCCGCGTGGGCGCTCGGGCCGGCGCGCGCCACGACGAGCCTGCTCAACACCTTCGCCGCGCTCGTGCTGCCGGGCGCCGCGAACGGCTACTTCATCTTCCTGCTGAAGGGCTTCTTCGACTCGCTCCCGCGCGAGCTCTTCGAGGCGGCGGAGCTCGACGGCGCCGGCGAGTGGACGAAGTTCTGGCACCTCGCGATGAACCTCTCCAAGCCCATCCTCGCGGTCATCGCGCTCGGCGCCTTCACCGGCGCCTACGGCGCGTTCATGATGGCGCTCGTCATCATCCCGGACGAGTCGATGTGGACGCTCATGGTGTGGATCTCGCAGCTGCAGGCGGGCGCCCACGGCGCCGTCGTCTACGCCTCGCTCGTCATCGCCGCACTCCCGACCTTCCTCGTCTTCGCCCTCTGCCAGAACGTCATCATCCGCGGCATCGTGGTGCCCACGGAGAAATAGCCCGCCCCTTCAACCCCTTCAACCCCTTCAACCCCTTCAACCTCTTCAACGCTCCAACTCTCCCCTTTAAACATTAACCTTTCAACCGCCATGGCCAGTGTCTCCCTCCGCAAAGTCCGCAAAGTGTATCCCGGCGGCGCCGTCGGCGTCGACGGCGTCGACCTCGAGATCCGCGACGGCGAGTTCGTCGTGCTCGTCGGCCCGTCGGGCTGCGGCAAGTCCACCACGCTCCGGATGGTCGCCGGCCTCGAGGAGATCTCCTCGGGCGAGATCTCGATCGGCGGCCGCGTCGTGAACGAGGTCCTCCCGAAGGACCGCGACATCGCGATGGTCTTCCAGAACTACGCGCTCTACCCGCACATGACCGTGCGCGAGAACCTCGCCTTCGGCCTGAAGCTCCGCAAGGTCCCGAGGGACGAGATCGAGCGCCGCATCGCGGAGGCGGCCGCCGTCCTCGGCATCGAGCCCTACCTCGACCGCCGCCCGAAGGCGCTCTCCGGCGGCCAGCGCCAGCGCGTCGCCGTCGGCCGCGCGATCGTGCGCAACCCCGCGGTGTTCCTCTTCGACGAGCCGCTCTCCAACCTCGACGCGAAGATGCGCACGCAGATGCGCGTCGAGATCAAGCGCCTCCACGCGAAGCTGGGCGCGACGATGATCTACGTCACGCACGACCAGATCGAGGCGATGACGATGGGCGACCGCATCGTCGTGATGGAGGGCGGCCGCATCCGCCAGGCGGGCGCGCCGCTGGAGGTCTACGGGCATCCGGCCGACCGCTTCGTGGCGGGGTTCATCGGCACGCCCCCGATGAACTTCCTCGAGGGTCGCGTCGAGCGGGGCGCGGGCGGGGCGCCGGCCTTCCGGTTCGGCGCGGCGCTCCTGCCGCTCCCGGACGCGTGGCGCGACCGCGTCGCGCCACTCTCGGACGGCCCCGCGACGTTGGGCGTCCGGCCGGAGGCCGTGGCCCCGACGGCGGACGGCGCCGCGGGCGCGGCGATCGACGCGGAGGTGGACGTCGTGGAGCCGATGGGCGCGGAGACCTACGTCTACGCGGCGGCGGCGGGCGCGTCGTTCATCGCGCGCGTCCCCTCGGGCGCCCCGGTCCGCGCCGGCACCCGCGCCCGCTTCCTCCTCGACCTCTCCCGCGCCTCGCTCTTCGGCCCGGACGGCAGCTCGGTCCTGTAGTCCCCCTCGCCAGGCCCCCGCTTCCCTTCCCTCGCCGTCTGCGCTATACTCCCCCCCGTTGTCCGGGCGATTCCCCGTTCAACCGCTTCAACCGTTTCAACCGCTTCAACCATGCCTACGCTCCAAATCGGCGTCCTCGGATCCGGATCCGGGACCAACATGCAATCCATCCAGGACGCGATCGACCGCGGCGAACTCGACGCGAAGATCGTCTGCGTGATCGCGGACGTCCCGGACGCGAAGATCCTCGAGCGCGCGCGCAAGCACGGCATCCCGGCCGACTACCTCGACCCCGCCCCCTGGAAGACGAAGCTCGAGGGCCCGGCCGAGGACCGCTACATCGAGCACCTCCGGGCGCACGGCGCGGAGGTCGTCGCGCTCGCGGGCTTCATGCGCATCGTGAAGCCGAAGCTCCTCGCCGCATTCCCGAACCGCGTCCTCAACATCCACCCCGCCCTGCTGCCCGCATTCCCCGGCGTCGCCGCCTGGAAGCAGGCGCTCGACTACGGCGCGAAGGTCGCGGGCGTCACCGTGCACTTCGTTGACGCCGGCACCGACACCGGCCCGATCATCGTGCAGCGCGCGGTGCCGGTCCTCGACGGCGACACGCCCGAGACGCTCCACGCGCGCATCCAGGTCGAGGAGCACAAGGCCTACCCGGAGGCGCTCCGCCTCCTCGCCGCCGGGCGCCTCCGGATCGAGGGCCGCCGCGTCGTCGCGGCGCCGTAGCGCGGTTTCAGAATCGGAATGACCGCCGGGACGGCGCCGCTACCGGACGGGTAGCGGCCGCGTCGAAACGGTCTGGCGCGACGGCGGCCGACCCTACTCCAGCCGCAGCTGGAAGAAGCGCGTGTCTCCTTCGAGACCTTCGACCGGCGTCGGCGCGACCGGGAACGCCCGTCCGAATTCGATGGCGTCGGTCGAGGCGGGCAGCGCCTCGAGCGAGGGCGCGTGGTAGAGCCGGATGGCGCCGTTCACGGCGTTGGTCCGCTCGGCGCCGTGCTGGAGCAGCGCGCCGCCGAGGACGGGATTCCCGTCCGCGTCGAAGGCGATCGACGGGATCTCGACCTCGACTTCCGGGTTCGCCTCCGGCGGGACGTTCGCGAGCCAGCACAGCTGCAGGGCGGACGCACCGCCTTCGAAGGCGGCGATCGCCGCGGCGCCGGACTCCGTCGCGCCATGGGCGTCGAGCCAGGCCTTCACGGCCGCATTGGTCGCGGCGGTGGCGACCGCGACGCGCGCGGCGGCATTGGCGACAAGCGGGAAGGACGGACGCCAGTCGCCCGTCGTCTTCGCCTCGGCGGCGAAGTTCGTCGCGACGAAGTGCGCGCCCGTGCCGTCGCACGCCTTGCTCCACCAGTCGGCGCTGACGTAGAACTCCTGGACGAGCGCGCCGGCGGCGTCGAACACGAAGCCCGCCACGTTGCCGTTCGTAATCTTCGAAACGGGCTTCCCCGTCGATTCGTCGATTTCCGGCCAGTAGTCAGACTTCTCCAGTTTCAGCGTTCCGCCGGTGGGAACCGTTTCGCCGTTGCCGAAGACGAGAACGAGGGACGGGGAATCGACGTTCCCCTTCTTGTCCACCTTCGCGCAGGAGATTCGCACATCATCGAGCGAAACGGATTCTCCGAGGAGGTTCGTGAACGCGATGAATTCGGAGCCATCGCCGCCGCCGTCGGCGGTGCTCGTATAAATCGCCACGACGCGCAGCGCGGCCGGGAGGACCGTCGCGGTCGGCTTCCACTGCCACCGGTTCGTCACGACGGATCCGAACTCCTTCGCAAGGAAGAACTCGCCCGTTCCGTCGCAGGCGCCGCCCCACCAGTCCGCATCCACGATGCAGTCCTGGACGAGCGCGTTGGTCGCGTCGTAGAGACGGATCCCGACCCGGCTGTTGGTCAGCTTTCCGGAGCCGAAGGCCGCCGCCTTCTCGAGCACGAGCGCTTCGCCCGCGTCAATCGAGACGGCGTCGAAGGCGATCGTGAGCGACGGATCCGCCTCCGTCTTCTTCGCATCGTTCCATGCGACGAGTCGGGCCCCCGAGAGGTCGATCCGGGCGTCGGCCGCGAGGTTCGTCAGGACGACGAACTCGCTGCCGTCGCCCTTGGAGTCGGCCGTCGACGAGTTGACGGCCGCGACGCGCAGGGCGTCCGCGAGCGGCGCGAGCAAGACGGCCTCGCCCGCGAGCGAGAGCTCCTCCAGCGCGCTCCACTCGCCGTCTGGCGCGCGGACGCGGAGCTTGAGCGTGACGCCCTCGGCCGGAACCTCGAGGCCCTCCGCGAGCGGGAACGCGGCGGCGGACGCGGCGTTGACGGCGCCGCCCTCGAGGCGCGGGTCGGAGCCGTCGGTCGTGTAGAAGACCGTGCCGCCTTCGCCGCCCGTGGCGAAGACGCGGGCGCCGGCGCCGAGCGTCTCGCCGCCGAGCAGGCGTTCGCCGACGGCGTTCGTGACGGTCGGCGCGTCGATCGAGGGATACCAGCCGAGCTGGCGGTAGCAGGAGAGCAGGATCGGGCCGCGCTGCTCGATGAAGTTCAGGCAGTCCTGGCAGCTCTTGAGCCAGTCGGAGCGCTTCCGCTGCGAGGGGACGTGGCCCCAGCGCGCGGCCTCGCAGACGATCGCGTCGTCGATCTCGGCCATGCGGGCGCGGAAGCGCAGGATCGCGTTCGTGGTCGTCATCGCGCCGCCCTCGCGCACGAGGTGCCGGTAGACGAGGTCGGCGAAGACGGCGCGGTAGTCGGCGTCGGCGCAGAGCTCGTAGTGGATCTCGTAGGGGTTGAAGTTGCCGATCCCCAGCTTGTTCGGATGGAGCGCGCGGGTGCCGTAGAGCAGGATGTTGGTGGAAGCCATCAGCGCCGCGTTCGCGCCGTTGCCGCGGCTCAGGGAGTGCTCGGCGTCGTGGCGGTTCCACTTGAAGCCGTCCGAGAGCGAGTCTCCGTCGACGCGGTCGCGGTAGGCGATGATGTTGTTGGCCATGCCGGACGAACCGACGCTCACGGGGGCGTCGGAGTCGGCGGCGAAATGCGCGGAGAGCAGGTGGACCACGAGGTTCGTCACGTCGAGGTAGACCGGCAGCGACGGATCGCGGACGCCGTCCGGATCCAGGCCGCGGACACGATTGTAGTTGTCCGGATGGTCCGCGCCGTAGCCCTCCTGCGTCGTGATGCGCCAGAAGTCCTCGTAGGCCGCGGCCTCGCCCTCCGCGACGCCGGTGTTGTAGCCGGGCTGCGAGGTGCGGATGACGTCGTAGTTGGCGGCCTGGCCGCCGTTGTAGCTCTCGCCGTAGTAGTCGTCCACGCGCTCCTCGGTCTGGTAGAGCCCCCAGTAGACGCCGTTGATGAAGAGGTGCAGGTAGCGGCTCCGGTTGTAGGTCGAGCCCATGTCGCGCTCGCTGTCGCGAGAGAAGACCTCGTGGACGAACGTCTCCCAGCCGCCGTTGTTGGACCAGGCGTAGTTCTGCTCGGTCCGCAGGTCGATCTTGTCGAAGGACGAGACGCCCTCGTCGCCGAACATCGGATGCTCGAGCTTGCCCGCGCCGTATTCGCTGCGGAAGAAGAGGCGGAAGGAGTGCTTCGGGATGCCCGAGCCGCGGCTCATGGCGCCGCGGATGCGCAGGCCCGCCGGGACGCAGCCCGCCGCGAACTCGTTGGAGGGGTCCGTCGGATCGATCTGCTCGACCGTCACGGGCCGCTCCCAGCCGCGGCCGTTGCCGGTCGCGTTCACGTAGATGCCGCGCGTCCTGTCGAAGAGGTTCTCCGGCTCGGTCGCGATCGAGATCGCGGGGATCGCGTTCGTGAAGCCGCGGAGCAGCCGCTCGCGCGTCTCGGCGTCGCCCTCGGTGATGGCCGTGGCCATGCCGTAGACCATCTTCTGGTTGTTCACGGCGTTCGAGGCCGGGAAGTTCGTCGGGACGACGCCCTTCGGCGCCGCGAGGATGTCGGCGAGGAAGAGGTAGGTCGTCGTCGTGTCCGCCTGCAGGATCGAGTCCGCGTCGGGCACGGCGGCGCGCACGACCGCGGTGGACGATACGTTGAACGGCGCGACGTAGCGGAACGTGTTCGCGGCGCCGGCGACGGGCGACGAACCGTCGAGCGTGTAGTAGATCGCGGCGTCGGGGTTCTCCGGGCAGGAGAGCGCCAGGTCGAACGGGGCGGTCTTCCAGCCGCGCGGCTCGCTCGCCGCGACGGCGGGCGTGAAGCCGGTGCGGCCGGCGCCGACGTTCGGCGCGCCGGGCGTGGGCGCCGGGAAGTAGACGAGGCGGTCCTCGTCGATCTCCCAGACCACCTCGGGCGAGAGGTAGAACTCCGTGTCGTCCGCGTCGTCGTTGAAGCCGGTCACCTCGAGGAGGTTCGCGCCGGCGGCGACGAGCGAGCGCGGGATTTCGAAATAGGCGTATTCGAGCGCCTCGGCCGCGGGCCGCGCGTTCGCCGCGTCGACGCGGGCGAACTCGGTTCCGTTGAGGCGCGCGGCGAAGCCGTCCGCGTAGCGGATGCGCAGGCGCAGCGAGTCGTCCGCGGCCAGCGTCGACGGCAGCGCGAACGTCGCGCGCCAGTCGACCGCGTTCGTCACGCCGGGCATTTCACCCGACAGGTCCGCCGCGACCTGCGCGCCGAGCGCGCCGGCGTGCAGGACGTCGCCCTCGGCCGAGCCGACGAGGCGGAACGCCGAGGCGTTGAAGTCCGTCTCGCCCTCCGCCGCGCTGAAGTCGAGCGCGGCGCCGCCGCTGTTCTCGAAGTAGACGAGCTCCACGTCGTAGACGCCGGCGTCGAGGTTGAACGTGGCCGTGGACTGCGCGTAGCCGCGGGCGGCGCGGCACTCCCAGCTCCAGCTGTCGCCGAGGCGCGAGAGCTTCGCGGCGAAGCCGTCGTCGCTGCCGACGGCGAACGTCCAGAGGCCGCTGCGCGGCACGAACACGGAGCCCGAGACGACGACGACGAAATGGTCGCCGCTCACGCCCGGATACTCGGTGTAGCCGGAGAAGTCCCCGCTGCCCGTCCCTTCCCGGAACGCGATCACGGAGAGGTTCTCGTTGGTGGACACGGAGGCCCAGGTCGACGGATCGCGCAGGTATTCCTCGGCCTTGTCCATGTTGGACACGTTCTTGCCGGAGACCATCTTGTAGGACACGGCCTTGAAGCCGCCCGCCTGCGCGCTCATGCCGACGGGGCCGAAGACCGGGGTCCACTCCCCCGCCCCGCCCACGCGGTATTCGGCCTCGGCGGAGGCCGGCAGGACCAGGCGGGAGAGATGTCCGAGGCCGAAGGAGACGTCCTTGATCTGGCGGCCGAAGTTCGCGATCTCGTCCGCCATCGTGCCGCCGGGCGTCGCAAGGAAGAGCGGCTCGCCCGACGTGGAGAGCCCGATGCGCGAATATGCTTCGTCCGCGGCGAAGCCGGCGTAGTTCTTGTCGCACCAGACGATCTTGTAGCCGTGGGCGGGGATCACGCACGAGCCCTGGATGCGCTCCCACTTGGCCGGCTTGTCGGGGTTGTCGGAGAGATACCAGCCCGTCAGGTCCACCGCGAAGTCCGCGTCGTTGCGCAGCTCGACCCAGTCCAGCTCGGACCCGCCGCCGGCCGTGCGGACGGTCGTGCCGTTCGACGCGCCGATCTCGTTGATGCGAACCACCGACTTCACGTCGAAGGCCGTCGGGCGCCCCTCGGCCGGCAGCTCCATCGAGCCGTGGGCGACGAAGGACATCGAGGGGCGGTCGAGGACGTAGCCGTCGTCCGGCTCGAACGAAACCACGACCGTCGTGCCCTCCTCGACCGAGTAGACGCCGCCGATCGACGAAAGCTCCACGCCGGCCGCCGTCACGGAGGCGAGGGACATGTGCGAGAGCGCGGGGATCGTGAACGTCGCCGCGTCCGGGATGGCCTCCGACTCGCCGGAGAGCGCCGCGAGGACGCTCCGGCCGCTGATGCCGGCCGAGGCGATCTCCGTGTCCGGGACGACGATCTCGAGCCAGTCCTCGTCCGCCCCGTTTCGGAGCGCGACGCCGTCCACGGCATACTGAACGACCGTCCGTCCCTCCTCGAAACCGAAGAAGATCTCGACCAGCGCCGCCACGCCCTCCCCCGGGGCGTTCCCCTCCATCGCCGTCCAGACGTTCGTCGGTCCCGCCGGATCCTTCGCGAGGGCGTAGAACCGGCGCGGGGAGCCGGGCAGCTCCGCCACGAGGAGCGCGGCCTTGACGTCCTCCGGACGAGGCGGCAGGGCGTCCGTCGGAACGAACGTCATCCCCGCGCGGATCGACGCGGGGCCGGACGAGAAGTCGCGCGCCGAGCGCGGCTCGAAGGACAGCTCCTCGTCGGAGGGCGCGCACACGTCGAGGACGCGACGGTCGGCGTCGAGCTCCGCGAATCGGGTCCCGTGCCAGGTCCCGACGCCGGTCACGGCGAGGTCCGAGCCGTCGGAGGGCCAGGCCTCGAGGCCGGAGACTCCGGCGTCGAACCACGGCGTCCCGCCGCGGGCGGCCGCGGCGAGGAGCAAAACCGGGAGAAGCATCTTTTTCATCGTGGAGAATCCGGGGAAGGAGTCGTTTGCGGAACGGAGGCGGGCGCCCGCGGATCGCGGACGCCCGCCCCGGAGTCTACTTGATGAGCAGGAGCGTTCCGGCGTAGCCGCGGAGCGTCGCGCAGACGCCGGTCGGGGCGTCGCCGGCGTTCGCCGGCTCGGTCAGGACCGACGGCCAGCCGTAGGTGTAGAAGATCGTGGCGCCCTTCGGCGGGTCGACGAGCCGGACGTGGTCCGTGTCGATGCCGCCCTTCCACGCGACGAGCGTGACCGTGCGCGTCCGGCCCGTCTGGAAGATCGGGCTCGCCGGGTCGATGGCGATCGTGTATTTGCCCGCGCCGGAGCCGGTCAGCCCGGCGAACATCTGGTCCTCGGTCTCCGAGTAGATCACGGGATCCGCCCAGCCGTCGCCCGGCACGGAGAAGAGGAAGTCGGTGTCGGCGTTCTGCCAGTACTTCTCCTCGTCGGTCGTGCTGTTCCGGAACCCTTCGGAAAGCACGATCCGCGGCGCGGCGCCCGAGACGAGAATCGCCTGGTTCGTCGTCTGGTTCCAGCCGTAATCGGTCAGGATCCGCGCCGCGTCGATCGTGCCGCCGTCGACGACGATGCCGCCGTCCTTCACCTCCAGGGCGGGCCCGTAGGTGCGGAAGACGAGCGTCGCCCCGCCATCGACGACGATCCACATGTTGCTGCCGGCGGCCGTGATGGCGTTGCCGAACGAAACGACCGCGCCGTCGGTGAAGCGGAGCGTCGAGTTGTAGCTGGCCGAAGGACTGTTCGGATCGCCGAAGTAGATGCCGTCCTTCTCCGTGAGGGACAGGGCCGAGAACGTCCACGAGCAGTTCTTCATCGTCCCTCCGCCCATGTTGTCGTTGTTGCCGCCGAAGCCGGAAACGTCCGCGCCGTTTCCGACGAACGTGAGGTCGATGTCGTTCCTGAGGACGGACCAGTTGCCGAACCGGTATTTGCCGGGGACGGTAATCGTGGCGACGGTCCCGTTCGGGAAGTCGACGCCGGCGCCCGAGTAGTCCGGATAGCCGGTGCAGGCGTAGAAGACGCTCGGCGTCCAGTTGGCCGGATCGTTCCACGCGCCTTCGGTCACTTCCTTCTTCCATGTGTAGGTGACGCTGTCGGAGGTCGTGAAGGAGCCGGTCGAGCTCCAGCTCTCCCACGTTTCGCCGCCGGGCGAGACGTTGACGGTGTGGAACCGGAAGTAGATCGTGCGCGGGCGTCCGGTGAACAACCCGGGATACGCGAACGCCCCCGGGCTGTCGAGGACCATGGTGTCGTAGACCGAGAGCGAACCGGACGAATCGCCCGTGAGGATTTCGAGCGTCGTGACGCCCGCGCCGAGCGTTTCGAGCGTGCCCCGCAGGATGGCGTATCGCGTGAGGTAGGTGTTGACGGAGACGGTGCTCGCGAGAACGGAGCCGGCCAGCGTCGTGAACGTCGCGGCGGGCGTTTCGTCGAAGCCGCCGTCCGTCGTCTCGGCGACGATGCGGTACCAGTAGGTCGCGCCGGGATCGACGTCGGCCGTCACGGTGAAGTCGCCGACGGCCGGGTTCGCGACGGCGATCTCGGTCGCGTTCGTGAAGTCGGGGTCGTCCGCGAGGAGGACCTTCACGGAGAGCGTTCCCGTGCCGGCGGAGACGACGCGGATCGGGAACGTGGCGACGTCGCCGTCGGCTTGCACGCCGCCGTCCACGACGCGCACGGCGGCATCGTCCGCCGGAATCGTGTCGGACCACGCAACGACGTTTCCGTTCGCATCCTCCTCGTAGAACCGGACGTAGACGGCGCCCGCGGCGGGCGTGAACGTGCCGGACACGGCGGTCTGGTCCGCGGCGAGCGCGCCGAGCGAAACGGCCGCGCCGCCGTCCGCCGCCCACGCGGTCTCATTCGTGCCGTGGTAGGCCGCGCCGGAGACGGCGTAGATCGTGCCGACCGCGTTCGTGACGGGACGCGAGACCGTGGCGGAGAGCGTCCCGCCGCTCCACGCGGCGGCGTCCACCGTCAGGGCGCGGTAACCGCCGGACGGCTCGCCGAAGAGCTCCATTTCGCGGATGTAGTGGGTGTCCGGGGAGCCGCCGTCGCCCTGCGTGAAGCGGAAGGCGGTCGCGCCGACGGCCAGGTAGGGCGAGCCGTCCGCGGGCGTGAGGAAGGCGCAGTTGTTGTTGGCCACGTCGAACTCGAGGGGCGAGCCGGGGATGCGGTGCCACTCGCCCGCTTCGTCGCGCCACTCAAGCGAGGCGATCGAGATCGTGCGGCGGGCGGTGTCGGTCGAATACTGGTAGATGCGGAACTCCGTGAGCGAGAACGCGCCGCCCAGTTCGAACTCGACCGACGTGCCCGCCGCGGGCGCCCAGTACTTCGATTCGGTGATGATGCCGTCCGTCAGATTGGAGACCGAGCCGAGGGACGCGCGGCCGCCGGTCGTTTCGGTTCCGATCACCCCGCGCAGCAGGTTGTCCGCGGTTTCGGCGGTGGCGGTGGACCAGGCGTCGCAATACCATCCGTTCACCGCCGAGACCGCGCCGCCGCCGACTTCGTCCGCCGCGGTTCCGAACGTGAAGAGCTCCGACGCGCCGGTGCCGCCCGAACCGCCTTCGGCGTTCACGGCGACCAGTTGGCCCCAGTAGACGCGGGCCGGCATGAGACCGGAGAGCGTGGCGGTCGTTTCGCCTTCGCCCGCGCCGGACGCGACGAGGACGGGCGACGCCGCCGCGACACCGTTGGAGACGGCCGCGTAGCGGACATAGAGATCCGCCTGGTCGTTCACGGCGCCGGAACCGGCGTCCACGAGGCTCGCGGCGAGCGTCGCCGTGGACGGCGTCGCCGCGCGCTGGGCGACGAAGTGGACGACCGGCGGGATCGCGGAGAGGATTTCGACGTCGGGCAGGTAGACCGTTTCGGACCAGCGGACGCCGCCGTTGCCGTCGTCGGAGCGGAAGCGCAGGTAGTTCATGCCCTCGAGGTCGTCCGCGTCGATCGCGACGTTCTGCGAGAGCGCGCCGACCTGCGCGACGACGGACGTGGCGGCGTTCCACGACGCGAGGTCCGTCCCGCCGTGCGTCGGCGCGACGAGCGCCGTCACCGTCGCGTCGGCGGGGAGCTCGTGCGAGAAGGCGACGAGCGCCTTGATGCCGGCGCCCGTGCGCGAGAGCGATGCTATCGAGAGGTCGGCGGGCTGATTCGCGACGAGGACGCCTTCGGCCTCGACTTCGCGCAGGTAGTGCTCCGAACCGGTTATATTGCCGTCGGACGTGAACCGGATGCCGTAGGCGGGCTCGTCCCAGAGTGCCGTCGCGCCGTCCGCCGGGAGGAGGTAACCGCGGTTGAGGCCGCCGTTGGCCGAATCGTAGTAGTGGCCGGGTCCGGGCGAAATCACGGTCCATGTTCCGTCCTCGCCAAGCACCTCGACGGACGCGACGTTCACCGCGCCCTGGGTGCCGTTGTTCCGGAAGAAGATCCGGAACGACGTGAGGTAGACCGGATCGTTCCACGTCCACGTGTAGAGACGGTCGATCGCGAGGCGGAGGTCATCGTCCCTGCCGTTGGTCGCGCGAGCGAGGTTGGACGGCGTGCCGTCCGCGCCCGTGGAGGCGACCGTCACGACTGGCAGACGGTTACTGAGGACGTTTTCGTGGAAATCCGCCGCGGTTCCCGTCCAGGCACCGTAGTCCCAGCGCGCGCCGGCCGACACGGTCGTCGCGACCGGATCGGCCGTGCGGAACGCGACCGGAATTTCGAGCGTGCCGTCGGCAAGGCCGTTGTCGAGAAGGAGGACGCCCTCGTAGTCGGACGCCGGCGCGAGGCCCGTCGCGGCGCGCACGACGGCGCCGGTCGCCGAGACCGTGCCCATCGCGAAGTCGTTCGTCGTGGCGGAACCGTCGCGGGCCACGCGGAGCGTGAAGTCGACGTGGTCGGCGCCCTGGCCGAGCGAGTAGACGACGAGCGAGGCGGTCCAGTCGGCTTCGCCGGACTCTTCCGCCTTGATCGCAGCCTGCGGTGCGGGAACGGCCGCGGTCTGCGTCCGCATGCGGACGATCACCGTGCCGCTGCCGCCCGCGGCGCCGTAGGCCGCGCCGCTGGCGGTGTCGGAGCCGGAGTTCGATCCGCATCCGCCGCCGCCGCCGCCGCCGTAGCCGGGCTTGCCGTGCATCGCGGCCGCCACGGCCGTCTTCTGGAACTCGACGTTGCGCGAGCCGCCGACGCCCGCCGTGTCGCCGCCGGCCGCGCCGCCGACGTTCTGGCCGGAGCCGTAGGTGCCGGAGCCACCGCCGCCGCCGCCCGCGCCGTAGACGGCCGGGTAGCCGGAAATGGAACTCGTGAAGCCCGCGCCGCCGGCACCGCCGGTTTTCGACACGCCGGCCGAGCCCGCGGCGGTCGCGCCGCCGCCGCCGCCGCCGCCGGCTTTCGAAACGCCCGCGCCGCCGGGGAAGCCCGCGGTCGCGGCCGCGCCGGCCTTGCCGTTCGCGCCGCCGCCGCCGCTCGCGCCGGAAAGCGGAACCGTGGTGCTGTAGCCGCCGCCGCCGCCGCCAACGGCGAGAATGTCGCCGAAAGCGGACGTCTTGCCGTTCACGCCGATGGCGCGGGCCGTTCCCTTCGCGCCGCCCGCGCCGACGCTGACCGCGTAGATGCCGGGGACGAGCGCGCGGGTCGTGGAAACCACCTGGCCGCCGCCGCCGCCGCCGCCGCCCGCGTCGTTGTCGGCGTTCACGCCGCCGCCGCCGGAACCGCCGCCGCCCACGACGAGGATCTCGGCGAGGCCGGCGCGCGTCACGGTGAAGGTCGCGGCGTTCTGCGCCGTGTCCGTGAACGTCCACACCGTGTAGGGGCCGTCCTGCACGACGGAGTCGGCCGTGGCGGACCGGCCCTCGGCCCAGTCGTCGAGCGAGTTGAACGCGAAGTTGGTCGTGGCGACGGGGTTCGAGCCGTCGTCGAGCGTGACGTGGAGCAGGTAGTCCGTGGCGGGGTCGAGGCCCGCGACCGTCACGAGGTTCGTGCCGCTCGCGGAGAACGTCGCGGACGCGGGCGAGACCGTCGCGCCGGCGACGGCGCCGCCGTTGGCGTCGAGGACTTCGACGCCGACCGCCGTCGCACCGCCGCTGCCGGGGACCACGACGAACGAGAGATCAGCGCCCGTCTGCGCGAGCGCGCGGACACGGAAGTCGGACGCCTGCGGCGCCGTCGTGTCGGCCTGGCCGACGAGGTGCGCCCAGACGGTGATCTGCCCGGTCACCGGGTCGGTCGTCTGGAAGAACCCGTCCGTGCCGGGATGCGGGAGATACTGCGAGTCGAGCGTCACGTAGGTCGTGTCGATGCCCTTGGGCCAACGCACGAGCGGAACGTCGAGAGACTCGCCGGCGACGACGGCGGGAGCCGTCGCGGGAACGCGCAGGACAATCTTGTAGTTGGCCTTGCCGTTCGCGCCGAATTTGATGGCGTTGGACGGACTGGTGCGGATCGGCGCGTCGGCCCAGCCGCCTTCGGGCACTTCGAAGTCGATGTATTGCGTCTTGTCGGCCGTATCGCTGTCGGTGACGCGGAAGCGGTAGCCGGCCTGCAGGACGGGATTCGCGCCCCGGATCACGAGCGAGGCCTTGCCGTTCATGTTGCGGCCGCGCAGGTGCACGCCGTTGTTGTCGTTGGCGGCGTATGGCTGGACGATCGTCGCGTCGTCGAGGACCATCTGCGAGGTGATGCCGTTCACGATGAGGTAGCCGCGGACGGTCACATACGCGCCGTTCGTGACGGCGAAGGACGAATCCTGCTTCGCGTTTGCGGTCCAGCCGCCGCCGCCGGTGTTGTTGCCGATCGTGGCGCGGACGCCGTCCGCGAAGACGACCGACGTGCCGGTGTCGGCCGCGGCGATGGCCGCGCTGCCGTAAAGTTCGACGTAGAGGTTTTCGCCCGTGAACGCCAGTTTCGAGTTTTTGGCGAGGTTGACCGCGTATCCTCGCGCCGAGGAGACGTTGGCTTCGCCCTGCAACATCAGCGTCGCGCCCGTCGCGCCGTCCGCCGCGTGGAACGTCACGTCCGCGCCGGTCCCGAGCGTGAGCTGCGAGAAGCGGTTGGTGAGCGCCGTGTCGGGAACCGAAACGACGGCCGTCGCGTTCGCCGGGAAAACCGCGTAGGAGCCGCGGCGCGGGTAGCCGGCGATGTCGTCCCAGACGCCGTCCGGCGTCCACTGGTTCGTGTCGTTCCAGAGTCCCTCGCCGCCCGCCCACGTGTAGGCCGTGGCGTCGACGACCGTCGTGTTGCGCCCGTAGGCGGTGCTGTAGTCGCGGGCCGCGGCTGTCGGACCCCAGCTCGCGGTTCCGTTCGAGTTGGAGACGGACCAGTTCCACGTGACGTCCCAGTCCCAGTCGAGGAGCACCGGCAGCACGTAGGAGCCGAGCGAGTCGACGACCATCTGCTCGCCCTCGTGCGGCTGGGTCGAGTTCTTGGCGGGGAAGGCGTAGGACGTCTGGGTGCGCAGGAAGCGGACCGTGGTCTCGCCCGCGCCGAGTTCGGAGACCGTGCCGCCGGCGAGAATCGTGCGCTGTTGGTTGACGAACGGGTTGCCGTCGTTCCAGAGCGCCTCGGTGTTGGCGTCCGCGAACTCGTAGACGCGCGACGCGCCGGGCGTGACGAACGAGAGAATCTCGCTGCGGCCCGTGGCGCCGGAAGCGTCCGCGACCTCGACCAGGAACCACTGCTTCGCGCCGGGTTCGAGTCCCGTGACGTCGAACACCACCTCGCCCGCGGCGGCGACGCTCGCCGTCGCGGCGACCGACAGCGAATCGGCGTCCGGACCGACGAGGAGCTTCGCCGTGTAGGGCGCCGTGCCGCCGGAGACGGTCGTGCGGAACGTCGCGCTGTCGCCGGACGCGTAGTCCGACACGGTGACGTCGCCGACCTGCGGCAGCGCCGTATCGGTGAACGCGACCGGTTCGGTCCACGAGAGCAGGCCTTCCGTTTCGAGGACCAGGCGTGCGACCTTCGCGGCGCTCCCCCACCCCGCCACCTGCGCGGCGAGGTCCGTGGCGGCGTTCGCCGCCGCGACCTCGCCGAGGTCGGTTGAATGTTCCCAGGCGGAGACCGACGCCGTGCCGGCGTCGTCGTTGCCGTAGACGAGACACGCATGCGCCGCGTTCGCGCCGGAGCCGACGACGGCACCGAGCGACAGCGTGCCGCCGCTCGCGACGGCATTCGTCAGGCTCAGGGTCCTCGCCGCCGGCCGGGACGGCCGGAGCAGCGAACCATCACCCGGGTCCAAAATGCGAGTCCACCCGGATTCCGGCTCGGGGCTCGTGGAGCCGTTTTCGTTGAACGCGACGCCCATGTCGGCCCACGAGCCGTTGCCGTCGCCGTCCGGGCCGAAGTTCTCGGTCGTGTGGCCGACGCGGATCTCGATTTCGTGCCAGCCGGCCTCGTCCGTTTCGATCGAACCGAACGCGTCGGTCATGAAGGATTTGACGACGGTGACGATCGGCCGTCCGTCGATCGCGACGAACGCGCTGTCCGCGTAGCGCGTGCCGAAGACGACGGTCTTGCCGCCATGGAGGTAGATCCAGCCGCGGTAGGCGTAGAGCGAGGGCACCCCCGGCCAGACGTAGGTGAGGCCCGTGGCGGGGTCTTCGAAAAGGTAGCCGTCCGTGTCGGCCGCGAGCGCGCCGGCGACGACGTTCGAAACCTGCGCCTGGGCCCAGAGCTGGTCGTTCGTGAAGACGTCGGGGAAGGCCGCCGCAGTGGTGCGGCGCGAAATCTGCCAGAGGCCGTAGGAGCCGTCGCCGGCCGGAAGCGCGCCGGCGGCGGGGAGCGTCACGCTCAGCACCGAGCCGGTGGCGGCGCCGCCCGCGTTCGACGCAACGGGGGCGAAGTACCAGGTCTTGCCGCCCGCCAGGCCGGAGACGGTCGCCGTGTAGAGGCCGGGCGACGCGCCGGCGGCGACGGACGCCGACAGGTCGAGCGTGTCGGGCGCGGTGCCGTAGAGGAGCGAGAGATCGGCCGTCGCCTGCGAGCCGGAATCGACGAGGGCGACGACGGCGTCTGCCGACGTGACGCCCGCTTCGAGCGTTTCGAGGACGACTTCGGGGATTTCGGCGCCGGTCTCGGAGCCGAGGCGCAGGATGAACGCGCCACAACCGCCCGCGGCGCCCATCATTTCGGCGTTCGAGTTGTTGCTGTTCCAGTTGCGGCCGCCGCCGCCGCCCGAGCCGGTGCCGTCGGCGCCGGGCGTGGGCGCGACGGCGCCTTGGTTCACTTCGGTCGTGTAGCCGCCGCCGTCGCCGCCGACGCCGCTGCCGCCGAGACCCTTGTAGCCGCCGTTGCCGTCGTACCAGACGGAGCCGCCGCCGCCGCCCGCGTACCAGAGTTCCGCACCCGTGATGTCGCTCGCGACGCCCGCGCCGCCGTTGCCGCCCTGGCGGCGGTTGGGGCCGCTCGCGATGTCGGACCAGTAGCCGCTCGCGCCGGGACCGCCCGCGCCACCGCCACCGGCCGCGGCGCTGTCGAACTTGTCGGCGGCTTTGCCCGATCCCGCACCGCCGGGGTTGCCGAGTTCAGGCGAAATCGCCGTGGAGGCGCCGCCGGACGTGGAAGGCGGGCCGCCGCCACCGCCGCTGCCGCCCGCGCGACCGCAGGAATTCACGGTGCCCGCGTCCTTGTTTCCGTAGCCGCCGCCGCCGCCGCCGTGAGCCGTGTAGAGGAGCGTGCCGGCGAGCGAAAGCGTGGAGTCCCCGCCATCGCCGCCGACGCCCGGGGCGGTGCTGGGCGTGCCCCCGGCGCCGACGACGACCGTGTATTCGCCGGGTTCGAGCGTCGTGGCCGGCAGTTCGATGAAGCCGCCCGCGCCGCCGCCGCCGCCGCGCCGTGAACCGCCCGCGCCGCCGCCGCCGACCATGAGGAACCGGGCGCGGCCGCGCGTCGTGATCGTGAACGTGTAGGTGCCGGGCGTGGAGAACGAATAGACCGAGTCGGTGCCGACCGTGGTTTTCGTCGCGCCGGACGGGGTGCCGGAGATCCGCGCCGGCGTCGTGAAGAGCGTCGAGAACGAACCCGTCGCGGCGCCGAGGATTTCGCCTGCGGTTCCGCCGGAGACGACGCGCACCGCGTAGTCGTAGTCCGTGCCGGACGCGAGGCCGGCGAGCGCGAGCGTGAAGCGTTCGCCGTCCTGGAGACCCGTCCCGATCGTCTCCCAGGACCCGAGCGCGCCGCCGGCCGGGCCGACCGCGATCTGGATGTCGGCGCCCGCCGCGCCCGCGGCCGGGAACTCGACCGAACCGGAGACGACCGCGCCGCCGACCGAACCGACGACGGAATCGACCGTCGTGCGGGCCGAGGTGTCCGCCACCGCTTTCCAGCGGACGATCAGCGTGCCGGAACCGCCGGGCGCGCCGCGGCGGGAGGATCCGGCCGCGTTCGTGCCCTCGCGCCGGCCGCCGCCGCCGCCGCCGCCGAGGCCGTCCGTGCCGCATTCGTAGTCGTCCAGCGTGCTGTCCGCCGTGCGGCAGCCCATGCCGCCGCCGCCGCGGCCGCCGCGGCCGGCGGGAAAGACGTAGCCGCCCTGGGACTGGTCGTTCTGGCCCGCGCCGCCGCCGCCGGCATACCAGATCTCCTCGCCCGTGATCGAGCACGGCAGGCCGTCGCCGCCGGCGCCGCCGACGATGTTGGCGTAGTCCGCGCGCGTGCCGGACGAGCCCGCGCCGCCGCCGCCGCTGGCGAGCGACCAGGTGTTGTGGGGGACGTCGTTCGCGGCGCCCGGATGGCCGCGCTCGCCGTCCGCCGCCGTCGTCGTGCCGGCGTAGCCCGCCGCGATGCCCGCGCCGCCGCCGCTGCCGCCGGGAAGGCCGTGCCGGTTGGGGCTCGTGCTGTTGTAGCCGCCGCCGCCGCCGCCGCCGTGCGCCGTGTAGATCGTCGAACCGCCGGACGAGAGCGTCGTGTTTCCGCCGCTCCCGCCCGGACGCTGGTCCGTCGTCGAATTCGGCTGGCCGCCCGCGCCGACCGCGACCGTGTAGGTGCCCGCGTCGAGCACGACCGACTCCACGTGGAGGAAGCCGCCCGCGCCGCCGCCGCCACCGATGTAGCCGCCGCCCGCGCCGCCGCCGCCGACGAGCAGCAGCTCGACCGCCGTGCGTTCGGGAAGCGTGAACGTCTGGGTCGCCGTCGAATTCGTGAACACCGCCACGCGGTCGCGGCCGACGTCGAAGACGCGCGCCGCGCCGACCGCCGTCACGGCGGATTCGGCCGCGTAGGGCCGGACGGTCGCGTCCGCCAGTTGGCCGGTCTTGCCGAGGTTGTTCTCCGCGACGAGGCGGACGTAGTAGGTCGTGCCGGCCGTCAGCCCGGGAACCACGGCGGAGACCGTTTCGCCGGCCGCGACGCCGCTCGCGACCGGAACGGGCGTCGCCGAATCGAGCGCGGCGGCGCTCGTCGCGACCGCGTAGGAAACGTCGGCCGAGGAAGCGCCGTCGCCGGCCGTGACGAGCAGCGCGCGGATCGTGGCCGACGCCGGCCCGTCCTCCGCAGCGACGAGACCGAGGGCCGGCTCCGCGGCATCGCCGGAAACGACCGGACAGAGCCGGACCACGAGGACGCCGCTGCCGCCGGGACGGCCCTGCATGTTGTCCTTGGTGTTGCCGCCGCCGCCGCCGCCGCCGCCGAGACCGTCGACGCCGGCTTCGCCCTCGTATTCGGTGCGCCCGTCGTCGAGATACATGTTCTGCCGGAGCGCGTTCGACACGTTGCGCGCGCCGTTGCCGCCGCCGCCGCGGCCGCCGCGGCCGCCCGCCAGGCCGTTGCCCGTGTCGGCCCATCCGCCGCCGCCGCCGCCGCCGGCATACCAGACCTCTTCGCCGGTGATGTCCGAAGGACGGCCCTTGCCGCCGTCGCCCGGCGCGTAGCCGCGCCCGAGGCCCGGATGGCCCGCCTCGCCCGCGCCGCCGCCGCCGCCCGCGAAATAGCCGCCGCCGGCGCCGTCGTGGCCCTGTTCGGGCGTGCCCGCGCCAGCCGCGCCGCTGCCGCCGTTGGTGCCCGTGCCGCCGCCGGCGCAGCCGCCGCCGGAGCCGCCGGCGACGCCGTTCTTGGCGCTCCAGGAGCCGGACTTGCCCCACGCGCCGCCGCCACCGCCGCCGAGGGCCTTGGCGACCTCCGCGCCGCCGAACGAGAGGACCGTGTCCCCGCCGCTGCCGCCGGGGAGCGCGACGTTTGCAACGGGTGTGCCGCCTGCGCCGACGGAAACCGTGTAGGTGCCGGCCGCGAGGACGACCGCGTTCGATTCGAGCATGCCGCCCGCGCCGCCGCCGCCGGCCGCGTCGTAGCCGCCCGCGCCGCCGCCGCCCACGAGGAGCAGGCGGGCCGTGGCGCCGTCGGGCACGGTGAACGTGCCGTCGGCGAGGAACTTCACAACCCTCGACTGGTCGAGGAGGGTCGTCATGGTCACGCTCTCGCCCGTCGTCTCGACGGTGGCGGGCATATACGCCGCGCCCGCAGGGAGCGCAAGGGCAAGAAGGGACGGAAGGATGAGCTTGCGGATCATGGGGTGTCTCCTGGAAGGACGGAACAAGGCGGCGACCGGACGCAACCGGACGCCGCCCCGTCCGAAAACGGGGGTTGAAGCGGCGCCCATTATACGCGCGCGGGGCGCGCGCGTCAACCGAATCGAACGCGAAGGCGAAGGCGCGATCGCTTTGCCCTCTCCGAAATGCTGTGGTAGAATCCCGGCCGACGTTCCGCCACACGATTCCTCGCTTCGACCGATGACCCTCCGCTCGCCCGCCTGGAAACGATTCCGCGCCAACCGGCGCGGCTGGTGGTCGCTGTGGATCTTCGTCGCGCTCTACGCCGCGAGCCTCTGCGCCGGGCTCTTCTGCGGCAGCCCCCACGAGGTCTTCCCCGCCTCGGTTCTCGACCCGCACCTGCGCCCCGCGGTCGTCTCCGCCGGGCACTACCCCGTGGCCGCGGTCGAGGTCGCGACCCCCTCCGCCTCGCTCCGCTCGCCAGCTCCCCCAGCGGGGGAGCCGGCCCCCTCCTTGAGGGGGCTCCCGCCGGAGGCGGGCGGGGGAGTCATTCAGCATTCAGCATTCAGCATTCAGCATTTCCAAATCGTCCGCGCATGGGGGGACACCAACGACTTCGCCTCGGCGCTCGCCGCGCCGCTCCCGGACGCGCTCGGCCCCGCGCTTGCCGCACGCCTCCGCGGCGAGGCGGCGCCCGCCTTCGAGTTCGCGACGAACGGAGTGTCGTACCGCCTCGCGGCGCTCACACGGTCGGACGGTCACACGGTCGAACGGTCGAACGGTCGAACGGTCCGCGTCTACCTGCGCCGCGCGGAATGGCGCACGGCGAAGCCGGAGCAGGAGCCGGCCCCCTCGCTGAGGGGGCTCCCGCCGAAGGCGGGTGGGGGAGTCATTCGTCACTCGTCACTCGTCACTCGTCACTCCGCCGGCCCGAGCGGGACGGCCCCGGCCGTCCCGCTCGAGCCGGCGGTCTTCCCCTTCCGCCCGATCCCCGGGCATCCCTTCGGGTTCGACGCCGCGGGGCGCGACGTCTTCTCGCGCGTCGTCTACGGCGCGCGGACGGCGATCACGTTCGGGCTGCTGCTCACGCTCGCCTCGCTCGCGCTCGGCGTCGCGTTCGGCGCGGTGCAGGGCTACTTCGTGCGGTGGGTCGACATCGCCGGGCAGCGCTTCACGGAGATCTGGTCGGCGATCCCGTTCCTCTACGTGATGATCTTCCTCGGCAACGCGTTCGGGCGGTCGTTCGGGCTGCTGCTCGCGTGCTACGCGATCTTCAACTGGATCGGCGTCGCGTCCTACGTCCGCGCCGAGTTCCTGCGCCTGCGCACGCGGCCGTTCGTCGACGCCGCCCGCGTCCAGGGTCTCTCCCACGCGCGCATCATGTTCCGGCACGTCCTCCCGAACGCGCTCACTCCCCTCATCACGCTCTTCCCGTTCCTCCTCGTCGGCGCGATTGGCTCGCTCGCCGCGCTCGACTACCTCGGCTTCGGCCTGCCGGACGGCGCGCCGTCCTGGGGCGAGCTGCTGCAGCAGGCGCAGGCCTTCCGCCACGCGTGGTGGCTCGTCCTCTGGCCCTCGCTCGCCCTCTTCGTCGTGATGCTCCTCGGCGTCTTCGTCGGCGAGGCCCTGCGCGACGCGTTCGACCCGAAACCCCTTAGCGCGCTCGACGCGGAGTCGCGGCGCGGCCGCGACTCCGCGCCGAGTGCGCCAGGAGTAGAAAAGGCCGGCGACGCCGGCGCATCCGCGACGGCGTCGCCGGCCGCAAGCGCCTCCGAAAGTCCTCCGACCATTCAGCATTCAGCATTCAGCATTCAGCATTCGCCAGCCGGCGCGGCCGCGCCGGCGCTGGCCATCGAGGACCTGCGCGTCTCCTTCGACACCGCGCAGGGCGAGCTGCGCGCGGTGGACGGCGTCTCGCTCTCGCTCGCGCCGGGCGAGACGCTCGGGCTCGTGGGCGAGTCGGGCTGCGGCAAGTCCGTGACGGCGATGTCGGTCCTGCGGCTCGTCCCCTCGCCGCCCGGGCGGCTCGTCTCGGGGCGAATCCTCTTCGACGGGCGCGACCTCGCCACGCTCCCGCTTCGCGAGCTGCGCAAGATCCGCGGCGCCGCGGTCGGGATGGTCTTCCAGGACCCGATGACGGCGCTCTCGCCGCTGCACCGCATCGGCGACCAGCTGCTCGAGGCGCTGCGGCTGCACCGGCCCGTCTCGCGGAAGGAGGGCCTCGCCCTCGCCGCCGAATGGCTCGCGCGCTGCGGCATCCCCGACCCGGAGCGCTGCCTGCGCGAATACCCCTTCCGCCTCTCCGGCGGCATGCAGCAGCGCGTGATGATCGCGTCGGTCCTGATGACGCGCCCGCGCCTCGTGATCGCCGACGAGCCCACGACGGCGCTCGACGTCACCGTGCAGGCGCAGGTGCTCGACCTCATGCGCAACGCGCGCGACAGGGAGACGGCGCTCCTCCTCATCACGCACAACATGGCGGTCGTCCGCCGGACCTGCTCGCGCGTCGCGGTGATGTACGCCGGGCGCATCGTCGAGAGCGGGCCCGTCGAGGAGGTCTTCGCGCACCCGCGCCACCCCTACACCGCCGCGCTCCTCGCCGCGATGCCCTCGCGGCACGCGCCCGGCGAGCGACTCCCCGCGATCCCCGGCACCCTCCCCTCCCCGCTCGCCCTCCCGCCCGGCTGCCGCTTCGCGCCGCGGTGCGCGAGGGCGACTGCG
>Ga0256407_10000631_pt1 | contig 80763 bp, 77 predicted proteins | sample RumenRJG_04DNA_FD_193489 | JGI IMG/M metagenome (GOLD analysis project Ga0256407, IMG submission 193489) | Bovine rumen microbial communities from Lethbridge, Alberta, Canada - RJG_04 | ecosystem: Host-associated > Mammals > Digestive system > Stomach > Rumen | place: Canada: Alberta... | reverse complement strand
CTGCAATCCCTATTAAAAGGCTGCAAAATTACAAATTCAAATCGTCGCGCACTTAAAACTGCTCGTAAAAGACTTTATTTCAGCGATTTCAAAGAACGATTAGTCCACTTTAACGGGACAGTAGTGAACCTAAACATTATTTTAACATGAAAAAGCTTCTTTTAGGCTTGTCGCTATTGCTTGCATGTACAGCTGGCAAGGCACAGAACAATCCAGTGTTGACCATCGAAGGTGGTCAGGTGCAGGGTGTGAAGGCTGACGATCATCCAGAGGTGTTCGTCTATCGTGGAATTCCTTATGCTGCTCCTCCAATCAGGGAGAACCGTTGGAAGGCACCACAGCCTGTTCAGCCTTGGAAGGGCGTGAAGATTTGTGACACCTTCGGTCGTCCAAGCTATCAGGCCATTCAGTACACGGGTGGTTACTACACGGAGTGGGGTTATGGCAAGGAGGCTGCCTTCTCAGAGGACTGCCTGTACCTGAACGTATGGACAAAGGCTCCAGGCAATGCCAGCAAGAAACTGCCTGTTGCCCTTTGGATTCATGGTGGTGGCTATCGCGAAGGCTTTGGTTCTGAGCCAGAGTTCGACGGACAGGAGTGGGGCGCAAAGGACGTTGTGCTCGTTTCCATCAACTACCGTCTGGGCATCTTCGGTTTCCTCTGCCATCCAGATTTGGCTGCCGAGAGTCCTAACAAGGTGTCGGGCAACTATGGTATCCTCGACCAGATTGAAGCCCTGAAGTGGATCAAGAAGAACATCGCACAGTTTGGTGGCGACCCCAACAACGTGACCATCTTCGGTCAGAGTGCAGGTGGTGGCAGCGTGCGTACGCTTTGCGAATCTCCTTTGGCTCGTGGTCTGTTCCACAAGGCAGTCATCATGAGTGCCCAGGGTCTCAGCATTCCTAACCCTAACGGTGGTGGCATGATGGGTGGCCGTTACAGCGGTGGTTCCATCGAAGATGCAGCTAATAACGCCAAGAAGATGTTCGACTGGGCATGTATGACAGACCTCCAGAAGATGCGTCAGGCATCCACAGAGACCGTCTTCGCTCTTCCAACCATCTACTCACAGGTGAATAGTGCAGGTCAGCAGGCCGCTGGCGGCATGGGTGGCATGATGCGTATGGGCATGGGCTTCATGCCAATGCTCGACGGCTATGTGAGCGTGAAGAGCTTCGACGACGCTACTCGTGAAGGCACGTTGGCTGATGTTCCTTATATGATTGGTTACACCCTCAACGATATGGGCGACATGGCTCCAAACATTGCTGAGTTCTGCAAGGTTCGTGCTCAGAAGGGTGGCAAGGCTTGGGCTTACGAGTTTGCACGTCCATTGCCAGACGATGGTTCTCACCCAGAAGTGACCCAGCGTTTGAAAGGCGCTTTCCACTCATCCGACCTTTGGTTCGTGTTCAAGTCGCTCAAGCATTGCTGGCGTCCTTGGACAAAGGGTGACTGGGATCTCTCTGAGAAGATGCTCACAGCGTGGACCAACTTTGCCAAGTACAGCGATCCTAACGGACCTAAGGGTGGCGATTGGGCTCCTTGCACAGAGCAGAATCCTAAGTTCATGGTGTTCAAACTCAACGACAAGGATGCTGAGGCTTCCTTCTTCGGCGAGCCAGAGAAAGCACCTCAGGGACAGGGCTTCGGTTTTGGTGGATTTGGTCGCTAAACCATAGGAAAAAGGTAATAATGATCGAATTCAAGTTGTCTTATCTTGTAAGGCAACTTGAATTTTTAAACCTTTTGGGGAGTACTGCATCAAAATGACGTATCACTTTTATTATTTATCAAATTTTTTTACTAATCACATGAAGAAAATCATTTTATCATTGATGACGCTCGTTAGTTTGACAGCGTCAGCACAGTTCGGTGGTTTCGGCGGCTTCGGCGGCGGAGGCGGCAACCCTTGGGTGGACTCAGAAGCAGCTACCTCAGAGGATTTCAAACCAGCATTAAGCAATCAGGACAACAAGCAGTATCCTATGGTGAACTCAGCACGCCAGGTTCGTGCTCAGATTTCTGCACCTAATGCTACAAAGGTGGGTCTTGACATTGCAGGTAAGATTTACACCATGACCAAAGACGAGAATGGTGTTTGGACAGGTACTTCCGCTCCTCAGGATCCTGGTTTCCACTACTATCAGCTGAACATCGATGGTGCAAGTGTTCCAGATCCAGGAAGCCTTTACTACTATGGTGCAAGCCGTTGGGGTAGCGGTATCGAGGTTCCTTCTGAGGACCAGGATTTCTGGCAGGTGAAGAATGTGCCACAAGGCTCTATGGGTGAGGTTTACTACTATTCTACTTACACAGAGAAGATGCGTCGTTGCTTCGTTTATCTGCCTAACGAGTACTTCACCAATCCTACCAAGAAGTTCCCAGTTCTGTATTTGCAGCACGGTATGGGTGAGAACGAGTACAGTTGGCCATATCAGGGTCATGTTGCTTCCATCATGGATAATCTCATCGCAGCCAAGAAGGCTCTTCCATTCATCGTCGTGATGGATAACGGTCTGAATGCAGCCAAACCACGTCCAGCAGGTGAAGCACCACAGGGCGGTCAGCGTCGTCAGGGCGGCTTTGGCGGTTTCGGCGGTGGCTTTGCTGAAGACTTCAAGAATGTGCTCTTCAATGACATCATGCCAATGGTTGAGAAGAACTACCGTGTTATTGCTGATCCTGCACATCGTGCATACGCAGGTCTGTCAATGGGTGGTATGCAGGCTCGTGAGGTCACTCTTGCTAATCCTGGCAAATTCGCTTATGTAGGTTCATTCAGTAGCGGTGCATGGAGCGTTGACCAGGTGAAGAATTCAGAAGGTTTTGCTCAGAAGACCAAGCTCCTCTTCATGAGCGGTGGTGGCAAGGAGAACATGGGTTGTGTTGAAGCTGCCAAGAAAATCAAGGAACAGCTCGGCATGAACGCTGTTGGTTACGAGTCTGAAGGCACAGCACACGAGTTCCACACTTGGCGTCGCAGCCTCCACGAGTTCGCACAGCTGCTCTTCAAATAAGAAGTTGTTTTTGAACCCAAGAACATAAAAAAGCAGATTGCAAACACCGTCACCCACGGACTTGCAATCTGCTTCTCTTTTTCTCTCTTACTTCTTACCTCTTACCTCTTACCTCTAACCTCTAACCTCTAACCTCTCACCTCTCACCTCTTCTCACACCTGCTTCACTTGCCGCTGATCCTCATCATACACATAGCCACACACCTTGAGTTCCTCCTTCACTTCCTCCACCTCGCGCTCAAAATATGCGCACAGTTCCTCCAACGAATCAAATTCGTTGTCCCTCAACAGCATGTTGATGCTCGACACCAACATGAACGGGTCTTTTGGTAATCTATCCATCGTTCTTTTCCCTTAATTGATTATTCGGCTGCAAAGTTACGTCTTTTTCATCTTATTACTGCTTTCTCACCTGTTTTTTGTGTTTTTGACATCATTTTCTGCAATTTATTGGTTGGGAGTGTGGAAAAGTCGGGCTTATTCTCTAACTTTGAAGCAGTTTTTGTAAACAAGGATAAATTTTAAGATCAAAGGGCAAAAATATGAAAAAGATTTTATTGACTTTATCCGCAGCCCTCGTGCTGGCTGCTTGTAACAAACTTTCTCAGGCAAAAGCCTATGTGGAGGCTGTTGATAGCCTGATGAACACGACTGACTCTGTGTACGAAGAGGGTGAGCCTGACGGTACTGAGGCGCAGGGTCTCGCTCCGTATGAGGTGCAGGAATATGACCTCAGCGAACTGCCATCGAGTGCCAATGAGCAAGACAGGGTGTTCAATCACGTGCTTTATGTGAATGAAGAAGAGGAACCCGGTGAAGACAATCTCGCAGGACGTTATACCGTCTGGGTGGCTGATGAGCGCTGGGAAACGCTGAGAAAGGTTCTCACCACCAACCCGACAGCATCGGCTCCATGGGATCAGATGACGGGAAAGAATGCTGATGGTGTAGAAGTGCCCATCCATCTCATCGCAACAGCATCCTCTGCCAGTTATGCATCGGAGGATTTGAGCAAGATTGTCGTTGAGGGTTGTCCAGATGGACGCAACACGTGGACGTATATCATTGACCTCATCAAACACACCGCTATCCAGTTGCCATCCACAGAGGGGGTGCAGGAGATTGATATGGACAAAGGTGAAATTATTGCTGCCTCTTATGGCTATTATCCAGAAGGCGGACGCTATACGGTCAACAAGGCTTATTCGCTTGAAGGCAAGTTCCTTCGCCAGGCCAGCGATCCTCAGCCAGAGTGATTTTGAAAGTTTCATTGCGGCAGGCCTCCGACGGTGGCTTGCCGCAATCTTAAAAATAAATGTCCATTTTTTTGGAGGAATGAAACATTTGTTGTACCTTTGCCGCATATAATACATGAAATAATGAAAAACAAGAATATGACACGTAGAAAGGTAGTGGCTTTCGCGATGATGACAGCATTGCTGCTGGGCAGTGCTCATGCTTTCGCAGACACGTTGTGGCGAGGTAAGAAATCGAAGAAAAACAAGACGGAAATGGCACCGCCACCTTCACGCTACAAAGTGCTGACAGGGAGCGATTCTGTGCAGATGAAGGGGGTGATGAATGTAGTGGAGAAAGGCGACACCGTCTTCCTTGAACTGCCTGTGAAATTGTTGGGCAAGCCTTTCCTTGTATCGAACAAGCTCCAGCAGGTACCGTCCGAACTCAATGAGTCGGCTGCCAATAAGGGTGTGAACTACGAAAACCAGATGGTGCGCTTTGAGTGGGACAAGAAGGCCAAGTTGGTCAAGATGCGTCAGCAGCGTGTCACGCCCGAAGCTCCGAAAGGCTCTTACCTGGCACAGTCGGTGGCTGACAACTATGTGGATCCCATCATTGCCACCCTCAAGGTCGAAGCTGTGTCGAATGACTCTTCCACCGTCCTTTTCAAGGTCAATGACCTCTTCAATGGCAAGAAGAACGTGTTGAACGATGTGTTCAATGAAATCAATATTGGTACGTCACCTGTCTCTGAACTCTCGCGCATCGTGTCTGTGAAGAGTTATGAGCGTAGTGTGGTGGCTCTTTCCGAACTCACCACAACCGTGCATGAAGGCAACTCGAAGGTGAACCTGACCGTTGTGGTCAGCACAGCCATCATGCTTTTGCCTGACGAACCGATGCGCACTCGTCGTGAGGATTGGCGAGTGGGCTACTTCTCCACACCTGCCCTTATCTATGGCGACCATCAGCAACAGGTGGAACATGCCAACTACATCACCCGTTGGCGCCTCGTGCCGGCTGACACCTTGGCTTATATGCGTGGCGAATTGGTGGAGCCAGTTCAACCCATCACATTCTATATCGGTGGTGCTGTGCCAGAACACCTGAGACCTTACATCACGAAGGGCATCCTTGACTGGAACAAAGCCTTCGAACGTGCAGGTTTCAAGAATGCTGTCCGTGTTGTCGTGCCTGATGACACCCTTGATGTCGAAGGCGATGACATGCGTTATTCTGTTCTTACTTACGCCGCTTCCGAGAAGGCCAACGCCATGGGACCTTCCACCCTCGATCCACGAACTGGTGAGATTCTGGAGGCGGACATCATCTGGTGGCACAATGTACAGTCGCTCATCAGCGAATGGATTCGTGTGCAGACAGCAGCGACAGATCCTCGTGCACGTACCCTTACTTTACCAGATGAACTCATTGGTGATGCCGTCCGTTTCGTCGCTTGTCATGAAGTGGGACACTCTCTCGGACTTCGCCACAACATGATCGCATCGGCTGCCTATCCGACTGACTCGCTCCGTTCTGCCACCTTCACCAACAGGGTAGGGGGCACTTCTGCAAGTATTATGGACTATGCCCGATTCAATTATATCGCTCAGCCTGGTGACGGTGTGAAGGTGATGTCGCCCAATATCGGTCCTTATGACTTGATGGCGATAGAGTGGGGATACCGTTGGTTCCCTGCTGGTACGGATGAAAAGAAGGCGCTCTCCGACTTTCTGGCACGTCACGACGGCAAGGAATACCGTTACAGCGAGACCCAGCAGCAACGTAGCGCCATTGACCCCCGTGCGCTGTCGGAAGATTTGGGCGATGACCCCATCAAGTCTGCCACCTATGGTATAGCGAACCTGAAGCGTGTCATGCCTAACCTCGTCAGCTGGACGCTCAATGGCGAGCCAGACCAGAACTATGATGAGGCAGCCAAACTCTACTCAGCCGTCATCTATCAATGGAGCCTCTATCTCTATCATGTGATGGCAAACATTGGTGGTGTCTATATGGAACGTCCCAACATCCAGTGGCTGAACACAGGACGCAAGGCCTACGAGCATGTGGAGAAGTCCCGTCAGAAGGCAGCCGTGCAGTTCCTCCTCGACAATGTGCTGAGCGACCAGCCCTGGCTCTTTGGCACGGAACTCTCCAAGCAAATCTATCCATTGCGTGACACGCCGAACGGCACCGTCGAACAGGAGCCGGCGATGCTGCTGAAGAACCAGCATAACTACATCCTTTGGGACCTCTTCACCAACGAGCGCCTGGCCCGCATGTATGAAAACGAGTGGGAGAACGGCGACAGGGCTTTCACGGCTGTGGAGATGATGGACATGGTTCACCAGAGCCTGTTCCGCAAGACCATCGCAGGTCAGAAGCTGAACGTCATGGAGCGCAGTTTGCAGAAGAGCCTTCTGGATGCCCTTCTGACGGGAGCCAATCAGAACGAAAGCATCAAAATCAACAGGAGGCTGGTGGATGAGCCCAATCTCGACTCTTCCAGCCCTCGTACCCTCGACATGACTATGACGCAGATTTCCCGGACGTCTGATGCCATCAGTCTGAAACGAGGTGAACTCCTTCGCATCCTCCGCCTCTGCAAGAGCAAGGCAAACACGGGCGACACAGCCACCCAGATGCATTATGACGATATGGCTTTGCGCATCCAGTCTGCGCTTGGCATCAACAAATAGAATAACCAATCCAATGAAACGACTTCAAATAGTTATCCTCCTCTTCTTTCTCTTCTCCGCTGTCACGATGATGGCGCAGGAGCGTACCATCACAGGTACCGTGATGGATGGCGAGTTTAAGGGTGAACCTCTTATTGGTGCCAATGTTACAGTGGGCGAAGGAACCTCCAAAGGTACCACCACCGACATGAATGGACATTTTACGCTCACGGTTCTTGCCTCTGTCAAGAAACTAGTCATCAGCTATATGGGTTATGAATCCAAGACCATTATGCTGAAACCCAATCAGAACAAGTATGATGTGACATTGTATAGTGCATCGAAGGGGTTGGGTGAAGTGGTGGTCACAGGTTATCAGCAGATTGACCGTCGTAAGTTGACAGCTGCCGTTTCTGAGGTGAAGATTAGTGATGAGACGGTTGGTGCCATCAAGAACATCGACCAGGCGCTGGCAGGTCAAGTGGCAGGTCTTTCTACCGTTGCCGCAACGGGTGCTCCTGGTGCGCCGATGAAGATTCGCATTCGTGGTACCGCCTCCATCAATGGTGTGCAGGAGCCGCTTTGGGTGCTTGACGGTATTCCGATGGAGGGTAACGAGATTCCGGCTATTGACAATCTCAATGACATCGATGACATCTACCAGACCAGTATCGCAGGTCTTAATCCTTCCGACATCGATAACATCACAGTCTTGAAAGATGCTGCAGCCACAGCTATTTATGGTGCACGTGCTGCTAATGGTGTCATCGTCATCACGACCAAGAAGGGAAAGATAGGCCGTCCTGTTGTGAACTTCTCTGCCAAATATACGTATAGCCCTCGTACCAGCATTGACCGCCTTAATTTGCTCAATGCCAATGAGAAGGTGGATCTCGAGCTTGGGCTCCTGAGCACCAACTACGACTATCGTCAGCATAAGGGCGGGGTAGCGAACATCCTTGATGAACTGGGTGAGTTCAACGCCTACAAGACTGGTGGTTGGGATGCCCTTTCGACACAGGCGCAGCAGCGCATCAATAGACTTCGCACCATCAATACTGACTGGAACGATATTCTATTCCGTAATGTGCTCAACCAAGAGTACAATGCCAGTGTGAGCGGAGGTTCTGACAATGCCCATTACTATGCTTCAGCAGGCTACTACAATGAACAGGGTACTGTGAAAGGTGTGGAGAACAACCGTTTCAATATCACGTTGAAGACAGACTTCCGTCTGAACAAGATGCTGAAAATCGGTGCGAGTCTTTTCGCCAACCAGCGCAAGCAGAAGAGTTATATGACTGATTCAGGAGGTTTTACCAATCCTGTTTATTACTCGCGTATGGCGAATCCGTACTTCGAACCATACGATGCTGATGGCTACTATAATTACGACAGCAATGTGCAAGGACGTGAGAACGAAGCCCCCGACTTCAATATCTTCGAGGAACGTTACAACACCTCCAAGCAGCGCAAGGATCGTGCCATCATGGCCATATTCGATGCCGAACTGAAATTCAATCAAAACTTGAAACTCACTTCGCAATACGGTCTTCAGCATGATAACTATACGCTGACCCGCTATGCAGGTAACGATTCATATGCCATGCGTAAGGCGAAAGCATATGCCACCTACATGATAGATGGGGTGCGCCAGAGCATCTTCCCTAACGGTGGTATGAACAAGAATACGGAAGGACATACTGACCAGTGGACATGGAAGGCGATGCTCGAATGGAACCAGCGGTTTGCAGAGAAGCACGATGTGGAATTGATGGGTGGTACGGAAGTGCGCCATGTGGAGACGGGTATTTTGACCTCTACTGCGTATGGTTACGACGCCCGTACCTTGACTACGCAACCGGTTCTCTTCCCTACAGAAAGTATCGGACAGCGTTATCCGCTTTATGAGGAGAGTCATCAGGAAAACGCTTATGTGTCGTGGTTCGCGACAGGTTCTTACACCTATAATCATCTATACACCCTTGGCGGTTCTGTTCGTTTCGATGGTTCCGATGTGTTCGGTGTGGCGAAGAAATATCGCTATCTACCTCTTTACTCCTTCAGTGGACTCTGGAGAGTGGGAGAGGAGAAGTTTATGGAAAACGTCAAGTGGTTGGATGAGCTGAATCTGCGTGCTTCTTATGGTTTGCAGGGTAACATCGACAAGAATACTTCACCTTATCTGATAGGAACGTTTAATAGAACCACCGTCCTCCCTGGTAACATAGAAACGGTCATTTCTGCAGAGACGGCACCGAACCCCAACCTCAAGTGGGAGAAGACCAAGAACGTGAATGCTGGAATTGATGTGGCATTCCTGCATAACCGCATCCGCCTGACGGTTGACTACTACTATCGTCGTTCCACAGATTTGATTTCCTCACGGCAACTGCCCCTTGAGACCGGTTTTGCCATGACCACCATCAACTGGGCGTCGATGGAGAACACGGGATGGGAGTTTGCGCTCAACACCAGCAATATTTCCACCAAGGACTTTACATGGACCACCAGTCTGAATTTGGGCTTTAACAAGAACAAGATCTTGAATGAGACGGTGGCGGAGAATTCCACTTATCCTGGACGCGAAGGCTACCCTGTGGGTGCCATCTTCGCTTATCGTACAGCAGGTGTTGATGCTGATGGCTATCCCCTCTTCCGTGCCAAGGACGGAACAGTACAAACCGCTGAAGAGTTCTTCAAACTGAACCGTTTTGGTGCCTCGACCCTCACGGCTGAGCAGCAGCGTGATCTCTACACTTATATGGGTACTGACGAACCGAAAGTCAGCGGTGGTTTCATTAACAACTTTGAGTACAAGGATTGGCAACTCTCCCTCAATTTCATGTTCAACCTTGGCATGAAGGTGCGTGTGCAGCCCAGCTACTCACCCACTTATTACGATAGAGGATTGAACACCAACCATGATATATTGTATCGTTCGGATGGAACAGCAGGCAATTCTGCGGCTTATCCGGCGTTGCTCTTTTCTACTCCTGAACGCGCTTCTGCCTATACCCACTTCTCTGAGTATCAGACATTTTCCATGCTGGATGTGTGGGTGCGTAAACGTAACTATTGCCGTTTGCAATCTGTCCGTCTTGGCTATCGTATCCCCAAGAAGGTGCTCCAGCCTGTTGGCATCACTTCTGCCAGCGTTTCTCTCGAAGGACGTAACCTCTTTGTCTTTGGCAGCAGTTATCACAACTACCTCGACCCTGAGACAATGGGCAACCCTTATGCACAACCAGTTCCCAAGAGTTTTATCTTTGGATTGAACGTGAACTTCTAAAACATCAGAACAATGAAAATTAGAAACATCATATTATTGTTCCTTACAGCCGTCGCTCTTACCTCTTGTGACGACTTCCTTGATATCACTCCCACTGGCAAGGTCATTGCCAAGACGGGTGAAGAATATCGTGCCTTACTTACGAACGAGTACAAGTACTTTGCTAAAGACCGCTACATGACCACCTTGCGTACAGATGAGATGCTGATGGACAAGAAGAAATCCTCTTCCACCGATCTTGATGCCTATCTTGACCTCTGGCGTTGGAAGGACGAGAATCCGTCACCTACGACCAGTTACTTCTCCTGGCGTAATTACTATCATAACATCTATATCGCGAACTATGTCATTGAACATCGTGGCGAGATTACCAATGCCACGCGCGATGAGGTGAATCAGTTAGTGGGTGAGGCTTACATGCTTCGTGCTTATTGCCACTTCCTGCTTGTCAATCTCTATGCTGAGCCTTACACCCATTGCCAGCCTGCCACCACACGTGGTGTGCCCATGCAGTTGGCGGCCGATGTCAATGCGATTCCTGGCAGCAGTAGTGTTGAGGCTATCTATCAGCAGGTGCTTGCTGACCTTGATGAGGCAGAGAAATGTCTGAATGTGGAAACATGGGACGTGGGTATGAACTACCGATTCAATAAGATATCAGCTCAAGCACTTCGCGCACGTACATATTTATATATGGGTGAGTGGCAGAAAGCCCTTACGGCTGCCAAGGCTGTGATCGAGGCACATGGTGAGTTGGAAGATATGAACTCGTCTAAGACATTGCCTAATAGTTACAAGTCGGTTGAGAGTATCGTGGCATTGGAGAAGTTCTCCAGTAACCTCTTTACTGCGATTGATATGCCTGATCCCGACTTCATCAATCTCTATCGGACTGGTGACCAACGTCGTACGAAGTTCTACAAGCGCGCCACTTCCTCCTCTTACAACTTGCAAAAGGGTGGGGATGATGAATTCTCCTGCTCCTTCCGAAGTGCTGAGGCATACTTGACGGCTGCGGAATGTGCAGCACGGCTAAATAACACAGCCGATGCCATTGATTTTCTTAAACCGTTGCTTCAGAAGCGTCTCAATTCCACGGCGTTACAGGAAGAACTTGACCTCGTCGCGCCTATGACAGCAGACCAACTCACACAGGAAATACTTGATGAACGAGCTCGTGAATTGGCTTTCGAGGGACACCGATGGTATGACCTGCGTAGAACCTCTCAGCCCACTCTTACCCGTACTTATGACGATGAGACTTTCACGCTCACGCCAGAGAAATATATCCTTCGCTTCCCCACTGAGGCCGTGGAGGCAAACCCGGAAATTGAGCGATGGGAAAAGAAATAGAAAATAGTTTTAGTAAACCTTAATATTAACCTTCAAAAAACAAACAAATTATGAAGAAAATTTTACTTATGATGGTGGCCTTCGTGGCTACAATGAGTGCATTTGCACAAGAAGAAGTCGATGGTGGTTGGGAAAAACAATTCACCCCAGTGGAAGAAGCCGATGACTTCAATGCTGTGCGTGTAGCACAGGCTGGTGATGGCTCTGTTTACGTTGCGAGCTCGTATAACCAAGTGTTCACATTCGCTGGTAAGGCTTTGCCAGACACGGATGGAATGATTTCTTCTGCTATCGTGAAGTACAATGCCGATGGTATAGAGCAATGGGCTGTCAGCATGGTTGGTAATGTGACCGTGACTGCTATGGCTGCTGACAAGGATGGTACGCTTTATGCTACGGGAGTGTTCTTGGATGAAGTGGATTACACGGGCACAGATAATGTGAAAGCCTCCATCAGTAGTGCTGATGTTATGTCAGCTTTCGTGGCAAAAGTGAGCAAGGATGGTAAGTTCGAAGGAATGAAGGTGATCACTCCAGAGGTTGACGCAGAAATTGCTGCTGCCGAAGGTTTTGATCCTTGGGGAGAGGTAGAAGGAATGGTTCCACTTTACACCATGTGGGATCCTATCTATGTGAATCCTACTAAATTACAGATTGACGGTGATAAAGTGTATGTGGCTGCCAACTATATGGGTGATGTGAAGGCGCTCGGTTGGGAAGGTGCTTACATTGACTTGTGGGGTATGAGCTATAGCGATGACCTGAGTAAGGGTGTTTTCTCACTCAATAAGAGTGATCTTTCAGGTGAAAAGAGTGTAGCCGTTGTACAGAAGACGGGTATCGTGAATGATACTCAGACCTATCCAGAAGCTCTCGATTTTGTTGCTGACAATGGCACAGTGTATGTAGGCTTCTTCGGCTTTGGTAACCTGAGTATAACGGCTTCAGGTGACCAGAAAGACTATACGTTTGACGAAGGAAAGCACCCATTTGTGCTCGCTACTGTCACAGCAAGCGGCATATCTAACAGTAAAGTCTATGATGCACCTGCTCATGGCAAGATTGCTAAGCCTTACAAGGTCATGATGGGTCTTGCTGGTGATAATGTTATCATCGGTGGTACGTTCTATGGTGCTCTGCCATTTGACAATACGCTTACTTCTGGCGAAGTTGGAAAGGACGGCGATGGTGATGTGACTTACAGTTTTGCATCTGCTGCATTCGTTACATCCTTGAAGAAGGACGGCGCTGTGAATTGGGCTAATGCTACCGCTGTTGAATGTAAGGGTGTTGTGATGGTTGTGACAGGTGATGAGATTCACGCTGCTACCGACAAGGGTACTGTCATCTTCGAAACGGCAACAGGTGAACTGGAAGCAGATGAGTATGATGATGAAGATCCTATCATAGCAGACGCATCTGCATGGGAAAACGAATATGCAGCCATCGTTCTTACTGACGAAAATACGGTATATGTTCTCTCGAAGAATATGAATGAAGATGAGCTTGAAGAGGGTCTCGTCGAGATTCCTCAGAGCCAAGGCTTTGAGTATGATGACTTCGAACGTGCAACACTGGTCGAAGGTGATAAGTACAATACCTACACAGTTACGAAAGCCCTCCAGATTGCCATCAAGATGATGGATGTTGATGTGAAGGACTGTGACTATGTGGTAGTGAAGTTTGCGGAGCCTGTCGCTGCTGGTTGGAGACTTGCCTTCTGGTCTAACCAAGACTTGACGGAAGTGCCTGAGGGTGCAAAAGAATACAAGTATGTATTTGCTGATGATCCTAAGTGCGGTGTAACCGACGGTGTTCTTCCACAAATTTGCATGATGACCTTCTTTGATGGCTTCACAGCTCCTCTGGAGGCAAAGGTGGTGGGTATCTACAAGCATATGATTGTGTCAGATGATATCGACGCTCCTGTGACTGAAACAGTTGATGACGATTATCCTGTATCCAACCTTCTCGGTCAGCCTATTGATGACAGCTACAAGGGCATTGCTGTCACTAAGTCAGGAAAGAAGGTTTACATCCAATAAACGTACATGTTTCAACTTAATCAAGAACGGCGAATTGAACGCGTTTCATTCGCCGTTCTCTTTCTTTTTCTGAGCCTTGTGCTTCATGCACAGCGTACAGACATCTCGCCTCTGCTTCGTACACAGTGGGGGCAGGGGAGTCCTTATAATTTGTTGTGTCCCACCATTGCAGGCAAACATTGTCAGACGGGTTGTGTCGCGACTGCTATGGCACAGGTGATGAACTTTCATCAGTGGCCCAAGGAAGGCTTTGACTGGGGCAATATGCTCAATCTCTACGATTGTGAAGCTACTGAGAAAGAGAAACTTGCTGTAGCCCAACTGATGGCAGCCTGTGGTGAAGCTGTCAATATGGAGTATGGCGTTACTACTTCTGCTGCTTGGGAAGGTGATGCTGCTGTTGCCCTCCGAGAGATATTTTGTTATGCCCCTTCCGTTCGCGAAGTCTTTCGTAACATGTATGGCAGGACTGCATGGGAGAATCTCATCTATCACGAGCTTGCACAGCATCGTCCTGTCTTCTATGGAGGCATGCCCAGTGGCTTTGCTCATCAGTTTGTTTGTGATGGTTATCAAGAGGGGAAGTTTCATTTCAATATGGCTTGGCAGTTCCTGTCTGATGGCTATTATCATGTTGATGAGCTTGACCGTTATCCAGAGGGACAGACTGCGATTATTGGTATTCAACCGATTGGTAATGAAGACTTTGGTAAAGAGTTCTCTGTTGATGCCCTTACTTATACTGTGACAGACGAAGGTGAGGTTTCTGTCCGTATGAACAAGGAGAATCCGCCTGTGGGCAAACTCGTTATCCCTGTTTCGGTAGAGTGGTGCGGTAAGACATATAGCGTCACAGCTATTGATTATGCAGCCTTCGAAGATTGCACTTCTCTCACCGCTCTTCACATTCCTGCTACTGTTACCATCGTTGGCAATCGTATGGTGCTTGGTTGTACGCAACTCGCTACTATAGAATTAGATACGGCTAATCCTTGGTATGCAGTCCAGAACGATGTGCTCTTTGGAAAAGACGAACTCATTGCCTATCCCATTTCTAAGTCTGATGCCACCTATCGTTTACCTGATGGCATCACCGCTATTCCTGCTTCTTTCTTTCGTGGGAACACCTATTTGCAGCGCATCGAACTCCCAGCCTCCGTACAGACCATTGATATTCTTGCTTTCCGCAACTGCACAGCCCTTACGACCATTGTATCTGAAAACTCTTCACCTCATGCGATTGAAGAACTCACTTTCGATGATGAAACCTATGCCAATGCCACTCTCATTGTCCCTGCAGGCACCGCTAACCAATACAAGCGTCTTGGTGGTTGGAAACTTTTCCAGCACATAGAAGAAGCAACCCCCACCAATATCCAAGCTCCTTTCTCATTTCTTCCATCCCCTTCATTCATCCCATTATTTCCATCTTCCTCCACCTACACAATCTTCCTTGACACCCAAACAAACAAGAAATATTTGTTCTTCTAATTTCTGTGCTTTCTGTGCTTTCTGTGTGCCAAAAACGAAAAAAACGACACAAAATGGAAAATTTTTTAAGTTTTTTTTGCACGGTATATAGAAAAGCCCTATATTTGCACAATTATTACGCACGCATGGCGCGTGAGTCAATCATTAGCGTTAGTTGATATACAAAGAATTGGAAACAAATAAATATTAACAAAATATGAAGAATACAATGAAAATTAAGAGCTTACTTTCATTCTTCGTGCCCGCCGCGTTGATGGCGCTGGTTGTGGCAAGCTGTAGCGATTATGACAACGGCTACTCTGAGCAAGCCATTAAGTTTGCGCAGGATTTCCGTAAGACGTTCGGAGACATCGACCCCGAGCAGGACTGGAACCTCGCAGAGCGTGGCACCGTGACCGTCTCCACTCAGAAGGAGTCGGAAGTGAAAATCTATGCCTTGACGGGTGATGAGTACACCATCGTTGGTGACTACCAAGGAGTGAAGGGCACTCAGATGCTGGGCTTCGACATGGTTGAAGGCACCAAGAGCATCCTCGTGACAGATGGCGTGACTGCCGAGAAGACCGTACCTGGTGGCGTGGTGACCTTTGGTGATACACGTTTCACAGTGCATGAGGGTACAAGAGAAGGTGTGACCGTGTCAAGGTTTACAAATGAAACAGAAATTAATGGTAAAACATATCCGGCACAGAAGACCCCAACAGAAAATGAAATACGAACGGTGTTGGAAAAAGTGCCTGAATATACGCCGAACCTGAACAATGTGACCAGTAACTTCCAATATGTTTCTACAGGTTCATTTGTCCTCTATCCTTACTATTGGAACACTTCCTCAATCAACACACTCGGTGTGTACTACACAGATGCTAATAACCAGTATCATGAGGTGGACATCTACACATTGAATGGAGAAAATGGTTATGTGGAGAATTATGGTATTACGAAAAATGGTCAGCAAATTACTGGTTTCAATTGGAATGAACAAACAAATACAGATGATTCTGGTAATCTTTATAAGCGTCCTAATGACTGGTATATTGTAGGTGCTGGACAAAATAATAGCGATAATCAATACCCATTGCTTCACAAGAATGGTTGGTCAACAGAAACTGATGCATCTGAATTGAAAGTTCCATTCATTCAATATTGGAAAGCTCCAGGCAATGAATTGGGTACAGTCACTATTAAAAAGGATATCTCTCAGTATGCTTATACATTCGAACCTAATGGACAATACCTTGTGGAAGTGAAAGCTCGCCTGATGAATGAAGGTGGTCTAATTACTAATGACAATAAGGGTACAATTACCTTCAAGGCAAACAATAGTAGTTTGGTATTGACAAGTGATAATGTCAGCACAACTACGACGTATGAGGGGTCCAAAGGTGTGCTTTATTCTGACATGAATGGAACCAAGAAGATGTGGCTTTCATGTAATGCAGATGACAATGGTCGTATATACTTAAGTTTCGAACTGAATAATGTAAAGTGCAACTGGTTTGCATTCAAAGATGTGAAAGTCTACGACGTCTCTAAGATGACAAAAACAGGTGATAACTTCTATACTTCTCCAGAGCGTGGTAAAGGTATCAGAGTGGACATCCCTGAGGGCACGACATTCGGCATGTATCTGAAGAAGAGTGACAAAAATAATGACGGAACAGCTGTGTCTCCTTACACCTTCTACTCTGAAAGTTATAAGAATGATCCAAACAAAGTGGGTTCTGGTGTGACAGTGACAGTAAATGCAGATGGTACAACAACAAAGACGCAGCAGCCAGGAACAAATCCATGCTATGCTTCCACTTTCAAGATGCCTGTGACCCAAGATGGTGATGATGAAATGTTCCTCGGTTTTGAAGACTGGCCAAATATCTACGAGAATAGTGACTTCGACCTGAACGACGTTGTGTTTGCTTTTGACGGATGTCAGCCAATCATCATCAACGAAGAAGCAGATAAGTGGTTGTTGGCTTGCGAGGACTTGGGTGGCTCGTTCGATATTGACTACAACGATGTTGTGTTCTCTGTGGAGCACATTAGTGGACAGAATAAGGCTAAACTCACTCCGCTTGCAGCAGGTGGTACACTCGCCAGCTACATCTATTTCCAAGATCCTCTGGGTAATGGCAATAGAAACAAGTGCTTTGGTGAAATTCACCAGCTCTTCGGCGCAGCAGAAGCAAAGAGTGGAGAATTTGAAATCGTCAATGCTCGTCACCGTTTCGAGAAGACAGCTCCGACTATTGAGTTTGAAGTGGATGAGAGCTGGACAATGGCATATTGTGAAATAGGTGGTACACTATATAATGGTGCAGTGAACATGGGTGGCTTCGAAATCCGCACACTTAAATCAGGTGAGGATGCACCATTTGAACTTGGTATTACAAGTGAACAGTTCTCAGGTGCATCGAAGATCCAGCCATCAACACTCGATAGAGGTGATAATGTGCCTTATATCCTCTGCCTCCCATATTCCTACAAGCATTTCAATTACAACCGCGCAAATCCTGAGGCTGGTAAAAAGACAGTGTGTGTATGGGCTTGGCCAACAGAGCTCACCACTATCTGCAACGAGAATGGTACATCAGGTCCATACAAAGATTTTGCTGGATGGGTAAAGGACAAAAACATTAACACCGATTGGTACAAGAACAAGGACTATCAATATGCAGATGCAGCTACGGTGGACAACCTGTTCCTTAGCGTGAGTGACATGACCCAAGCAGAAATCAATGGAAATAGTGGAAACAATGGTGGAAACGGTGGTGGCAACAACCAGCAGCAAAAGACAGATCCAACATTTACCATCAAAACAATGAATGTGGTGAACAATTCATGGGGCGGTTATAGCGAAACAGCAGGCAACAGTCACTCTGTTAGCAACGTCACCGCAGGAACGAAAGTTTGGATTGGCTGCACAATCAACGGTAATCCTTATCAAGGAAACGATCAGAACTTTACTGCAACCATCTCTGACGGAGGAACTGGTTCGAGTGTCGCTCAATGGGTGGATGGTTATACAAAACCAGGAGAGTTCATGGTCACCACTGGCTCTAATGTAGGTGGAACCATCACGGTTTCTATTCACTTCTCAGGTGATGACCAGTACAACGCCAAGGATATCACCGTCACCATCAACACAACCAGATAAGTGAATCTGAAATCATCAGTCAATGGTAGCAACTGGGGACTGGCTATTATAGATAACCAACTTAAAATAGTACAGAACAATAGTGGACAAAATACTCAGAACTGGTATATGGTTGCTCCTATTCAATCAAATGGAACTCCTGTGGATGAGAATTCTTTCTGGCTCTACAACGCGTCAACGCATCAGTACCTATCATTCAATAAAGATACTAAGGCATCTGAGGCTATTCCAGCACTGGAATTGTTATCAGATATGCCTGTCGGCGTACAATCAGCACGTTTCGAACGCGTATCAGGAACACTCAATGGCCAATCTGTTGATGGACTCATTCGTGGCATGCATAGTAATCATGCAAATGCATACTTAGGTGTAACTACCACTAGCGGTGAAAATAATAATACAGTATTCCCTGCAGGACTCATATTTAAGTGGTCTAACGGAGGAAATGATAGCAAGATTCATAGTTTCCAGATTGTGAATCTATAAACCGAACTAGAGAAAGTCTTTCAATACTTTGAAAGTTAGTTATATAAAGAGACGGCCTATCGCAGGTCGTCTCTTTTTGTATGTACATAAATAGTCCAAACGTTTCAAAACCTACGCTTGTTGACGAATAACCCAAGGTTATCGGAGAATAAGGGGCGCTTATTGCCACTTGTCATCTTGTTATTCATTTCCTCCTTCCTCTCGTAAAATTTCTAAAGTTGCAAAATATATTTTGAAAGTTTCAAAATATTTTTTCTAAAGTTTGAAAAATAATTTCAAACTTTAGAAATTTTGTGGAAAGCTTCAGTGCAAATCCAATTCGCTCTATCTTGGAAATGATTCAGATGGATATGTTTATCTAAACAAATCTTCTGATAAGGCTATAACTTGGATATTCGATATTAAATAAGCGAGATTCAAGTCTTGGCAATTCCGTTGCCAAGATTCCTACAAGGAAATCCTCACTAATTGATGAGGGTCAGAAATAATTTGTTTCCGTGGAGTCACACATACCCGTCAAATCTGTGACCCTCTGTGCTATCCGTGTGAAATAAACATGGTCATTCGAGGTTAAATAACAAGAATCAGACGCTATTTTGGTTTTTTTTCTTCGTTTTGTCTCTTTATTCGGAATTAATCCGTATCTTTGCAAAATAATAACCGTCATTATTATAATTACCATTATTATTTTGAAGTTATGAAGTTCTATGATAGGGAGTCGGAGCAGCAGTTGCTCAGAGAGGTGTTAGCCCAAAGTAAGCGTGAGGCGCGTATGACCGTCATCATGGGTCGTAGGCGTATTGGTAAGACAGAACTTTCACAAAGATGTGGGGACGAGACTATTCTCTATTTCTTCGTAGGAAAGAAAGCTGAGTCTCTGTTATGTCAAGACTTTACAGCAGAAATCGCCAATAAGCTTAGCGTCCCAGTGTTGGGGCAGGCCAATTCTTTTCCCGAGATATTCAGATTTGTCCTTCAGCTTTCAGAAAGCAGGCCGTTTACACTGATTATCGATGAATTCCAAAACTTCCAGAAGGTAAATCCAGCGGTGTTCAGCGATATGCAGCGTGATTGGGATTTGTGGAAACGTAAGAGCCACTTGAACCTGATTGTCAGCGGTTCTGTATTTACGCTGATGAAGAAGATTTTCGAGGATTATGAAGAGCCGCTTTTCGGACGTGCCGATGAAAAGTTGACACTTCAGCCATTCAAGACTGATGTGATGAAGGAAATCCTCCGCGATTTCAATCCCGACTACACCCCAGAGGACTTGCTGGCGTTGTTCAGCATTACGGGTGGCGTGGCTTGGTATGTCACTCTGTTGCTTGACCGTGGAAAGAAACGTAAGAACACGATGCTGGCGGCATTGACGGAAGAGAATTCACCTTTCATCAATGAGGGCAAGAACATTCTGATAGAAGAGTTCGGCACTGATTACGTGATTTATTTTTCCATCCTGACCTGTATTGCCAGTGGCATGAAGACCAGTGCGGAAATTAAGAATGAACTGGGTGTCGACAACATCAGCAGCTATCTATCACGTCTGGAGGATTACTATGGGTTAATCAGCAAGTATCAGCCCATTTTTGCCAAAGAAAGTAGCAAGAAAGTGCGCTACCAATTGGAGGACTGTTTCCTGATTTTCTGGTTCCGCTTCTTCTTCAAGTATCAGGCACTGGTGGAAAACAAGGCTCTGAAAGCCCTTGGTGACATCATCAAGAGAGACTACGATGGTGTGTCGGGACTGATGATGGAACGATATTTTGTCCGCAAGTTCCAAGAAGAGGGAAAATACATCGTCGGCAAATGGTGGGATAGAAAAGGCTTCAATGAGATAGACCTTGTGGTGGTTGATCCAGTCGGAAAGGAGGCTTGGGTGTATGAACTGAAAAAGGACGAAAGCCGCTTTGACGAGGTTTCCTTCAAGGAAAAAGTTGATACGATGGTAGCCCAGACCCCGGATTTGCGTAAGATGACCATTCATGTTGGCTCACTCAGCAAGAAAGATATGTGAATTGTAAAGGTGCCTCAGCATAGTAGAAGACTGCCTAACTTGTTGGGTGCCCAAATTCACGCTGCTTACGGCGTTCCATCCGTGTAATCTATGCAATCTGTGTGAGACAATATAATAATAGCTGAAAAACATGAGTCGACTCAATTCATCGATTGAGCGGGCTCAACTCATCGTTTGAGTCGACTTAAAGAATTTTGGGAGTCAAAAACCGTGAGTTAACTCGATTCATGGAATGAGTTAACTCAATCGATGAAATGAGTTAACTCAGGGTATTTTTGTCCTTTTTGTGTAAAAACACATCCTTTTGTTGTTTTTTTCTGTATTTTTTTGCAATTTTTCTTGCATGTTTATGGAAGAATCTCTATATTTGCACATTATAAGTACGTGCATACGCGCGTAAACCTTAATAAAAAGAGTAATAACCAATTAACCTCGAACGATATGAAAAATCAGAAAACACTTACCATTTTGGTGTCACTCGTAGTGGCAGCGATCACCTTTGTGGGCTGTAGCGACTATGATAATGGATTTACCGAGAAGGAGCTTCAGTTCAATGTGGACTTTACTCGTGAATTTGGATCGTTTGACCCAGAGCAGGATTGGAACCTCGCTGAACGTGCCAACGTGACGGTAGTTACATCCGAACGGAAGACCGTGAATGTTTATACGGAAAAGGAAGGCATTTACGTGCAGGTGGGAGAGTTTAAGAACGTGTCGGGCACAAAGAAACTGGAGTTCGACATTATTGAAGACATGCAGAACCTCGTTGTGAGTGATGGAGATGTAGCACTCCGAGCAGTGGTTGGTGGTGTTGTTGACTTCGACACCATGAGTTCGATGACTGCCCCTGAGATGGAAACTCGTGGCGGTGAGTATGTGGATCGCAACTTGTGGTCAAAGGATTATGTGGTGCCTGCTAACATTACGGAAGCAGAGAGTCTTGCTGTGGTTGCTGAGTTCAGCAAACAGCACTATGGCGCTTTCAATGAAGTGCTGGTGCCTTGGACCGAACTGTTTGTGCAACAGGTGCATAAGGGTACAGCTCAATATTATGATGCCTTCAACCAGCAGACAGGTACGGCAAGCAACAAGATGAATCACTTGCTGATTTATGACAATTCTGCAAGTGAAGGTGCATTTAATGGTAGTTACATCCACGTCAATGACTTCAATGATGGCAACCAGACGACGGTGGCTTACGACGACAAAGATGTGAATAAAGAGCATCCTATTATCGGTCTAACGCTGATGCGTGGTATCAATCCTACAGGTTGTCCAACAGAAGATTTCAATTTCCAAGGAGTGGATAAGCATTGGGTAAAGCAGTTCTGTTATCACAATGCACAGAGTGATGAATACCAACCAACCTATATCATGAAGCGTGTGAGTTGGGTGGAGGATGGTGTGACGAAGTCTGGGCTATACCTTGGTTTTGACTTCTATGCTCAGAAACGTCCAGACCAACCTGCTGATAAGAATATGGATGTGGAACGCGACTGGATTTTCAACGATTGGATTATCAAGATTTCGCAGGGACTTGATGTGAACGTGCCTGTGAGCGAATTGCAAAATGCAGAACCTGCTGCATGGATTCTGGCTGGTGAAGACCTTGGTGGCGGATTCGACATTGACTATAATGACGTGGTTGTGAAGGTGGTGCGTTTGGCTGGTCAGAACAAAGTGACGGTCACTCCGTTGGCTGCTGGTGGTACATTGGCGTCCTATCTCTTCTTTGGAAAGACCTGCATAGGTGAAATTCACCAGCTGCTTGATCAATCTCCGTCAATCAGTGGTCACTATCAGCCAATTAACTTGGATGGTGATTTGAAGGTGGCTACACAGCAGGTGGAAGTTCATGTGGCACAAGATTGGGGACTGAGTGAAGATGTCAGCAAAGCAAATAATATGGGTGGTTTCACTATCCGTGTATTGCCTGCCGGAACTCCTGCAATGGCAAAGGTGCTTAATTATGAGGATGAAGCTTTTGACAAGGCAACAGACGTGAAAGCCCCGGTGGAAGGGGTGGCTCCATACATACTCTGCGTGCCATTCGCCTATACCCTCACTAACTATCCGGAAGTCGGACAGAAAATGGCGAATGTATGGTCGTGGCCAAGCGAGCGAACATATATTAACGTGCCATATCCAGAGTTTGAGGAGTGGGTAAAGAGCAAAGGAAGCCACAAGGATTGGTTTTCAAAACCCGCCAAGAAGGGTTGTGTATCCACTAAGATTTTTACTCAAAAAGTGTTGGGTGTCCAGCCTATGCCAATGACAGCCCATGAGGTTGAAGTGTCAGGTAATCCGAATGCAGATGTGACATTCTACAATTCAATTCTTCCTTCAGTTTATCCTGTGCTTGCAGCGCCAGTAGCCACACTTGAGTTGAAGGCGGGACAGTCGAGTGATATCTATGTGAAAGAAAATGATGTCATTGATGTGCTTGACTACGTCAATGTGACAGAGGCATATAAGGATAAAGTATTCTGTGTATCTGGAAGCACTGGTGCAATGGCTCCAGTAGAAGGATCTTTCACTAAACTGAAATGTGTGATGCAGAGGCAGAATTCTGGTACGACGACAGTAAATATTAGATTGGCTACACCTGATGGTGTTAAGAACGTAGATTTGACGGTACATTATAACGAATCTGGCACGACGAGCGCTGACTTGACTCCAAGCATTTCTCTTAGTGAAAGTGGTATTGTTATGGAGGCAGGTACAACAAAGACTGTGACTATTAATACTGACAGCGAAGGTGCACTTTCTGTCTCGACACAGGGGACTGGCTTCATTGAAGTTTCTCTTGACGGTAAAAACCTCACTATCAAAGCTCTCAAACAGAGTGGTGACAATGTCATTATTACCCAGCAAGCTGATGCTACTCATCAAGCTACCACACAGTACATCTGGATTGGTGTGACGGGCGAGGTGCAACCTGCAACTCAAGAAGAAACCACAACAGATCCTCCGACGTCGGTTGGGGGTGCGATAAGGTTAGGAGTAAGTAATGGTCATCAGATAAAAGTGACCAGCAATGGTAATGGGACATACAATATCTCGTATGGTACTGTATCTGTTACTAATGTGAGCAAATTGATAGTAAGTTGGGATGGCTATGATCCAAATGGTGGTCAGATGTGCATTACATCACCGTATTGGTCTTTCCAATATGGAAGTTCTTCAACCAGTGGAAGAAAAGAAATTTCTGCGGCAAACTTGCAATTGTGTGTTGACCAAGGTGGGTATCTTGTTGTGCAGGTTCAAAATAATCCATTGAATCTTTATTTGCAGTAAGCATGATCATGGCAATTATTCCATAAGTATTGTATTTATATTATCAAGATGTGAGGCGATCCTACAAGGTCGCCTCTCTTGTTGATTAGGCAGATTATATCCTAAAAGATTTGGAGGAAACGTGAAAAGTGCGTAACTTTGCAGTTGATTTGCAAAGATTGATATGTTACTCAACATCTTATATATTCTGCTTGGGTTCTTCCTTCTGGTGAAGGGAGGCGATTTTTTGATTGATGGTGCTGTTGCAATTGCCCAGCGTGCAAAGCTTAGTGCGATGGTCATTGGTATCACTGTTGTGGGATTCGGTACATCGATGCCGGAGCTGTTGGTGTCAACACAGGCGGCATGGGTTGGCTCGTCGGGATTGGCGATTGGAAACGTGGCGGGATCGAACATCGCTAATATCGCCTTGATTCTGGGTGTAACCTCGTTGGTCTGTCCCTTGCCATCGAAGCGTACGATGATGCGAGTGGATATTCCTTTCATGCTGTTGGCGATGGCATTATTCATTGTGGTGGCTTATACGGGAAACACTATCCAGCGGTGGCAGGGCATTTGTATGGTGGCATTGTTGGTGGCGTTCATTTCGTGGGAAGTGTATCGCTCACGCAAGAAGATGAAGAAGGAGGCAGAGGTTGTGACTCCATCAATGCCGTTGTGGCGTGCCATCCTATATGTGTTGCTGAGTTTGGCGGCAATGGTGTGGGGTGCAGACCGTCTGATTGAGGGATCGAGTGCCATTGCGATGGAATTGGGTGAATATTTCGGAGTAGCGAGAGAGGAAATGGAACGTATCATCGGATTGACGGTCGTGGCTGTGGGTACGTCGTTGCCAGAGCTGTTTGCTTCGGTGATGGCTGCACGGAAAGGGGAGACCGATATGGCTGTGGGCAATATCATTGGTTCGGTGTCTTTCAATATCCTTTCGGTGGTGGGTGTGGCAAGTGCCATCACGCCGATTCAGAATGCATGGACTCCGTTCGCCATTGATTATGTGGTCATGATCGGGCTTGGGGTGCTGCTGTGGGTGTTCCTGAAGACGCATCGTAAGATTGTGCGTTATGAGGGGGCGATACTGCTGATTATCTATTGCCTCTACATCGCGAAGACGCTGATGGTGTGAGAAGGACTATTTACTTACCTATCATATAGAAAGATTTATGGATACAATTGGATTGATCGTGATGGTGGTGGTGATTGCCGCTGTCATCTTCGGAGTGATTGGCTACATCAAGACGCAGCGTGCGCTGGTCGATATGGATGAAAAGTGCAAGAATGCGCTGAGTCAGATTCAGGTGCAACTCAATTCACGTTGGGACGCATTGTTGGCATTGGCGAAGGCTGCTACATCTTATGCACAGCATGAGGCTGAGACATTGGCTGCCACTATTGCAGCACGTCGAGGTGTGGAGATTCGCACAGCTGCTGACGTGAACGAACAACAGGATGCTTTTTCTGAAGTGCTGAGCCGTTTGATGGCGGTGAATGAGTCTTACCCAGAATTGAAGGCTTCGGGACTGTATGAGAAGACGATGAGTAGCATCAACTCGTATGAGGAAAATGTGCGCATGGCACGCATGATTTACAATGATACCATCACGCGTTTCAATCGCTATGTGCGTCAGTGGCCCTCGAGCATGGTGGCAAGTCAGCTGCATTTCGGAGAAAGGGAGTATCTGACGATGGATGACAAGCAGAAGAAGGATATGCCAGAACTGTTCAACTGATGAAGAAACGTCTTGTAATAGGGTTGATGGTTATGATGGGCATGATGGGGCTTCCCACCTATGCCCAGCATCAGATTGACTCGGTATTTATCCTGGTGAACCTGATGGATGACGGTAGCGCCCGAGTGAGGGAACGTCGTGATTGCCAAATGAGTGACCAGGGTACGGAGGGCTTCATCACGTTCAACAATATGGGTGACATTGAGGTGAAGGATTTGGAGGTGTTTGACGAGGAAGGAGTGGATTACGAGGTGGAGGAAGAATGGAACGTGGATCGCAGTCGTGAAGAGAAGACGGGGCGTTGTGGTTATCATCGCACTTCTGAGGGCGTGGAGATTTGCTGGGGTATCGGCAAGGCAGGAAAACGCAAATACTACATTTTCTACACGCTGACCAACTTGGTGAAGTCCTATGACGACTACGACGGTTTTTGCCATTCTTTTTACGAGGCAGCAAATTCACCTGCCGCCTTTGCGATGGTGAATGTGTGCGTGGATGTCGATTCGCTCACAAAGGAGGATGCCCGTATCTGGACTTTTGGTTATGATGGTTGGAAAGGACGTCTTAGTAACTATGTGTGGGCACGGACAGATCACGAAATGCGCAAAGGTGATGCTGTCATCATGCTTGTGGAACTGAGAAAGGGATTGTTGCATCCAGATGTGGTGAAGGAAGGAACGTTCAAGGAACTTGTGAAACGTCCAGCATTAAAGGATAGCGAATACGACATCGAGGTGGCAATGGGTGATACCCTCCAGAATGGTGCCTTACGCAGTTCGCTGATGGGCGGCGAAACGAGCACAGGTCATGAAGGAAAGGCATGGCAAGGCACCATCAATGAGAGTAATGACGGGGGTGGACTTGACTGGGGACTGATTGGTGTTTTTCTTCTCATTATTGGATTGATTGGTTGGGCGGCTAAAGGAACCATCGCGTCGGATCGTGCCTTTAAGAAACATCAGAAGCAGAGATTTGCAGACTTGACAGAGTTGATGGGTGGCAAAAAATGGGATGAACTCCCATATTGGCGTGAACTGCCTATGCAGGGCAACTTGCTCGGTTCGAGCGCCGTACTATCTGCCGTCATGCAGATTCTGAAGGCATCGGGCAATAATCCCATCAAGGGTGTAGAGTTTAGTGTGCAAAATCTTTATGAGGCATTCATCCTTCGCTTGTTTTATAAGGGTGGCATTAGCCTCGACTATGACACCGACAAGCATGGTAAGACACGTCAGCTTTTTCGTGTCAAGGAACCGGTGAAACCAGAGAAACGTCCCAATCTTGATGTGACAAATGGGGCGACTTCTTATTCGACAGGCGCTGTTTATGGTACGCGTCGCCGTCAGGTGAATGATTTGTACAAGGGCTTGTTGCATGATGATGGTATTCAGTACATGCTGCAAGACCTGCTCTACAAAGCTGCAAACGATGACCATCTCTTACAGCCCGATGAGTTGAGAATTTATGTGAAGAATAATCTGGAGAGATTGCGTCCGATGGCTGACGCGCTCTATATGATGGCTAACTGTCGTAAGGAGGACAGTTCTCTTCGGGCTGATGATGTGCAGCAAGTGGTGGGCTTTGTTCACTATCTTAAGGATTTCTCGTTGGTGAGCGAACGCCATATCGAGGAAGTGAACCTCTGGAAGGAATATCTTGTCTTTGCATCCTTCTACGGCATTGCCGACCAAGTGCGCAAGGATATGAAGAAGGTGGCTCCCGACACGACCAAACTTGACCAACTCATTCCGCCGCATCAGGTGGTGGAGGATTTCAAACCCATCACGACGGCATTGGCTAGCTCTCTCTATACGGCACATATGTACGAGACTGCCTATGAGCGTGAGCAGCGCCGTTCTTCCTACAGTAGCGGATCATCCAGCAGCTCACCGCGCAGTTATTCCAGCAGTAGTGGTAGCAGTGGACACAGTAGCTATTCTGGGGGTGGTGGTCACTCTGGCGGTGGCGGCAGTGGATTTAGATAAAAAAGTAATAACGAGATTTCATTAATTGCGAAATGACGAAAAACATAATAAGAATATGGAAATAGAAAGAATAGTAGAAGGCCCTTTGAGGAATTGGCTCGTGGGGCTGTTGATTGTGGTAGGTGTGAGTGTGGGTATCTTTGTTTTCACGCCATCACCTCCTGATTCAGTCGTTTCTCTCAGCGATGCCGGTGACATAATCGCTACAGTTGCAGCTACAGCATGTGGACTGCTATGTTGTCCTGGATTCTTGTGCATCTTCATCAAGAAGTGGCGTTTCCCCTTGCTCATTATTGTTTCTTTTGTGTTATTGCTGTTCCTTTCAGCAGTATGCATCCAACATGCTTACGAGAATCTGAACTACGCCTTCTCGAAGGATAAGTCGCCAGTGGAACGTCCCTGTGTCATTACATACCACCAACATAACGTTTCTACGCATATCCGTGAGGATCATCGTACGGGTAAGGATGTGTTTGGCAACGAAAAGGAGTATGTGACACAACACGAAGAAACGACCACGAAGTATGAACTGAAGTTCCGCTTCCTCGATGGTGATGAACAGGAACTCACGATTAGCCGCGACAAACCTTTTGAGTTTTACAACCGCGTATATGAAGGTGACACCTGTGTGGCGTACATCCTCACTGGTGCATTAGGAATTGACTATGTACAAGATATGCGTGTCAGGAAGAGAGCACATTAAAGTAAAAGGGATTTGGCTGTCATCAGTCAAATCCCTTTCATTATTCCTTCTTTCCACTCTGCCTTTTTTCTCTTCTTTGAAGGAATTCCTAACCAAAACCTTTCTACTATTTATTCAATACCTAAATCACTTTTTTATTCACCTAATACTTTATCTGTTTTCTTCTTTAACCTTATTATTATATATTAACTAGCTCTGCCTTTCGTTATGGGGTTAACTCTGTCTTTGATTTCGTGCCGATGATTCATCGGCTTTTCCTGTAAATTTTGACTCCCGTCTCTCCAAGAGGTTATCACTAATCCCTTGAAGGTTCGGGAGTCTACCTATTTCCATTAAAAACTATTCCGAATTTTGGACTTATCCGTTGGGGATGTTATGAATTACTATTTACTACTGTTTTACAAAGATTTGGGCAAAATATTTTGGACTAAGCCCTCTTCGAAATTTCTTTATTGTTTTTTAGGAACAATTTACAGGTTTTTGTTTTCTTAGTATATGATCTAGTGCTAAAATGGTCCGGATTATCTCGATGCGAGAACGTTCGCATTGATATCGCCAGAGAAGCGATTGTCCTTCCAGTTACCTGCGATGACCTTGCCGGATGCTGTCGTGTAAGTACCGACGCCGTTACGCATGTCCTCTTTGAACTGTCCTGTGTAAGTCGCACCTGAAGCCCATACGAATGTTCCCTGACCCTCAATGTAAGAGTTGCAGAACTGGCCTTCATATACATTACCGTTTGCATAGGTGTACTTGCCAAGACCTTCCTTCTCGCCGTTTACCCACTGACCTGCATACACATCACCATTGTTGTGGTAGTATGTGCCGTAGCCATTGCGCTGGTTGTTCTCATAGTGACCTACATACTTGTCACCGTTAGCTGCTGTGAAGACACCTTCACCTACACGTACATCATCCACCCATTCGCCTTCGTATGTGTCGCCGTTAGCCCATGTGAGCTTGCCGTGGCCGTTACGCTTACCATTCTTCCACTCACCCTCGTAAGTGTTGCAACGATCTGCATAGAACGCGCTACCGAAGCCATCCTGCTTGCCATCCCTGAAATCACCCTGATAGACGTCGCCATCTACCCAAGAGTAACGTCCGTAGCCGTCAATCTGGCCATTTACGAAGTTACCTTCGAAGCGGTCGCCGTTTTTCCACTCATAGACGCCCTTACCGTGCATCTTACCGTCCTTCTTGTTGCCGGTATACTTGCCCGCGGTGTTCAGATTTGGATTCTTCTGAGCAGCGTCGTCTTGTCCCTGTGCCATGATGCTGTTATAAGCACCGAATGACAAAAATGCTAAAACTGTTAAGATGAACTTCTTCATAACTATGCCCTTTCTTTAGTAGTTATTGGTTTTGTATGTTGTTGTAATTAGTCTCCGAAGAGAATTATTAGTTGTTTTTAAGTTGTTTTTGTTGTGTCTTGGCAACATTTTTGTTGTTTGACATTGCAAAGTTACCTGTTTTGTATTCATTGTCCAAATAAAAAATACAAAAAATGTAAGAAAAAAATAAAAAAGTACTATTTTGTGGAAATAATTAATACTTTTAATCCAATAATGCAAAAATATGGAAACAAAACAAGTGTGTTTTGTGGATGGTTGGAAACATTTCGGTGTGTCTGGAATGATTTCTTTAAGCAGCAGTACGGGTTTGTTGACAAATCAGGCATGTCATTCAACAGCGCTAAAGGTATTATTGTGTCCGATTTTGTTTCTTTTCATGTGTTTTGCGTGTAAAATGTTTCCTTATTCAGATCCGATCTGCGGAATGTTATCGATATCTGTGAGTTGCGGTATTGGGTTCTTGTCACTCTGCTTGGCTCCCAATTTTTGGAGTTTTACACATGTAGTTAATATACTTTGTCCAGAGGGCGCGAGTTTGTTTCCACCCTCCTCATAGGCTTGTGTTGCACGTTTGAGCGCTTGACCTATAGCATCATATTTTTTCATAAATTGTCCTACACGCTCCAACATTTCGTTGGCAAGAGCATATACTTTTTCGTGATTTTGTGCTTGAGCAATTTGTGTCCAGGTTAAATTGATGATGCGTAAAGCCGCAAAAAGTGTTTGTTCGTCTGCGATGAATACATTTTGTGACATTGCATTACGCCAGAGATCCGGTTGTGCATTTAGGGCTGTCCATAGAGCTGCTGAATGCGGAACGAACATGATGACATAGTCCATCCGTGCTTTGGGTGGCTTAATATAGGCAGAATAATCTTTGGTGGAAAGTTCCCTGACATGTGACTTCAGACTGTCGATGTGTGCCTTGAGCAGTCGTTTTCTTTCTTCTTCTGTGGTTGCGTTGGCATAATCCATAAAGGCGGTCAAGGAAACTTTTGAGTCAATGATGACTTCGCGACGCTGGTCAAGATGCAGAATCACGTCTGGGCGCATAGTGGATCCGCTCTCTGTATGGATGATGTTTCCTGCTGCATCGCGAATGTATGGCTGGGTGTCATAATGGATGCCACGTTTCAGTCCCTGGCTTTCTAAAAGTTCATCGAGAATGGTCTCGCCCCAGTCGCCTTGCACACGATTGCCAAGTCTGAATGTGCGATTCAGTTCATCGGCACTCTTCATGGCAGCTTCGCTTTGGCGCATCATATTTTCGATGTTCGCTTTCATTTCACCACCCATCTTTGTCTGTTTTTCAGTGTTTTCAGCCATCACCTGTTTCATTTGGTCAATGGTTTCACGCAGGGGATTGACAATTTGTCCGAGATTTTGGTTGCTGGCATCGGCAAATTCTTTCTGTCGTTGTTTCAGCATCTCGTCTGTGGCCACCTTCATTTGAGCAGACACTTTTGCCATTGTTTCGTCAAATTGGCGTTGCTGGGTCTGAAGTGCTTCCCGATGTACACGCTCTTTTTCGTCCAGAGCATTTTGAAACGAGCGCTCCTTCTCGTCGAGTGTCCGCTGGAAGTTCCTTTCCTTTTCCTGTATGAGCGATGCAGCCTTTTCTTCCTCGGTCTTCAACTGCGATGCTAACACGCTAACTTGTGCAGCGACTTTTCCATGTTTGTTCTGCAAGACGAGCGCTGTGATGAGTGCACCAATTAAGGCTCCCACCATGATGGAGATGATAATGATGAATGTTTCCATGCTATTTACACATTATTATATATATAATAGAATGCAAATTTATAAAAAAAACTTGAGTTCGGATGTTTTTCGTTTAGAAAAATTGTCACCCTCTTGATTGTAAATGGTTTTTTATCATAAAGAAACGCCCCTGCTTCATGCAGAGGCGTTATCTGTATCCATAATTTTTGATGTTTAGAACATGCCCTTGTAATCTTCGCAAGGCTTGAAAAATGGAATCTTGTGAGCAGGAACAACCACAGACTTGTTCTCCTTGATCAGACGACCAACTTTTGCTGCGCGCTCTTTTGTTGTGAATGTGCCGAAGCCGCGAAGGAAAATGTCCTCACCGCCAGCTGTTTTGTCTTTGATGATAACCATCATGGCTTCTACCACTTTGAGAGATTTTTCTCTCTCAACTCCTGTCATTTTGCTGATTTCAGCAACGATTTCTGCTTTAGTCATAGTTTTATTGTCGATTTTTATTGTTTGATTGCCCTTATATATATTAATAATGTGTAATTGCTTTTGAATCTCATCGGCAATTGTTCCCGAAGGTCGGGTGAACCCTGAAAACGTGTGCAAAGTTAGGATAAAATGTCTAAAATACAAAGAGATAGCATATTTTTTTTTGATTTTACACGTTTTTTTTGCTTTTTCCACAAAGGACACCTCTCAAAAAGCCTTCCTATGAGGATTTGCGCAGATAATTCACCCATGCCATAGGGCGACGCTGGCTCACATAGTGCTGATTTCGCTCATTGGCATAGGCTTCGCGTTCGAAACTAATGTTGTAGTATGCCTTCTCTGTCTTAAAACGATACTGTACCAAGCGAACAAGGTATTCCACGCAGTACCATAAGTAGAAACCTACGTATGTCATCTCCCATTGCTGGAGGGTATGGATGGTCTCGTGGTTCAGTTCGTGTGGATCCATTTTGCCCCATCTCCGTTGTACGAAGATGGTGCCGAAGAGGTTGAGCCCATGAAAGGAGCCGAAGGGAATAAAGCGGTTGTAGATTACTTTCATGACTACAAAGTTAGCTATTTTTCCCCTGAATCTCACACAGAAATCATGGAAATCGTGGATTTTTTTGTTCGACATGTGTTTTTTTGCCCCCTCTGGCTTGAGACTCAATATTTTTATGTACCTTTGCATACGAAATACATCACAAAAACACTAAAAACAAGCAAGGATGGATTACACCAAGTACTTCAAGAAAGGCGGTTGGGCTGCCGCAGGCAGATACTACGCCATGCATCCAGGCAAGCTCAAGGAGCTTTTCACCTCGGCCAAGAAATATGCCACCAAGGATGGACTGAAGGCGGTGAAGGACGAGTTCCTCTTCATTTGCCAGTATATCCGCGATGTGTTTACAGGTAAGTACACGGAGTACAACTTCCTCAATCTCACCGTCATTGTTGGTGCGCTCGTTTATGTGGTCACACCAGCAGACATCATGCCAGACTTTATGCCGGCCATCGGATTGATCGACGATGCAGCCATTCTGTTGTGGGCTACCCATGAGTTTGCCGACGAACTGGATCGTTACCGTTTCTTCCTCGGACGTCGTCAGCGTGAGGAGGATGCTAAGGCTGCGGCAGAGAAAGCACTTGAGATTGAGGATATAGAATTCGAGGAGATTCCACCTTGCCAAATTGGATAAGAATAATTGATAAGCCCATGAGCGAAACTACTAAACTCGCCATCTTCGTCACAGGAAGCGGCACTAACTGCGAAAATATCATTCGCTACTTCTCAGATAAACCTGAAGTGGAGATACCCATTGTGGTGTCCAGCCGCAGCGATGCCTATGCTCTTGTGCGCGCCGAACAACTCGGAGTGCCTACGGCTGTTATCACACGTCAGCAGTTTGTTGACGAGCCCAGGCTCGTGATACATACCGTTCGCGGATGTGACTACATCATCCTCGCAGGCTTCCTTCCTAAGATTCCGACATACCTCATCGACCAGTTCCCCAACCGCATCATCAACATCCATCCAGCACTCCTTCCCAAGTTTGGAGGTAAGGGTATGTGGGGGCATCATGTGCATGAAGCAGTCAAGGCTGCAGGCGAAAAGCAATCAGGTATCACCATCCATTTCGTCAATCCAGAGCTCGACGCAGGCGAACACATCGCCCAGTTCTCTGTCGAACTCTCACCCGAAGACACGCCAGACGACATTGCAGAGAAGGTACATGAACTGGAGATGAAGCATTACCCTGCTGTCATCGAGCAAGTCATCAGAGGAAATCTCATCTAATCAATACGATTCAAAACTATTGCATAGGGCTTCCAAGTGTTTTGGAAGCCCTATGTATTTATCCTTCTACTCCAATATAAAGTTGATTGCACCCTTATATAAAGATGCCTTCACTTCTAGGCAAACTATATTTTGCGTCGTAAAATATACATTTTGCGTCGTAAAACATACGTTTTACGACGTGAAAAGTACATCTTTCGACGTAAAACGAACTTTACATAGTATCTCATGTTGTTTTGCACGGCAGGAAGAGGTGTTTTGTAGCCCGACCTCTTTATAATTATAAACCCAATAAGCACAAAACAGGCTGGACGCAATGTCCAGCCTGTTATTATTGTTGTATGGAAATAATCAGTAAGTACTAATAGAGAGGTCCTTCATTGATGTCTTCTCTTGTCCAGTCGTTTTCATTGCCGAAGCCAGCAGCTCCCTTCTCTCTAACTACCCAGTCTCTAAAGTGTGGGTAAGCAGTTTCTATCTGTTTACGTTCCTTCAGCCAGCGAACATCTGTTGGCATACAAATCTTCTGTGGAGCAGCATTTATACCAAAATGCTGAAGAGCCACTTGAGTAGGGTAGGTTATATCCCTTCCGGCACGTGTGCCATTTGCATTATAGACATAAATGTGAATGTTGTCTGGGTTTGTGGATGTCAGACCGGAAATAGAAGGCAACTCTACTGCGTCTTTTGCAAGCCCTGCACTTACGTTGATTGGGTGGTAAAGCGTTGTTCCAGATATCTTTGTTCCTCCCATCTTTTCATGACATTCAAACCTATCACCATTAAAGTTCTGGATGTAGATAGGCAACGTACCACCTGAAGCACGAAGTGTGACGGTTCCTGTCCAAGTATTATTGCCGTTCTTTGGTCCCCAAGATTCGCTCTTCACTACTCTTGTTTCACTCAAAACCACTTTGGTGGTTTTATTTCTTACTCCAGTCACTTTATAAGTAATAGAACCAGTCTGTGCCTGTGAGTATTCAACATCGAACACCACGTCGTTGAAGTCGAAATCGTCGGTTTCACCAAGGTCTTCACACATAACACGACGAGAAACTCTCTTGATACGTTCTTTTGTCACTGTTTCTTCGTATTCGAAGGGTTCTTCCTCGTCAAAAGTAATCGTACCTTCACCAGGAATAATCTTTACAATCCAGTCGTTGTAGATGTTGTTGGCATATGTTCCGTCAGATGAGGAGAAATCAAAACCAACATAGTAGTTCCCATGCAAATAGACGAGGCGGTAATGATTCCAAATAGTACCTTCTTGATAGGAATTATGGTATGCGAAATTTTTCGTGTTACTGTTATAGACAAGCATCATACCTTTATTACTATTCGAATAGTTGGAATTATTAAAGTTGTAGAAATGCTCGGCATCACCGCCCCCCTCCGCTACAAGGTAATCCATCTGGTTTCCACCAACAATGTCTCCTCCATTTCTCACGTCTGTATAGTGGGCATCACCACGCCATACCTGCTGAACGAAGTATGACTTTAAATCAATTGTTGGATTGGTACCAGTCCACACTTTGCTGAATTCTGCATACACATCTGCCACCTCTGCATCCGTGAGTGTGTTGCACTGAGCCACATCACCAATAGGGATAACCTCATTATAACGGGTGTTGGTTGCATTATTACCCTGCATATAGCTGATTAAATCTTCCTTAGTTTCAAACCAATGCTCAATATTCTCATTCGGGAATTTGCAGTGGTACCAACCTGTTCGATTTTGTGGATTTGTGGTTTCTGAATATCTTACAGGTTTGGTTGGATCTCCTGGACTTTCTTGATTGTATTCTGAAGATAGATAATAGTTCTGTACAGGGAAACCTGGAATCTTGACGCCATCAGGAATAGTGAAATCTCTCACCACATCATTACCACCATAAAGATAATAAGGCTGACGCTCGTAAAGACCATCCCTGTATCGTACTGTAGTAGGATTTCCATCCTCATCTTTCCATAGGAACTGGCCATTTTGAGTCCCTTGGACCTTTCCTACATCATAAGTTATCCAGTTATTACTTTTGGGATCTGACAAACGCGTTTCCATCTCCTCGCCGATTTCACCGAATCCCCAAGTGTGGTTCGGATCCATCTCACCGTAACGTTCAACGAAGTTCTCTGTGTACTCCTTAATCGTCTCAATCTCGGCATCGTTCAAATCTGCGACTTGATTGGACATGCCAGGGTCATAATCACTGCAGGCTGCAAACATCGCGAGAGCAGCTGCTGCTGAAAGATAATGCTTGATACTCATAACATTCCTTTTTTGATTGTTATACTATTAGTTTATTATATTTAACTTAATGAATGTCGTATGTCACCATACTGCAGACTCAAGGTCCGCTTTTGCAGAGCAAGACAAGTACCTATTGCTCAATTCTTTTGCAAAGGTACAAACTTTTCCCTAATATATAGTTAAATAATGTGTCTTTTTTTGCGAATTAAAGCATTTTTTTTCTTTTTTCGAGGATTTTGTTTTTTTTACCCACAAAAATGCGTACCTTTGTATCGCCTTGCAAAAAGAAATACCTGCAAGCCACCCATACAAACTAATAAGAAATACACGCTACATGAAAGATATGAAAAAGATATTGTCCATCGCGCTGATGACGGCATTCATGATGCCACTCTATGCGCAAGATCTGGAAGCCGTGCAGAAGGCTGCCGAAGAAGCAAGAAAGGCGGAACAAAGAGCTGCTGAGGCTCGCAAGAATGCTGAAGAAGCTGCTAAACGAGCCGAAGAAGCCAGAAAGAATGCGTCTAAGAGGTCTGGAACTCAAACGAGTGCCAACACGATGCCAACGGAAGAGTTCTTGAAGTTGGTGGAAGAACAGAAGCGCATGAAGGAGAAGTCACTCGAAAAGCGGGCAGGAAGAATTGGCCGTACGGCCACAGACTCGCTCCGTTGGATGAAGAACCAGATGAAGCTTCGCACATGGCCTCGTAAATGGTTTGTGGGCTGTAACCTCTCCGTTAACTTTAGTGTGGCGGATAACGTTACAGATCACCCTCCATTCCGTTTCTTCTCTGATGCTCTGGGACTTGGTCTTGAAGTTTATGGCGGTAAATACTTTGACCGCAAGTTTGGTGCGCGTGTCGGCTTGGGGATTCACAATGTGAAGAACCGTGTGGACTATGAAACAGTGGATCAGGCCTGGGCTAATTTGGTCATGACACCAGAGGGGGGAGGTGACCCCATTCATCTCTATACGGATAACGGTTTCTTCCGCTTTATGGCGACAGAACTCTATGCTGATGCCATGTTTGATGTAACGGGTGTGGCGCTTACTAACAAGTTCTACCCCTTACACGTACATGCCATCTTAGGTGTTGGCATGATGATGACTGGAGAGAAAAAGCTGAAGCATCCTGGTATGCTCAACTCCTTGGAACAAACTCCCTTCGACCCTGAGAATCCAGACAAGGCGCGTTTCTACATAGTGGATGGCAAGCAAACTGGTGCAGCAAGTTTTGAGTCTCGTGTCAGAGATCATGGTACCCATGTAGGCATTGCTGGTCGTCTTGGTCTGATGTTCGACTACCGTTTCAGCAAAGCGCTTTCTGCAGACCTTGAACTGATGACAACCTTTACCGACGATAAGTTTGAGGGTATCAAGTATGACGAACCTTTTGATATCCTCGTTAAGCTTTCAGGTGGTATCCGTTATTACTTCTGAGACTTGATGGCATCTAAGTCGGCTTCCAAATTACTGAAGTCGCCTTTCATGCTGACTGCCATCGCTTGTGGCTTCTGATAGAATACCATCACCACACGTGTTGGATCTTTCTTTGACTGCATGACTGTGATGTTCCTGCCATCTTTTTTGGTGGAAAGTACAGTCTTGAAGCCTTTTCCTGACAGTTGTCCTGGCAATTTTGTGCCCAACTTCTTACCTGCATTGTCGCCACGTGAAACGAGAATCTTGAGACTCTCAATGCGTTGAATCATTTGTGAAAGACCTGGTATGTCAAATTGGTCGAGCGGCACACGTTCCAGCATATTCTTCGTCACAACGGTCGTATTCATGTCGCCCATATCGCTGTATTTCTGAAGAATCTCATCTTGCGCACTCATCGTCAGCGTCGCGATGAGCACAAATAATGTCAAAACTAATCTGTTCATTTTCTTGTTCTTTTGATGCTTTATACTTTTTGTGGCTGCAAAGTTAGGACATATTTGTCAAATTATGAAATTTTTTTGTAACTTTGCACTCAGAAAGGAGAGTACGACACATGAAGAAAAGATTTCCTATCATCCTGCTGGCAGTCGCCTCATTGCTGCTTGCTGGTTGCTTTTCATCGAAGAAAGCTACGAAGGGGCAACGTGGACAAGCCACCATACTTGCCACTGAAGACCCTTTCAAGAGCACCGATGAAGTGACCATCAACTTCAAGAAGATGAAGGAAAAAGAATGGAACTATCCATTGGAAGATGCTAAGTTGATCAGTCCTTTTGGAGGCAAACGCCCTAATCATAAGGGTTCTGATTTGAAGACGAAGGCGAAGGATAAAGTGAGGGCGGCCTTCAGAGGTGTCGTTACTTTCTCTGGCGAGATGAGCGGCTATGGCAACGTTGTGTTTATCAGTCACGAAACGGGATTGGAAACACGCTATGCCCACAACTCAAAGAACCTCGTCAAAAAGGGTGATAAGGTGAAACCTGGCGATGTGATTGCGTTGGAAGGTAAGACGGGTAATGCCACTACTGAGCATGTGCATTTTGAAACCCGCATTGGTGGACAAGCTTTTGATAGCGAACTCATCTTCAACCACAAGAAGCACGAACTTCGTGAGGTGAAGCTGACTGCGACAAAGAAAAATGGAACTATTGACATAAAAGTAAAATAATATGAAAGAAACTCCAGTACTACTGCTTACAGGCTATCTTGGTAGCGGCAAGACAACACTACTCAATCGCATACTCAGTAATCAGAAAGGCATCCGCTTTGCTGTTATTGTCAACGACATTGGTGAGGTGAATATCGATGCAGACCTCATTCAACAGGGTGGTATCGTTGACCAGAAGGATGATTCGCTCGTTGCTCTTCAAAACGGCTGCATTTGTTGTACGCTGAAGATGGATCTCGTGGAACAACTCACTGACCTCGTGAAGATGAACCAGTTTGACTACATCGTCATTGAAGCTTCAGGCATCTGCGAACCAGCTCCCATTGCCCAGACAATCTGCTCTATCCCTACGATGGAACCCAAATACTGGATGAATGGTCTGCCACGTCTCGACTGTATTGTCACAGTGGTTGATGCCCTACGTATGAAGGATGAATTTGGTAATGGCGACGCTCTTCAAAAGCCCAATATTGCAGAGGAAGATATAGAAAATCTTGTGATTCAACAGATTGAGTTCTGCAACATAGTCCTTCTTAATAAGGCTGCAGAAGTGGAATCCAATGAACTGGCACGTGTCAAGCAAATAGTTCGTGCCATCCAGCCAAAGGCGGACATCATTGAGTGCAATTATGGTGATGTGGATTTCGACAAGATTCTCCATACGGGGCTTTTCGACTTCGATAAGGTGGCTACCAGTGCGGCATGGATTGAAGCTGTGGAAGGTGAACACCATGAGGAGGAAGACGATGATGACGAGGAGGAAGAAGAACATGAGCACGAACATCATCATGATGAACATCACCACGAAGGGCATCATCACGAAGAACATTCAGCTCATGAACATCATCATCATCATCATCACCACCACGATGAGGGCGAAGCTGAAGAATATGGCATCGGTACCTATGTCTATTTTGCCCGCCGTCCCATGAAACTTGGCATGTTTGATGACTTCGTAGCACGTCTCTGGCCTAAGAACATCATCCGTGCCAAAGGGATCTGCTGGTTCAAGGGTGAGGAAGACATTTGCTATCTCTTTGAACAGGCAGGCAAGCAGTTCTCCCTTAAGAACTGTGGTCAATGGTATGCTACGATGCCAAAAGAACAGCTCGACCGTCTTTTGGAAGCCGAACCCAAACTGCGTGCTGATTGGGATGACACCTATGGTGATCGTATGCAGAAACTCGTCTTTATAGGACAACATATGGACAAAGACATGAAGAGTTTTATTAAGGAAATGTTGGATATGTGTTTGGCGTAAACAATAAAAAGGAGAGAGAATAATAACAATCATAATACCGTACGAGCCTATGAAAAAGATTCTTGTTTGTATGCTGCTGACGCTGATGGCGTGTGGGGCATGGGCGGAACATACCTATCAGGTTGCTGCCGACAGTATCGACAACGACACCACCAAGACCACTTTACTGGAACGTCTTCAAGAAAAAAAGGAGCAGATCATCCAGAACATTCAGGAAAAGATTGACTCGCTTAAGCCCAAGGCGGAAGAGGCTATGATCAAGGCGGACAGTATCCTTGATGTGAGGAACGCTAAGATCACTACCGATACACTTTGGGTAGCACGTCCGCAGGAAACCTGGACTTTCCGTGCCAAAGTGGATGGATTTGGTGAGATGATGCACCTTCGTTCTGTAGATAATGCTGGCATCAAAGGTAACTATTACCTTAATTCTGATCCCAAAATCACGCTTGGTATCATGGCGAACTATCGAGGCATCTCTGCTTCTTTCTCGTTGTCACCCAGCAAGATATTTAGCGACATCTCGGACATGATGTCCGCCATCAATTATTACAGCAACACGTTTGGCCTCGATTTCACCTTTGAGAAAGTCAAAGCCTTCCGAGGTCGCACAAGCTTGGAGTCACATACACGCAAACTTTCCTCTGCTACCAACATGCGTCAGTTTGCGGTGACAGGTTACTACGTGTTCAATGGCAAAAAGTTCTCTTTGCCTGCTGTGTTTAATAGTACGTGGGTTCAGAAACGTTCGGCAGGCAGTTTCCTTGTGCAGGCAGCCTTCAATACAGGACGCATCAAGATTGGTGGAGACCTCGATACGGATGAGGCTGTTGCTTCTATCCCAGAACGCATTGACATGAATTCTCTCGCCATTGGTGGAGGCTATGGTTACAACCTCGTGGTAGGAAAGCATTGGCTCTTGCACGGTACCGCGCAGCCTAGTCTTATGGTATGGCAAAACTATAAGCTCCATACCACAGACCGTAAGGGAAACGAGGAGGTAAACAAGATGGACACCAGTCATATCAATTTCTTCCTTGTAGGTCGCATTGGTGCTATCTACTCATGGGATCGTTACTTCATCGGACTCACTTCGGTTGTACAGCATTCCAAGAGCGGTAAAGACAGCGACTTTGCTTTGCGTGACACTCAATGGCAAACCCGTGCCTTCTTTGGTTGGCGAGTACATACCAAACTTCATCGTCGTCCAGAGCCTGTGAAGAAACGTCGCCGCACCACTACTGTTAGGAGAACCACGACAACAGCTAAAACTGCTACTACGGCAACAAAAAAGCCTGCTGCTACAACAACCAAGAAACCTGCAACAACCAAGAAACCTACAACAACAAAGAAATAGCTTATGACTTTCCAACAATTAGCCAAGATGCGTTACTCCGTTCGCTCATATAGCGAGGAGCCCGTTAGCGATGAACAACTTCATTATATCCTTGAGTGTGCCCGCATCGCTCCCTCAGCTGTAAACTTCCAGCCTTGGCACTTCTACATTGCTCGTGCTGACGAGGCATTGGAGAAAGTGCGCCAGACTTATCCTCGTACATGGTTTGCCACAGCTCCTCTTGTCATTGTGGGTTGCATTCGTCATGATCAATCATGGCATCGTCCCGCAGACCAGAAAGATCACGGAGACATAGACATCGCCATTGCCACAGAACACATCTGCCTTGCTGCAGCAGAGCAGGGGCTTGGTACCTGCTGGGTGTGCAATTTCGATGCTCAACTTCTCCATCAACTGCTTAATCTTCCTCTCGAAGAAGAAGCAGCAGTTCTTATTCCGCTAGGACATCTTGCTGCTGATGCCGCACCAAGACCTACAACACGCAAACCAATGGGAGAAATCGTAACAGAGATTTAAGTCCTATACATATATATATAAGAATGCCCGACACGTTGTGTGCCGGGCATTTTGATGGTTGTATGATTGGGTATGTCATTGTAGTTCTACACCAAGTGCATTGTAGCGCTTGCCGTTACGATAAATGACGAACTGGCCATTCTCAAAGACTTTTTTGCCGTTAGTTTCTGTCGGCTCGGCCGTCAACTCATGAATGGCATTAGGCTCAACACAGGTGAGTTTCACCTTGTCGATGTTGCAATTGGCACCCGTGATGGTGAAACGGAGTATCTGTTGACCTGCAGGAAGTTCCTTGAGGAAGTTACCCGTGACCGCCTTGTAGGTGCCCCAATCGTTGTTGGCCGTTTGTGGAACTGATATATTGGCGAGGGTGGTGAGGGAGCCATCGGCATTCACAAGGCTGATGCGGAAACCTGAATTCGTAGTACCTGAAGAGACGGTTGCCTCGTAAGAGTACTTGCCTGCCTCTTTTACGTTGATGGTGTATTCAAGCCACTCATTCACAGCGGTGTAGCCAATGACGGTACCACTATTGCCCTTGACGAGGTCAACGCCCTCACCGTCTGTACGCTTGTTAGAAGCGTCGCCTTCATCCTTCGAGTCGGAGTCATGGAAACTCAGTCCTTCTCCGCCCTTGTCGAACCTCTCGGCCTCGATGGTGCCAGGAATGGCGATAGCTGTCGTTCCGTATGGCGAACGCTTGTTGTTTACCTTGAAACTGTACTTGAACACCTTAGATGTCTTACCATCTGTGTCCGTTGACTCAGCAGTCACGTTGTAAGTACCCTTGGCAGTAGGCTTGTAAGTCGCCTCAAACGGTGCCTCGGTGACCGTTTTCACCAGCTGGTTGTTTACATAGAAGCTGACGCTCTGTGTATTCTCAGAAGTGTTCGTGGCCATCAATGTCGCACTTTCGTTGATAGTTCCCACCTTCGGATCTGACGTGAGCGTAAGTTTGAGGTCGTTGTTTGGATCAATATGTTTGAAAACAAACTTGTCTATGTTACCATTGTCACCAGTGATGTTTAGTCGGAGGATGTGCTTACCTTCAGAGAGGGAAACTAACGTACGACCATGTACTGCCACATATTTATCCCAATTGCCGTTACCCGTCTGGGGAATGGCTGTAACCTCTGTGAGTTCCTCCGTCTTTCCGTCAGTTTCCACAGATAGGCTAAAGGATGCGCTTGAGGCGCCAGAAGACACGTATGCATCGTATGAATAGATTCCAGTCTCTTTCACATCGATGGTGTACTCAAGCCATTCGCCATTGGCAGTATAGCCCAGCGCATGACCGCCGTTGCCCGTCACAATGTCAACGCCTCCGTCATTGCGATAGCCTGTCTTGCCTTCGTCCGCAGAGTTGGTGTCATGGAAAGTGGCACCTTCACCGCCTTTGTCAAAGTTCTCAGCTTCGACCGTGCCCGGCAGTTCAATCTCACCCTTGTATGTGCTGCGTGGGTTAGTGGCAGTAACCGCACCAATACGCTCATAGGTATTACCCTCAGTGTCATACACAATGGCCTTGAGGTTGTATTTAACATTGCTGACAGGAGTATATTCGGCCTCGTATGCAGCGTCCTTTGTCTTTGAGTTTATAGACGAGTATTCTGTTATCGTTTGATAGAGTTTATTGTTTACGTATAATTCAACCTTTTCTATAGTCTTGGTACGAAGGCGGGCATTAACCGTGATGGTCATTGGCTCACCTTTTGTCGGGTTGACAGGAGTCGGTTTGATATAGACTGACGCCTCTTTCTTCATGCCAGGGAAAGGGCTCTTGGCTGTCTTCGCCTTTTCACTAGTCATATACTCACGTAGCCATGTCATTGCAGCACGGTCTTTGCCGTCTTTTATGAGTCCCGAGTGATCCAACCATGTACGTCCATAGATGTAGCCCCAAATGGTGACGCCAGCACAATAATCGGCCTCCCACATCACGGGAAGTTGCTCCATGAAACGCTGTTTTTGCGTGTTGTCATTTTCATGGTTAATATCATACTCTGTAATGTACATGGGCATTTTGAGATTGTCTTGCAAATCTTTCATGGCTGTCTTGAAATCCGAACCACTCATGTTGTTGAGATCATGCGATTGACACCCGTAGGCATCAATCGGGGCTCCAGCATCACGAAGAGTCCTAACCAATTTAATATAATCTGATCTTTGGGTAAAGGAATTGTAGTCATTATATACCAGAATAGCATCTGGCCAACGCTCATGTGCCAGCTCAAAAGCCCTGATGATCCAATCGTAACCCGTCTTGCCGTCACCACCGAGAGCTGCTTTGTAAGGAGCAGGCTGATGACCAGGCATTGCCTCATTCACCACATCAATGATTTCAAGATTGGGGAAATGCTTCGCCACTCCATCGAAATATTCAACGATGGCCTTGGTTTGCTCTGAAGTGGAAAGATTGTTTACCCATCCAGGATACTGGGCACCCCATATCAATGTGTGATATTTAAATGGAAAATTATGCTGCTTGGCATAGTTGGCCGCTCTATCGGCACCGCCGAAATTAAAGTTTCCTCTTCCGCCACCCTCAATGGCATCCCATTTCGTTTCGTTCTCTGGCGTAATCTGGTTCCACAGTGTGTAGAACTTTTCGCTTCCGTAATCGACATTATAGCCAGTGGTGATGTTGCCCAAGAACTTGTCTGGATTCGATGATAACTGCGCCCCAGCTGACAATGACATCAACCAGCACAAGGCAGTCGTTAGGTAAGTAAAATTCTTCTTCATAAATTTAGTTTAGTTATAGTAGTTTTGGTAATACATCCTTTTCAAAGTGCAAAGATAGAAAAAATATTCCAAACAAAGTACGTCTCTGATTTATTTTTCACTTTTCTTCCCATTTTACTCACTGCAGAATGTGGCTGATTATATCTACAAGCAATCATATGATGAAGGTTGAGAAACGTCATACAAAAACAACAGAGGCTTCAGAAATTTCTGAAGCCTCCGCTGTTGGTTGGGATACCCGGGCTCGAACCAGGAATAACAGGACCAGAATCTGTTGTGTTGCCAATTACACCATATCCCAATTTTCTTTCGGCAAGTCTCGGAAAAGTACCCCTCTTCCGGAAATGCGATGCAAAGGTAGCGCTTTTCTGGAAACTGACAAAGGGTTTGGCACTTTTTTTTTGCAGAAAGAACATTTTTCTGTTTTTTGAGGCAAAAAGCCGAGGGAAATGCGTACCTTTGTAGGCAGAAAACGGAAAAAAATGGATAAACTGATATTTATTAGCAATGATGATGGCTTTGATGCTGCAGGTCTCACGCAGTTGGCTGAGATGGTGAGGGAATTTGGTGATGTGTTTGTGGTAGCTCCTGACGGTGGACGGAGTGGAGCGAGTATGAGCATCAGCAGTCATAGTCCAGTGAGAAACACTTTCATCAGCCATGAGGAAGGGACTGCGGAACGGGGGAGCTTGACGGTGTGGGCATGTACGGGTACACCAAACGACTGCACAAAAATGGCGTTTGAGAAGTTGTTGCCTCGCCGCCCTGACTTGGTGCTGGGTGGCATCAATCATGGTGACAACTGTGCAGTGAATGCCCACTATTCTGGCACGATGGCGATTGCACTGGAAGGCTGCATCAAGCATGTGCCGTCAATTGCCTTTTCGAGCGGAAGGACGGCAGAGGATGCAGATTTCGGTTACATGAAGGAGTATGTGCGTAGGATTGTGAAGATGGTGCTGAAGGAGGGTCTTCCATTGGAGGTTTGCCTGAATGTGAATATACCAGATGTGACACCCTTGAAAGGACTGAAAATCTGTAAGATGGGTCTTGGAGATTGGCATGAAGAGTGGCAGGAGAGAAGCCATCCGAGAGGGGGAAAGTATTATTGGATTGCAGGCTATTATGCGCCGCATGATGTGAACGATGTGGAGAGTGATTCATGGGCATACGAGCATGGATATGTGGCTGTGACGCCGTTGCAGCTGGACATGACGGCCTATGAGACCATGAAGAAGCTAAGCGGATTGATTGTATAAAGAATGAAGTATTACTTGATAGCAGGGGAAGCTTCGGGCGATTTGCACGCTTCGAACCTAATGGCTGAGCTGAAGCGACAGGATGCGGAGGCTGAGTTCCGTTTCTATGGCGGCGACAAGATGGCTGCCGTAGGTGGAACGTTGGTGAAACATTACAAGGAACTGGCATATATGGGTTTCATCCCAGTTTTGGTGCATCTGCCTCAGATTCTGCGGAATATGCGTCTGTGCAAGGATGACATTGAAGCATGGAAACCAGATGTGGTGATTCTGGTGGATTATCCTGGTTTCAACCTCGACATTGCCAAGTTTGTCCATAAGAAAGGCATCTGCAAGGTCTATTACTATATCAGTCCGAAGATATGGGCTTGGAAGGAGTATCGCATCAAGAACATCAAACGGGATGTGGATGAGCTATTTTCTATTCTGCCGTTTGAAGTGAAGTGGTTTGAGGAAAGGGGGTACAAGGTGCATTATGTGGGGAATCCGTGTGTGGATGCGGTGGAAACATCCCTGCCAGCAAAGGAAGAGACAGTTCAGAAGAAGCAGATTGCGATTTTGGCAGGTAGTCGTAGGCAGGAGATCAAAGATAATTTGCGAATGATGCTGGAGTGTGCATCGACGTTTGAGGGGTATCGGATGGTGATTGCTGGTGCACCCAATATAGAGGAGGCATATTATCAGAAGTATATCCCCAACGGAATGAAAGTGGAGATACGGTTTGGACAGACGTATCAGGTATTGAGTGAATCAGTGGCGGCATTGGTCACCTCGGGCACAGCCACATTGGAAACGGCGATTCTGCGTGTGCCTCAAGTGGTGTGCTACGCTACGCCTGTGGGCAAGTTCATTTCGTGGGTAAGGAGTAAAGTGTTGAAAGTGAAATACATCTCATTGGTCAACCTGATTGTGGACAAGGAAATCGTGCAGGAGTTGGTGGCTGACCGCATGACGAAGGAGAACATCATCAAATACTTGGGTGAAATCCTGCCTGGAGGCAAGGCTCGTCAGCAGATGTTGGAAGATTATGAGGAGATGAACCGCATCTTGGGTGGCGCTGGTGCCAGTAGGAGGGCGGCAGAGGAAATGGTGAGATTGTTGAGAATTAAGAATTAAGAATTAAGTTTTAGAGTGTCTATTATATATAATATGGAATACAAGCCGACATATACTAAGGAAGAGATCACTGAATTGGTGAACTGGTTTGAGACGCACACTTATGAGAAGGAGCTAAGATTGGAAGGTGGTCTTTACATCAAAGATTTGGATGTGACCATTCCTGCCATGCTTCATGTGGCACAAAAAAAATATGAAAACAAGACGTTCTCAGGTCAGATTTATCAGTTGTTCCGTATCAGAGAAGCGTTGCAGAGTTCTGCCTCCACTCGATTGGTCAAGTCAACGTAGTCCTGTACCGACAGCTCTTCTGGACGCTTGGTGAACATCGGGTCGGCAAGCATAGGAGAGTCCTTTCCGAGTATTTGCTTCATGCCGTTGCGCATCATTTTGCGACGCATGGTGAAAACTGTCTTGACGATGCGTCGGAACAGTTGTTCGTCACATCCGAGCGTCTGTTTGTTGTTGCGGATGAGACGAATGACCGCACTCTTCACCTTGGGTGGGGGATTGAAGACATTCTCATGGACGGTGAACAAGTATTCCACATCGTACCAAGCTTGAATGAGTACGCTCAGCACCCCATAGGTCTTGCCGCCTGGCGATGCTGCCATACGTTCTGCCACCTCTTTCTGAATCATGCCAGTGCAGCAGGGAATGAGGTTGCGGTTTTCCACCATCTTGAAGAAAATCTGTGAGGAGATGTTGTAGGGGTAGTTACCTGTGAGCACGAAAGGCTTGCCGTCGAACACCTCTTGCAAGTCCATCTTCAGAAAGTCGCCCTCGATGATGTTGTCACCCAATTCTGGAAAATGCTCATGGAGGTAGGGGACAGAATCAAAGTCAATCTCCACCACCTTGAAGGGACGTTGTTTGGGGATGATGTATTGAGTGAGCACACCCATTCCGGGTCCGACTTCGAGGATGGGAATGTCGGGGTAAGCATCGACCGTATTGGCAATTCGTTGTGCTACGCTGAGGTCGGTAAGGAAATGTTGACCTAAAAATTTCTTCGGTTTTATGCTGTCCATGAAAAAAAATGTTGCTGATAGATGTTGAATTATGAATTATTTCGTAACTTTGTGGCTGCGTAGATAAATTAATGTGTAGAATGCTTTGCGCTGCAAAGTTACAACTTTTCTTGATGAACAGCAACAAAACGCTTAAAAAGACGATCAATATTGCCATTCCTTTCGTGTTGGGAGGCGGCATTCTGTGGTGGATGTATCGTGATACGGACTTTCATGCGATGGAGGAGACACTCCTGCATGAGATGGATTGGGGCTGGATGCTCTTCTCGCTGGTGTTTGGTGTGACGGCGCAGATGTTTCGTGGCATCCGCTGGAAACAAACCTTAGAACCTCTGGACGAGCATCCTCGCATGATGGACTGCATCCATGCGGTCTTCATCTCCTATGCCTCCAGTCTCGTCATTCCTCGTAGTGGAGAACTGAGCCGATGTGGAGTGTTGGCAAGGTATGACGGTACTTCGTTCCTGAAGTCGTTGGGCACCGTAGTGACAGAGCGTGTGATAGATTCGCTACTCGTCTTGTTCATCACGTTGGTGGTTATCCTCTCGCAGGTGGCGATTTTCAGTTCGTTCTTTGACCGGACTGGCACGAATATAGGTGAAATCCTGCGTGGATTCACTACTACGGGCTACATTGTGACTGCCATCTGCCTGGTTATCACGTTAGTTTTCCTCTGGATTCTCATGAAGCGTTTCACTTTCATGGAGAAGCTCAAGGACATGGTGAACAAGGTGAAAGAAGGCATCCTCTCGCTGAGTGGCGTAAAGAACAAAGGACTGTTTGTGTTTTACACACTTGCCATCTGGGTCAGTTACTTCCTGCATTATTGGATCACGTTCAAGTGCTTTGATTTCACGGAAAACCTCAGTTTCACGGTGGCAATAGTGAGTTTCATTATAGGCAGCATCTCAGTCATTGTACCGACGCCCAACGGAGCAGGCCCTTGGCACTTTGCCGTGAAGACGATACTGATTCTGTACGGATTGGCAGATACGGATGCTGTCACTTTCGTGCTGATTGTTCACACGATCCAGACAGCATTAGTGCCGCTGCTGGGCATTTTCTCGCTGGTCGCGCTGAGTTTCCGACCAGTCCATAAGAAAGTTGACAATGAATAAATAAGAGTATTAATCATTAAATAAGATAAGACTATGAATCCAATTGAAGAACTCTCCCCAAAAGGTGTGTGGAAGAATTTTTATGCCTTGACTCAAATACCTCGTCCGTCGGGACATACGGAGCAGGTTGCAAAGTTTCTGGTGGACTTTGGCAAGCAGCATGGTGCTGAGGCTTATATCGATGAGGCTGGCAATGTGGTGATGTCGAAAGGTGCCACCCCTGGTTATGAAGATCGTGCTACCACCGTGTTGCAGGCACACATGGATATGGTGCCTCAGAAGACCAAGGACAGCAAGCATAATTTCGAAACCGATCCTTTGGATGTCTATATCGATGGCGAATGGGTGACGGCTCGTGACACAACCTTAGGTGCTGACGACGGTATGGGTGTGGCGGCTGCTATGGCCATCATCGAGGATGACACATTGGAACATGGTCCCATCGAAGTGCTCATCACCCGAGATGAAGAGACAGGCTTGGAAGGTGCGTTCGGTTTGAAGGCTGACGCACTGAAGGCCAAATATCTGCTCAATCTGGATTCAGAGGAAGAAGGTGAAATCACTATTGGCTGTGCTGGTGGTGTGGATATCCTTTGCCACATGGAATATCAGGAGATGAATGTGGAACCAGAGGGTATGTTTTGCTACGACATCGTCATCAAAGGACTTTTGGGTGGTCATTCAGGTCTTGAAATCCCTCTGGGACGTGCCAATGCCAACAAACTGATGGCGCGTCTGCTCTTCGCTGTAGTCAACACCAACATGGCTTGGTTGTGCAGCTGGCATGGTGGCAACATGCGCAACGCCATCCCTCGTGAGTGTGAGGCGAAAGTGCTCGTACCACAGATGATGAAAGATGAGTTCCTGGCGATGGTGGAGAAATGCAAGCAGACCTTCATGGAAGAGTATAAGGACATTGAAACCAAGGGTTTCCTGCTGACGGCAACGCAAGTGGAAGAGATTCCACAGAAGACCACTCCAGAAGATATTCAAGAGAATCTCATCAATGCCGTGCTGACAGCCCACGACGGCGTGTTGCGCTATACACCTTCAATGCCAGAATTGGTGGAGACCTCCTGCAACCTTGCCATCATTGACATTGCCGACGGTAAGGCAGAGATCATCGCGCTGGCACGTTCCTCTCAGGACAGCATGAAGCAGTATCTTTGCAACCAGTATATTGCTTGCTTCTCAATGGCGGGCATGGAGGTGAAACTCGAAGGAGGATATAGCGGATGGCAACCCAATCCGAAGAGCCCACTGGTGGAGATGATGTCCGACATCTACGAGAAGATGTACGGCAAACGTCCTGTTGTGGGAGCCTGTCATGCAGGACTGGAGTGTGGCATCATTGGTGTGAACTACCCGGAAATGGATATGGCAAGCTATGGTCCAACGCTCGTCAGTCCTCACACTCCCAACGAAGCATGTCTCATCTCCTCCGTCGAGCGCTTCTACAACTTTACACTTGAAATATTGAAGAACATTCCAAAGAAATAAACACGATGGCACTGAACAAGAACAAAGATTTGAAGCTGTACTACAGCATCGGCGAGGTGGCACAGATGTTTAACGTCTCGGAGACCCTCCTCCGTTTCTGGGAAAAAGAATTCCCTACCATCAAGCCACAAAAGGTGGGTCGTGGCATCCGCCAGTACACCAAGGCCGACATCGAACAGGTGAAGCTCGTCTATCACCTCGTGAAAGAGCGCGGCATGACCCTGCAAGGCGCACGCGACACCATCCGACGTGACAAGAGTAAGACGGTGAACCGCAACATCGAAGTCATCGAGAAACTGAAGGAAATCCGCTCAGAGCTCCAGGCTATCGGTCGAGACATGAACGGACTGGTGTGATATGGAGAAAGCTACTGCATTTTGGTGACGGCAATCTACCCTTTTGCCGTCACCAATTTTGAATGGCTAACATTATAACTTATTTACAACTTCATTTGGCTTTAGGCATTTAATCGTTTGCCTTTAGCCAAATGATCACGTGCCTTTAGGCAAACGATAATTTGGCTAAAGGGACTATCCCTATTAAATCAACATAATGTCCCGATTTTATTGAGTGAATCTCCCTGTTCTCTGAGGTGAATGTTCCAATTGACACAAAGTCCATGCCGACTCTGTGCTTTTTATATGCCATATCACTTTATTCCAAATCCATGCACAAATGTTAAAAAATCGGAGCAATACATAAATAATCGCTTCTCGAGTTGCGTATTATGGAAACTTCTTGTATCTTTGCATAAAAATAAACAATTATGGCTAACAACGGGTTTCAAGTGGTCTTTCTACAGGGTGTAGATGATTTTCTTTCCACACTTGCCCCAAAGGCTCGTGAAAAGATAATCTACAACGTCCGCAAAGTTCAAAGTGGTGTGAAGGATACCGACCTTTTCAAAAAACTAGACGGTAGCAATGACATTTGGGAGTTTCGCACACTTTACGATGGCATACAATACAGGCTATTGGCTTTTTGGGACAAGACGACCAACAGTCTCGTGGTAGCAACGCACGGACTTGTAAAGAAGACATGGGCAGTTCCAGCAAGCGAAATCGCAAAAGCCGAAATGATAAGAAAAGAGTATTATAATACAAAAGACAAATAAGTTATGGCAATGAAGATCTACACTTTAGAGGAGATGGAGGATAAGCACATCGGTAAGGTGGGCACACCAGAGCGTGACAAGTACGAGCAAGAACTTAGCGATGAACTACAAGCTTACCATTTGGGCGAGGCGATTAAAGAAGCCCGATTGTCACAAAATCTCACTCAAGAGCAACTTGGCGAACGGGTTGGTGTACAAAAGTCCCAGATTTCTCGACTGGAGAAAGGACGTAGCGTGTCTGTTTCAAGCATGGCTCGTTTGTTCAAGGCTATGGGCATTCCTCTCACCTTGGAGATTGGAGGCATGAGGAAAGTTGCCTTGTGGTAAGTATAGACCAAATAATTTAATGAGGGTAGGATATACAGTCCTGCCCTCTTTTTGTTTCTCCTTGTTCATCCATTTTCTCTATCCCAATGGAATCCTCCCATAACCCACCAATGACTTTGCCTTAGTCTTCGATGAGACTTTGCCCTACTCATCGATATGACAATGCCTCACTCATCGACCAACGTTTAGCCTACCGTTGTTTGTAGTCTCTACTATTGACATTATTGATATGATAAACTGCAACATTGTGTACGCAATGCGTACCTTTTTCATAAAAACTCATTCTTCGTTATACAATCTTCCCGACAAAAACTTTTCACAAGGCTTGTGAAAAACACTTTTTTCTTCCCAAAATGTTTGGAAGTGAATAATATGTTGTATATTTGCAAATCAAAATTAAAATCGAGGAAACTATGGATGTAGCAGTACCTTACCAGACAGTAAACTTAACATTGCCTCATACGGATATGAATTTTTTGAGAACCCTCTCAAAGAAGATGGGGTGGAATGTCCGTGCAGAACGTAAAAGTGGAATAGAGAAGGGTCTTGATGATATTCGTAATGGAAAGCTTTATCATGCGAAGAATTCCGAAGATTTAGTGAAACAGATTTTGGGATAGTTCTATGTACGAAGTCATCTATACCGGTCAGTTCAAGAGGTCTCTGAAACTTTGTGTCCGTCGAGGGCTTGATGTCACGATTTTCACAAAGGCGCTTGACATTCTGCAAGAAAAGGGTGAACTTCCCCCTGAGTACAAGCCTCATAAATTACAAGGCAAATACAAAGGCTGTTGGGAATGCCATTTACAACCTGATTGGTTGTTGATATGGCAACAGAATGACAGCCAACTGTATTTGATTCTTGTCGATACAGGCACACATTCAGACCTGTTCTAAATAAATAGTGAAATTGGTAATAAAAAAACTAATACGAGATTATGCGTAAAGAAGACATAAAAAAGATCCTTTCTTTATTTGGCTTTGGCATATTCATTGCATTATTGTGTGAAAAATGGTTTTGGATATTCTTGGGTATCGTAGTTGCTCTTCTGACACTCATTTATCTTTACTATACATTTCTAAAACCACGATTAGAAAGAAAAAAACATGAGAAAAAAAAGATTCAACCTTTGTCACAGTATAAATTACTTTATTTTTATGGTGGTCCAGATGACGATTTGGCAACAGCGTATTGGGGTAATTCATACGCAAATGAATTAGTTATGTTGCAGAATGAACGTTTCAGAAATGACCCTCCACCTGTTCCAATTGAAATGATTCATGTTGGCAAAAGGAAAGATATGGCCGAGAAGTATGATATTCGAGTTTTCCCCTTTTTTATTCTTGTAGATAAGAACGGAAGAGTCTTACAAAAATGGAGTAATGGACTAACGGGGACAGTTGTAAATAACTATATAAAAAAGAACTTAATAATACATAGTCAATGATAAAAGTCTTACGTTTTATAGGTGCAGTACTTCTTGGTATTGTAACATCTATAGCAATTCGACATCTTGCTCTATTGCTGTTTATTGGAACTGTTGGAATGATTTACCATTTTTCTTTTCTTGGTCTCATAATATACATTGCAATATTATGTATAGGTAGCTCAATAATAAAATGGCTCGATTCATTAGTTCTTCGAGGATTCATGGCGACTGTACAAGGTTCCAGATTCGCTGCTATTATCGTAACAATTATCTTTTTGAATTACTTAATCGGAGATTTTCTCTATTATCATTATGACATAAGTTGGGGTTATTACAGCCAACATCTTTTGGAGATGATAAAAGAATCAGCAGCCCCCCTATTGTATAGAATTGGGGCTGGGGTAACCTTATTAATCGAATTGTGTTGTTATGGAAGCATTTCATTTTTCTTATTTGGAATAACATACAAAAAAGAAGATTAGTTATGGATACGATATTAACAATAACTTTGACATCGCTAGTTATAGGTTTCTTTTATCGTGGTAAGAAACTCCTCAATTTAGTAAAGGGAGCTCATTTTTCCGCTAGTTTATCTGAGGACTGTACTCCAACTCAAAGACAAGCATCAAATGCATCAGCTGGATGTATTGGCTGCATCTGCTTTCCTTTCTTTGCTGTAGCATTTGTACTTCCTATTTATTTGTTCTTTAGGTTGGAATGGTGGATACCGATTGTTGCCATAATAGTTGGATTAACGCTTGGCAATTTATTGGGATATCTGGTGGAAAGAATACTCAAGTTACCAAACCATCAGACTTTTGATGGCAGTCTTTTTAACGATAATCTTTTAAACTTAAATGCAATAGAGTTGAGTACGAATGAAAAGTTGTATAAGAGAGCGTTTCGTCTACTTTTTTTCTACAACATAATGTCTCTTATTATGGCATTGGCAGTAATAATTCAGAATGAGATAATGTGATATCACAAAAATATTTGTGACAAATCACTTAAAGATATCAAAATCACCTCGCTTGATTAATTATTCATGATGTTTAACTTAAGTTTCAAAAATATAAGATGGAGATTATACTTGTATGTTTTGGCATAATTATTCTATTCTTTTTCTTTTATGTGCTGAGGTCAGCCTTTTCAAGTAAGAGCAATAGTGCATCTTTCGAAGTCTCATTAACAAATATTCTATCGCTCTTGCATCAATATGATGCAATGTCTCATATTACAGGGCTTGAAAGGAACAAATATTTGTTTATGGCTTTTCATTTATATCTAACAAATGTCCTCACTTCTCGCGAAGTTCAAACGATGAATATATATGATAGTTTAAACATTATCGAGAATGGTAGGCAGAAAGCTACAACACTTTTTCACTTAACCCAGGTGTTACAACCTGCAATTCAACACAGAATCGAAGACTTGCCGTCTGATGTTAAAATGGACTTCTTAAGAAAAGTATATATAGACGATAATAACATTGTTCATACTGAAAGAAACCTTTTAACAGACATGCGTGGTTGGTATGAACAGGTCGATTTCAGAACTCTTCAACAAAAAGATTATGGTAACGATATCTTGTAGAGAAAAACATATTAAGACAGCATGAAATATCTTTATCTCATATTATCAGCAATCCTTCTCCTTTGCCTCCTTCCGATGCCCTACGGCTATTATATGATAGTTCGTTTCGTATCAATGGTGGCATTTGGAGTGATGGCATACCAATACAATCAACTGAACAAGAAGGGATGGGCCATCACCTTTGGCGCTCTTGCTCTCCTGTTCCAACCTTTTATCAAGGTTGCTCTTGGCCGCACCATGTGGAACATCGTTGATGTGATTGTGGCTATTGTACTCATTATTCTATGGTATAAAAAACTCTTTAATAACAATTAATATGATTATACGAATTCTTACAACAATTTTGGTGTATTGTTTTTTGGGGTGGCTACTTTGCGACATAGAGCCTGGAAAAGAATACACTTGGTATTCTGGCATTTGGCATGGAATGTTCTTTATGGTAAATTGGATACGTAGTTGGTTCACCGATGCTCTTTACAAAGCGGAGATTTATACGGCTGCTTACAATGTGTTCTACTGGATTTTCAGTATATTTTCTGTGCTTGGTTTCTTGTTTAGTGGTGCAAGCAGTACAAGAAGGGATTATTATTAAGATTCTTGTAATTTGATCGTTATGCGTTGAGGACATAATAATGCTATATGATATGCCCTCTATATGGACACTTGCAAAAATACAAAGTATATTCATTGAATGTTAAAAAACAATTTGTAAATTTGCAAAAGTTACAACATCTTATAACAATATGGATAAAGAAAACAAACAACAACTCAATGAGGATGAAGAGATTTTGGAAGAACTTCCAATTTCTAAAGGTAGGTTGAAGCAGTTCTACGATCAAAAACATTGGCCTGACGCTTATGTGGTGGATGGCATTGCTGTCTATGGCGCAGAAGGTCGTATATTGATATATGTGGATGAGAATGTGGAGAAGTTTGATGTGCCAGAAGGAGTGGTGAACATTTATCACCGTTGTTTTGCTGGTTGTGAGAAATTGCAACAGGTAAGAATTTCTTCTTCCGTCAGGCGGATAGGTAAGCGAGCCTTTTATGGTTGTGTGTCTCTGAAGGAAGTTGTCATTCCCGATTCTGTTTATATGGTTGGGGAAGAAATGTTTATGCATTGTTCTTCTTTGGAACATGTGGTGTTGTCTTCACAAATAACGGAAATACCTGCAAGAATGTTTTGTAATTGCAGAAGTCTGAAATACTGGCAACTGCCAGAGCATATCAAAACTATTGAAGTTGAGGCTTTCCGAAGGTGTTACTCACTAGAGCGCTTAGAGCCTAATGAGCAGCTTGAAGTAATCAGAGAAAAGGCTTTTGAGGATTGCCGTTCTCTAAAAGAGTTTATTATGCCAGAGTCTGTAAGGTGTATTCAGCCAGGATTGTTCAATGGGTGCCATTCTTTGGAACACATTCATTTATCATCCTATATCAAGGATTTTGGAGGAAGTGGGTGCCGTGATTGCTGGAACATCAAACAAATAACTATGTTAGAGGATGAATACATGAAATCCTATGCCCGAGAACATTGGGAAGAATACTCTGATACAGTGGATATGTCAAAATCAGAAAATCCAATTCCAGAAAGCAAATTTTGGACAATGGGCGATACGCTGTATTTCGGCATTCCCCGCCTTACCAGTGTCTGCTTAGTGCTTTGTTTTTCCAAAGAAAAGGATTTTACCATTCCGAGTTTTGTAACGAACATTAAAAGTAAGGCTTTTATTACGTGTAGGAACTTGCGGACATTGCGGCTTAGCCCATTCATCAAAGCCAGCGATGATCCTTGGGAGAGAAACTGTATCACTTATAGCTTCATCTATGATAATTGGCCACAGGTGGAGAACATTATTTTTGATGAGACTCTAAAGCACACAAAGTATGCATTCGGATTATTGGGTTAAGGAAATATGATTGACTATAATGACATAAAATACAGAACGAGTTCTAGTCTCGTATATTTCAAGGATCTTCCTGATGAAGTTCTTTCTGGGGCAATCTACATAGAGAACGAATATCACAAGAAGATGAATCGCTATTTGCGGATGTGGAGATGGTGGCTGCAAAAAGTGACATTCAACAAGTCAGAATATGACTATATGAAAATTACTTATTTGCCCAGTTTGTCAAAAAAACTTAAGGTCCGCAAAAAGATTCTATATCAGTTCCCGAATTTGCCGAAAAATTTGAGAGTACACAACATCCCAGATGTTAAGACAACTGACTTGTTAGATTATTTGGAGGATCCTGATGATGCCCGTTTCTTGAAGCCTGGCTTCATGTTCTATAAAGAAAAGAAGGATGATGGTATTTCTGTTTATGAGTATTATCCATTTGGTGGGCTGGAGTGCGATGTATTCCCTTATAAAGAGCAGATTGCAGAAATATTTAGTGTACATGCCAAGAAAGTAGAAAAACGCCGCCAATCTGGAGAAGATAGAGGCATTGGTCATAGAGGACTCTATTGTTCTCGATATAAACAAGATGAGAACTATGCGGATAACATGTTTGAGTCTTTTGATGATCAAACACGGAATAAATTGCAACTGTTCAAGAAGCAGATAGCAGAACTACAAAAGTGTGGAGTGCCCTTGGCTGTGTTGGAAGACATTCTTCATCAGAATGAGAAACTTAGTAGAATTGTCATCACTAAGAAGTATGAGATACTTTTACCTGATTATAATAATATGGTGATTAAGATGGAACCTCTCGTAAAGGCCATTTTCTTCCTGTTCCTAAAACATCCAGAGGGAATCATATTTAAGCATCTGCCAGATTATCGACAGGAGTTGATTGATATCTATAACGAGCTACGTCCTCTTGGATTGAACAGCCGCTCATTACAGAGTATAGAGGATGTCACCAATCCTTTCCTGAATTCGATTAATGAGAAATGCGCGCGTATTCGTGCTGCATTTGTTGACAAGTTTGATGAACACTTAGCCAAGAACTATTTTATAACAGGAGAGCGAGGTGAGGTTAAGAAAATCATATTGCCTCAGGACTTGGTGGTCTGGGAATAAAAATCACATTTTCACAAGCCTTGTGGATTGTTTTTGTTTGTATCGATAGAAAGATTGTGAGTATCTTTGTGGCCTAAACCTCAAAAATACTCACAATGAATAATTACGCATACATCGTAAATGAATGCAAGAAAGCATTCTATGGGAAGTGGGATGAACAGGCGATAGATGCTTGTGTGTCCCGATTGGAGATATTGTCTCGTGAAGAACTTGTCAGTCTATTGTCTTGCCGTTGGCTGAAAAAGAATGATGAAGTCAGGAAAGAGGTTGTTAAGGTTCTTTTCAAAGAACAATTGGAACAGCATGAGCAGCTAATTGCCACAAGTACCATTGATGAACTTGGCGCAATGCTGATAGAGAAAGGTGGAAACAATGTGAAATGGGCACGGATAGAATTGAAAAGACGTTATCAAGATGCGTCCCATGAAGAACAGATGAGAATCATCTCATATTTTAAGAAGGGAACAACAAAACAAGATGTGAAATGGGGAGAGACACGTGAGAAAAGGCTATAGCGTGGATTCGCCAATGCTTCTTGTGTCTTTGATTTATGAAAAAAGAATTGGGTTAAAAGAATTTATTAATACTCTAAACAACATAATAATTATGCAGCCAGGTTATGCACGTATCGTTTATTGCCCGTATTGCAGCGAAAAGAAAGAATTGCTGAGTTTGATGTCTGGGAACACTATCGGAGCACGTTACTGGTCCGACCTAAGGATGCGAGCACCTATGTTACCAGAAGTGTCTCCTGTTCAGAAATGTCATCATTGTGGTAAGTATTATTTGCAATACAAACAAAAATCCGAACATGGGGAAAAACCATCTTTAGAGCAAGGTGAACTTTCATATCCAGAGTGGAAAGAAGCTTATACTCAGTTCATGAATGAAAGAGAAAATCGCAATCCAATTCAAAAGGTAGATGAGAAAGATATAGACATGATTCGTCTACGTCTTATTCAAGCATATAATGATTACTACTATCGTGACTGTGTGGCTGAATTCTCAGAAGAAGAGTGGGGCTATATCAGCAATGTCATTTGGGATTTTATTGGATCCAAGAACAAACCAGATAATTTGCATCCCTTGCTCATACCAGAATTACTTCGAGAAATCGGTATGTTATGCGAGGATTTTTTTGAGTCTGAATGCTTTGAGAACTTAGATGGATTTGACAAAATCTATTATGATGGCATCAGGAAGAGAATGGAAGACGATGATACGGAAGTTTTTGAAATAATAATTTGATAATGATTATGGAAAAGAAAGAAAAAGATGAGATGGTTGACGCTCAGAAGTCAACAGAGAAGAAAATGAAGTTTTACATGGTGCTGTCGTTTGTGTTCGGACTGTCGCTGTCTTTTGTTATTGCGAACCTAATTGTGGATTGTGATGATCGAGCTGAAGTAAACAATACGGTTCGTTATACAAATGTAGGAAGAGCAATAAATGATGTCATGCAGGAAAAGGAGACGGTGGCTGGGATGAAAGTGGATAGAGTGGTGAAGCAGGGACTGGATTCAATAGGAATCTTCGAGAAGGATGAAAAGCGTGGCTTCTACAATCAGAACACTGATAAAGTGCTGGTGGATGCTGTATACACGCATGTGTGGTTCTTTTCAGAAGGGCTTGCCGCAGTGGAGAAGGATGGCAAGATTGGCTTTATCAACATGAAGGGAGCTTTGGTCATTCCATATCAATTCGTACACAGAACGAATGACCGTCCAGACATTGTCTTTAAGGATGGACGATGCGTGATGGCCAACGGTAACGGTCAGATGGGAGTCATTGACAGGAAAGGTGAATGGGTAGTGAAGCCCCAATACGAGAAAGTCGATTTGACGGAATCTGGCATCTTCGCCACTACATCTAATTCGAAGTTGCTGTTGAGCAATACAGGTGAAATCATTCAGGACGACCTCATCGTAAAGGTGGAGCCTCTGACATGTAACGTGCAATTGAAGGAGAAAGATGGTGAAGGCAGATGGAGATTGCAGGATGTGGAGATGAGGATGGACTATTATGTGTATTACACCTTTGCCTATAACAACCGATGTGGTTTGATGGATAAGGATGGCAATCGCCTGACTGAGCCTGTGTATAGCAAAATCGAGGCATTGAATGAACATTTGTTCTCTTTCTATCTGCTTGATGGCGAAACACAATTTGTGAAATCATTGTAGGCTTAGAATTTGCGGAACAATCTTTACGGATGTAAAAATGAGAACATGACTGAAGAATTTTTTTGTTTTGTCAAAAAAAGATGGAGAGATATTTGGATATATCTTTCTCTCTTTGTAATTTTGCATCCGAGAATATATGATAAAGTGAGATGCCAGCCGGTGAGGGTTGGTTAAAAAGATTGTATAACTTATTAAAATCTGAAAATTGAATGAAAAGAGAGGACGAATTGCCTCCTTTCAACTTTCCCATTGAGGACAAGTCGGAAAGAATTATCAAGGTCATCGGTGTAGGAGGCGGTGGCGGAAATGCAGTGCAACACATGTGGGAGAAGGGCGTGACGAACGTTTCCTTCGTGGTGATTAACACGGACGCGCAGGCGTTGGTGCCTAATCAAGTGCCTAACAAGATTCAGTTGGGTGACGGATTGGGTGCCGGAGGTGATCCAGTGATTGGCCGGAAGAAGGCGGAGGAGAGCATGGAGAGTGTCAAGGCGATGCTGGAGGGTGACACGAAAATGGTGTTCATCACGGCTGGCCTGGGCGGTGGTACAGGTACGGGTGCGGCACCTCTGATTGCTCGTGCTGCAAAGGACATGGGCATCTTGACGGTGGGTGTGGTGACGTTGCCTTTCAGAATGGAGGGCAAGAAACGCATCAATTGTGCGTTGAGAGGACTGGAGGAGATGCGCAAGAGCGTGGATTCGCTCATCGTGATTAACAATGAGAAGTTGCTGGAGGATGAACGTTTTGTGCAGATGGATTGGGAAGAGGGTATGAAGAAAGCGGATGAGGTGCTGACCATCGCAACGAAGACGATTGCTGAGATCATCACGGTGAGGGGTAAGGTGAACCGAGATTTTAACGATGTAAACACGGTGATGAAGAATGGTGGTGCGGCAGTGGTTTCCATTGCCAAAGCGAGTGGGGAGAAGCGTATTTTGAAGGCAATGTCGGAGGCTGTCAATTCACCTCTCATCGCCAATATGGACAAACAGCGCACCAAACGTTTATTGTATATCGTGTATAGCGGCCAGAAGAATCCTGCCAAGATGGCGGAACTACGTGAAATCAATGAGTTCATGGAGGACTTTGACGAGAATATCGATGTGCTGTGGGGACATTATCAGGACGACACGCTGGAGGATGAAATCAAGGTGGCGATTGTGGCGACAGGATTTGACCAGATGGAGTATTTGAACGGAAAGGGTGATGATGAGTCGGATGAGAAGAGGCGACTGCAATTGTTGTGCGAGAAGTATTATGCGGATCATCATGAGGAACCTGCCGTCAAGGAGGAACCAGAGGTCGTTCCTGTGGTGGATGAGCCCACTGAAGATATGGCGGAAGAGAATCTCCAAGAGAGTGATGAGGGGGAAGATGTGGAAGACGAACAGCCCGTGAAGTCATCTTTCTGGGAGGTTTTTGTCAGGAAACTGAAAGTTTTGGTGGAAGAAGAATGAGGCCGCTGAAGAGGTCTATGTGGAAGTACTCTCAAAACTCATGCAAACACCCACAGAACTTACTGGCTCTATGGGTGTTTTTTTATGAGTCCTACGATGTGTAGGCATGAGAGAGTAGGGGAAAGATGTGTGGATTTGTAAAAGATACAGGGGACAAATCTTTAGTTATGCGAACCAATGAATACCTCCTTGTCGTTGTAACAGAAGCATAAGTGTAATGGGATGAGGCGATGATTGGAGGCAGTTGCTTTTTGTCACAAAGATGCCTCGTTTACTGACAAAATGTAAGTTTGCCCAAACCCTTGCTTAAACACCCTCAAAGTGCCCCTTTAAAATTACCCAGTTAGAAAAAACTTTTTTCCCAGTTAGGAAAATATTTTTTTCCAGTTAGGCGCAAAAAAATGCCTAACTGGGTCATGTCCTTGCGGTATTTCCTAAATGTAAGCAGATGGGCAGAAAGAGTGACAAAATGTAAATTCCATTCATTGTGCCGATATAGAGAACAGCATGGAAAATGACAGATGAAAAGGAGGGGGTGCCATTGTGATACCCCCTCCTTGGTTTTTATTTGTCAATATCTTTATTCGTCGAGCGCCTTCAGCTTAGCCTTAACTTCTTCCTTGTCGGCCTTGAGCTTCTCCATCTTGCGGTTGAGCTCCTCGATGAGGGCATTGCCCTGCTTGGATTTGCTGCTGAGGGTGAGGAAGCCGAGGTTGTTCTCGTAGGTCTTGATTTCGTTGTTGAGGATGTCAAGCTGACGGGTCAGGCGTGAACGGACATCGTTGCCGTTACCTCCCTTGATGCTCTCCTTGAAGCGGTCGATGCGACGCTTGGCTGCGTTCTGGTTGGCATAGCCGTAGAGACGATCCATCTGTTCGCGGAGGAGTTTGTATAGCTTGTCCTTCTCCTTGAAAGGCACGTGACCAATTTGGTTCCACTCTTCCTGTGCCTCGCGGAGTTTGCTGCGAAGGTCACCTTCGAACTCCTCTGGCACGATGGCTGCGAGGGCATCGATGATGGCACGCTTCTTCTCCATGTTGGCTGTCTGCTCAGAGTGAACGTCCTTGTTGGCTTCTTTCTTGGCTGCGAAGAATGCGTCGCAGGCGGTGTTGAAACGCTCCCAAATCTGGTCGCTGTACTTCTTTGGTACGGTGCCAATCTCCTTCCACTTCTTCTGCAACTCAACGAGTGCGTCAGTAGTGGCTTTCCAGTCGGTGCTGTCCTTCAATGCCTCTGCCTTCTCAACGAGGTCGAGCTTGAGGGCGTAGTTCTGGTTGAGGTTGTCGCGCACGGTCTGGAAGTATTCGTTCTTACGGGTGAAGAAAGCATCACATGCAGCACGGAAACGCTCGAAGATCTTGGTGTTCATCTTCTGAGGTGCGTAGCCGATGGTCTTCCACTCTGCCTGCAAAGCGGTGATCTTCTCTGAGATGGCATTCCACTCTGCAAAGGTCTTCAGTCCTTCGAGATCGAAGGCTTCGATGGTTTCGCAGATGGTGGTCTTCTTGGCGAGGTTCTCCTCTTCCTTCTGCTTGCGAGCCTCGAAGAATTCCTGGTGACGCTTGTTGATGACGGTGGAAGCCTCCTTGAAGCGTGTCCAAATCTCTTCGCGAAGGTCGCTGGCCACAGGACCTGTCTCGCGGAAGTCCTGATGCAACTGCTGCAACTTGCGGAAAGCGACGATGATGTCGGTCTCGTCAGCCAGTTTCTCAGCAGCCTCGCACAGCGCAGTCTTGCGCTCCAAGTTCTTCTTGAAGTCGTAGGCACGCAGTTCGTTGCTCAGCTTGAGGGTGTCGTAGAATGCCTCCACAGCCTGCTGGTAAGTCTTCCAGAGGTTGGTGGCCTTGTCGGCAGGCACTTCCTTGATGTCGTTCCATTGCTGCTGGAGCTCCTTGAAGTCGTTGTACCCACGGTTGATCTCGTCAGGATTCTCCGTGAGCACCTTTATCTTATCGATGATTTCGAGTTTCTTCTGATAGTTGGCCTCGCGTTCCTGTTCCAGGGCAGCTGCCGCAGCGGCACGCTTCTCGCGGATGGCTGCCATCAGTTCTTTGAAGGCAGTTTCTTCTGGGTCGGGCTCTGGAGCATACTCCTCGGCGCTGCCTCCTTCATCGATAAACTTCTTGTAGGCGGCATCGGCTTCGGCACGATGGATGCGGTAGAAGTTACTCTTGAGGCTGTCGAGTTCTTGGCGAGTGACCTCTTCGTCGCTTTCTGAAATCTCCTTGAGTCGGTTCACGACTTCAGTCTTGGTTTCATAAGTGGCGATAGAAGTTGTTGAGGTTTCTGCCTGAGGCTCTTCGACAGCTTCTTCGGCTGTGGGCTCGGCAACGGTTGCAGGTTCTTCGACAACTGCAACAGGTTCTGTTGCTGGTTCTACTGTAGATTCAACTACAGGTTCCTCAGTGGGGTTCTGAATTTCAGTCATAGTTCTTTAATGTATTATATTAAGCATAATTGTATAGACATAGACAACTGCTGCCGGAATGGCGAGCAGGGAGCTATCAAAGCGATCGAGCATGCCACCATGCCCTGGGAGAATGTGACCAGAATCCTTGATGCCCAACCGGCGCTTGAGCACCGATTCAACAAGGTCACCCCATGTGCCAACAATGACTGTGAGCACTGCAAGTCCTGCCCACAAGAGGCGGCTGGTCATGTCCGACAAGGTCTCGGCAAAGGGAATGAAACTGGCGATGATTTGTGATGCCGCAATGGCTGTGATGCCTCCACCGATGCTGCCTTCCCATGATTTGTGGGGAGAGATGCGAGGGAAGAGGCGATGCTTGCCCAACCAAGAGCCCACCAGATAGGCTCCTGTGTCACTTGCCCACAGGAAGATGAACAAGGACAGGGCGTACCAATAGTAGTAGGTCACTCCTGCTGGAGTGCTGATGAAACACAATGTGTTCAGCGAAGCGAATGGCAGAGCGATGTACAGCTGTGCCATGAAGGTCATGCCCCAACTCTGAATGTTGTCAGGGCGGTCGAAGTATATCTCAGATACCAAGAGGTAAATGAGGGAGATGAGGTAGGGGATGAACACCTCCGACCCCATGATATTTGTGTTGAATGCCCAAACGGCAACAAATAGGTATGCTGCCGCAACAGTAGTGATGAAACGGTTGACATGCAGGTGCATGTGACGATTAACAATCGTAGTGAACTCCCACACTGTCAAGGCTGTGATGACCGTGAACAGGAGCAAGAGAGAGTAGGGGTTGAGCACGATTCCGCCCACCAGGACGATAACGAATAGTGCACCCGTGATAGCACGTATGATCAAATTCTTCACGCTTCTTTAGGTTTGTCTGTTTCTGTTGGTTGTTCAGAGGAAGGGGTGTCGGCACTTTGTCCTGCTTCCTTGGCTTTCTCAGCCTTCTCGATGACCGCTTGAACGATTTTCTGACGGATGAATTCCTCATTTTCTTTCTTATGGTCGGTAGAGTTAGCAGCCTGTTCCTCCTCTTTCTTTTCTTCTTCGGCATTGGTTGCCAAAATCTCGTCAGTGCGCGAGGTCCAAGGACGCTTGCCAAAGATTTCTTCAAGGTCTTCAGCAAAGATCACCTCCTTGTCAATCAGTCTTTGAGCCAATTGCGCATGACCCTCCTTGTGCTCCAGCAACACCTTCTTCGCCCGCTCATACTCGCCAGCAATGAGGCCGCGCACCTCTTCGTCGATGGTTTCAGCAGTCTTGTCGCTGTATGGCTTGTTGAACTGGTACTCCTGATTGTCGTAGTAGCAGAGGTTGGGCAGTTTGTCACCCATACCAGCGTAGGCAATCATGCCGTAAGCACGTTTGGTCACCTTTTCCAAATCGTTCATGGCACCTGTCGAGATGCGACCTGTGAAGAGCTCTTCAGCGGCACGACCACCCAAAGTGGCACAAATCTCGTCGAGGATTTCTTCCTTCGTGGAGATTTGACGCTCTTCCGGCATGTACCAAGCAGCACCAAGGGCTTGACCACGTGGCACAATGGTGACTTTCACCAATGGGTTGGCGTACTCGAGGAACCAAGAGATGGTGGCGTGACCAGCCTCGTGGAGGGCAATTGTACGCTTCTCCTGTGCTGTGAGCAGTTTGGTCTTCTTCTCCAGACCGCCGATGATACGGTCAACGGCATCGAGGAAGCATTGTTTGTCCACCCATTCCTTGTTGTTACGGGCAGCGATGAGGGCAGCCTCGTTGCAGACATTGGCGATGTCGGCACCAGAGAAACCTGGTGTTTGACGTGCCAGCTGTGCCACTTCTACAGTCTCGTCTATCTTTAATGGTTTCAGATGTACCATGAAGATTTCCTTACGTTCGTTCAAGTCGGGCAGATCCACATGAATCTGACGGTCAAAACGTCCAGCACGGAGCAGTGCACCATCCAGAATGTCTGCACGGTTGGTGGCTGCCATGATGATGATACCGCTGTTAGTGCCAAATCCATCCATCTCCGTCAAGAGCTGGTTGAGGGTGCTTTCACGTTCGTCGTTACCACCCATTGCAGCAGTCTTGCTACGAGCACGACCGATGGCATCAATCTCGTCGATGAAGATGATGCAAGGCGCTTTTGCCTTTGCCTGTTGGAAGAGGTCGCGCACACGGCTGGCACCCACACCCACGAACATTTCCACAAACTCAGAACCCGACAAGGAGAAGAACGGCACACCAGCCTCGCCTGCTACAGCTTTGGCAAGCAACGTCTTACCTGTTCCAGGAGGACCTACAAGAAGAGCTCCCTTCGGGATCTTACCACCCAGATTGGTGTATTTCTCAGGTGTTTTCAGGAAATCGACAATCTCCTGCACCTCCTGCTTGGCACCTGCTTGTCCTGCCACATCCTTAAAGGTTATCTGTGGTGAGTTCTTATCGTCTTTTTCAAAGAGTTGCGCTTTCGACTTACCTACAGAGAAAATGCCACCAGCACCTCCCATGATGCCGCTACCCATGCCTCTCATGATGAAAATCCAGATGAGGATGATGATGACGAGGGGAGCGAAGTTCCACAAGAGATTGGTGATGAAGTCGTTATCCCTTTCGTAAGTGACTTTTCCTGTGAAGTTTCCTTCTTTGTTCTGTTCGTCAAGGTAGCTCTCCAAGTTGTCAATAGAACCAAATTCCACCTTGATGCGGGCAGGCTTCTTGTTCTTGTTGACAGCACCATACACTTGTTTCTCGTGCTTGGCGTCAATGGCAAGTGTGAGGGTGTTGTTGTCTTTGTTGATAGTCACATCAGCCACATACCCCTTGGTTACAAACTCCTTGAAGGTCGTGTAATCGACACTTCTTGAGGCAGAGGTGTCGTGGCGAGTGAAGATCATGAATGCCAATCCTGCAATGAGCAAGATATAGAGCCACGTAAAGTTGAAACGAGGCTTCTGCATTCTGTTATTGCTGTTGTTATTATTGTTTTTGTTTTTATCCATGTCTCTTAATCAATGTCTGGAATGTCCGTGATCTCAGCATCTTCCCAAAGGTTGTCTATATCGTAGAACTCGCGTGCGTCAGGCACGAAGATGTGTACCACCACATCAATGTAGTCGATGGCAACCCAAAGGTTATTTCTAGTTCCGTCCGTTGCCGATGGGCGCACATTCAGTTCCTTGCGAGTGAAATCGCCTACTGATTCTGTGATGGCTGCCACCTGACTGGGCGAATTTCCTTCGCCGATGACCAGATATTTTGTAATCGTATCGTCAATGCCTTCGAGGTTGACCACACGTATCTTCTTACCCTTCTTTTCTTGGATGCCTGCGATGCAGGACTTCACTAACTTTTCGGTTTCTGTCATTTATATATATTATATAATGTGTATCAGTTTTCTTCCAATTCCCGTTTCTTCTTCTCTTCAATCATCTGGAAATCTTTGGGTCGGAGCACGAAGTTGCTGCCGAGGTACTTCTCTTTCACGATGACGTTGTTGGCAAGTTCTGCAGGTGTACCCTTGAAGAGGATGCGACCTTCGAATAGCAGATAGGCGCGGTCTGTAATGCAGAGCGTCTCCTGCACATTGTGGTCGGTGATGAGGATGCCGATGTTTCTGTCCTTCAACTTCCACACCACATACTGAATGTCTTCCACCGCGATGGGGTCTACACCAGCAAAGGGTTCGTCGAGCATGATGAACTTCGGGTCAATCGCCAAGCAGCGGGCAATCTCACAACGTCTTCGTTCGCCTCCTGAGAGCTGATTACCCCTGTTCTTCCTCACTTTCTGCAGGTTGAACTCATCCAGCAATCGCTCCAGATGCTCCCGTTGTTCCTCTATCGATTTGTATTTCATCTCCAACACCGTCATGATGTTGTCCTCCACACTCATCGTACGAAACACGCTGGCTTCCTGTGCCAGATAGCCCACACCTTTCTTGGCACGACTCGATACAGGGTCTTTGGTGATTTCCTCATCGTTGATGAATACCTGTCCACTATTGGGCACCACCAAACCCGTTGTCATGTAGAACGACGTGGTCTTTCCTGCTCCGTTCGGTCCCAACAACCCTACAATCTCTCCTTGTCGCACGCTGATGGATACATTGTTCGCCACCGTGCGCTTTCCGTATGTCTTGACCAGATTACGAGTGTAGAGAGTGTTCCGTTCGTCAGAAAACTCTGGTATGTTCTCATCACCCGCATTGGTGGTTATGGATTGTCTTTTTAGCTCCATATCAATTCAAATTAGTTACAAAAGTACGAATTGTTTGGCGATTACTCACTTAATTAAGGAAAAAACTATGTTAAAAGCCGTTCTTTTGAACAAAAATGACTAATTTTGCCAAGATTTTGCTATTTATAAATCATTAAATTCGCAATAGAAGTGCTTTCAATCAAAAGTGGATTAACCCATCTGGGACGATATGTTATGCTGATGGGACGTGTGCTTTCACAGCCTGACAGATGGAGAATGTTCCTGAAGCAGTATGTCACGGAAATGTATCAATTGGGATACAATTCGATTGGCATTGTGCTCATCATTTCTTTCTTCATCGGTGCTGTGATTTGTCTTCAGATTAAGTTGAACATTCAGAGCCCGTGGATGCCCCGCATGGTGGTGGGCTACACGACGCGTGAAATTATGTTGCTGGAGTTCTCGTCGAGCATCATGTGTTTGATTCTTGCCGGTAAGGTGGGGTCGAACATTGCTTCAGAGATTGGTACTATGCGCATCACCCAACAAATTGATGCGCTTGACATCATGGGTGTCAATTCTGCCAACTACCTCATTCTGCCCAAAATTGTGGGTCTGATGACCATCATGCCCATCTTGGTCACGTTGAGTGTCGCAGCGGGTATTATGGGTGCATATGCCACCTCGCTGATGGGAACGACCACTGTGCCCGAACTGGATGAGGGTTTCCGATACCAATTCAACCAATGGTTTTTCTGGTGTGGTATGATCAAGGCGGTGGTCTATGGTTTCATCATCACGAGTGTCTCTGCCTACAAGGGCTATACCGTCGAAGGTGGTAGTGTGGAAGTGGGTAAGTCGAGTACAGACGCTGTTGTGACCAGCAGCATCCTCGTGCTTTTTTCTGATATTTTCTTGACAAACATGTTGACATGATAAAAGTAGAACACTTATATAAGAGTTTTGAGGACAGGGAAGTGCTGCAGGACATCAATGCCACTTTCCGTGATGGTGAGGTCAACCTCATCATCGGTCAGAGTGGTAGTGGTAAGACGGTGCTGATGAAGAACATTGTGGGCTTGCTCACACCAACAAAGGGTAGCATCTACTATGATGACCGCGATTTCGTGTCCTTGTCGAAGAAGGAAAAGATCCTGCTTCGCCGCGAGATGGGCATGATTTTCCAGAGTGCAGCATTGTTCGATTCGATGTCGGTGCTGGACAACGTGATGTTCCCATTGAACATGTTCTCGTACGATTCATACGAAGACCGCAAACGTCGGGCACTCGACTGCTTGGCACGTGTCAATCTGCAAGGTGCTGAAAACAAGTTCCCAGGGGAAATATCGGGTGGTATGCAGAAACGTGTGGCCATTGCACGTGCTATCGTCTTGCAACCCAAATACCTCTTCTGCGATGAACCGAACTCTGGTCTTGACCCTAAGACGAGCATCGTGATTGACGAACTGATTGCTGGCATCACCCACGAAGATAAAATCACCACCATTGTCAACACCCACGACATGAACTCTGTGATGGGTATTGGTGAGAACATCACCTTCATTTGCGAAGGACGTGCTGAGTGGCAGGGCAACAATAAGGAAATTATGGATGCCACGAATAAGAGATTGGAAGACTTCATCTTCGCCAGCGATATTCTCCGTCAGGCGAAAGAATTGCACGACCAACAGAAGAAATGATTGTTTGTATAGCAGAGAAACCAAGTGTGGCGCGTGACATTGCCAACGTGCTGGGTGCCAGAGAAATTAAGCAGGGCTACATCGAGGGCAACGGCTATCAGGTCACGTGGACGTTTGGACATTTATGCGAGCTGAAGGAGCCTGATGAATATAACCCTCGTTGGAAGCGATGGGACTTATGGGATCTCCCCATGATACCTCAGCGTTATGGCATCCGTCTGAAAAATGATGATGGGGTGCAACGTCAGTTTGCCACCATCGAGAAACTCATGCAAGCTGCAGATGGCATCATCAACTGTGGTGATGCTGGACAGGAAGGTGAGTTGATTCAGCGATGGGTCATGCAGAAGGCAGGAGCGAAATGTCCGGTTAAGCGTCTTTGGATTTCTTCGCTGACAGAAGAGGCTATCCGTGAGGGATTCAACAACTTAAAAGACCAAATTGAATACCAGTCGCTCTACGAAGCGGGACTTTGCAGAGCCATTGGTGACTGGACTTTGGGAATGAATGCCACACGTCTCTACACCCTCAAATACGGACAACAAAAACAGGTGCTTTCCATCGGTCGTGTGCAGACACCTACGTTGGCGCTGATTGTGCGTCGCCAACAGGAAATCGAGAGTTTCGTACCTAAGCAGAGTTGGGTGCTCTCTACGCTCTATCGTGATACCAAATTTACAGCCATCGCCCATGATGAAGAGGCTGAGGCAGAGGATGCTGCCGAAGTGAAAGCGGCAGCAGAGCAGGGCAAGACCATCAAGAGCAAAGGACCAATCTACAAACAGATAGAATATACAACAGAAGAAGAGGGTAGGGAAGTGCTGCAATCGATTGAAGGGCAACCTTTTACCGTGAAGGATATCCAGAAGAAGAAGGGTACGGAAGCTCCTCCCCGTCTCTACGATTTGACCTCTTTGCAGGTGGATTGTAACCGTAAGTTTGGCTACTCGGCCGAACAGACTTTGCAGCTCATTCAGGGCCTCTACGAGAAGAAATTCACCACCTATCCACGTGTCGATACCACCTTCTTGAGCGATGACATCTATGCCAAATGTCCCCAAACCCTTCGAGGGTTGAAGGGCTATGAGCAGTTCACACAGCCGCTCGAAGGAAAACCGCTTCTCAAATCAAAGAAGGTTTTTGATTCTTCCAAAGTGACTGATCACCATGCCATTATCCCTACAGGCGTGCCTGCCATCAGCCTTACGGACATGGAGCGTCGGGTCTATGACCTCGTCACTCGTGCCTTCATTGCCGTCTTCTATCCCGATTGCAAGTTTGAGACCACAACAGTCTTTGGAGAAGTTGCTTCCGTTCTCTTCCGTACCAGTGGTCGCACGATTCTGGATGAAGGTTGGAAAGTCATCTACAAGAAAAATTCAGCGGAAAGTGCAGAGGATGAAGAGAATTTGACAGACGATGACCGTTCCTTGCCTATCTTCACCAAAGGCGAGAGTGGACCCCATATCCCCTCGCTTACTGAGAAGTGGACACAACCACCCAAACCTTACACAGAGGCCACATTGCTTCGTGCGATGGAAACGGCTGGAAAATTTGTTGACAATGAAGAACTTCGTGATGCCATGAAGGAAAACGGCATTGGTCGTCCTTCTACTCGTGCCGCCATCATCGAAACCCTCTTCAAACGTCGCTACATCCGCAAGGATCGCAAAAGCTTGGTCGCCACTCCTACAGGTGTGGAACTCATCGGCATCATCCACGAAGAACTCCTCAAAAGTGCCGAACTCACAGGCATCTGGGAGAAGAAGCTTCGTGAAATCGAACGTCACCAGTACGATGCCCAAACCTTCATCGCAGAACTCAAACAGATGGTCACCGACATCATCAATCAGGTGCGTAACGACAAATCAAACCGCCAAGTGGCTGTCACGACCGAAGAAGACCTGAAAAAGAAGGCGAAGAAAGTCGCACCTTCCAATGTCCCTGCAGGTTTCCAACCCAACTCACGTGCTGGGCGAAGTTCAAAGTCTCGTAACGCCCAATCCCAGAAACCTAAGTCCACAGAGGAAGTGAAAGCCGAACACAACCCAGACGAAGTCATTGGCATGCCCTGTCCCCTCTGCCACGAAGGTCACATCATCAAGGGCAAAACTGCCTATGGCTGTTCCCGTTGGAAGGAAGGCTGCACCTACCGACTCCCCTTTGACCAAGCATAACCATACATATACATCAACCCAATTTCTTTCCATTTTTTTTTGCATGCCCACGTCACCTTTTCCTCTTTACGCTTGTTATATAGGTGAACTCGATGAATTCAAATGGTTCGAAATAACAAGAAGTATAACATTGTTAAATTATTAGGAAAATGTATTTGCAAGAACTTTTGGAATTTGGGCAGATTGCAGGATTAATACTTGCCTTGGTGCCTATCGTGATGGGATGTACTCTTTTTGTTTTGATTGTTCGGATGATTATCCGCAATCAGCAGAACGAGACCAACAAGCGTACAGAGGTGGCGTTGGCAGCCATCGAGAAGAACCCTGACATTGATGTTGAAGAGCTGCTGAAGAAGATGGCTCCGAAACAGAAATCGCTGAAGGAGAAGCAAGTCAACAAGCTGCAGTGGGGTACGATCACATCGCTGATTGGACTGGTCTTCGTGGGATTGGGTACATATATTGGTTACGTGGGTGGTTATGATGCTGATGACCCTGTGGTGGCGAGTGTGTTTGGCTTTATTTTCCTTGCTGTGGGCATCGGTTTCTTCATCAACTATTATATAGCGAAGAAGATGCTGGCCAAGGAGATTGAAGCGGAAGAACGTGAACTGTCAAGAAGGGCGTGAACCGTGACCAGGGAAGAATTCATCACACAGGTGGAGCGTGAGCAGGGAGCTTTGAGAGGGTTCCTGCTTGCCCTCTGCTGTGGCAGGAAGGATGATGCGGATGACTTGGCTCAGGATGCGCTGGTGAAGGCTTACATCTCTTCGGCTGGCTATCATGAGAAGGGGAAGTTCCGTTCCTGGCTCTTCAAGATTGCCCACAACACGTTCCTGAATCATCAGGCCAGTTGCAGGACGATGGAGAGTCTGGATGAGGCGAGGAGACTGATAGGTAACAGTGCTGCCGATTCCTCCTTTGAGCATCAGGATCTCTACCTTGCCTTGCGCACTTTGCCTCCCAAGGAACGTTCGTCCATCACTTTGTTTTATCTGAATGGATATAGCGTGAAGGAGATTGCACAGATAACTGAGACCTCGGAGGATGCTGTGAAGAAGCAACTCTCGAGAGGTCGTGACAAACTAAAAGAAAGACTGAAGTTATGAATAAAGACAAAGCCCTTGAGGAACTTTTCCTCGCTCAGAAACCTGAATTTGATGACAGCGCAGACTTCATGGCATCGCTCACGAAGCGTCTGGATGCTGTGGAGTACATCAAGCAGTATGAGGAGGCAGCCCTTCGCCGTTACAAGATGGCGATGGTGGTGAGTCTGGTGGTGGGTTTCATCAGTGGTGGAGCCACGATGGTGCTCCTCCTTTCCCTGCCTGATGATGCCAGTTTGTTCCCCTTCCATGTGCAGTCTGGTCTCTTCCTGTGGTTGGCTGATAATGCCCGAATCATTGTGGCAACAACCCTTGCCTTGCTGATGAGTTTGGGTGTCATCAGCATTGTCAAGAACGTGCAGGACATCATGCATATCAGACAAAAAAGACATCAAGCACTGGGATTTTTGGCCAATTCTTAGGGTGTTCGACTGAAAAATTGTGCTGTCAGGAAAAATAATTGGGAATTTGTTTGGTGGGGTCGTGAAAAAGCCCTACCTTTGCATCCGCAAATTGCGTGGGCGTCTGTCCGTGCATGATGTTTTGTGTGGCTGAGCCATACTCAAAAACTCCGAGTGGATGAGGCCTGAGAGAAGGTCGGAGATCCATGAGAGGATGGTTCGGTAGCTCAGCTGGATAGAGCAACAGCCTTCTAAGCTGTGGGTCTTGGGTTCGAATCCCAACCGAATCACAAAAGAAAAAGAAACACCCCTAATTTTCAAAAACAAAAAGGGTTGAGCGTTCCAAATTTCGCAAGGTGGGCATTGCGGGCCTGCCGGAATCGTGAAAACCTGTACTTCTCCAAGTAAAATTAGATTTGAAAATTAACAAAAGAATAACAAGAAAATGTCAAAAATTTGTCAGATTACAGGTAAGAAGTCTGTAGTGGGTAACAATGTGTCTCACTCACTTCGCAGAACAAAGAGACGTTTCGATGTCAACTTGTTCACTAAGAAATTCTACTATGTAGAGGAAGATTGCTGGATTGTGCTCAAGGTGAGCGCTGCAGGTTTGCGTATCATCAACCGCATTGGTCTTGATGCAGCCTTGAAGCAGGCTGTGGCTAAGGGTCACTGCGAATGGAAGGACATCCAGGTTATTGGCTAATCATTAAAGTAAGGAGAAAAGAAAAATGGCAAAGAAAGCTAAAGGCAATCGTGTGCAGGTCATCCTCGAGTGCACTGAAATGAAGGATAGCGGTCTTCCAGGGACATCAAGATACATCACTACAAAGAACCGCAAGAACACTCCAGATCGTTTGGAGCTGAAGAAGTATAACCCAATCCTGAAGCGCATGACTGTGCACAAGGAAATCAAATAAGTTTAGACTATGGCAAAGAAAACCGTCGCTACCCTCCAGAACAAGGATGGTCGTTCTTACACGAAGGTCATCAAGATGTTCAAGTCTCCTAAGACTGGTGCATACGCATTTGACGAGAAGATGATTCCTGCCGAACTGGTGAAGGAATACATGAGCAAGTAATCTGACATTGGGGCTGAAATATCGCTCAATGTGGCTAAAACATAGGCTTGCAGGGTGCTTTTGGGGTGCTTTGTGGGCAAAAATGCTAAACCTCTCCAATTTTTGGGGAGGTTTTTTTGTTTTTTCATTAAAACTCTTTAACTTTGTAACTTTAAAAACATAAGAAAGGAAAAAGATATGGGATTTTTTGACATGTTCTCCAAGAAGAAGAAGGAGACCCTGGACGAAGGATTGGCCAAGACGAAGGAAAGTGTCTTTGGCAAGATTGCCCGTGCTGTGGCTGGTAAGTCGAAGGTGGATGATGATGTGCTGGACAATCTGGAGGAGGTGCTGATTACGAGTGATGTGGGGGTTGACACCACCTTGGAGATAATCCGCAGGATAGAAGAGCGTGTGGCTCGTGACAAGTATGTGGGCACAGATGAACTGAACAGGATATTGCGTGAAGAGATAGCTGGTCTGTTGACAGAGAACAACACGGATGATACGGAGGGTTTCCAGATTCCTGATGGAGCTCACAAGCCCTACATCATCTTGGTGGTAGGTGTGAATGGCGTGGGTAAGACCACCACCATCGGTAAGTTGGCTTATCAGTTCAAAGAGGCAGGTCTGAAGGTGTATCTGGGAGCAGCCGACACTTTCCGTGCAGCAGCTGTGGAGCAGATTTGCATCTGGGGAGAAAGAGTGGGAGTTCCTGTAGTGAAGCAGCAGATGGGCAGTGACCCTGCAGCAGTGGCATTCGATGCTGTCAGCTCAGCTAAGGCCAATGGAGCTGATGTGGTGTTGATTGACACTGCAGGTCGTCTGCACAACAAGGTGGGCTTGATGAACGAGCTGACGAAGATAAAGAACGCGGTGAAGAAGGCTGCTGGCTATGAAGCTGATGATGTGATGCTGGTGTTGGATGGTTCTACAGGACAGAATGCTTTTGAGCAGGCAAAGCAATTCACCAAGGCTACGGAGGTGAGTTCCATGGCTATCACCAAACTGGATGGAACAGCCAAGGGTGGTGTGGTCATCGGCATCAGTGACCAGTTCAAGATTCCAGTGCGCTACATCGGGCTGGGAGAGGGAATGGAAGACCTGCAGGCTTTCAATCGGAAGGAATTTGTGAACAGCCTGTTTGGAGAGTGAGCATATAGCATATAGGTCCTATAAGTCCTATAGGTCTTATAAGCCTTATAAGAAGATAAATGAGAAAGAATACGATAGATATTATCACACTGGGGTGCTCGAAGAATCTGGTGGATTCGGAAAGGCTAATCCGTCAGTTGGAGCTGAATGGCTATCATGTCACACATGACAGTGATAACCCGCAGGGTGAGATTGTGGTGGTGAACACGTGTGGCTTCATTGCTGATGCACAGGAGGAGAGTGTGAACATGATTCTGGAGCTGTGTCAGGCCAAGGAAGAGGGAAGAGTGAAGCAGGTGTATGTGATGGGCTGTCTGTCCCAACGTTTCATGAAGGAGCTGGGACATGAGATTCCGCAGGTGGACAAGTTCTATGGCAAGTTCAACTGGACAGAGCTGTTGAAGGACTTGGGCAAGGTGTATCAGAAGGAACGTCAGTATGAGCGCCGTCTGACCACTCCCAAGCACTATGCCTACCTGAAGATTTCGGAGGGTTGTGATAGACATTGTGCTTACTGTGCCATCCCCCTGATTACAGGTCGTCATCAGAGCCGTCCCATGGAGGACATCGTGGCTGAGGTGGAGCATCTGGTCAGCGAGGGAGTGAAGGAATTTCAGGTGATAGCCCAGGAGCTTACATACTATGGATTAGACCTTTACGGTGAGCAAAAAATAGCGGAGCTGGTGGAGCGGATAAGCGAGGTGAAGGGTGTGAAATGGATACGTCTGCACTATGCCTACCCGATGAATTTCCCTTGGGAACTGCTGAGGGTCATCCGTGAAAGGAAGAATGTGTGCAAGTATCTGGACATCGCTCTCCAGCATATCAGCACCAAGGTGCTCACCAATATGCAACGGCATGTGAACAAGGAAGAGACCTACGAACTGATTGAACGCATCAGAAGGGAAGTGCCAGGCATTGCATTGCGCACCACCTTGATGGTCGGTTTCCCAGGAGAAGGAGAGGAGGAGTTTGAGGAACTGAAGGAGTTTGTCCGTTGGGCAAGGTTTGACAGGATGGGTGCTTTTGCCTATTCAGAGGAAGAAGGTACACCAGCCCAGAAGAACTTCACGGATGAAGTGCCTGACGAGGTGAAGCAGCAGAGGTTGAGTGAGTTGATGGACTTGCAGCAAGGCATATCAGCCGAGGTGCAGGCTGAGAAGGTGGGGAAGACCCTCAAGGTCATCATCGACAGAAAGGAAGGGGAGTATTATGTGGGAAGGACGGAGTTTGACTCACCAGAGGTTGACCCCGAAGTGCTTATTCCTGTGGCAGACGGGATGTTGAGAAAAGGATGCTTCTACAATGTGCAAATCGTTGATTCAGACGATTTTGACTTATATGGTAAAGTGAAAATATGACGAACAAGGAGTTTTTAGAGAAAATCTCGCAGAAGACCCATCTCGAGATGGATGATGTGAAGGAACTTTCTTCTTCGCTGGTTGGTGCTGTGCTGGAGGAGATAGCCAATGGCAACAGTGTGACCATTCAGGGTTTTGGCTCGTTTGAACCTCGTGAGAAAGCCAGTCGCAGAATCTACAACCCCACCTCCAAGACCTATCTGGTGGTGCCATCGAAGACCACGCTCAGTTATAAGATGAGTGTGGCCCTGAAGACTCAACTCAATAAAGAATAGCCCTATGAACGAGAAACTATCATTCCAAAACATTGCCGACACGCTTGCTAAGAAGTCGGGTGTGCAGAAGAAGGTGGCTGACACGTTCTCCAAGGCTTTCTTCGACACCATTGTGGAAGCATTGACAGCAGGTGAGACCATCAAAATCAAAGGATTGGGTACCTTCAAACTGGTGGAGGTGGATGACCGAGAAAGTGTGAATGTCTCCACTGGCAAAAGATTCGTCATCCCAGGCTATAAGAAAGTTGCCTTCACAGCAGAAGACCGTGTGGTGGAAGTGCTGAATGAGCGCACAGATAACACAGAAAATGAGGTTGTAGGTCACACAGATAGCACAGATAACACAGATAATATAACGAACACAGATAGTACAGATTTGACGGATAAGAAAGAAATTTCTGCGCTTTCTGCGATTTCTGCGAGAGATGAACAACCCCAGATAGAAGACCTTATCCAAGTGCCAGAGCCAGAAAAAGTGGAAACGCCACAAAATGCCTTTGCTGGCATCGACATGCTCATCTCCACCCCTGAAAGTGTGGAAGACATCCGTCATCAATATGAAGAGGCAAAGGCGAAGATGGAAACTGCTGTGGAGGAAGCCCGTAAAGCCAATGCCGAGAAGATGAGATTGGAAAAGTTGTTGGAAAGACTGGAGAAGAATGTGGAACCAGAGACGAAAGCTCGTCACACAGATAGCACAGATGACACAGCTCAAGAAGCAGTTTCTGTCGTTCCTGTCAGCACTGAAACCTCATCAGAAGAGACCAAACGTCAGGAAGCCTTCAATCGTGTGATGGTGGAGCCTCCTCATTCAGAAGAGCCTGAACCTCAACCCAAGAAGACGAGCAAGAAGAGACTCTGGCTCACCCTGCTCATCATCCTGCTCGTAGCCATCCTGGGCGTCTTCATCTATCTGATTCATCAGAACATAGAGGCAGTGGAGAAGGTGACAGTAACAGAAAAGACCGCACAACCTGCTAAACCAGCAAAACCCACCAAACCAGCAACACCAAAGGTGGACAAGGATTCATTGGCAAAAGCTCAGCAAGCAGACAGCATCAAGGCAGCACCACAGCAACCAGAAGCTCAAAAGCCCGAGGTCAAGAAACCCGCTGAAGAGCAGCAACCAGAACGTCCCAAGACCCACAGGATGCAACGAGGAGAATCCCTCACCCGTATCTCCCAAAAGTACTACGGCACCAAGGATTCAGTCCGAGCCATCCTCCGCATCAACACCTTTGCCAACCCCGACAACATCCCCGTTGGGGCAGTGGTGAAGTTACCGTGATATTCAATAATCATATATAGTCTATAGAAAAGAACAAAAACTATGGTAAGCATCAAAGACAAAGCAGAATACCTGGTGATGTTTGTCAACGAGTTTGCAAAGCGCTATCAACTCACAGACATTCAGGCTTATCGTTATCTTAAGCGATTTAAGGCCATCGCTTTCTTGGAGAAAGAGTACAACGTGGCTCACACCCAAAGTTTTGATGATATGGTGAATGCGATGTCAGGATATTGCCAACGATATGGAGGAGCCTTGTCATGAAACTTTATCACGGAACAAACCAATCCTTCACCAAGATAGAAATAAGCAAATCACAGGTGGGAAAAGATTTCGGATGCGGCTTCTATCTTTCTGCAAACAAAGAACAAGCCCAAGAGTTGGCTGAATTCAAGACCAACCTTCTTGGCGGAAGTCCAACAGTCCTCACTTATGAGTTTGATGACACAATGCTTCACGATGAAGGCATATCCTTTAAGGCATTCGACTCTTACACCAGGGAATGGGCAGATTTCATCTTTGCCAACAGAAACAATCGCACAAGGGAGAATATTCACACATATGATATAGTGTATGGCCCCATAGCCAATGACAAAGTAGGAGTGCAGATAAGAAATGTCTTGGAACACAACATTGACATGGACACATTCCTGGAACGCCTCCATTATATGAAAGGCATCACCTTCCAATATTTCTTTGCAACAGAAAAGGCCATCAAATTACTACGACAGATATGAGCGAGATTGATTATATGAACGAATGCACAGCAAGAGACCTCATCGTCATGCTGTCAGAGGAATACCAGATTGCTCCTTCCGAGGCGATGGACATCCTGTACAATTCGGAAACATACGCCAAGCTGAAGGATACAAAGACAGGGCTGTACTTCCAAAGTCCTGCCTACATCTATGGCTATCTTGATAAAGAGATCAAACAAGGGAGCTTATCTAACTGAATAATTATTGTCAAACATTAACCCCTCATGCCTATGGAATAGGAAAGATACTTTGTAAAGGACATATAGGATGAACATCCACTTTTGGATTCTTGTTGGTGAAGTCAATTGTCCACGTTTGTTGTGTGCATTCGGAATAGCCTGGAATAATCTGATCCACAATTGGTAATAGTTTAATTAAAATAAAAAAACATTATGAAAAAAAGACATTTATTATTTTTGCTATGTGCTTTGTTGTCAAGTGCAAAACTGTATGCGTATGATGTTGAAATTGATGGTATTTATTACGACCTGAATTCTGAAACTGAAAACAAATGGGCTGCGGTAACTTATGGACCTCAACCTCAAAGGTATACAGGTAATGTGGTGATACCTGCTTCCATTACTTATGAAGGAATTGAATATAGTGTCAAAGGCATAGGCACTATGGCTTTTAAGGATTGTAAAGATTTGACGTCTGTGACCATACCTAATAGTGTTGCTTCAATTGGCTACTATGCGTTTGCAGGCTGTATTTAGAGACCTCTAAACAACCATAAACAATGAAAAGCACATAGAGATAAACCTTTGTATATCAACCACTTTTAGATTTTAACACTTCGGACTTGCTTTTTGGTGGTTCTCAAAAATCCGCTTACCTTTGCAACGCATTTCTACCGCGGAGAATTTTGAGGGCTTTTATTTTGCCATCTCGTGGACAAGGTTGACAAAAGTTGACAAGAGTGTACAACGGTTGACTGATGAACGAGAGGGAAAAGATCAAGGAAGTGACCTCATTTGAAAAAAGTGACATTGAGGAATGAGTTGACAATGGGTGTCAATGATTGACGAAAGTTCACTCCGTGGCGGTTTGCAAGAAATTGATTGTAAAACCACATAAAAAGGAGTCAAATGAGAAAGACAAGAAAATGCGCCTTCTGCGG
>Ga0256407_10000630_pt1 | contig 80857 bp, 64 predicted proteins | sample RumenRJG_04DNA_FD_193489 | JGI IMG/M metagenome (GOLD analysis project Ga0256407, IMG submission 193489) | Bovine rumen microbial communities from Lethbridge, Alberta, Canada - RJG_04 | ecosystem: Host-associated > Mammals > Digestive system > Stomach > Rumen | place: Canada: Alberta... | reverse complement strand
AGTAAACAAACTTAGGGATAACGCCCGAAAGTCAACAAAAACCAGTAATAACAGTTAAACCCGAGTCAACTTCTAGACGCGATAAGACACGCGGACAGTCAACCAAAATCAGGAACAGTCAACCTGCACCGCGAATCGGCCTTCTGCGTTGCTCCGGTGGCGCAGGTTTCGGCCCTAAAATGGAACCTGCGCCATCGGGGTGCTAGTGGGCTTTTCCGCAACTCCCCAGCCGATGTACGTACAAAAAAAAGCGAAAATGCGCGATTTGGCGGCGGACCGAACGGGATTTATTCCTAACTTTACGGAACAAAACCACTAACCATGCACAAAAAACTTTATTCAATGGCGCTGATGGCCGTTCTTACGGCAGCCTGCACGCAGAATCCCGAGAAAGCATTCGAAAAAGACATAGAGGCCTACCGGAAGGAAGTGGGGAACGTGGGTATGGCCGTAGCCGTGGTGAAGGGCGGTGAAATTGTCTACCACAACCAGTTTGGCGTCAAGAACCTTGAGACGCAGGAGCCCATCGCTGAGGACGACCTCTTTCGCATCGCGTCCATCTCCAAGTCCTTCAGCGCCACTTCCATCCTGCAGCTCAAGGAACAGGGCCTGGTATCCCTGAACACGGACGTGAGCACCCTGGCCGGATTCCCCATCCGCAATCCCAAGTATCCAGACACCATCATTACGCTGGAAATGCTCCTTTCCCACACGTCCAGCCTCAACGACAGTGAAGGCTACTTTACGCTGGATGTCATCAATCCAGCCACCAATCCCCATTGGCAGAACTGCTACAACCCCTATAAACCCGGCGAAGGCTACGAGTACTGCAACCTCAACTTCAACCTGGTGGGAACCTTCATCGAGAAACTCTCCGGAGAGCGCTTTGACCAGTATGTAGTTCATCACGTCCTGAAACCCCTCGGCATCTACGGCGGCTACTGCGTGGACTCCCTAGACCGGAGCAAGTTCGTGAGCCTCTACAATTACATAGACGGCCAGTACGTGGAAGAGCCGGACGCCTACGAGCCCCGGAGCGAACGCATCGCCGCCTACAAGTTCGGCTACGACACGCCCGTCTTCTCCCCTACCGGCGGCATGAAGATATCGGCCTGCGACCTGGCCCGCTACATGATGATGCACATGGGCTGGGGAACGGCGCCGGACGGCACCAAGCTCATCGAAGAAGAGGATTCCCGCAGCATGCAGACAGAGCGCTCGGCTCCCGAGCATTACGGCCTGGCCCTGGAGCATGCCTTTGACCGCATTCCGGGCGTAGAGCTGGTGGGCCACACCGGAAGCGCGTACGGCCTCCGGAGCGCCATGTTCTGGGCCGTAGACCGTAGCTTTGGCCTTGTATGCATTAGCAGCGGCTCCTTCGAAGAATACGACTCCGACGACAGCCAGATCCTGAACGAAACGCTGCGGCGGCTATACCGGCATTTCTGCAAACAGTAGCGCCAGCATCTCCTGCGCGTCCGTGAACTTGTACTGCGCAGGAATGTCCTGCCAGCCACGGCCCTTCCAGTCGGCCAGGGCAAAGTCGCAGCCGGCATCCCGCGCGCAGGCAAAGTCGTGCCAGGTGTCTCCAAGGAAGAGCACTTCCCGGGGCTCAATAGCCTCCCCGAGCGAACGGGAAGCCAGGCCGATGCAGTGCAGCAGCGGCTCCGGATGCGGCTTATGATGCGGCGTATCCTCGCTGCAGACAATATGCCCAAGATAAGGGAGCATTTCCTTCAGGTAAAGATCCTTGTCAAACTCCATGCGGCTGCGGGAGGTCACCACGCCCGTTGCCATTCCGCTGGCCTTCACACGCCGAAGCGCCTCCAGCACCCCCGGCATCGGCCGGATATGGTGCGAAAGCGCCACGAAATTCTCTTCCCAGCGGTCCCCGAAGCCACGGGCATCGGCATAACCGAGAAGGCCGGCCACCTTGCCGCTGGGGATGCCGAAGACCTTGTAGGCCTCCTCGTAGGAGACGTCCTTCCCCATGAGCTCACGGATAGTAAGGACCAGCGATTCCACGCCGGTCCTTTCCGTATCGATGAGCGTTCCGTCTATGTCGAATACCGCCAGTTTGTACATAACGTACAAAAGTAGCAAAAGGGAACGGCTTGTGCAAGGCTAAATCTTCTCCAGCGTCAGGCCCGAGTAAGTCTTGGGCCGATGAAGGCCCGGAGAGAAGGTGAAGCCCAGCTTGACGGAATTGCCCTTGTAGGTTCCCAGTGCCTGCGGCTCGATGACAATGCAGATTTAATGCACTCTACGTGCCTGCAGCCTGGAGGTAATGTCCTCCCACTCCCCTTCCCCGCTGCGGCGGTAGAGCCGCTGGTTGGTGGTGGGACTGTTGAGCGGGCCGCACTCGGGACGATAAGGGCCCAGCTTGATGTAGTCGAAGTGGTCCCAGAAGACCTCCTCCACTTCCTCACGGCCGCTGTAGACGGCGGCAAGAAGCCCCTTGGAGCGTACGTGATCGGCCAGATCCAGGAGTGCCTCGGGATCTCTCCCCTCTCCGAGGAAAAGGAAACAGTTGACCCCGAAGTTATCGGCAACGAGGCGGTCGATGATATCCGCCGTAAGCTCCCGACCGATGTCCTTTCTCAGGAACGGTGAATGGCATCCGACGCAAATTCCCCGGCAGTTGGATATTTCAACGGCCAGGGAAACACGGTCCGGAATCTCTTCCATGACCACGGATGACATTTCGGGAACGTACTTGATCATTTGCCCGTGTAGAAGCGGTGGTGCGCTTCTTCCTGCCGCATCTCGGAGAAGGAGGACACGCGCTTGAGGTAGCCGATGACACGGGTGAGGTAGTCAAGGTTGGTGCTGCCGCACTTGGGGCAGACGGTGAGGGTGTCCTTGGAGATGTAACCGCAGTCGTTGCAAACGGTGTTGCGGCAGTTGAAGGTAAAGTAGTTGGTGCCGTAATGGGCGGCGGTGTTAAGGAGCTGACGGTACTGGTCCTTGGACAGGTGCTCCGCAATGTTCATGTGCAGGGCGCTGCCGCCGTCCAGGTACTTCACATACTCTTCTCCGTGCAGCTTGAACTTGTCAATCATGGACAGGCTCTCGTCCTCGGGGTTGTAGAAGTAGGAGCTGTACATGTTGTGCTTTGCGCTCACGAAGTAGCCGTCCTTCTTGTCCCACTTGTAGTTCTTCCCCGAGAGGTTCTCGCCGGGAACGAACTCCGTGTTGAACATGGTCTCCTTGGTGCGGTCCTTGCGGTTGGCCACGTTGATGGTCTCCAGGAGGGTGTTCACGAACTCCTTGTACTCCTCGTTGGGAGAAATCTCCAGACCCAGGAACTCGGCGGCGTCGGTGAGGCCGTTCACGCCCACGGTGAGGTACTGCTTCTTCATGTCAATGAAACCGGCGCGGTACACGTCCAGCATATCGGCCTTGAGGAAATCCTTGATAATCTCGTTGAAGGCGGTCTGGTACTTGTGCACGCGGACCGTCTGCTCCGTGACGGCGTCGGAGATATAGCGGTAGAGGACGGCTTTGTCGTAGGAACCCTTCACCAGCGCTACGCCAGGGGTCATGTCCACGCGCTTTTCCATCTTGAAGTACTTGCGGGCGGCGTCCTGGATAAGGCGGTTGAGGTTGATGGTCATGACGCTCTTGGAGCCGGTAGCCACCGAGGCCGTACCCATGGAGTACTGGTGCGTGGTGTGGTTGTGCTCTTCGTCGGCAAGGTCCTTGAGGGAGTTGCGCAGGCGGCAGCAGCTGGACAGGGAGTCCGGGCTGTTCGAGATATAGCAGAAGAAGCTGTGGCCCTTGGCCCACATCTCGGCGGTGAAATCGGCGTATTCCTTGTCGGCGTAATCGTCTCCGCCGTCGGTGAGAAGGGCCATGGTCTCCACGGGGAACGTGAGCACGTAGTGCGTGCGCTCCTCGTTGAACCAGTTCATGAAGTGCTTCTGCAGCCAGGAGAGGGTCTCCCACTTCGGGGCCGTGCCGTCCGGGAAGCGGAACTCGCCGAAGACGCCTTCGAAGTAGGGCTTGTCAAAATAGCCGATGTTCCAGAACACGGTCTGGTAGCCGCGGTTGCCGGCGGGCATGTTCATGGAGTGCACCACCTGCTGAAAGCAGTTGTCGATGACCTTGGTGAGCGTGCGCTGCTTGCTGTTGTTCTCCACAACCTCGTCCAGGCGCTCCAGGTAGTTGTCACCGTAGTCCTTGCGGATGAAGTAGTCCAGGTACATGAGGAACTCCGGGGTGGCCACGGCGCCCATGAACTGGGAGCTGATGGAATACACCAGGTTGATGAACTCACCGCAGAAGCTCTTGAGGTCTGTGGGGGCGATGGATACGCCGCCCAATTCCTTGAGACCGCTTTCCAGGAAAGGATACATGGTGATGGCCACGCAGTAGGGGTAGCCGGGAGTGCCGCTCTCGTCATGCTTGTAAAGCACGTGGGACTCCAGGTCCTGGATGTACTGGTCGGCGAGCTGCCGGCTGTACAGGGACTTGATCTTGTCCTGCATGATGTAGCGGTTCTGCTTGATGTTGTTCTCCTTGTAGAGCTCGTTGCCCAGCGTCACAATGTTCTTGTGCGTGATATTGGCGTTGGAGTCGAACTTGGAACCCGTAGCGGCGTTGGAAGCCTTGATATAGTCCTTGATAAAATCCCGTTTCTTGCGGAGGTCGGTTCCGCGGTCAAAGGTCTCGATATACTCCAGGGCGACCTTCTTGTTGATGGACATGAGGGAATCCACCACCTGACGGCGGATTTCCTGGCTGGACATCTTGTCATAGATAAAGAGATTGTCCACGACCGAGACCACCACGTCCTCGGGGACGGGCTGGCCCGTATGCACGTAGGCAAGGCGAATGCCGTTCATAAGCTTCTCACGGTCAAACTCTTCGAAGCTTCCATTGGTCTTACGTACTTCCATATCACTAAACTATTTGTTACTCGAAAGGGGCTAAAAGGGACGGACTGTCCCGCGGACAATCCGTCTCACTCTTCTGCAAAATTAAGTTGTTCTACCTGGAAAACAGGCCGGGGGCGGGAAAAGTTATCAACAAACTTTTTAACAGCCTCCTAGTATCCGAAGATATCTTCCTGAGTCAGAACCTCAACGGGGCCCAGCGTGCGGAGGAACGCCATATCGAGGTCTTTGGGATCTCCCAGGATAGCATAATAATAGGTACGGCCGCGGATCCAGTCCTCGTGCGTGGAAAGGAGGTCGAACATGGTGAGCCTCATCACCTTGTCGTAGATGAGCTGCTCGCGGGGAACGGTGAAGCCCAGGGACCGGTTGCGGATGTAGGAATAGAGGACCGAGATGCCGGTCACGCGCTGCGTACGGATTTTGTTGGTGATGGCAGCCTTGGCGATTTCCAGGTTCTCCGGAGCTTCCGGCAGGGTTTCGATAATCTCCGCAAAGCCTTCCACGGCCTTGCGGAGCTTGTCGTTCTGCGAGGCGATGGTGGCGCGGAAGTAGTAGTCGTTGTTGGTGAACGAGGGCACGACCAGCGAGGCGCCGGCGTTGTAGGCCAGGGCGCGGGACTCGCGCATTTCCTGGAACACGATGGAGTTCATGCCCGTGCCGTAGTACTCGTTGAAGAGCTCAATGTAGGGAGTCTGCTCCACCATGAGTTTCTCGCCGCGGTTGGAGTACTGCATGTAGTTGAACTGGCGGGAGTTATAGGGAGCCACGAACACCTTGGGCTCGCGGGTGATGAGCTTGGGCTGGTTCACGCGCTGCACCGGGATCATGTGGTCCGAGTTGTGGTGCTCCAGCATGGCCTTCACCTCTTCCAGCGAGGCGGGGCCGTAATAGAGAATCCTGTGTTCATATTTGAACAGGCTCTGGAAGGCGTCGATGAGTTCCTCGGGGGTGAGGGCCATCACCTGGTCGTTGGTGAGCGTGGTCGCTTTGATGAACTCCGGACCCAGCATCATGTAGCGCTGCAGCGCCGCGTTGCAGCGGCCCTGGCGCATCTTGGCGTCGGAGCGGGAACGGAGGATATCGGCCTTGAGCCCGTCCAGGACGGCGGCATCGGGAACGGCGTTCCGGCCCAGGTCGTCTCCCAGGATGAGCACTTTCTCCGTGTTCTCCGCGAGGCCGCGGAACGTGACGGTGGTGAGCTCGCTGCTCACGTTCATGTTCCACTTGGAGGCCAGGGAGTAGAGATCGAAGGAGATCTCGGCGGCCGAGTGCTCCGGCGTGCTGAGGTAGCGCACGTAGTCGGCCGAGAAAGGAAGGAGGGGGTCTGCGTCTGAGCCACGGTCGAACCAGAGGGTAAGGGTGGCGATGTCGTTCTTGTCGTTGTGCTTGTAGAGGAGTTCCATCCCCTTGTAGGTAGAGACCACCATGTCCCTTCCGTAGTCCACGAAGACGGGCTCGATGGGCGTCACGGGGGCGTTTGCAATTTCCTGGAGGAAGGCGCTCTGCTTGTCACGGTTGGTGACGATGGGGGTAATCCGGGGCGCGTTGATCCGCTTCACGGAAGGGTCGGGGCCGGTGTGCTTGTACACCACGGCATAGTTGCCGGGAACAAGGTGCTCCTGTGCCCAGGCCACCAGCTGCTCCTTCGAAAGGGTTTCGGTCTTACGGATCTTACCCACCTGCTGCTCCCAGGTGAGGCCGTCCACGAAGCTGTCCATCATGAGGCGGGTACGGAGCTCGTTGCTTTCCAGCATGCTGCTCTGGGACAGGCGGTAGTTGGCGATGGCCGCTTCGAGGAGCTCCTCGGAGAAATCTCCGCGGGAGATGCGGTACACCTCTTCCCGGACAATCTCTTCCACTTCCTTCAGGCTCTGCCCTTCCTTCGGGGAAGCCTGGGCCAGGAAGATGCCCCAGTCGGAGCGGGAGTAGGGATAGACATCGGCCTCCAGCACGCGCTGCTTCTGCAAGACATCGAGGTCGATGAGACCAGCCAGGCCGTTATTCAGGATGAGGCTGGCGATCTGGGCGTACTCTGCATCCTCAAAGGTGTTGCCGGGGGTGCGCCAGCCCATGAGGACAAACTCGTTTTCGAAACCGAAGACATCCTTTGAAAGCGGCTGTGTAGCCGGCGCTTCGGGCTCGATGGTGAGGCGGGGCACGTCCGGACTGGGCTTCCAGGCGCCGAAATACTTTTCGATGGTGGCCACCATCTCATCGGGGTCGAAGTCTCCGGAGAGGAAGATGGCCATATTATTGGGAACGTAGTAGGTGTCTTTCTGGTGACGGATGGCGCGGATGGAAGGATTCTTCAGGTGATCCTGCGTGCCGATGACCGTCTGGTGTCCGTAGGGGTGGTGCGGGAAAAGCATCTCGTTGAGGGCGTCGATGGCCTTTTCGCCGTCGTCGGTCATGGACATGTTCTTTTCCTCATACACGGCTTCCAGTTCTGTATGGAACCCGCGGAAGACGGTGTTCATGAAGCGGTCGGCCTGGATGCGGGCCCAGTTGTCCACCTGGTTGGAGGGGATTTCCTCCACGTAGCAGGTGACATCGTCGGAGGTGAAGGCGTTGGAGCCTTCGGAGCCGATGATGGACATGAGCTTGTCGTATTCGTTGGGGATGGCGATTTTTGAAGCTTCGTAGCTCACGGCGTCAATCTCTGCATAGAGGGCTTCCCGCTCCTTAGGATCTGTGAGGGTGCGGTATACCTCGAACAGGGAGTCGATCTTCTGAAGCAGCGGGCGCTCGGCCTCATAGTCCTGCGTGCCCAGGACACGGGTGCCCTTGAACATCATGTGCTCCAGGTAGTGGGCCAGGCCGGTATTGTCGGAGGGGTCGTCCTTACCGCCCACGCGGGCGGCAATGTAGGTTTGGATGCGGGGCTCGTCCCGGTTCACGGTCATGTACACCTTAAGACCGTTTTCCAGCGTGTAAACGCGGGCCTGAAGGGGATCTCCCTTAACGGTTTCGTAACGGTTGCAGGCGGTGAGCGCCAGGGCGGCGGCGGTAAGAATAGTCAAAAAAGGTTTCATCATCCAGCAATTAACGAATAGAACTCCCAAAAGTACGCATTTTTTTCGTACCTTTGTATGTTTAAAAGAGAAACCTGTATGAAAAATTTTGTAGAAGAGCTCCGCTGGCGCGGAATGATTCAAGACATAATGCCCGGGACCGAGGAAAAACTGATGGAAGGCCCCAAGGCCGCCTACGTGGGCATTGACCCCACCGCAGACTCCCTGCACATCGGTCACCTCGTGAGCGTCATGATCCTCAAGCACTTCCAGAGCTGCGGCCACAAGCCCTACGCCCTGGTGGGCGGCGCCACCGGCATGATCGGAGACCCCTCCATGAAAAGTGCCGAGAGAAACCTCCTGGACGAGGCTACCCTGAACCACAACGTAGCCTGCATCAAGGCCCAGCTCTCCCGTTTCCTGGACTTTGACTCCGACGCTCCCAACAAGGCCGAGCTCGTGAACAACTACGACTGGATGAAAGACTACAGCTTCATCAACTTTATCCGCGACATCGGCAAGCACATCACCGTCAACTACATGATGGCAAAGGACAGCGTGAAAAAGCGCCTGTCCCGCGACTCCTCCGAGGGCATGTCCTTCACCGAGTTCAGCTACCAGCTCATGCAGGGCTACGACTTCTACTGGCTGTGGAAGAACAAGGGCTGCATCCTGCAGCTGGGAGGATCGGACCAGTGGGGCAACATCACCACCGGTTCCGAGCTCATCCGCCGTATGGACGGCGGCGAGGCTTTCGCCCTCACCTGCCCGCTCATCAGAAAGGCCGATGGTACCAAGTTCGGCAAAACCGAAAAGGGCAACATCTGGCTGGACGCCGAGCGCACCTCCCCCTACGAGTTCTACCAGTTCTGGCTCAATGTGGCCGATGACGACGCCGAGCGCTATATCAAGATCTTCACCCTCCTGGACCGCGAGACCATCGAAGGCCTCATCGCCCGCCACAGGGAGAATCCCGGTGCCCGCGAGCTCCAGAAGGTACTGGCCCGCGAGGTTACCGTCATGTGCCACGGGCAGGCCGCCTACGACAACGCCGTAGCCGCCTCCCAGATGCTCTTTGGCGGCACGTCCGAAGACCTTAAGAAGCTGGACGAGCGCACGTTCCTGGCCGTATTCGGAGACGTTCCCTCCTTCGATCTTCCAAAGGCCGATCTTCCCGTGAACATCATGGACCTTCTGGCCGTCAAGACCAACATCCTTCCTTCCAAGGGAGAGGCCCGCAAGATGATCCAGGGTAACGGCATTGCCATCAACAAGGACAAAGTCACCGACATTGCCGCCGAGGTCACCGAGGCCGACATTGTGAACGGCCACTACATCCTGGCCCAGAAAGGCAAGAAGAACTACTTTATCATCAATATCAAGTAAATGGAAAAACCTGCAAGCACCCGGCAGCTCAAAGTTGCCCGTGAAATCCAGAAAGACCTGGCAGAGATCATCCGTGCCAAGGGCATGGCCGCCTTTGACGGCGCCCTGGTAACGGTGAGCGAGGTCCGTGTGAGCCCGGACCTGTCGGTAGCCAAGGTTTTTGTGAGCATCTTCCCCTCGGCCAAGCAGGAAAAGGTGATGGGGCTCCTGGAAGAAAACAACAAGGCGCTCCGCGGAGAACTGGGTCACCTGGTGGCCAAACAGTTCCGCATTGTCCCGGAGCTCATTTTCCTCCTGGACACGTCGCTGGACTACGCGGAGCACATTGAAGAGCTTTTGAAAAAGTGATTCCGCTGCCGCTCAGATTCGCCTTCCGCTACCTGTTTGCCCGGAAGTCCTACAACGTCATCAACCTCATCTCGGGGATTGGCGTAGCCGGCATGGCGGTGGGCACGGCGGCCCTCATCACGGTCCTTTCCGTTTTCAACGGATTCAATGTACTTGTAAGCGATTCCCTCGCCCAGGCCGGCGCCACCCTGGTGGTACGGCCGGCCGGGGGAAAAGTTTTTATCCCGGAGGGGCCGGCTTTTGACTGGCTCTCCCAGCATGCTTCCAGCGTTTCGCAGGTACTGGAAGAGCAGGCGTTCCTTTCTTTCGAAGACCGGCAGAGCCTGGCCCGCGTAAAGGGCATCGACGCCGTATCCGAGAACGGAAGCGCCCTTGAGGAGCATATTGTAAGCGGCCGGTGGCAGCTGCACCGGGGAGACCTTCCCCAGGCAGTCGGCGGCGCCGTGCTTTGCCACAACCTGGGCATCCGTCCGCAGTTTGTCACGCCCCTCGAAATCCACTACCCTTCCCGCACGGGTTCCATTTCGCTGGCGAACCCCGCCGCCAGCCTTGAGACCCAGCGCGTGCAGCTCGCGGGCACCTTCTCCATCAATGCGGAGCTGGATGCCAAGCTGCTCATCGTTCCCATCGAGGTAATGCGGGAGCTGCTGGACTATGACAGGGAGGTATCGGCCCTGGAGATTGAATGCAACCCGGCGCTCAAGAAAGAGCTGCAGGAGCGCCTGGGCCCCGATTTCCGCGTACTGGACCTCAAGGAACAGAACGAGTCCGTATTCCGCATGATGCGCTATGAGAAACTGGCCATCTATCTCATTCTCATTTTCATAGTAGCCATCGTTGCCTTCAACATTTACAGTTCCCTCCGCATGCTCATCATCGAGAAAGAACCCGACATGGGAACACTCCGGAGCCTGGGTGCGCCCGAAGCCCTTCTTCGACGCATCTTTCTCCTGGAAGGCATCCTCATCTCGCTGCTGGGCATGGTCATCGGCCTTCTCATCGGCATCACGGCCGTCATCCTGCAGCAGCGCTACGGCTTTGTGCCCATGCCCGGCAACTTCGCCGTCACCTCCTACCCCGTTGCGCTAAAAGTCACCGACATCCTCTACACCGTACTGGGTGTAACTCTTGTAGGCCTCGCCATGGCCTTCATTCCTTCCCGAAAACTCGAATAACCATGAAAAGATTCCTTCTCTTTGCCCTGTGCATGTGCCTGTGCGTAGCAGCATCGGCCCAGTTTGTCAGACGTAACGGCACGCGCCTTGTCCAGCAGGGCCAAAAGCTCTCCAAGGCAGAAGCAGAGATGCTGCTTTCCAGCATTGACGGCAAGGACTACAACGCGGAGTGGAACAAGGCCAAAGTACTCCGTGGCACGGGCCTTGGCCTCACCATTGGTGGCGGTGTTGTAACGGCCGCGGGCATCACCACCGTTCTCATTGGCGCTACTGCATCTTTCTTTGGGGTGTTTGTAGGAGCATCGGCCGGAGCTATCGTAGGCGGCAGCACTGGAGCACAGCAGGGAGCTGACGCAGGAGCCAAAGCCGGGAAGAACCTCATCACAGGCGGTCTCATCGCAGGCGGCGTAGGTTTAGCAGCCCTGGCAGCCGGTATTCCCCTTCTGTCTGTGGGCACACACCGCATGAATGACATCGTACGCACCTACAACGGAACCGTCCAACCCGCTACTGTGGCCTTTGGTCCCACCCAACATGGTTTTGGTTTGAGTCTGAACTTCTAAAATCCGATTTCACCCAAGCACTGTCCGTCAAACTTGGCATTTTGGGCGTTTTTGCCAAGTTTCCCCCTAAGGCTGCCCGTCAAACTTGGCATTTTTGCCATTTTTGCTAAGTTTTCCCCTAAGGCCCCTCGTAAAACTTGGCATTTTGGGCGTTTTTGCTAAGTTTCGGGAGACTATAAGAGTTTCTTGCGGCGGAAGAGCACGAAGACGAGCAGCGTACTCAGGACCATGAGGCCCAGGATGATGATCCAGTTCCAGAAGTTGGCGTTGGGGTCGTCGGCTGCGATGATGGGAAGGCGCACGTTCATGCCGTAGAAGCCGGCAATGAGGGTGGGCGGCATCAGGAACACGCTTACGACGGTGAACACCTTCATGATCTTGTTCTGTTCCAGGTTGATAAGACCGAGGACGGTGTCTTGCAGGTACTCCAGACGTTCGAAGCAGAAGTTGGTGTGGCTCAGGAGCGAAGTGATATCCTGCAGAAGTACGTTCAGGCGGTTCTCCAGGGTGCGCGGCACTTTGGTGGAGCGCATGAGGTTGGAGATGAGGCGCTGCTTATCCACTACGTTTTCACGGACCACCATGGTGTTTTCCTGCATCTGGGAAATATCGATGAGGAGTTCCTGGTCAATGTCTTCCTGGTCGTTGATCTGCTTGGCGTACTGGGAGATTTCCTTGGACAGGAGCTCGATCATATCGGCATCGAGGTCTACACGTTGGTCCAGGATGCTGGCGAACACACTGAAGCCGGAAGGATATTGCCGCGGATTCACCTGCAGGCGGCGCTGCAGTTCCGTGAACGAGCGCAGGGGCACTTCACGGAGCGTAGCCAGGGTGTCATCCACAATGGTGAACGACACGGGCTGCATCATGTACTCGTCCTGTCCCGGTGTGAGGAAGTTGGTGTTGGCGAAGATGGCATCGTCCGTCTCGAAGTAACGGGACGATGACTCAATTTCCTCCGCCTGTGCACGGCTCTGGATTTCGGTGCCCATGAAGGCCTCCACCGCACGTTTTTCGTCCCCGGTAGGCTGTACCAGGTCTATCCACACGGCGTCCTCCAACTTGATCTGCGGGAAGTCTTTCTCCGACTGGGAGACGAGAATTTTTCCGTTTTCTCTGTAGAAGATACTCAGCATATCTCTTTGACTGTTTTAGCTCCGGGCCAGTCGCACCGGATGGATGAACATATAAGGAACCAGCTGACATTACGGAAAAGTCAGCCTGCAAAAGTACGGAAAAAATTTGAAACTACAAGTATTTAATCCAGATATTCTGTGGGGTCGAACCCTTCCAGCGCCTCTTTGCGCTCTACGCAGGTGCCGCACTTGCCGCAGTGCTTCTCGCCGCCCTTGTAGCAGGAATAGGTAAGGGAATAATCTACGCCGATGGCTTTTCCGCGCAGGGCAATGTCCCGCTTGGTGATGTTGCAGTACGGGGAAATCACCTGCACACCGTTGTAGGTGCCCGCTTTCACGGCCGCCGAGAACGCATCAATGAACTCCGGACGGCAGTCCGGATAGATGGCGTGGTCTCCGCTGTGATTGGCCAGCATGATGGCGTCCAGCTCGTAGCTCTCGGCGAGGCCGGCCGCCACGGCCAGCATGATGCCGTTGCGGAACGGAACCACGGTGCTCTTCATGTTATCATCGGCATAATGACCCTCGGGAATGTCTCCCCCGCTCAGGAGAAGGTCGCTCTTGAAATACTGGCCGATGAACCCCAGCGGAATCACAAGGTGCTTGATGCCCAGCCGCTTGCAGTTCTCCACCGCAAAGGCGATTTCGCGGGCATTGTGCTTGGAACCGTAGTCGAAGGTGACGGCGAGGGCAATGCTGTCCTTGTATTCATACAGCAGCGTGGTACTGTCCAGGCCGCCGGAGTAAATCAAAAGAGCTTTCATAGACTGGTTTTTATTTCTTCTACGGCGCTGCGGGCGCTGGCGACGGCGGCCACCACCGTGGCAGGGCCCGTGAGGAAGTCTCCGCAGAGCCACACGTTGGGCATGCCCTGCGCGGCTTCCCGCAGCGCGGGATCGGGTTTTTCACTGATGGCCGTAATGAGCGTATCGCACGGCACAAAGTGCTCGGTGCCTTCGATGATGCGCGTAATGACGCGGCTGCCGTCCTCCGGCTGCACGTTCTCGCAGTCGCAGAAGACAACGCCGCCTTCCTTCACCTCAACGGGCGCCTGGAAAACCTTGAACTGGACACCATCGGCCTTGGCCTCTTCCACTTCCATGGGATTGGCGGGCATGTTCTCGAAGGTCTTGCGGTAATAGACCCAGGTCTCGGAGCCGCGGCGAACAGCCGTACGGCAGGCATCCATGGCTACGTTTCCGCCGCCAATGACAATCACTTTCTTTCCCAGGGTGAAGTTTTCGGGATTCTTGAGGAAAGGCAGGGCCTGTACGGAATGTTCCTCTCCGGGGATGCCCAGCGTAGCGGGAGACTCGGCTCCGGCGGCCACAAGGACGGCGTCGTATTCGGCCGACAGGGCTTTCAGCGTGACGTCCTGCCCTACCTCCACGCCGCCATGGAAGGCTACGCCGGCATCGGCAAACATCTTCTCGTAGGCGTCGCAGTATTTCTTGTCCAGGCGGAAGGCCGGGATGCCATAGCGGAGCACGCCGCCCATGCGCGGGTTGGCATCGTAGAGGTGGACATCGGCCCCCATCTCGAAGAGCCACACGGTGGCGGCGATACCGGCCGGGCCGGCACCGATGACGACGATGCGCTTGCCCTCCATCTCGGAAGATTTTCTCTCCAGCTTATGCTTAAAGAGGTATTCTCCGGAGATTTCCTGCTCTATTTCGTACCACTTCACGGGTACCTGTTTCACATTGAGCACGCAGTGGCCATAGCAGAACTGCTTCCAGTCGCACACCTGCGAGGTAACGGCGCTGAGGGGGTTGTTCGCAAAGAGCATACGGCCGGCTTCTTCCAGCTGGCCCTGCCGGTACAGGAGCATGCACTCCGGAACGGGAGTGTGCACGGGACAGCCCTGCAGCGCGCATTTGGGCTTTTTACACAGTAAACAACGTGAAGCTTCGGGATTCATGGTTTAAATACTTGTCTATTGGTTATGGAGCGGCCCAGGGTTAAGGAGTCCGCATATTCGAGGTCGTCGCCGAAGCCCAGGCCGCGCGCGAGGGTGCTCACACGGACGCCGGTCTCTTCGATCTGACGATATACGTAGAAGGCGGTGGTCTCCCCTTCCACGTCTCCGCTCAGGGCCAGGATAATCTCGGCCGATGACGGATCTTCGAGCGCTTTCACGCGCCCGGCTAATTCACTGATGGTAAGGTCCGAGGGGCCTACACCGGCAATGGGCGAAATGATGCCGCCCAGCACATGGTACACGCCGTGATACTGGCCTGTAGCCTCGATGCTCATGACGTCCCGCACGCTTTCCACCACGCAGATGGTGCGCTGGTCGCGGGACTTGTCGGCGCAGATGCTGCAGATTTCGTCGTCGGAGATCATGCGGCAGCGTTTGCAGTAGCACACGTTGTCGCGGAGGGCGTCGATGGCGCCCGTAAAGTGGTGGACGTTCTCCGCGGGCTGCTTCAGAAGATGCAGGGCCAGGCGCAGCGCGCTCCGTCTTCCCACGCCGGGAAGGGAGCTGATGGCCTCCACTGCATCGGAAAGGAGGGCCGATGGATATGTTTCCTTATAGGGCATGGAATTCTACCAGACCTTCGGCGGGTGTGGCCAGGAACTTGGAGAACGTGACGCCGTACTCCTTTCCCATGCGCTGGAGGATTTCGCGGGAGGCGTAACCAAAGCCGCCCACGACACCCACAGGAAGGGGTTTGTACTGCTTGAGGGTTTTCTCGAAGAGGTTCCTGAAGTTCCCTTCTACGAGATTCCTGACGTATTCGTACTTACCGTAGCGCTCCAAGATAAAGGGAGCAAAACCGCCCAGGAATCGGGCCGGGGCCTCACCGCCGTACACTTTACGCACGATATAGAGGTAGTTCAGTTCCGGATAGGTTTCTTTCACTTCTTTCAGAAGTTCCTCCGGCATGTAGTTCTTGATGAAGTCCGTGATGAAGAGTTTTCCCAGCACGGCGCCGCTGCCTTCGTCCCCCAGGATGAAGCCGCCGCAGTCCACCTTCCAGCCCATGTTCTTTCCGTCATACTCGCAGGTGTTGGCACCGGTTCCGAGAATGGCGGCGATGCCGGGGTTGTGGCCGCAGACGGCGCGGGCAGCGCCCAGCATGTCGGAGGCGTACTCGATGGAAGCGCCGGGGAACCACTTGCCGAAGTCGGCGGAGGGCTTTTCCAGGAGGCCGGCGGCATACAGGTGGATGTCCTCCACGCCGGGGCCGATCTGGGCAGCCGCCTCGCCGATGATCTCGTTCAGTTTTTCCTCCGGAGTTTGTACCAGGTTGAAGCCCGGAGTACGGACGTTCCGGGTGGTTTTGTTTTCTACCACGCACCAGTCGGCTTTGGTGGCGCCACAGTCTATGATAAGTTGTTTCACGGTTATCAGATTAATCTTTCAAAGATACGTATTTCCCACGGCTTTTCCAATGGACGTAGCCATACACCGCGCTGCCAATGTACACCAGGTACAGGACTGCCATCCAGTACTGGCCGGTGGTGAGGCAGAGGGTGGTGGTGAGGACATCGGCCACTATCCAGATAAGCCACTGCTCCAGGTAGCTCTGGGCCAGCCACCACGTTCCTACCACGCTGAGCATCACGGCTATGGCGTCCAGGAAGGGGGCGGGGTCTCCGGTGGCTTTTAGGACGGGGATTATGACGGCAGTGCCGGCCGTGAAAAGGACGGCGCTGAGGATGCCGGCTTTAAGGGAAACCTTCTGGAGGTGAATGTCGCCTTCTTCCACCTGTCCGCTGGCTTTTCTCCACTGGATGAGGCCCACCACGGACATGGCCACATAGTAGAGGTTCAGGCCCATGGACGCCCACACGTGGGTGACGGCAAACTCAAAGGCGCATGCTGCTCCTGTGAGAATACCAATCACCCACATGGCGTTCTTCTGCAGAATCTCCAGCACCACATACGCGACGCCGGTGACCAATGCAAAGATTTCTATGACCTGAATGACCTGGTCCAACTATCGCACTTCGATGAGTTCCACCACGAACTTGAGGGCGCTGCACGGAGGAATGCCTTGGGTGCCGGTTTCGCCGTATGCGAGATGGTAGGGCAGGTAGAGCTCGTACTTGGCGCCTTCGCTCATGAGCTGAAGACCTTCGGTCCAGCCTTTGATAACCTGATTGAGGCCGAACTCGATGGGCTCTCCTCTCTTGTAGGAGCTGTCGAATACCTGGCCGTTGGGGAAGGTGCCCTCGTAGTGGCAGTATACTTTGTCGGTGGCCTTCGGCTTCTTACCGGTGCCTTCCTTGATCACCTTGTACATGAGGCCGCTGCCGGTGGCTTTCACCTCAGGGTCCTTGGCCATCTGGGCCAGGAACTTCTCGCCTTCTTCCTTGGCGGCAGCGCCTGCAACGGCTGCACGCTCGGAAGCCTCGTCCTCGAGTTCCTTGTAGAAAGCTTCCAGAGCCTCACCAGCCTCTTCCATGCTAATTTCCGGCTTGGTACCGGTGAGCATGTCCTTCAGTCCCTTGAGGAAGTCCTCGACGTTATTGACGTGGATACCCTGCTGGTAGAAGCTGGATGCCACGCTCATTCCAAATGCATATGATTTCTTGTCCATAAATAGTTGAATTTTCTAAAATCCTGCAAAGATACAAATTTTTCGCGGACTCCCCTTTTCCTGGGACGCTTCTCGGCCTAACCTGCAACAGCAAAAAAACCTCGGAATTGTTTCCGAGGTTTTTTTGAGCCACTCATCAGGCTCGAACTGACGACCTGCGCGTTACGAATGCGCTGCTCTACCGACTGAGCTAAAGTGGCAAAACCGATTGTGATGGATCGGGACTGCAAATATACAAACATTTTTTGTAATTTTGCAACAAATTTCTTTGTATGAAGTCTGACATTGTTATCATTGGTGGAGGAGCCGCAGGGCTCATGGCAGCGATCGGCGCTGCGAAAGTGTTGTCTGAAAGTGAAAACGGCGGCACTGTTACTGTACTTGAAAAAATGCCCAAGGCGGGCCGTAAAGTGATGATTACCGGCAAGGGCCGCTGCAACTTTACCAATGTAAAGGACTGGCAGGACTTCAGTACCCATATCCGTACAGACAATAATTTCGTGAGTCCGGCCTGGCACAACCTGACCCCGGAAGGCATGATTGAGCTCCTGAAGCAGAACGGCCTTCGCTCCGTGGTGGAGCGGGGAGACCGCGCTTACCCGCAGAGCCACATGGCCGGAGACGTAGTGGATACGCTGCTGCGTGCCTGCACCCTCGCCGGTGTGAAGGTAGTGACGGACTGCGAAGTCAAAACCATTGACGTAACGCCCCGTGGCTTCAGCCTGGACTGTGTCCAGACCAGCCGCAAGAATGTGCGCATCCCGGTGGATGACCCCCGTAAGCTGAAACCCGGCAAGCCCGCACCTACCCGTGAGGAAATCACCATCGAACCGGTGGAATACAATTGCAAGAAGCTGATCATCGCCACCGGCGGCCTGTCCTATCCCGGCACCGGCAGCACCGGAGACGGCTATATGTGGGCCGAAGAACTGGGCCACAGCGTGGAAGCCTGCTTCCCGTCCCTCACCGCCCTGGTCCCCGTGGGCTATAAGGAAAGCAACCCCCTGGCCGGAGAAATCAAGCAGGCCTTCCGCGGCCGCACAGTCTATGGCAAGACCAAGGAGCGCAGGATTTCGCCCCTTCCCAAGTGGTACCCCACCTTTGAAAAACATATCGAACGCGTTACGCCGCTCTCGGACCTTGGCGAACTCTTCAACGGGAACAACCTGGACAACGTGCAGCTCACCCTTTATATTAATGGACAGGAGGCACAGCAGGAGTTCGGAGATATCGAATTCACCGACGGCGGCCTGGAAGGTCCGCTGGGCTTCATGGTAAGCCGCAAGGCCGTGAAGGCCCTGAACGACGGCCAGAAGGTCTCCGTCTCCATTGACCTCAAACCCGCCGTAGAACTGGAGAAACTGGATGCCGATATCCACGCCAAGTGGGAAGAGGTCATCAACGACGACCGTTCCAAGGGCCAGAGCTTCCAGCGCCTCTTCCGCATCATGCTCGGTAAGCTCATGCCCTGGAATGCCACTCTGGCTTTCCTGAGGACCAATCCCAAGGTGAGCGTAGACAGCCTGGCCCAGGCCATGAAGGACTGGAAGCTGGACATTGCCGGCTTCGTGGGCTTCGAGCGCTGCGTAGTTACCGCCGGCGGCATCTCCACCGATGAAATCACCGCCAAAACCCTCGAGTCCAAGAAGCAGCCCGGCCTTTACTTCGCCGGCGAAGTGCTGGACATGGACTGCGACACCGGCGGCTACAACCTGCAGATGGCCTTCTCTACCGGCTACCTTGCCGGCGAATCCGCCGCCAAGGCCCTGTAACCCTTTTTTTTGTTTCCTGGTGCTCATAGTGGTCCATTCGAGTGGACCGGTAGAGTCAAAAACGGCCATTTTTGCTCTTACCCTGCCAAGTTAGTGGACCGCTAGTGTCACAAGGGCCGGAGGAAGGGAGACCCTCCATTGATATACTGCGGGTAACTTGACATTTTGGGTCAAGTTACCGTCAAAAAAAGCCATTTTTGCGGGTAACCGGACTGAAATCGTCAAGTTACCCGCATTGTGGGCATGATCACGAGGCCGCGCGGCTGCGGGAAACCAGCACTACGCCGGAAACGATAACCACAGCGGCCAGCACTTTCTGCCACGTGAGCGTGTCCAGGCCGGTCCAGATGCTCACTACCGTAGTCACCATGGGAGACAGGTAGTTGTACATGCTCACCAGCGTGGGTCGGATGAACTTCTGGCCGTAAGGGATGAGGAAATAGGCAATGACAGTAGCAAAGACAATGAGATAGCCGATCTCCCACAGCACCAGCGGCGGCACGGCGGCATAGTCCGTGGTCACCAGTCCCTTCCCGGCAAAAGGCAGGGCCAGCACCAGCGAGAACAGGAACGACCACTTCATAAACGTCACCACGGAGTACTTGGCAATGAGTGGCCTAAAGATCCCGAGGTACAGAGAGAACGAGATGCTGTTCAGGAGTAGCATCACAAAGCCCAGCGGAGTAGTGGCCGATGCCCCGCCGCCATGCACGGAGTTAAAAATGAGAAACAGCACACCCGCCAGACTCACCGCCACACCGCCGGCCTTCTTTCCCGTAATGGGCTCCCCCAGGAAAAAGAACGCAAAGACCATGGTGAAAACCGGTCCCAGCGTACCCAGAATGGCCGTGTCGATGGACGTAGCCATGGTAATGCCCACGAGGAACGTCACCTGCGGGCCGAACCGTCCCAGAAACGAAGCCAGTGCAATCTTCGGCAGGTCCTTCCGGTCCACCTTCTCCTTGGGCAGAAACAGCGAGCCCAGCCAGAACAGGGCCGATGCCCCCAGCGCCCGCAGCGTAAACAGCACGATGGGCGCAACCGCCTGCGAATTGGCGATGTCCTTGCACAGCACCACATTAAGGCCGAAGATGAGATACGCCCCGGCAATGGAAAGATGTCCTTTTAACGCGTCGGAAGCCATTACCTTATCCCCAAAAGTTTATGGGTCTGGAGCGACAGCCGCCAGGCAGGATGCGCCATCACATAGGCCGATACTTCGGCCGAATTGGTAGCGCCACCCTCATCGCAGGGCTGCAGGAAGTGCCACGTGGCCGGGAAATCGGCCCAGGCCGATGGATCCACGCCGGGAGCCAGCACCAGTTTCACTTCATCGGCCCGCTGCAGGACGACGGTTCCGTTGCCGCGCAGGCCACGCACCTGGTCCTTGGGGCTGAGGGTCACCCAGTCGATGCCGGACGGCAGCACGCAGGTGCCGTTGGTCTCCACGTGCAGCGTATAACCGGCCTCATGGAAGAGCGCCACCAGCGCATCGTCCAGCTGCAGACCGGGTTCTCCGCCGGTGAAGCACACCCGTCGGCACGCACCGCCACAGGCCCGGACGGCAGCGAGGATATCGGCCCCGGACATCTCCGAAAAGCCCTTGTGGTCTGTGTCGCAGAACGGGCACTGCAGGTTACAGCCGGAAAAACGCACAAACACGATGGGTGTTCCGGTCCAGTAGCCTTCGCCCTGGAGGGAGTAGAATATTTCGTTGACTCTGTACATTAGTCACGCTCGTAAGCGGCCATGTTCATCTCGCTCTCCCACACCTCCACCTTGTAGGCGTTGTCCACGTGGTCGCAGATCCAGCGGGCGATGTTCTCGGCCGTGGGGTTGAAGTCGAACACCTCGTTGAGGTTCTTGTGGTCCAGGGCCGTAGTGATGTCCTTCTTGATGTGGGTGAAGTCCGTCACCATGCCGTCTGCATTGAGCGTCTCGCTCTTGCAGTAAATTTTCACAATCCAGTTGTGGCCGTGCAGGGACTCGCACTTGCTCTCATAGGAGAGGTGCAGGGCATGGGCCGACGATATTTCCAGTCGTTTGCAAACGTAATACATATATCATTAAACATTTTTAAGCCAGGAGCCCCGGTACAGGCGGATGAGAAACAGCATGCCCCGGAACGTGAGTTCCACGGCCATGCACACCCAGAAGCCCACGAGGCCGTACATCCGGGTAATGAAAATAGCGGGCAGGATACGCACCACCCACATGGATCCGAAGTTCATCACGCTGGGCCAGCGGGTATCTCCCGCTCCCACGAAAGCGCCGTAGATAACGAGCGAGGCCGCATAACCTACCTCGGCGAAGGCCTCGATCCGGAGCACCCGCGCACCCAGTTCGATAACCGGAACATCCGGCGACATGACGCCCATCATCTGAGGGGCAAAGAAATACATAAGAACGGCCAGGAAGCCCATGACGGACATGCCCATAAAGGCCGTAATCCAGGCAAAGCGCGTTGCCAGCTCCTTGCGGCGGGCGCCCACGGACTGGCCGACGAGCGTGGTGGCGGCATCGGCAATTCCCACTCCCGGCATGTAGCACAAGCTCTCAGCCGTGATGGCGAAGCTGTTGGCCGCGATGGCGATGGTTCCGAGCGGGGCCACAATGATGGTGGCGCAGATGTAGCCGCCGCGAAGAAGCACGTTCTGAAGGGCCATGGGGCCACTGATGTCCAGGGCCTTTTTCACGGTCTTTTCCTCCGGGCGGAAACTGCCTCTTTCCTGCGTGAGCTTGAGCTCTTTGGAGCGGAAGACCAGGAAAGAAAGCATGAGGAGGCCGGTGATGACCTCGGCCAGGCCGCTTCCGAGTGCCGCGCCGGCAACGCCCATTTCCAACTTATAAATAAAGAGGTAGTTGAAGACAACGTCCATCAGGCACATGCCGATGCTCAGGAGGCTGGGCACCTTCATGTTGCCGCTCGCCTGCAGCATGGCCGCGCACATCCAGTCCAGGAACATGGCCGGAAGGAAGAGCGACAGGATGAGGAAGTAGCGGGAGGCATCGGCCACAATGTCCTCGCCGCCTCCCAGCCAGACGGGCAACTGCTGCGAGACGGCGGCGCCCAGAAGGCCGATGACCACGCCGAAGCCCACGACGCACACCAGCGCCTGCCGCAGGACGGCCCTGGCACCCTTGAAGTCGTTTGCGCCGATGCGGTGCGCCACCTGCACGGCAAAGCCGCTGGTGGCCGCCATGCCAAACCCTCCCATGAGCCACATGCACGTGGAAACCAGGCCGATGGATGCCCCGGCCGCAGCCCCCAGGTGTCCCACCATGGCGGAATCGATGTACTGCATCATGACCGACGACAGCTGCGCCAGGATGGCAGGATAACTGAGCATCAGGCACAGTTTTACCTGCTGCCCGGTGGTCAGCACACCTCCGCTGCGGATTTGTCCCAGCAGTATGTCCTTGGTCGCGCTCATATAAGAGTGCAAAGATACGGAATTTGTACGCGATTTTTCGTATTTTTGTGCATGCAAATCCAAAAAACCAACGCAGCACGGCTCCTGGATGCCGCCGGAATCCCCTACACCCTGGTTCCTTACGAGGTAGACGAAGATCATCTGGAGGCCTCCCATGTAGCCGAGCAGCTAGGGGAAGACCTGGACCGCGTGTTCAAGACCCTGGTCCTCCGGGGAGACCGTAACGGCCTTTTCGTGTGCGTCGTGCCCGGTTCCATGGAAGTGGACCTCAAGGTTGCGGCCAGAATCTCCGGCAACAAGAGCTGCGCCATGATCCACGTGAAAGAGCTGCTGCCCCTTACCGGCTACATCCGGGGCGGGTGCAGTCCCATCGGCATGAAAAAGCCCTTCCCCACCTTCATCCACGAGAGCGCCCTCCTCTGGGACACCATCTACATAAGCGCCGGCGTCCGCGGCCTGCAGATCTGCATCGAGCCCCAGGCCCTCATCGACTTCGTGGGTGCCGGCATCTATCCCCTCTGAGCCTGACACGCATCTTCCTGCCTGTCAGCGACTTACGCAACCACGGGTGCACCTGCGCGTGCACCCGACAAGCAGCAACTTGCTGTCGTAGAGCAACTTACGCCTCAGCCAGCGGAGGGGCTATTCGGTGTAGGGCGGGACTTCGCCGCGGTCGATGAGCTCCCGGAGCACGCCGAGATACGTGTCATCGGCCGTGCCAAAGGCAGCGCGGGCTTCGAGAAGCGTGTACTGGCCGCCCCGGGCTTCGATCCAGGCCTTGAGCCGGGCGGCGAGTTCCACGGGCCTGGCAGCGCCGGAGCGGCACAGGTCGCACTTGCCGCAGGGCTTCGATTCCTCCTGCCCGAAATAGCGGAGCAGGAACTGCGAACGGCACTCGGCTTCTTCTTCTACATAATCCACCATGGTCTGGACCCTTTCGCGATAGGTGCTGCGGAGCATCTTGTAGCGGTCCGGGCTCAGCTGTACGTTGCCGGGACGCAGGCGGTCGTGCTGAATGAGGAGCACGGTGGCATGGTCGGCGGGGATGTACCGAACCACATGGTTTACACTCAGTTGATACAGGAGCTGGCGCAGCATGGGCACAGTAACACCGCAACGGGCGGCTACGGCGTCCTCGTCAATGGGCGTAGCGAAGGAGAAAATGCCCGTGTACATGCGCATGAGGGCTTCCAGCACGGCGGGCATGGCGGGATCGGGAAGCTCTACGGAGTAGAGTGACTGGCGGTCTACGTTGATGTGGATGCGGGTCTGGATGTCCATGTCCTCGGCCAGGGTCCAGTGTCCTTCCCGCTCCAGGTACTTGATGGCGTAGTAGGTAGGCGCCTGCTGCAGCTTGTATTGCCGGCAGAAGGCGGCCAGGTCGAACTTGAGCATTCGGCCCATCCCGGCATCGTACGGAATCTCAAAGAAGATGTGCACCTTATGGTAGATGTCTTCGATGAACTCCAGCGTGGGGAAGGAAACCTGCTCCAACTGGGCCAGGCGGGTTTTGTCGGTGCCGTTCCACAGGAGCACGGCGTAGGATTCCAGACCGTCTCGGCCGGCGCGGCCCGCTTCCTGGAAGTAGGCTTCGGGGCTGTCGGGGACATCGGCATGTACCACAAAGCGGACGTCGGGCTTGTCGATACCCATGCCGAAGGCGTTGGTGCACACCATCACGCGGGTGCGTCCGCTCTTCCATTCTTCCTGCCGCAGGGAGCGGGTCTCGGGGCCCAGGCCGGCGTGGTAGAAGGAGGCCGATATACCTGCGGCCCTGAGGGCATCGGCCATCTCCTGCGTTCTCGCCCGGCTGCGGACATACACGATGCCGGTGCCGGGGACGCCCTCGCAGATGCTGCGGATCTGGCCCAGCTTGTCCTGCGTCTTGCGTACCACATAGCTCAGGTTGGGCCGCTCGAATCCGGAGACCAGCATGTTGGGTTCCTGAAACTTGAGCCGGGCCATGATGTCCTTGGCTACCAGCGGCGTGGCGGTGGCGGTGAGCGCTATGACGGGGGCATCGACCCGGCTCCGGAGCTCTCCAATCTGGAGGTAGTTGGGGCGGAAGTCATAGCCCCACTGGGAGATACAGTGGGCCTCGTCCACTACGATGAAAGACACATTAAGAACGCTGAGGTAAGACTGAAAGAGCTGCGTTCTCAGACGCTCCGGGCTCAGGTACAGGAACTTATAGTCTCCGTATGCGGCGTTGTTGAGGGCCAGGTCCACTTCCCGTCGGCCCATACCCGCATGGATGGCCATGGCCCGGATGCCCCGCGCCTGCAGGTTCTGCACCTGGTCTTTCATGAGGGCGATGAGCGGTGTAACCACCAGCGCAATGCCGTCCCTCAGGAGCGCCGGCACCTGGAAGCACACGCTCTTGCCGCCGCCGGTGGGGAGGATGGCCAGCACGTCCTTCCCGTCCAATGCCTGAGAAATGATTTCCTCCTGCATCGGCCGGAAGGCCTCATAGCCCCAGTATTTCTGAAGTACCTCCTGCGGTGTCATGGTCATGCTAAGTTAGCGCTTTTTTCGCAATTTTCCCTCTTCGCGCAGGACACACACGCGAAACTGGCCGATTTTAGGCTGAGGCGTAAGTTGCTCTATAGCAGCGAGTTGCTGCTTGTCGGGTGCACGCGCAGGTGCACCCGTGGTTGCGTAAGTCGCTGACAGGCAGGAAGATGCGCGTCAGGTCAAAAACTACATCACCCGGTCCAGGAAGCGGAAAATGAGCCGGATGCGCTCGGTGAGGACGTCGTAGTCCAGGGAAGAAGGCGTATCCTCCGGCTTGTTGTTCAGGAAAGTGATGCCGCTGGTGAACATCACGGAAGGAACGCCGTGCTCCAGAAAGATGCGCTGGTCGCTGATGCGGCGGAAAAACAGCCGGGTGAAATCCTTGGAACCGTAATAGCTGAAGCCCAGTTCCAGCCCGAGCCCCTTGTCCCGGTTGGCACTCGTCAGCGAATTGCGGCGGCCGTCTCCTTCCTCGGAGAGCATCATGAGGTATCGCGGATTACCCTCCGTAAGAGGTGCCAGCGTCCCGCCCAGCTGGTCCAGATTCACCACCAGGCTAATCTGCGAAGCCAGAACCGGCTGCCCCGAAACAGGGTCCTGCAGCTTTCCGGACGAGATGAGCCGCCACAGCTCCGCAGCGCCGCCCTGGTTCTTTTCCTTGGCGTCGAGGGCCACCAGAATGAGGCCGTTGCGGTAAATCTTGTGGCAGGTATTCATGCGGGTGACCATTCCGGCAATCTCCAGAAGAGCCGCAACGCCCGAAGCATTGCTGTCGGCCCCGGGATAAAAAGCCCCGTTGAGATACCCCAGGTTGTCATAGTGCGCCATGAGAATCACATAGCGGGCAGGCGAAGCAGCACTGCCGGGGATAAGGCCGATGACATTCCGCGCCAGCCCTTCTGCGGTATTGAAACCGTGGAGCCACGCCCCGCCGAGGGGCTGAAGGCCCAGCACGCGGAAATTCCCCTCCAGCCAGCTGGCCGCAGCACGACCGCCGGGGGTGCCGGTAGCGCGACCACCGAGCTCCGGCGAGCACAGGTACTCGACATGAGCCTTCACATTCTCTTTTTTAAGGACGGCGTCGGCGTTGATGGGAGAAATGGTATACCCCTGCCCCCAGGCGGGAATTGCGGCGGCAAGGAAGCTTATGATAAATAATTTTAGTATCTTTGTCATTTGGCGCGAAATTAGCTATTTCGCGGCTGAAATGAAAATTTTTTTAATGAAAAAACAGCTTCGTATCTTCCTCACCCTCCTGGCCGTCGCCATCCCCCTCTGCGCACGGGCCCAGTACGACAAAGACGTCTTCTCCTTCCGCGGCCGAACGGCCCTGCAGGACGGGCGCCTTGGCGAAGCCGTTTCCAACTTCAACATCCTGGCCCAGCTGGACTCTACCGACTACTGGACCTTCTTCTACCGCGGCATCGCCAAGTACAACCTCGGAGACATCCGCGGAGCCCGGGCCGATTTCTCCACGGCCGTGCGCCTGAACCCCGTCTTCACCTCCGGCTACCACTACCGGGCCATCACCGAGAGCCGCAGCGGAGACTACGACGGCGCCCTGAAGGACCTCCAGCGCGCCATTGAGCTGCGTCCCGGATCCTCCGGCCTGTATTTCACCCGCGGCGTCACCTACTTCCTGAGCCGCCAGTTCGAGAGAGCCGTCCAGGACTTTGACAAATACATCCGCCAGGAGCCCAAGGACCCGTCATCCTACCTCAACCGAGGCGCCTCCTACCTGTTCCTGCAGGACACCACCAAGGCCCTTGCCGACTACAACCATGCCATCAAGCTGGACCGCTTCGAACCCGAAGGCTACATCCGCCGCGGCGCCCTCATGGCAGCCAGGAAAAGCTACGAAGAGTCCCTGAAAGACCTGGACAAGGCCATCGAACTGGACTCCACCCTCACCCTCGCCTACTTTAACCGTGCCCTGGTGCGCAGTGAAACCGGAGACCTCAACGCCGCCATGAAAGACCTCAACAAGGTGCTGAAGTACGAGCCCGGCAACGCCCTTACGCTCTATAACAGGAGCCTCCTGAGCGCCCAGGTGGGAGACTACGAAGGCGCCCTCGCCGACATGGACCGCGTCATCGCCATCAACCCCGGCAACGTGCTGGCCTACTTCAACCGCGCAGGCTTTTTCATCGAGATGCAGCGCTGGGACGACGCCCTGGCCGACTACAACAAGGCCATCGAACTGTACCCGGACTTTGCCAAGGCCTACATGAACCGGGCCTACGTAGAGCTGCAGCTGGGCATGAACCGCGCGTCCAAGGAAGACTACCGCATCGCGCGCGCGAAGGTGGCCGATTACGAGAAGGCCACGGCGGGCGGGGCCGATTTCTCCGACACCACCCGCAAATACAGCAGCCTCCTGGCCCTGGACGCCGACTTCGCCCGCAGCGGCGGCTTCGAGGACGAGATGCTGCGCCACCGGGACGTGGACATCAACCTCAAGCCGCTCTACCGCTTTGCCGTGGTGGAAAGCGTCGCACCCATCGGCTCGTATGCGCTGGAGCATCGCTACGAGAACCGCCTCCTGGATGCCTTCCTCGCATCGGCCCCCGTACCGGTGACGGTGACGGCCGATGCTGCCTCCGTCCCCGTGACATCGGCCCTCCTTACGAAGAAGGCCGATGACGCCTTCACAAAAGGCCTCCAGGAAGTGGGTCTGAAGCAGTACACGCAGGCGTTGCAGCACTATACGGAGGCCGTGGAATCGCCCGAAGAAGGGCCCTACGGCGCCTATCACAAAGCTTTTTACCTGATGAACCGCGGCGCCCTCAGGGCCGAGATGATTGAGTTCATCGCCTCGTTCGAATCCAACGTCCAGACGCTCACGATGGACGACAAGGGCAACACCCGCGCCCGCGTCCGCGAGCAGGTGAGCCGCGAATACGACTACTCGGAGGCCCTTGCCGACATGGAAGCGGCAGCGGCCATCCTGCCGTCTCTCCCTTATATCCAGTTCAACCTGGGCAACCTGTACTGCCTGAGCTCCCGCTTCGTGGAGGCCATCGACAGCTACGACAAAGCCATCAGGCTGTATCCCTGGATGGGAAGTGCCTACTTCAACAGGGGCCTCGTGCTCATCTATCTGAAAGACAAGGAAAAAGGCTGCATAGACCTCTCCCGCGCCGGAGAACTGGGCGTAGAAGGCTCCTACGGCGTCATTTCCCGCTACTGTACCAAGGAGGAGGGTGAGTTATGAGCCTTCGGTTCGTGAGTTTTTCCAGCGGAAGCTGCGGCAACTGTTCCCTGCTCCTGGGCCCGCATTCCGGCATCATGATTGACGCCGGCGTGGGCATCCGGCGAGTGAAAAAGGAGCTGGAAGCGCTGCACCTGAGCTATGCCGATATATCGGCCATCCTCGTTACGCACGACCACGGGGACCACATCCGTTCCCTGGGCTCGTTCTGCAAGCGCGTGCAGGCTCCGGTCTGGACCACCGAGACCATCCACAACGCGCTGCTGTGGCATCCGTTCACGCGGGATTTCATCGGCCCGTGCCGGCAGGACCTGCAGGCCGGCGTCTGGAACCCCGTTACCGAAGACTTTGACGTGCAATACTTCGTGGTGCCGCACGACGCCACGCAGTGTGTAGGCTACGCCATCCGCTGCGGCGAGGAACTCTTTGTACTCATGACCGACATGGGACACACCACGCCCGAAGCCCTGGACTGGGCCTCCCGCGCCACTACCGTAGTGGTGGAATCCAATTACGACGTGGACATGCTCCTCGGTGGTGACTATCCGCAGTACCTCAAAGACCGCATCACGCACGGAATCGGACACCTTTCCAACGATGCCTGCGCCGAGGCCATCGGGAAGTTCCTGCACCCGGGCCTCCGGAACCTCTTCCTGTGCCACCTCAGCGGCAACAACAACACCCCCGAACTCGCCTACGACAGCGCCCGCGCCGCCCTTGCCGCCGCCGGCGTGGAGCCCGGCACCATCTCCCTCCGCGTCCTCAAGCGCGGCATCGCCTCTCCCCTGCTGGTGCTGTAGGCCCCCTCGTTGGACCTGGTCCACCACGTTTTTGGACCTGGTCCACCGCCTCCCCCGACGTATAACGCGTTTTTGCCGCAAAAGTGCGTTATAGGTCCCACTCAAGGGTACCCTATAACGCACTTTTCGGCGTTTTTCGCGTTATACGTCGGAGGAGAAGGCTAGAACTTCCCCAGCACCACCCGGATCACGCTCTCCATTTCCGGGGAGGTTTCCAGCGGGAACCCGAAGGCGGCGACTTTGTAGCCCGGGCCGTCATACCAGGTGGCGGCGCCAATGTGGGCGCTGTCGTTGTAGCGCATGAGGACGGATGCCTTTGCGCTGGCGGGCTTGATGCCGTCCGGGCTCTCCACCCGGTACACGGAAGGGCTCCAGCTGCGGTTGTAATGCACGGCGGGAAGGCCGCTGGCCCTGGCCGGAAGAACAGAATCCGAGTGCGTGCCCGTATTCGTTACCCACTCGTAGCCCAGTACCGTTCGCACAAACTGGCGCGTGGCTTCAGGCGCCACCGGAACGCCCGGGTACACGTGGTCCCAGGCATCGGTGCCAATGTAGGCCCCGGAAATGAGCACATGCCCGCCGGAAGCAGTAAAGCGCCGAAGGGCCGTCTGCAACGAATCGGAGAATACCGGATACCGGTCGGGGACGGCACCACGGCCCACCCGCGTCGTGAGCTGCTTTCCGCAGATCATATCTATGGCAAAGGCACCGCTGAGCCCGTCAAAGGCTTCGGCGCTGGAAGACTCCACGGAATAGCCCGCCTTCAGGATGGCCGCACCGTGCATGGCGGCAAAGTCAAACGTGTTACCGGCCACCGGTTTTCCGGCCTGATCCATGTAACTGGCCCCGAAGCCGGGATTGTCGTCGTCGGTCCAGGCCCGGCCGCGGTCGAACTCGTTCACGGAGCCGGCAAAGTGAATGTCCCGGCCCCACGGAACGCCGCTGTCGGTGTCGTCCAGGAAGCCGGCATACTGGGGTGTATCAAACCACACGGGAGCCGCCACGCGGGTGAAGTCGTTCACCACCTGCACCCGGCGTGCATGCAGGGACGAATAGCCGGCGCAGAGGATTTCCGAGGGGAAGCTCTCGCCGCCGTCGTTACAGGCTGTAATCTTATAGGAATAGAGTTTTCCCGCCTCCAGAGGAAGCGTCACGGAGGTGCCATTCACTTCATATCCTGCATCGAAGCCACCGTCTCCCACGCGGGTGTATACCCGGTAGTATTGGGGAACGGCCGTCGGCTCCAGCGGGTCTTCCGTGGGAGCCCAGCTCAGGACCGCCTTGCCCTGGACCAGGTCCACCTTGAAGGCATGCACCGGCAGCGGCTGCACGGCATACTCACAGCCATAGCGCGCGCTCAGGTACTTGAGCATGCCCTTGTACACGGCGCGGGCGGCCGTGAAGCGGAACGACGGATCCAGGCCGTAGCGCATATCGGCAAAATTCAAATGGGACAGCAGCTCCAGCAGAAGCGCCGGCACATTGGGCGTGCGGCTCTCGCTGTAGGAGCGGTCCCACAGCTGCCGGCGCGTCCAGGCCGGTTCGTACAGCGCCCGGATGTCATTCACAACCTGCGTCTGCACTAGGTCGGAATAGAAGCGGCTGTTCATGCGGTCTTCCCCGTTCGGGAACTGCGCAAGGCCTTTGTTGGTGCGCGTATAGATGGCCAGCGTACCGATGATGGAGTCGTTCGGGGTTACTCCGGCGTCGGTATGCCAGGCCAGCGACAGGTCCACGGGCACCTTCCGGGATACCATTTCCTGCACCCAGGCGCCCCGGCCTGCATAGTCTTTGGTATAGTCGTCATCCCAGTCGTCAAACAGGGCGCTGTCAATTCCGGCGTACTGCAGCTGGTACAGCGCCCCCTCCACGAAGGAAGGCATGCCGGAAATATGGCCGCCGCGCTCCATCTTGCCCATTCCGCCGCCGAAGCGGACAGCATCGGCCGATACAATCCCGGCCGATGAGCTGCGCGCGCTCAGTTCCACGTACCCGTCCGAGCCTTTGTCGAAGAGGTAGGTGCCCAGGTATACCCACGTGCCGCCGCTCATCTGCTGGTTCACGTGCAGAAGCTTCTCCCCGCCCAGATGGTGGACGGTATAGCGGGCATCGGTGGTGCTGCCGGGAAGGCTCTTGTAGGATACGTAGACGGCATATTCGCCCTTTTCGGGGATGTCGGGGCGCCAGACGGCGCGGGGGGCATCGGCCTTGTCGGAGGTGACGGCGTCGGTCTTTCGGGCCGATCCCATCGTGAAGGGATTGTCTCCGAAGGCGTACACCTCCTTGGCATCGGCGAATCCGGTGCCGGCATCGGACCATCGGCCCGTCTCGCTGTAGCGACCCCGGCGGCGGACGGTTTCCCCGCGGGGACCGCTGAAGGGCTCGTCATTGTCGCACACCACCTCGCGGGTCTGGATGTCCCGCTCCCGCGGGCACAGGACCACGGCGCCGGCGTTCTCCAGCATGGGCATGAGGAACGGGACCACGTAGCTCTGCGTGAAGATATCCTCCAGCGTGCGGTGGTTGGGCGAGCGCTGCCATTCCCAGCGGTCGTTCTCGGCCTCATAGTAGTAGCCGTGGCTCTGCCAGAGGGCGATGTGGCGGCCGCTCAGGCCCAGGGGCCACCGGTCGCTGCCGCTCACGAGGGCAGGGGCACTGCCGCGCGGGTCCTTCACGCGGAAGGACGTAGGTAGGGACTGGCCATCGGCATTGAGTTCCGGCATGGGAAGCGCGGAGAAAGGCTGCTTGCCGGCGTAAATCTTCCCGAGCTTGTAGCCGCGGCGAGCGGTCCGGGAGAGCGATTCCGCCTGTGCGCGGAACCACTCGGGGTCTCCGGCGCGCCAGGGGAAGGCGGTCACGTTCTGTGAGAAATACAGGTCTACGGTATTGCCGCGGACCAGCGCCTTGTCCACCTTGAAGTAGCTCAGGACGCCGCTTCGGCGCAGCCAGCGCTGCGACAGGGAGTCACAGGTTTCGGAAAAGTCTTTGGCCCGAGGCTTTTGCGCCTGAAGCGGTAGGGCGGCCGCTGCAAGCATGATAGCAAGGAAAATACGCTTCATTTTTTCTGTTTGCGAATATCCCAGACGGCGGTGATGAGGGAACTTATGGACAGGCCGATGGTGTCGGCCACAAGGTCCAGCGGATCACCGCTGCGGTAGTCGGTCAGGTTGGCCTGGCCCAGTTCGGTCCCCACGGCGATAAGGAGGCCGATAAGGAGGGTGACACCCACGAACAGAAGCGTCTCACGGACGGTTTGGGTGAAGGTGTCAAAGGCCAGGAAGGCCAGAATGGGAAAAGGGAAGAACATGGCAAAGTGCACCAGCTTGTCGGTGGGAATGCCCCAGAACGAAAGCGGTACAGACGGCGTGTTGTCAAAATGGCCGAAGCACAGATACAGCACTCCCGCTATGTACAGGAAAAACAGGAGACGGAAGGCTATTTTCTGTCCACGGATCATTACAGCGCCTGCATGTCGTTAAGTTTCTTGTAGTAGCCGCCCAGGGCGATGAGGTCCTCGTGACGGCCGCGCTCCACGATGTGGCCGTCGTGCATGACGATGATTTCATCGGCATTCTTGATGGTGGAAAGGCGGTGGGCGATGGCGATGGTGGTGCGGCTGCTCATAAGCTTGTCCAGGGCGTCCTGTACCATGCGCTCGCTCTCGGTGTCGAGGGATGCGGTGGCCTCGTCCAGGATGAGGATGGGCGGGTTCTTGAGGATGGCGCGGGCGATGGAGAGGCGCTGGCGCTGGCCGCCGGAGAGCTTGCTGCCGCGGTCTCCGATATTGGTCTGGTACCCTTCCTCCTTCTCCATGATGAAGTCGTGGGCGTTGGCAATCTTGGCGGCGGCGATGACCTGCTCCTCGGTAGCGCCTTCCACGCCGAAGGCAATGTTGTTGTAGATGGTGTCGTTGAACAGGATGGGCTCCTGGTTCACATTGCCCATGAGGGCGCGGAGGTCCTTGACATTTACGTCGCGGATATCCTTTCCGTCAATGGTAATGCGGCCGCCGGTAACGTCCCAGAAACGGGGAATGAGGTCTACGAGGGTGGACTTTCCGGCTCCGGATTCTCCCACGATGGCAATCATCTTGCCGCGGGGAATCTCCAGGTTTACGTGGTCCAGGATCTGGCGGGTTCCGTCGTAGGAGAAGGAAACGTCTTCCAGCTTGATGCTGTGCTCGAAAGCGGTGAGCGGCTGGGGATTCTCCGGGTCCTTGATGGGGTTCTCGGCCTCCAGCACCTTGTTGATGCGTTCCATGGAAGCCAGGCCCTTGCGCACGCCGTAAGCAGCGCGGGAGAGTTCCTTGATGGGCTCGATGACGGAGTAGAGAATGACCAGGAAATAGATGAAGGTGGAGGCGTCCATGAAGCTGCCCTGGCCCAGAAGGCCTTTGCCGCTGATGATCATGACACCGCCTACGCAAAGGACAATCATGAGCATGACCGTTCCCAGGAACTCGCTCACGGGGTGGGCCGTAGCCTGTCGGGTGCTCACGCGGGCAATCTTGCGGCGCATGCGGTCCGTGATGTCCTGGAAGCGGGCGCGCATGGTCTTCTCTGCATTGAAGGCCTTGATGACACGAAGGCCGCCCAGGGTTTCGTCCACCTGGCTCATGGTGTCGGACCACAGGGCCTGCGCTTCCAGCGAGCTGCGCTTGAGCTGTTTGCCGATAAGGCCCATCACCCACACGAAGGCCGGAGCGAACACGATGGTGAAGACCATCATCTCCGGGCTTACCCAGGTAAGAAAGCCAAAGTAGATGACAATGAGGATGGGGTCCTTGATGAGCATGGAGATGGAGGCCAGGATGGAGTTTTCCACCTCCTGGACGTCTCCAGTGATGCGGGCCACAATGTCTCCCTTGCGCTCTTCCGTGAAAAAGCCGATGGGAAGGCTCAGGATGCGGTTGTAGATGCGGCAGCGGAGTTCCTTCACAATACCCGTGGAGATGGGAATCATCACGGCGTTGGAACCAAAGTAGCAGCTGGTCTTGAGGGCGGTAAAAAAGATCATGATGCCCGCCAGCATGAACAGGGTGGCGCCGGCTCCGTATGTGGCGGCAATGTCCGATACGTAGTAGTAGAAGTTGTTGATAACCTTGTCCTTGAAGGCCAGCTCGCTGTCCCAGGGGATAAATTCGTAGACGGTGCTGTCTACCCGGAACAGGATGTTGAGGATGGGCACCAGCAGGGCGAAGGAGAAGATGTTGAAAACGGCGCTGAGGATGTTGAGCACCACAGCCCCCGTGAGGTGACCTGTATACGGAGCGGCATACTGCCGCATGATTTTCATGAAGTCTTTTAACATAACTTGCAAAGATACGAAAAAACTCACGAACTCGAAAAGATGGACGTATAACGCGAAAAACGCCGAAAAGTGCGTTATAGGTTATCCCTCAGTGGGACCTATAACGCACTTTTGCGGTTATTACATCCTCTCCGGAAGCTCAATACCCAAAAGGGCCATGGCGCTTCTGAGGACGCGGGCCATGAGGGCGATGAGGGCGAGGCGGTATTTGAGGACGGCCTCGTCGGATTCCTTGAGGATGGGAGTGTCGTGATAGTACTGGTTGAACTCCTTGGCCAGGTCGTAGGCGTAGTTGGCGATGACGGCGGGGCTCAGGGCGGCGCCGGCCTCGGCCACCTTGGCGGGATAGAGGCCCAGGAGCTTCACCAGGCGCACTTCTTTGGCCGAGGGCTCGACGCCCAGGACATCGGCCGCGCCGAAGGACACGGTAGCCTTGCGCAGGATGCTGCAGATACGGGCGTGCGTGTACTGGATGAACGGACCGGTGTTGCCGTTGAAGTCGATGGACTCCTTGGGGTTGAAGAGCATGGTCTTCTTGGGGTCTACCTTGATGATGAAGTACTTGAGGGCGCCAAGGCCAATCATGTGATAGAGCTTCTCACGCTCCGCCTCGGAGACATCGGCCAGCTTGCCGCTTTCCTCGGAGGTTTTCTTCGCCTCTTCGTACATGCTCTGGATGAGGTCGTCGGCGTCTACCACCGTTCCCTCACGGGATTTCATCTTGCCTTCCGGGAGCTCCACCATGCCGTAAGACAGGTGGTAAATCTGGCTGGCCCAGGCATAGCCCAGCTTGGCCAGAATGAGCTTGAGCACCTGGAAGTGATAGTCCTGCTCGTTACCCACCACATACACGTGGGAGTCCAGGTTGTAGTTGGCAAAACGGCGCTCGGCGGTGCCCAGGTCCTGGGTAATGTACACGGAGGTTCCGTCTCCGCGCAGGACCAGCTTGCGGTCCAGGCCGTCGGCGGTAAGGTCGCACCACACGGAGCCGTCGGGGTCTTTCACGAAAACGCCCATATCCAGGCCCTTCTGGACAAGTTCCTTACCCAGAAGGTACGTGTCGTGCTCATAGTCCACCTTGTCAAAGGAGATGCCGAGGGCCTTGTAGGTCTCATCAAATCCCTTGAACACCCAGCCGTTCATCATGCTCCAGAGCTCCCGCACATGCGGGTCTCCGGCTTCCCAGTCCACCAGCATCTTGTGAACGTCGTCAATGACCTCGGGATGTTCCTTTTCCATCTTGGCATAGGCCACATAGCAGTCTCCCACCAGGTGGTCTCCCTTCTTGCCGGTGCTTTCCGGGGTGGCGCCGTCAAAGAGTTTCTCCCAGGCATACATGCTCTTGCAGATATGTACGCCGCGGTCATTCACCAGCGTAGCCTTGATAACCTCGTTACCGCAAGCCTTGAGGATGCGGGACACGCTGTCTCCCAGGAGGTTGTTGCGGATATGACCCAGGTGGAGGGGCTTGTTGGTATTGGGGCTGGAGAATTCCACCATGATGCGCTTGCCGGTAGAAGGCAGCTGCCCGAAGGACTCTTCGGAAACCATGGCCTGCAGGCTCTCGTTCCAGTATACCGGCGAGAACGAAAGGTTCAGGAAACCCTTCACGCTGTTGAAGGCCGATATCTCCGGCACGTTGGCCACCAGCCACTCGCCGATGGCATTCCCCGTAGCGTCGGGTGCCTGACGGGTAATCTTCAGAAGCGGGAAGGTCACGAGGGTGTAATCTCCCTCGAACTCCTTGCGGGTAACAGAAACCTGAAGTGACGTTTCCGCCACTTCAGTTCCATAGATAGCCAGAATGGCCGCTGCGGCCTTCTGCTGAATAAACTGCTCTGCGCTCATTATCCCAGGTAGCTCTTAAGAAGTTTGCTGCGGGACGGGCTCTTGAGACGGCGGATAGCCTTCTCCTTAATCTGGCGCACGCGCTCACGGGTGAGGCCGAAACGCTCTCCAATCTCTTCCAGGGTCATTTCCTGGCAGCCAATACCAAAGAAGCTCTTGATAATCTCACGCTCACGGTCTGTGAGAGTGCTCAGGGCACGCTCAATTTCCGTATTGAGGCTTTCATTTACCAGGCCGCGGTCTGCAGACGGGGAGTCATCGTTGGGGATAACATCCAGCAGGCTGTTGTCCTCTCCTTCCACGAAGGGAGCGTCCACACTGACGTGACGGCTGCCCACACGCAGGGTATCGGAGATCTTGTCCTTGGGGACATCGATCATCTCGGAGAGTTCCTCGTTCGTAGGCTGGCGCTCGTTCTCCTGCTCAAAACGGGTAAGGGCCTTGTTGATCTTGTTCAAGGAGCCTACCTGGTTCAGGGGCAGACGGACAATACGGCTCTGCTCTGCGAGGGCCTGCAGAATGCTCTGGCGAATCCACCACACGGCGTAAGAGATGAACTTGAAACCACGGGTTTCATCGAACTTCTCGGCGGCCTTGATCAGACCCAGGTTGCCTTCGTTGATAAGGTCGGGGAGGCTGAGGCCCTGGTTCTGGTACTGCTTGGCCACGGACACCACAAAGCGCAGGTTTGCGCGGGTGAGTTTCTCAAGGGCTTCCTGGTCTCCTTTACGGATTCTCTGAGCCAGTTCCACTTCTTCGTCCGGGGTGACCAGCTCTTCGCGGCCAATCTCCTGCAGGTACTTGTCCAGCGACGCGCTTTCGCGGTTGGTGATGGACTTGGTAATTTTTAATTGCCTCATTCGTTTAACGGTTACGGTTTCTTTCTACTTACTTGCCGAAGCCGAAGTAGAAAGACCGTCCGTTCTGGTCCACGCCCTCCATGTAAATGGCGCGGGATGCTTTCTTTGCCTTGGCAACGACATCTTCGGGTTTTGAGACGGGCTCACCGTTCACATACTGGATAATGCCACCTACCTCTGCACCGGCCTCCATCATCTTGCCGCTGGCAAGGGAGACAATCTCCACGCCGCCTTTGAGACCTTTGGTCTTGGCTGCCTCGGGGCTCAGAGCCTTGAGACGGGCGCCGTAGAATGCAATGGTGCCATCTACATCCGTTTCGCCGTTTTGCAGTGCGCTGCTCTGGAATTCCACCGTAGCCTCATGCTGCTTGCCGTCACGGATGAAGGTAATGGTTGCTTTGTCGCCGGGGTGATAACTGCCGACCTTGGCCTGGACCGAAGAAGCGTCTGTAATCTTTTGACCATCAATGGCAATGATGACATCGTTCTTCTTGAGACCTGCCTTTTCTGCGGCACTTCCCTTCAAAACCTCGTTAATATATACGCCGGAGACGGCGGAAAGTTTCATTTCGTCGGCAAACTTTTTATCAACCGAGCCCATGGAAATGCCAAGGACTGCGCGTTTTACGCTGCCAAAGTCCATGAGGTCCTCGGCCACACGCTTCACAATGTTTACGGGAACAGCAAAGGAATAACCGGTGTAGGAACCCGTCTGGGAAACGATGGCGGTGTTGATACCCACCAGTTCTCCCTTCTTGTTCACCAGGGCGCCGCCCGAGTTGCCGGGGTTCACGGCCGCATCGGTCTGGATGAAGGACTCGATCTTGAACTCACCGGAATAGTCCGGCATGCTGCGGCCCTTGGCGCTCACGATACCGGCGGTGATGGTGGAACGCAGCTGCGCGCCGAGGGGCGAGCCGATGGCCAGCACCCACTCTCCCAGGCGCAGTTTGTCGGAGTCTCCCATGGGGATGGTAGGAAGGCCCGTAGCGTCTACCTTAATAATGGCGACGTCGGTCACGGGGTCGGTTCCCACGATGGTAGCGTCGTACTGCTGGTTGTTGTTCAGCGTCACGGTGATGCTGGTAGCGCCGGCCACCACGTGGTTGTTGGTCACGATATAACCGTCGGGGCGGATGATGACGCCGGAGCCGCTGCCCTTCTGCTCACGGGACTGGGGCTTGGCATATTCATCGCCAAAGAAGAAGCGGAAGAACGGGTCGTTGAGCTGGTACTGCTGGCGCACCGTCACCTCTACATAGACAACGGCCTCCACAGCGCTTTCTGCAGCATAGGTGAAGTCCGGGTAGTCGGTTTCTGCCAAATTGACAGTACGGTATTCGACGGCGTTGCCGGAGGCGTCGGTAGCCACCACCGGGGTAGAAGTTTCGGGTACGGTTGCCTTCACAACGGCATAAGCGGTCACGCCACCTGCCAGGATGGAAAGCACAGCAGTCATTAATCCTTTTCTCATGATATCTAAGTTTTAGTTTATTTTCCAGCGGGGGTATTTTTCAAAAGCTATGCCAAGCCTTCCCGCACGAAAAAATCACCGTACCCGCTTGTATTATTAAAAAAACTTAATACCTTTGCATCCAGATATGTTTATGAACAGCGCACACCATCATCATCACCGTTCTCCCAAGGGCCGGTAGGTGATTCGTGTACAAGAATAATACATGAAAAGGGCTTGCCGGAACGGTGAGCCCTTTTTTCGTGCGCCGTCCGGCAGGAACCTAAAGAATTTAACAATAATACACATGCTTAGATTAGCTATTCAATCCAAAGGAAGACTGAGTGACGAGACCACCGAGCTCTTGAACGAAATCGGCATCGGCCTGGACGACTCTCACCGGAAATTCCTCCTCCAGGCGCCCAATTTCCCCCTGGAGCTGCTTTACATGCGAGACGACGACATTCCCCAGGTCGTCTCTGACGGCACCGCAGCTCTGGGTATCGTGGGCCTCAACGAAGTAGTGGAGCGCGGTCTCCCCGTGCAACTTGTGAAGCGCCTGGGCTTCAGCACCTGCCGCCTCTCCCTGGCCGTTCCCAAAAGCACCGTTTACAACGGTCCCGACTGGTTCCGCGGCAAGCGCATCGCCACCTCCTACCCCCGCATCCTGGGCAACTGGCTCAAGGAAAAGGGCATTGACGCACAGATCCAGGTCATCACCGGATCGGTGGAAGTAGCCCCCGCAGCGGGCATTGCCGATGCCATCTTCGACATCGTCTCCTCCGGCGGCACCCTCGTGGCCAACGGACTGGTGGAAGTGGAGAAGGTGTTCTACTCGGAAGCCGTGCTCATCTCTTCCGGCAAACTGGACGAGGCCGGACAGGCCGTCCTGGACGAGATGCTCTTCCGCATTGACTCCGCCATGGTGAGCCGCAGCAAGAAGTACCTCCTCATGAACGTTCCCAAGGATGCCGTGGACGAAGCCATCAAGATTATCCCCGCCATGCGCAGCCCCACCATCATGCCCCTTGCCGCCGAAGGCTGGTGCTCCATGCACTCGGTGGTGGAGGAAGCCGACCTCTGGGACAAAATCAAAAAGCTCAAGGCCCTGGGCGCCGAAGGCATTCTGGTACTCAACATCGATAAGATCATTCCCTAATGGAAACACTCATTAACCCCTCCCGCAGCACCTGGGATACCCTTTGCCAGAGACCCCTGGCCAGCGACCCCGTGGTGACGGAGCGCGTCAAAGCCATCCTCGCCCGCGTAAAGGAAAAGGGCGACGAAGCCCTCCGCGAGCTCTCCCTGGAAATTGATGGCCGCCCCCTCGAGAACATCGAAATCTCCCAAAACGAACTAAACGCCGTCCGGGTATCCCCGGAGATTGAAAAGGCCATTGGGGAGGCAGCCATCCACATCACCGCCTTCCACGCCGCGCAGAAGCCCCGCGAAGTGCGCGTAGAGACAGCGCCCGGGGTCACCTGCATCCAGCGGCCGGTGCCCATCGGCAAAGTGGGCCTCTACATCCCCGGCGGCAGCGCTCCCCTCTTTTCCACCGTGCTCATGCTGGCCCTCCCCGCCCGCCTGGCCGGTTGCCGGGAAATCATCCTCTGCACCCCTGCGCAGAGCCCCGAAGTGCTGTATGCCGCCCGCGTCTGCGGAGTGAGCCGCATCTTCCGCGTAGGCGGAGCGCAGGCCATCGCCGCCATGGCGTACGGCACCGGGAGCATCCCCCGCGTGGACAAGATCTTCGGGCCCGGCAACCGCTACGTCACCACCGCCAAGCAGCTGCTGAGCGCCGGGACGGTAGCCATCGACATGCCCGCCGGGCCGTCGGAGGTGATGGTTTTGGCCGATGCCACTACCCCCGCCGCCTTCGCCGCCGCCGACCTTCTCTCCCAGGCCGAGCACGGCCCCGACAGCCAGGTGATGCTGGTGGCCGATACCCTCCGCACGGCCGAGGCCATCCTCAAAGAGGTCGAGCGCCAGAAGGCCCTTCTCCCCCGCCGCGGCATTGCCGACAAAGCGCTCGAAAAGAGCCGCACCGTAGTGCTGGAGGCCCTGGAGGACCGGATTGACTTTGCCAACACCTACGCCCCCGAGCACCTTATCATCGAATGCCGGGAGCCCTGGAAGGTGGCCGATGTCGTCACCGCCGCCGGCAGCGTGTTCGTGGGCCCCTATACTCCCGAGAGCGCCGGAGACTATGCCTCCGGCACCAACCACACCCTCCCCACCTGTGGCTGGGCCCGCGCCTTCAGCGGCGTAAACATGGACAGCTACTACCGCAAGATGACCCTGCAGGAAATCACCAAGAAAGGCCTCGAAGGCCTTAGAAATACCATCGTGAACATGGCCGTAGCCGAGGGCCTGGACGCCCACGCCAACGCCGTAAAAGTGAGAACCGATGAATAGCGTCGAAGCCCTGGTGCGCCCGAACATCCGCACCCTCTCCCCCTACTCCACCGCCCGCGACGAGACCAAAGGCACCCCGGACATCTTCCTGGACGCCAACGAGAGCCCCTACCCCGGCCTTGGCTACAACCGCTACCCGGATCCCCGGCAGAAGGTGCTGAAGGCACGGGTATCGGCCCTCAAAGGTCTTCCCACGGAGAATATATTTTTAGGAAACGGCAGCGACGAGGCTATTGACCTCATGTACCGCATCTTCTGCACGCCCGGCCGCGACAACGCCCTGGCCATCGAGCCCAGCTACGGCATGTACGCCGTGGCGGCCGACATCAACGACGTAGAGCTGCGCCCGGTGCCGCTCGGGGCCGATTTCTCCCTCCCCGTGGAGGAGATTTTCAGGAAGGCCGATGACCGCACGAAGCTCCTTTTCCTCTGCTCCCCCAACAACCCCAGCGGCAACGCCTTTGAGCCTTCGCAGCTCCTGGAGCTCATCCAGCGCTTCCCCGGCATTGTGGTGCTGGACGAGGCCTATGCCGACTTCAGCGCCAAGGGCAGCCTTCGCGCTGCGGTGCTGGAGCAGCCTAATCTGGTGGTGCTCCAGACCTTCTCCAAGGCTTACGGCATGGCGGGCCTACGGGTGGGTCTGGCGTTTGCCGGGGCTTATATAATTGATTTAATGAACCGGGTGAAGTATCCGTATAACCTGTCGCAGGCCACGCAGGAGCTGGCGTTGAAGGCGCTGGAGACATCGCCGGAAGCCAACATCCGGGAGATTGTCTCTGAGCGGGAGCGGCTCTTCGAAGCGCTCCCCTCCTTCCCCTTTGTCCGCCGGGTGTACCCGAGCGACGCCAACTTCCTGCTGGTGCAGGTAGAGGAGGCCGACGCCCTCTACGAGGTGCTGCTTAGCGGCGGCATCATCGTCCGCAACCGCTCCCGCGTGCCGGGCTGCAGCGGCTGCCTCCGCATCACGGTGGGAACGCCCGCCGAGAACGACCGACTCCTTCAAATCCTCTGTAGCTATGCGTAAAGTCATTTTCATAGACCGCGACGGAACGCTCCTCCAGGAGCCCGCCGACGAGCAAATCGATTCCCTGGAGAAAGTAGCCTTTGTCCCCGGAGCCATCTCCGGCATGAAGGCGCTCACGGGCCTTGGATACGAACTTGTGATGGCCTCCAACCAGGACGGCCTGGGGACATCGGCCTTCCCCGAAGATACGTTTTGGCCCGCCCAGAACTTCCTCCTGGACACCCTGAAAGGGGAAGGCGTCATCTTTGACGACATCCTCATTGACCGGCACTTCCCGGCCGATGGTTCGCCCTGCCGAAAGCCCGGCACGGGGATGTTCGGAAAGTACCTGGACGGGAGTTATGACCTGGGGGCGTCCTGGGTCATCGGAGACCGGGAAAGCGACCTTCAGCTGGCCGCCAACCTGGGTTGCAAGGGACTGCAGGTGGGCCCGCTCAGTTGGGCGCAGATTGTGGAGACCATCCGGAGCAGCGAACGCTGCGCCGTCGTGTCCCGCAAGACGCGGGAGACAGACATCTCCGTGCGGGTAGACCTTGACGGCAAGGGGACATCGGCCATCGACACCGGCCTCAAGTTCCTGGACCACATGCTGCAGCAGCTGGTGACGCACGGCGGGATTGCGCTGGAGCTCACCTGCCGCGGAGACCTGGAGGTGGACGAGCACCACACCATGGAGGATGTAGCCATCGCGCTGGGAGAGGCCATCCGGCAGGCGCTGGGAGATAAAAGGGGTATTGGCCGATACGGCTTTGCCCTTCCCATGGACGAGAGCCGGGCCATCGTGCTCCTGGACCTGGGCGGCCGCAGCGAGCTGGTGTGGGACGTCCAGTTCACGCGCGAATACGTGGGAGATGTGCCCACGGAGATGTTCAAGCACTTTTTCAAATCGCTGTCGTCTTCGCTCCAGGCCAATATCTACGTTGAGGCACGCGGTGAGAACAACCACCACCTGGCCGAGGGCATTTACAAGGCTTTTGCCAGGACGTTGAAGCAGGCGGCGGCCCGCAATGTTTTTTCCTATGACTTACCTTCTTCCAAAGGACTGTTATGATAGCGATTATAGACTACGAAGCAGGCAATATCTGCTCGGTGGAGAATGCCCTTTCGCGGCTGGGGGCTACATACGAACTCACAGCCTCGCCGGAGCTCATCCGGGAGGCCGACAAAGTGATTCTTCCCGGAGTGGGCAATGCCGCAAAAGCCATGGAGAGCCTCCGGCAGAGCGGCCTGGGCGAGGTAATTGCCCGCCTGCGCCAGCCGGTTCTGGGCATCTGCGTGGGTATGCAGCTCATGTGCCGCGGCTCCGAGGAAGGGCCGGTGGAGTGCATGGGGCTGTTTGACACGCGGGTGCGGCGGTTTACGGAAATGCCCGACGCCAAGGTGCCGCACATGGGCTGGAACAGTATCGGCAATCTGGAGAGCAAACTCTTCAAGGGCCTTTCCGAGGGCAGTTTCGTGTATTTTGTACACTCCTACTTCCCGGGCCTTTGCACGGACACCATCGCCACCTGCCGGCACGGGTCCACGCTCTTCAGCGCAGCCCTTCGCTGGGAGAACTTCTATGGCACGCAGTTTCACCCGGAGAAAAGCGGTTCCGTGGGGGCCGCCATCCTCCAGAACTTCCTGGCCTTATGATCAAGATTATTCCTGCCATCGATTTGATAGAGGGCCGATGCGTGCGCCTGACAAAGGGCGATTACGGCCAGAAGAAAGTGTACGACGGTTCTCCTCTGGAGGTAGCCCGCCGCTTTGCCGATGCCGGCGTTTCCCGCATCCACCTCGTGGACCTGGACGGAGCCAAGGCGGGGTCGCCTATGAATTTGAAGGTGCTGGAAGGCATTGCTTCGGCCGTTTCCTGCGAGATGGAATGGGGCGGGGGCATCGGCTCGTCCGAGGCACTGCAGGCCGTCTTTGACGCCGGCGCCACGCATGCCATCGCGGGAAGCGTGGCGGCCCTGAAGCCTTCGCTTTTCGAAGAGTGGCTGTCCCGCTACGGCGGGCGCGTCATCCTGGGGGCCGATGTACGGGACGGCCGCATTGCCGTCAAGGGCTGGCTGGAAGAGGCTCCCTTTACGATCGAGGACCTGGTGGAGCGGTTCCTGCCGCTGGGACTCCGGGAATGCATCGTCACGGATATTTCCCGCGACGGCATGCTGTCCGGACCTTCGACGGAGCTCTACGCGCGGTTGCAATCGGCCTATCCTTCCCTGTCCTTCACGGTGTCCGGTGGCATTGCCTCCATGGAGGATGTCCGGGCGCTCAATGACAGGGGCCTTGGGAAAGTGATTGTGGGAAAGGCATTTTATGAAGGACGTATTACCTTAAGCGACATTGCATTATGGTCACAAAACGAATAATTCCCTGCTTAGACGTCAAGGACGGCGTGGTGGTGAAAGGGGTTAATTTTGAAGGCTTGAGGGAGGTGGGCGACGCCGTCGAGATGGGCGTCCGCTACTCCCGCGAGGGGGCCGACGAGCTGGTATATCTGGACATCAGCGCGACACGGGAAGGGCGTCGCACCTTTGCGGACCTCGTGAGGCGCATCGCCCTGGGGATAGACATTCCGTTCACCGTGGGCGGGGGCATCGGCTCGGTGGAAGACGCGGCCCGCCTCCTGGATGCCGGTGCCGACAAAGTGACGGTGAACAGCGCCGCGCTGGCGAATCCCTCGCTCATCGGCGAAATTGCGTCCCGCTACGGCAGCCAGTTCGTGGTGGTGGCCATCGACGCCAAATGTTTGGAGGGCCGATGGATGTGTACCACCCATGGCGGCAGCAAGTTCACGGACCGGGAGCTGTTTGACTGGGCCCGGGAGGCGCAGGCGCGCGGTGCCGGAGAGATCCTGTTCACGTCCATGGACCACGACGGCACCAAGGCGGGGTATGCCTGCGAGGTGTATGCCCGGTTGGCCTCCGAGCTTTCCGTGCCGGTGATTGCGTCCGGCGGTGCAGGGTCGGTGCAGGACATCGTAGACGTTTTAACGGTTGGCCGGGCCGATGCCGCCCTTGCCGCCAGCATCTTCCACTACGGAGAAATCCCCATTCCCGCCTTGAAAAAGGCTTTGTTAGACGCTTCTATTCCTGTAAGAATATGATTTTCGAAGACTTTGATTTAAAGAAAAACGCCGACGGACTCCTGCCGGTGATTGTCCAGGACGACGCCACCCTCAAGGTGCTCATGCTGGGTTATATGAACAAGGAGGCTTTTGAAAAAACCGCTGCAACGGACCTGGTAACGTTCTGGTCCCGCGGCCGCCAGTGCCTTTGGACCAAGGGCGAGACCAGCGGGAACCACCTGCACGTGGTGTCTATGCTGCGCGACTGCGATGCAGACACGCTGCTGGTGCGTGCCCGTCCCGACGGTCCCACCTGCCACCGCGGCACGCCGTCCTGTTTTGATACGGATGTAGATGAAGGGTTTGTCCGCACCCTGGCTTCTGTGATACGCGGCCGGCACGAGGCCATGCCCGAAGGCTCCTACACCACCAAGCTCTTTATCAAAGGCCCCAAAGCCATTGGCAAGAAGGTAGTGGAAGAAGCCGGCGAAACGGTTATTGAGGCCGTGGACGGCAACCGTTCCCGCTTCATCTACGAGGCATCCGACCTCATCTACCACCTCCTGGTGCTCCTGGAGAGCCAGGGCGTAACCGTCCCCGAGCTCGAGCGCGAGCTCGCCGCAAGGCACCGGTAGCGCCGGGGGGGCGTCCTGCGGGGCTATTTGGCGCAGGTTCCGGCCTCATCGGCGCAGGTTCCAGCCTCATCGGCGCAGGTTCCAGCCTCATCGGCGCAGGTTCCGCATCGGCCGTGGCGCTTAATACGCCGAATATCAACACATTAGCGTAACTGACGGGTATGAAAAACACACCCGTCAGTTACACTAACATACTATCATTCAACGCGTTAAGTGCCACGAGAAAGAATGCGGAATCTTGTGCCCGGAAGGCTGTTGTTTCCGAGAAAATGATTATATTTGTATGCTTATAGAACAAAAGAAAAACGCTATATGAATCTGACCATTTCCAGCACCAATCTTCTGAAGGCCCTCATGGATGTATCCAAGGCCATTCCGTCCAAGTCTCCGCTTCCCATCCTGGAGAATTTCCTCTTTGTCCTCAAAGAGGGCAAACTTGAGATTACCGCCTCGGACTCGGAGCTCACGCTGCGTACCAGCCTGGAGGTGGAAGTGGCCGATGAAGACGGCTCCATCGCCGTTCCGGCCCGTCACATGATTGACCTGCTCAAGGAACTGCCAGACCAGCCCGTGGGCATCAAGACCGTAAGCGACAGCTCGTTCGAGTGCACGTGGGCCAGCGGTAACTCGGCCCTGCCGTATTTCCCGGCCGACGACTACCCGGACATTGCCACCACCGGCGCCGACGCCCTCAAGGTGGAATTCCCTGCCGAGAGCCTCGTAGAAGGCATCCAGAGCACCGTCTATGCCACCGCCGACGACGAAATCCGTCCGGCCATGAACGGTATCTTCTTCGACATTGCTCCGGAGAGCACTACGCTGGTGGCTTCGGATTCCCACAAGCTCATCTGCTATACCACCAAGGATGTGAAGGCCTCCGAGAAAGCTTCCTTCATCCTGCACAAGAAGCCGGCCGGCGTGCTGCGCTCCATCATCGGCAAGGATGTAGAGAATGTGGAAATTGCCTTTGACAGCTCCACCGCCCAGTTCACCTTTGGCAGCACCACCATGGTATGCCGCCTGGTTGTGGGCAAATACCCCAAGTACCGCGACGTCATTCCCATGAACAACGCCAACGTACTGCAGATAGACCGTCAGCTCCTCCTCAATACCGTGAAGCGTGTGGCCGTATGTGCCAACAAGGCCAGCAACCACATCAAGTTCACCCTCAAGGAAGGCCAGCTGGAAATCAGCGCCCAGGACCTGGGCTTTGCCCTGGCCGCCTATGAGAAGATCAACTGCAACTACTCCGGCGAGGAACTCACCATTGGCTTCAAGAGCACCTTCCTCACGGAAATCCTGGCCAACATGAGCTGCAACACCCTGGTGATGAAGTTCGCCGATGCCCGTCGCGCCGCTCTCCTGCTTCCCGCCGAGGAAGAGTCCGAGACCGAGAAGGTCTGCGGAATCCTAATGCCTATCATGATCCAATAAGAAAGTATGGAACTGAACCTCGAACGCCCCCTGCTCTTTTTTGATATTGAGAGCACGGGGCTTAATATTGCCACCGATGCAATCATCGAACTGAGCTTCGTAAAGGTGCTTCCTGGCGGTGAGACCCAGATCAAGACCTGGAAAATCAAGCCGTGGAACTATGAGAAGCACTGCCAGATTCCTATTAATCCGCAGGCATCGGAGGTCAATGGAGTCAAGGATGAAGACCTGGTTAACTGCCCCCGTTTTATCGAGGTCCTGCCGGAAATCATCTCCTGGCTGCAGAACAGTGACCTGGCCGGTTTCAACTCCCTCAAGTTCGACCTTCCCATGCTAAGCGAAGAAATCGAACGTGCCCGCGCCTACTCCGAGCAGCGGCTCTCCAGACCCGAATCCAGGGAGAAGGCACAGGAAATGATTGACTGTATTGACACCGTAGACCTGCACCAGTGCAAGATGGTGGATGTACAGAATATCTATCATCACTTTGAACCCCGTAATCTGCGGGCCGCCTACCGTTTTTACTGCGGTGGCAAGGACTTCGAGAACGCCCACACGGCCGAGGCCGACACCCTGGCAACCTATGAAGTCCTCAAAAGCCAGCTGGACCGTTACGAGAATCCTACGGATTATCAGCAGGAAGTGCTTAAAAATGACGTCGATTCCATGTCCAGGATCGGCCCCCGCACGCGCAATATCGACTTTGCCGGCCGCCTTATCCTGAACGAGGCCGGAGAAGCCGTCGTGAGTTTTGGCAAGCACCGTGGCAAAACCGCCCGTGAAGTATGGAACACCGAGCCTGCTTACTTCGCCTGGATTGAAGGCGGAGACTTCACGCTGGACACCAAACGCCAGTTTGCCCGGCTCAAGGCCCAGTTCCAGAAGGAGCGCAAAGAGGCCCTGAACCGCCCCGCTACCACTGACGAACTCCAGGGCCTGGCCGACAAATTCAACGGCCGGCTGTTCTAAGGCGCCGGTTCCGGGATATCCCGCACCAATAACGCGTTTTTGGCCCTTTTTCGCGTTATACGTCCTGCTCGTGTGGGACCTATAACGCACTTTTGCGGGAAAAACGCGTTATTGGTTTTTTTTGTATCTTTGCGCCGGACAAAGGTGTGCACGCCCCGTGCCGGGGGTGCCTCAAAAGGGAAGCCGGTGAAAGTCCGGAACTGTGCCCGCAGCTGTGAACTCCTTAACGGTCCGGCAGTTATGTCATTGGACAAGCCCCCGATCCAGTCGGGAACGACGTCCGAGAAGGCGCCGCGCCGGGAGCAGTCAGAAGACCTGCCTTGTCAAGTTTAACGTAGGAGCTCGGGGACAAGCGCCGGTATAAACGATACATACAGTATTATGAAAAAAGCAGGTCTGCTTTTGCTAAGCGGTGCGCTGGTTTTTGCCGCGTGCCAGAAGGACCCTGTTCCTTCAAAGGATTCCACTCTGGACGGCACTGCCGTAGACGTATCCTCCCTTTCTACATCGGCCCATAAACTTTTTGTCCTCAATGAGGGCGGTCTGGGCTCCAACAACGCTTCGCTGGACTTCCTCCGCTTCCAGGATGGAAAGTACGTCACCGGCAGCTTCAAGAAAATGAATCCGGACATCCCCAGCGGTCTTGGAGATGTAGGTAACGACATCGCCATCCATGGCGACGAGGCCTGGATCGTGGTGAATAACTCGGGTATCGTCGAAGTGATTTCGGCCGAGGATGAGACGGAAATCGCCGCCATCAAAGTGCCCACGCCCCGCAACATCGCCTTTAACGGTAACTATGCCTATGTGACTTCCTGGGCTGGTGCGTTTGCGACTTATGAGGGTTATAACATCGTCGATTCCAAGAACTGCAAGGGGCAGGTGTACCGCATCAACCTGGGCAGCAAGAAGGTCGAAGGCACCGTTGAGGTGGGTTATCAGCCCGAAGGCATCGCTGTCTATAACGGCAAGCTGTATGTGGCCAATTCCGGCGGTATCTCCAGCCAGCTGAGTCCCGACTATGCCTATGACAATACGGTGAGCATCATTGATGCCGCCTCCTTCAAGGTAGAAAAGACCGTCACCGTCCAGGTGAACCTCAAGAACGTCTATTCCGACGGCAAGGGCCGCATCTATGTGACCACCCTGGGCAACTACAATGACGTCCACTCCGGCCTCTATACCTTCACGACTGCCCATCCTGAGAGCGTGGAGAAAGTGGCAGACTACGTAAGCGTTTCCGCTATCTGCGGCGACAAGGTGTACTGCATCGGCACCGAAAGCGAACTGGACTGGTCCGCTACCCATGTCTATGCCTCCTGGGCCGCCGTCGATGGCGCCAAGTCTGCTTGGAACCTGACCATTACGGAGGCTCCTTACGGCCTGGCCGCCCTGGATGCTTCCACCTTCTTTGTGTCCGACGCCGGCGACTACTTCAACCCCGGCACCGTTTCCTGCTATCATAACGGCAGCAAGCTCTGGACTGTGACCGCCGGCGTGTGCCCTGGCCATTTCGCTCTCTACTAGTAGTGCGCCTTCGGGGCTGCATACTCTTTTTATTCCTGTCTGTCTCCTTGCCTTTGAAAGGCCAGGAGGCAGACACGCTTGCACCTTCCCATGTGTACTCCGTACAGCAGTTTCCCGTAACGCGGGCCGCAGAGCAGGTTGAGGTGCGCTCGCTTTCGGCTCCTCCCCGCAGCGTTGCCGACCTCCTTCGCCGCTTCACCGGCGTTCAGGTCAAGGACTACGGCGGCGTGGGCGGGCTCAAGACCATCAACGTGCGCAGTCTGGGCAGCGAGCACGTGGGCGTGTTTCTGGACGGCGTCCAGATAGACAACGCCCAGAACATGCAGGTAGATTTGGGCCGATTCTCCCTCGACGGCCTGGAAGCCGTATCCCTTTATAACGGGCAAAAGTCGCTTCGGCTGCAATCGGCCAAGGAATATGCGACGGGCGCAGCGGTCTACCTTAGAACCGCAGTCCCCACGCACGATGCGCTCCGGCTTCGCCTGGAGGGCGGGTCCTTCGGGACGGCCATCCCTTCGGTGAACTGGGATAAGGCGGTGGGGCGGGTGATGCTACGGGTATCGGCCCACCTGACGGCCAGTAACGGCAAGTACCGCTTTCCGTACTTCGACACCACGCTGGTGCGGGATAACGGCGACCTTCTGGCCTTGCGGCTGGAGTCGCAGCTCTTTGGAAAGACCCGCCGCGGGCAGTGGCAGGCGCATGTGTACGGCTACGGCTCGGAGCGCGGATTTCCCGGGCCCGTCATCCGCCGGGCGCAGGGATTCCCCTTCAGCGCAGAGCGGCAGGCCGATGCCAACTTCTTCGTCCAGGGCTCCTGGGATGAAAGTTGGGGAGAGCGCTACTCGACGTCGGTGCGGGTGAAGTACGCGAACGATTACACGCATTACAACACGCATCCGGAACGGAATCCTATGGCCATGCCCTACAACCTGCATTACCGGCAGCAGTCGGGGTATGTGTCGCTGGCACAGAGCTATGTGCTCAGCGATCCGTGGTCGGTGGATCTGAGCACCGACTACCAGTACAATATGCTGGATACGGATGTGGGGCAGAATGTCTCCCCGCGCCGGAGTACGGTCATTGCAGCGCTCGCGACGCGGCTGGTGTGGCCGGCTTTCCGCATGGCCGCGCACCTCGTTTATGAAGGGACGTGGGACAACTACGACACGCAAAGCGGCGGCGGATGGCGGCGGGAAAATACGTACCGCCATGCCTGGATGCCCTCTTTCAGCGTGTTCTACCAGCCTTTCTCCTGGCTGTCGGCCGATGCTTTTGTCAAGCGTTCCTATCGGCTCCCTTCCTTCAATGACCTCTACTACAGCCTCATGGGAAATTCCAACCTGCGGCCGGAGTCTGCCTTTCAGGCGGGACTCTCCGTACGGGCGAAAGGGGAGGCCGGGGTCATGAACTGGGCCCTCCAGCTGAGCCCGTACTACAACCGCGTGAGCGACAAAATCGTGGCCATCCCCACCTCCTCGCAGTTCCGCTGGACCATGCTCAACGTAGGGCTGGCCGATATCACCGGCTTGGACGCAAAGGCCATCCTTGGTTTCAGGTGGGCCGATTGGCAGGCGCGCTCTACCTTCCGCTATTCCTTCCAGCAGGCGCTGGATCACTCAACGGAGGGCAGCCTCACGTGGGGGAACCAGCTTCCGTACATTCCGCTTCACAGTGGAAGCGTGGATTTGGAAGTGGGCTGGAAGGCCTGGATGCTGGCCTGGAACACGAGCCTCTGCGGAGAGCGATGGTCCCGGAGTGCCAATACGGAAGATTACCGGCTGGCTCCCTGGACCCTTAGCGACGTAGCTTTGTCACATCAGTGGCCGCGCCTGCGGGCTGGAGTACAGGTACGCAATGTGTTTAACTGGCATTACCAGTTGGTGCAGGGCTATCCCATGCCCGGAACCAACGTGCTCTTTTTTGTAGAGTATAATCTATAACGTTATGTTACTGAGTCTTTTATATGTTCTCATTTCGGGTATAGCCCTTCCTGTTGGCGGTATCCAGATGCAATATCTTTGGCGCAACCAGCTGGGAGACGTCTACAGCCTGGGCCTGGGAAGCGCCGCCTGCTTGGGTGCTGCTGCAGCTACCATGAGCGGCTGGTGCTCCCTTACGGTGGGAAGCTTCATTTGCACGCTCATCTGCACCATCATCTGCTTTTTCGTCACTTTGAAAGTGAATACGCAGCAGCTTATCACGTTTGGCATCCTGTTTGGGACGTTCATCGGCTCGCTGGGTACTATTGTGGTAACCAATGCCCCCACCGGCGACCACCTCAAGCAGTACTATCTCTGGGGCGCGGCTAACTTCCGGCTGGAGGGCGTCACGACGGGCGATATCATCTTCTCGCTGGTGCTCTTCGCGATTGGATTGGCTGCTGCGCTGTCGCAGGCCGGGCTTCTTACGCGGCACTTCAAGGAGGAAACCGAGATATCGGCCCGGGGAAAGGCCTTGCTTCTTCTTGCCATCATGTGTCTGGTGACCAGCGCCGTGAGCATCTGCGGCCCCATCGGCTTCATCTCCCTGGGCGTTCCCAACCTGAGCCGCCTCATTTGCAAGAACAAGGACATCCGCGCCCACTACTGGATTAGCAGTGCCATGGGCGTGGGACTCCTCCTGGTGACGTACCTGGTTGTGGAGTTTGTGAACTTTGGCATTTACCTTCCCATCAGCGCTACCATGGCCATCCTAGCCCTGCCGCTCATGGCCATGATCTTCGTCAAGGGCGAGGAAGCGTAGGGGCTTGGCGCAGGTTCAAAGACCGCGTGCCCCTCAAAGCGCCTGCAACCTATAACGCGTTTTTCCCGCAAAAGTGCGTTATAGGTTCCACTCAAGCAGGACGTATAACGCGAAAAAGGGCCAAAAACGCGTTATTGGTGCGGGATGTCCCGGAACCTGCGCCGTTTACGCCGAGACCCGGGCCCGAATCCTTGTAAATACCTCATTTTCAAGCACTTAATTTTTTCTCTTTAGGTCAATCGGCCTAAAGAGAAAAAACTAGATGCGTGATTATCAGTGCGTTAGGGAGAGGGCGATTACCAGGAGACGGAGCGGAACGGGGGAAGCGGCAGGCCGTTGTCGGTGACGACGTTGGCGCCGTCGGGCCAGTTGTGCCAGGCGTAGCGGACGGCGACGGGGGCGGGGACGGCCTCGGAGGTCACGAAGATGTCATTGGTGTTCCAGTCAATCCAGGCCGATGCCGGATGCCACACGCGGTCCTCGCCGGCAAGCTCGAAGCCGCCCAGAACCAGTTTCTCATGGGGGCCGTGGATGCGCCAGCAGTTGCCGGTGGTGCTGACCCCGTCAAAGCTCACGCGAGCGGTGGCACCGTCAAAGGCCACGCTCTTATACACCGGCGTTACGGGAAGGTCCCGGAAGCCGTAATCGTTCGCGAGGGCCAGCCAGGCCAGGCGCTCCCCCACCTCCTTCTTATACGGCGGATGGATGCAGTCCTTATGGCCGATGTCGGTAGTGGAAGCGATGCCACAATGCGCCAGCATAGAAGGAATCCGGTACTGATTCTCCACCAGGACGGGAAGCTTGGTGCCGTCCGGCTCATCGTAGGAATACGGCGCAATCTGCACCAGATAGTACGGCATGTCGGGGTTTCCCCAGAGGGCACGCCACTCATTAACCATGGACACAGTGATAAGCGGATAGTCCTTCGGATTGTCCAGGTTGGCCTCTCCCTGATACCAAATGAAGCCACGCGCGGGGTAATGCCGCAGCGGATAGATCATGCCGTTAAAGAGCTGCCCGGTAGTCACCTCCTCCCAGTGCAGCGTTTTGGAAAAAGCCACGTCAATGCCCGGCGTCTTCTCCAGCGCATCCACGCTGAGCCACGCCTCGATGGGCGTCCCGCCCCAGTCTGTCACCAGAAGGCCCACGGGGACATCCGGCATAAACTGCGACAGCGTCTTGCCAAAGTGGTAGGCCGTGGCGCTGAAGTGGCGCGCCGCCGCGGGCGTAGAGCACTGCCAGGATCCAGAGCAGTCTTCCTGCAACGTATCGGCATTGTTCCGCTCCACGGTGTACATGCGCACGAGCGGCGTGGAGGCCGCGTCGCGGATGGTCTCATACGCATTGGCCACGCGCTGGTGGTCCCAGCCGCCCAGCGGCATCTGCATGTTGGACTGGCCGCTGCACACCCATACTTCGCCGATAAGGATATCGGACAGCACAATCTCCTCCTTGCCGGAGCGGACCACCAAACGCTGGGGAACGCCCGAAGCTTTCCCCGTAGGGACATCGGCCCGCCAGGAGCCATCGGCCTCTACCTTGACCGTCAGCGGCTTCTTGTGCCAGGAGGCCGATACCAGCACCGTAGCGCCGGGCTTTCCCCATCCCGTAACCGGCACCACAGCCTCCTGCTGCAGCACCGCATGGCTGGTAAAAAGATGATGGAGCTTAAGCTCCTGTGCATTCAAGGAAAATGTTGCCAGCAGCGCTGCCAGCAACATCCAAATACGTGTTATTCTCATATAGGCAGTCGGTTATTCTTTTGCAAATATAACAAAAGAATGCGACGGTAGGTCAAAAGAGCTGCCAGAAATAGCTTTCTTTTCGAGGGCCGATGTGAACATCTGCAGACAATACCCCTCCGCCTCAACCGGCAGGGAGAGTTCCACCGTGCGGGCCGATGACCCGAAGTTCACCAGCGCCACAGAGTAGGAGCCGTCCGGCAGCTGCGCCGCCACGGCCGCCACGCCGGACGGAAGCGCTCCGGAAAGTCTCAGGATGCGGCTCCCGCGCGGGAAATGCCGGCACATCAGGCTCCAGGTATAATACCAGGGCCGGACGTCTTCCTGCGACGGATCCCCGAATACCTCGGCGCCCAGGATGTTCCACATGCCCCATAACTTGATGTCCTCCGTCTTCCCCGAGTCTCCGCTACTGTGCATGGCGTCGTCCAGCATCCATGCGGCAGCGCCCGAGAAGCCCGCATTCATCACGCTCATCAGGAGAAGCGGCATGTCCAGGGCATAGAAATCGTCGTACACCAGCATGTTGCAGTCCCCTCCCTTCGTGAAGGGATGCCCCTCCACGCGCTTCCAGTATTCCTTCGCCAGAGCCGCATCGGCCGGGTCGGAGAAATACTTGTAGCCGGCCTCCCCCAGGATGATGGGCGCATCGCCGACAATGGCCTTGAGCCCCCGGAGCGTCTTTTCAAACTCCCCGCTCCGCACGAGGCGCTGTCCGGGATAGGCGTGCATGTCGTAGATGCCCACCTGGGGCACCGTCTCCACCGTCTCCCGCAGCCATCCTTCGGCATCGTAGGCCGATGCCCCGTTGCGGTAGCCGATCACCGCGTCGGGACCGGCAATGCGGACATCGGCGAGGGCGGGATAGAGGGACATCTCGGCCTGAAAATCCCCCACCATTCCCTTCCAGAAGGCGAAGTCCCCGTTCGGGGAAGCCCAGTCTCCGTCGGGCTCGTTGAAGATAACGAAGTACTTGATGCAGGTAAAGCCGTTCTCCCCCACCAGATAGTTCAGATGCCGCACGGAAGCTTTCACCCACGCCGGAGAATCCTTCATCTCCCAGGTGGGCGGGTTGTACTCTCCGTACACCACCAGGATGTCGTTTTCCTGGCAATAACCCAGCAGTTTTTTCAAATAAGCGGCGTTGCGGTTGTCGTCAAAGCCTTCTCCGTCAAAGTACGTGAAGGGGCTGTTGATCATGCAGCGCACATACTGCGGCTTCATGAAATCCAGCCGCTCAAACAGCTTGTTCCAGTCCTCTTCGCTCACCCCGGAGCCCCAGGAAAGGGCCTCGTCGTAGGGGTCCCACTCCACGCCGTTTCCCAGGTAGCAGGGATTGATGACTTCGTCTGTAACAGTAAGGCTTACAGGACGGGAACAGCCTGCCGCGGTGAGCAGCAGGCTATAAAATGCAAGGGTGATGAGTTTTCTCATTGGACCGTTATGCCGTCTACAGGGTTATACATCTTGGGAAGGTCGTTGCAGAAGAACGTATCGGAACGCTTGTACATTTCCTTGAAGCTCTCCACGGAAACATGTCCGGGGAAAACGGAGAAATAGTGGCTGCCGCTTTCTGTAGGATCATACTTGTTGCGCCAGGTGACAAGGAGGCTCATCTTGCGGCCCGCCATGGGAGCCGCAATGTTGGTAATCCAGTAATCGGCCACCTTGAAGCCCTCCACGCCGGTTTCGGTAACCCCGGCCGGCTTTTTCTTTTTGGCAGAAAGGGCCGACAGCACTTTAAGGTTATTCACAAATACGTTGTTGTTGATGCCTTGGTAGCAGTCCATCCCGATGAAATCCACATAATCGTCTCCGGGCCAGCGGAAGAGGAAGTCGCTCTCCACCTTCTGGCCGTCCATCTGGGGCGAGATGGCATAGATGAAATTGTGCACACCGGCGGCCTTCATATAGTCCACGAAATACCGCCACAGGCCGATGAACTCCTGCTCTGTGGTGCAGGACTTGCCCCACCAGCTCCAGGTCTGGGTGTGCTCATGGAAAGGGCGGATGATGATGGGAATGAGCTTTCCGTCGGCTCCCTTCAGGCCCTTGGCAATGGCGGCCAGCTTGTCCAGCCAGCCGTTGAAAGTGGCCTGCGTGGCGCTGCCCTCCGTGAGAATCTCGGCCACCACCTGATTGTCTGAGTTGTCCCAGGCATCTCCTTTCCCGGCCTTGGGATTATTGAGGTGCATGCAGGCCGTTATGACCATGCCCCGGTTGTAGGCCTGCTTTATGAGCTTGATGCGGAGGGCGTTCTCCTCCACCTCCTTGGTGGAGCGCTGGTCCATCATGGAAGCAAAGTCCAGGGCATACACGCCCGGATAGTCCCCGCACACGGCCTTTGTATCCGAACCGCCCTCATCTCCATACCACTTGCGGCCATACATGAGGTCGTCGTGATGGCCGAACATCCAGCCCTTCTCGCGGATGGACCAGAGGTTGGCATAGAGGGCCCGGGTCTCGGCCGTAGCAGAAGCATCGGCCAGCGACAGCGTCACGGTCTCCGGTTTCACGGGATCGGGGTCCTGTTTGTTTCCGCCACAGTTCCAAAGGAGTGGAAGTGCCAGGACGGCGGCAAAAAGGGTAGCTTTCATTTACTTTACAATTACGTTGTGGGCCATCTTGTACATATCCGGCAAATCCTCCGAGAAGAACGTGTCGGGGCGGGCATACAGGGCACGGAAACTTTCCTCGGAGGGATGTCCGGGATACACGGAATAATACACCTTTCCGCTTTCCGTAGGGTCATACTTGTTGCTCCAGGTAACCAGCATGCTCATCTTGCGGCCGGCCATGGGTGCAGCAATGTTCGTTGTCCAGTAGTCGGGGTTCTGAAAGCCCACCACGCCAATCTCGGTGACGCCGCAGGGCTTGCGCTTGGCATCCGAAACGTTTTTTAGGAGCTTGAGGTTATTCAGGAACACCGTATTGTTGATGCCAATATAGCAATCCATTCCCAGAAAATCAACATAATCGTCCCCGGGCCAGCGGATAAGGAAATCGCTTTCACCGGAGGCTTTCACGTTGATGGCGGGCGAAATGGCATAGAGGAAGTTATGCACGCCGCGGGCCTTCATGCCGTCCACAAGGAACTTCCACAGGGCCACATACTCGGCAGGCGTAGTGCAGGTACTTCCCCACCAGCTCCACTCGTGACCGTGTTCATGGAACGGACGCAGGATGACGGGAATCTGGACGCCGTCGCTTCCCTTCAGGCTCTTTGCCAGGGAGGCCAGGTTGTCCAGCCAGCCGTTAAACTTGACGTTGGTGGCACTGCCCTCCTTGAGGATTTCGGCCGCCACCTGATTACTGGAATTGTCCCAGGAATCCCCGCCCGTGAGCGGGTTATTGAGGTGCATGCACGCCATTACCACCATGCCGCGGTCGTACGCTTCCTTCATGGTGCGCAGCTTGTGGGGGTTCTCCTCCAGCGTCTGGAGCGCCACGGTACGGCCATCCATGAAGGAAGCCACATCCACGGCATAGATGCCGGGATAATCCCCGCAAACAGCTTTTGTATCCGAGCCGCCCTCGGTGAACTGCCACTTACGGCCGTTCAGGAGGTCGTTCTGATGGCCGAAGATCCAGCCCTTCTCCCGGATGGCCCAGAGGTTGGAGTACAGCGCACGGGTCTCGGGGGTGGCATCCTTGTCCACAAGCGTCAGCGTAACGGTCTCTTCGCCCGGAGTAACAGGCCCCGCAGGGCCGTCCCCCTTGCAACCATTGCAAAGGGGAACGGCTGCGAGCGCCACAAGTAGCATGAAATAATAGCGACGCATGGGCTGGCTATTCGTTAGGAACCTGTTTGGTAAAGACCATGATGTAAATGAGCGGACTGTTCACAAACTTGTCATAGTCCTTCCAGATATACGAGGTATTGGAAGAAGGTGTGCTGCCCACCTGCAGGGCGAGGGCCATGCTTCCTTCCGCAATCACAAGCGGGTTCAGCCCCAGGAACACGTAGCTTCCGGGCAGAAGCAGATTGGCGGCATAGGTAAGGGGACCGTTCTTGATGGATACAACGCCGCCCTCCGACTGGGACTTGTCTTCCGGGTCATATACATAGCCGGATGCGGCATGGGGCAGCCAGGAATAGATGCGGCTCACATCCTCGTTCACGTTGACATCACCCTTCTTGCCAACCCAGCGGTAATCCCAGTACTTTCCGTCGGCACCGGGCGTGTAAACGACCGAACCGCTGAGGGATCCTTCGGCGGAAGGAGTAAACGTAAGGATATTGTCCAGCTCGTTTCCGATGTTGTTCCAGTCCCAGGTCTTGGTCTCGGCCTTGTCGCGGCCCAGGCCGCCGTTGCAGCCGCCATAGACCCACAGTTCCTTCACTTTCCAGTCGCCCTCAAGAGCGAAGGCCGGTGCCGGTGCCGGAGGTTCTACGGTATTCTTACCCTCGGTTCCTTCGGTCTTAGAGGCAGCGGGGATCTCATCTACGGGCTGCACGGCAATCATGTACAGACGCGGGCGCTTGACAAACTTGTCGTAGTCGTTGTAGATGTTGGTCCAGTCGTCCACGCCGGAAAGCTTGAAGACAAACGCCATGTTGGGAACAGTAGCCTTCACGTCACGGGAGTCGTCCTTGTAGATCTGGTATTCACCGGCCGGATAGATCTCACCGGTGGTCACCTTGCCGCTCGCGTCGGTGAAGGAGATGGTGTTATTCACATAGTCGCGCACCCAGGTGCTCTCGCCCACGGGAATCTGACGATAGAACTTGTGAAGGTCAATGTCCGTGTCCCCTTCCTTGTTCTGGGCTGCCTTGAACAGGCAGTTCCAGTGCTTGCCGTTGGCACCGCCGTAGTGGATGCACTTGCCGGTAGTATTGCCATCGGCCATGATCTCATCCAGGGTGAACTCCAGGTAGTCGTCGTACTCGGCCTCGGGGCCGAAGCCTTCGTCGGAGTACCAGCACCAGCTCTTGGTGGAAGGATCCATGAGCGCACCGCCGCCCCATTCCGGGCCGGTACCACCCCAGATCCGGGTGGCCTGGAAGGCATAGGCGCCCACGAGGGTCTCGGTGAACTCGGTCATCTCGATGGTATAGGCACGGGCTTTTCCGGTGGCCGATGTCACCGTAATCACCGGAGCCGCTCCCGTAAAGTCAATGGTGCCGCCGCGCTGGACGGAAGAAGTAGCCTTGTAGGAAAGTTCCAGGGTTTCCACGGCCACTTGGGACATGTCGCTCACCAGGTTGGTCGCCAGCTGCACGTTGATGGTACCGGTGGTAGCATCGACATCCTTCACCTTGGCCAGACCGGCCTGTCCGGCGAACTTGATGTCCAGGATGCGCCGGTCGTTGTTCCAGCTGCCTTCCTCCACATCGGCCCAAGGCTTCTTGGTGCAGGCGCTCAGTAACACAAGAGCGCCCATTGCGATGAAAAGTATATTGCGTTTCATGGTTACTTGATATTAGGGTTAAGGTCGGTCTCGATGGACGGGATGGGATAGAAGAGGACATCCTCTTCGTTGGTGACACCCTGACCCACCAGGGCCTGGACAGTGTGCAGACGGCCGGTACGGCGCATATCGTAGGTAATGTTGCCTTCGAAAGCGAGTTCGGTGATGCGCTCCATAATCACGGCCTGGCGGAACTGTGCCTTGGTGAGGCCCGGAGTGAGGTCACCCAGACCGGCGCGGTTGCGGATGTAGTTCACCAGCTCGTAGGCCTTGTCGGTAGGACCGGCAGCCTCGGCATAGGTGAGGGCGATGTCGGAGTAACGCATCAGGAAAGGCTTGGTGGAAGTCTTGTCACCCACGAAGCCGGGGTCGATGTACTTGCGGCAGAACGGATAGGACAGGGCGGTGACGCCGTTTCCGCCGGGGTAGGCGGCCGTCACGTTGCCATCGGCATCATATACCTTGCTGCAGATGAGCCAGTCCTTGCGCAGGTCGCCGGCCTCGAACATGGTGTTGTAGAAGCCGATGTTGGTGCGGTATTCGCTCCAGCCGTCGTGCGTGGGGATAAGGACATCCTCATCTCCCTGCTTGAGGTACACGGTACCGCCGGCGATGTACGGGATGTACATCTTGGAAATCTTGGAATACTGGCCCTCGTTCTCACCGGTGCGGTCCATGCTCATGATGAAGATGTGCTCGGGGCCGTCGGGATAGCGGACGTCGTAGATGTGCATGAGGTCGGGATCCAGGCCATAGGTAGTCTGCTCGGGATTGTCCACCACGGCGGCAGCAGCCTCCACGGCCTTGGCATAATAGGTATCCACGTCAAAGCTCATGTCCTTGTACTGGGGCACCTGATATTCCTTGGCCGATGCCAGGTAGAGGTAGGCCTTGGCCAGCAGGCCCTCCGCGGCAGCCTTGTCCACGCGGCCGGGTTCGGGCTTAGAGTAGTAAGGAAGCAGGCGTTCGGCCTCCTTGAGGTCTGCAAAGATGTAACCCCACAGCTCATCCAGGGATTCGGCCAGGCCGGCGGCGGTGTCGTCGATGGAGGAAACCACCTTCATGTGCACGGGCACGCGGCCAAAGTTACGGGCCAGGTTGAAATAGGAATACGCGCGCATGAAGTAGGCCTCACCGGTGAAACGGTTCTTCAGGGCCTCGTCAATCTTCATGGCGGGCACGTTCTCGATGACGGCGTTGGCGCGGTTGATGGTGATATAGGAGAACTTGAAGAAGTTACCCAGCGTCACGTTGCTGCGGAAGTTGTTCTGGCTCCAGGAGTCCAGGTCCTTGGTGCTCTGGGTGGCGTCTCCCTTGGGATCCAGTTCGTCGGTATTCATACCGCCGAGGAACACGATGGCGCGGGAGTACTCGATGTAGTTGATGGCATCGTAGATGTACATGGTGGCCGCCTGTGCATCGGCCTCCGTCTTATAGAAACTGCCCTCAGAGTAGAAGCCATAGGGCTTCTCGTCCAGGTTGCAGGCAGCCAGGCAAAGTGCTGCGAGTATGAAAGCGAATTTGTTTTTCATGGCTGCAGGGAATTAAAAGTTAAAGTCAATACCGAAGGTCCATCTTCTCAGGCGCGGGTATCCGCCGCTGTAGATGCCGTTGGCACCCACTTCGGGGTCGTAACCCTTGAATTTGGTGAAGGTGAACGCATTGTCAACGTTCATGTAAAGGCGGATGCTCTCCAGGAACTTGGTGGCTTTCCGCAGCGGGAAGGTATAGCCCACGGCGATGGTCTGGACACGCACGAAGGTGCCGTCCTCTACCCACCAGTCGCTGAACTTGGTCTGGCGGTCGTCGCGGAGCTTGGGATAGCGGTTGGAAGGATTGTCCACCGTCCAGCGCATGGGAATGTTGGAAGGCTGGCCGAAGGCCTGCGTGTTGATGACGTCATTGCCGAACACACCGTTGAAGAAGATGCTGGCGTCCAGGTTCTTCCACTTCACTTCCAGGTTGAGGGAAGCCAGGAAGTTGGGGTTGGGATTTCCGATGATGGTGCGGTCCTTTTCGTCCACGGTACCGCTGCCGTCCAGGTCTACATAGCGGAATTCACCGGGTTCGGCGTCGTTGCCGGTAAGGCCGGCGGTGAGGCCGTCTTCCAGGCTCTGGACAATGCCGTCCACCTTGTAGCCGTAGAACACGTTCATGGGCTGGCCGATGGCAAGGATATTGGTGTAGCCGCGGAACTGGCCCAGGCTGTTGCCGTAGTACTCATACTGCATGCCGGTGTTGGGGTCTGTCATAAGGCCGGCCTCAACGGCGTTTCCAAGGCTCGCCACGCTGTTGCGGTTGCGGGTGAACATAAGGGTGGCGCCCACCTTCCAGTCACGGTCGCTGTACAGGATGCCGTCCAGGGTGAGCTCGATACCGGTGTTGCGGATGGTACCGTCATTCACCCACATGCGGTCGTAACCGGAGGACGGGGCGATGTTGCGCTCACGAAGCAGGTCGTTGGTGACCTTATTATACCAGTCCAGGGTCATGTTGAGACGGTTGCCGAACAGGCTCACGTCCAAACCCACGTCTACCTGCGAGGTGGTCTCCCACTTGAGGTTGGTGTTGGCGATACCGCTCCAGACAGCATAGATGCCGCCCTCACCGGTATAACCGCTCTGGTAGCCGGGGCCGATGGCCATCTGCCAGGCTCCGTTATAATAGTACTTGTGCTGGCCAAAACGGCTCAGGGTCTGGTAAGGGTTGATTCCCTGGTTACCGGAGATACCGTAGGAGGCACGCAGCTTGAGGACATCCAGCCACTCCACATCCTTGAGGAAGCTCTCGTTGTGGACGTTCCAGCTCACGGCTCCCGAGGGGAAGTAGGCCCACTTGTTACCGGCGCCGAACTTGGAGGAACCGTCGGCACGGAAGGTAAAGGTGGCCAGGTAGCGGTTGTCGTAACCGTAATTGAGACGCATGAGACCGGAAACCAGCTGGCTCTCGGACAGGCCGTTGGAAATGCGGTAGCGCTCGGGGTTGCCGGCCTGCAGGTTCTCGTTGCCCAGGGTCTCGTTCACAAAGTCCACGCCCGTCATGCTGGAGGAACGTGCACGGTAGTGCTCGTAGGAGTAGCCGACCATGGCGGTCACGTGATGCTTCTTGGCAAAAGTCTTGTCATAAGTGCCGTACACATCCACCACAATGTTGTCATCCTTACCGTTACTGATCTGGCCGTAACCGTTGTTGAAGGCGCCGGTCTCGGAGTACTTGTTGGGGTTGTAGATGTCCTGGATGCTCTCGCCATGCTTGAGGTTGAACTGGCCGGTGAGCGTGAAACCGTCGAAGATCTTCCAGTCAATACCGGCATTGGCGACGACGCTGGTGCCTTCGGTGGTATTCTTGGAGAGTTCCTTCAGGGCAATGGGATGATAGTAGTCGCTGGCGCTGTACAGCCAGTAGTTGCCTTCCTCGTCGTAGACCGGGAAAATGGGGTTGCGGCTGTAGGAACGGCCGGGGTTGTAGTTGCGCTTGCTGTAGGTGATATTGGCACCGGCCTTGAGGATGAAGTTCTTGAACAGCTTGTGGTCAATATTGAACTTGCCGCCGAACTTGCGGTACCAGTCGTTCACATAGACACCGTTGTTGTGGTAGTAGTTGGCGCTGGCGAGGAAAGATGTCTTGTCGTTGGAACTGCGTACCTGCACGGTGGTGTTGTTGGAGACGGGGAGCCTGCGGAGCACCAGGTCCTCCCAACGGGTGTTGGTGGTCCAGGTGGTCTGCAGTTCCTGGATGGAAGGATAGTAAACACCGTTGGCGTTCACGGCGCCCACGTACTGGGGCGTGAGACCGGCGTTCACCTTGGCTTCGTTCTGGGTGATGGCCATAAGGACGGGATCTCTCCAGAGGTCCAGTTCGGAGGTCATCTGGGACAGGGTGGTCTGCTGGCGCACGCTGATGGTGGTCTTGCCGGCAGCTGCCTTGTTGGTGGTGATGAGGATGACGCCGTTGGCACCGCGGGATCCGTAGATGGCCGATGCCGATGCATCCTTGAGCACTTCCATGGAAACGATGTCCTGCGGGTTAATCTGGGAAAGGTTACCGGCATCGCCGAAGGGGAAGCCGTCCACCACCAGGAGCGGGGCATTGGAACCGTTTACCGAAGAGTTACCACGTACGCGAACGACGGACGAAGCGCCCGGCTCCTGCGAGTTGTTGGTAATCTGCACACCGGCGATACGGCCCTGCATCAGGCTTTCAATGGAGTTGGCGGGAACGTTGGTGATGCCCTCGGTCTTGACGGAAGCGACACTGCCCGTGAGGTCGCTCTTTTTCATCTGACCGTAACCGACCACCACAATTTCTTCCAGGATTTCACTGTCCTCGGACAGGATAATGTTCACCACGGAGCGGCCGCTGACAGCCTCCTCCACAGAGGTGTAGCCGATGAACGATGCCGAGAGAACGGCATCGGGTGCCACCTGGGTGAGCGTGAAGTTTCCGTCACCGTCGGCCGAAGTACCGTTGACGGTACCGACCACGATAACCGATGCGCCCGCGACGGGGGCCCCGGTGGGGTCCGTCACCTTACCGCGAACGGTAAGCTTCGTCTGAGCGAATCCGACGACGGACACTGCTGCCAGCAGCACCGCCGCAAAGAAGGATTTAAGATGTAGGCTCATAACGCGAATGATTGGTTATTAGTTGGAAAAATTTTTAACAGTGTTATACTTTTTTGAAATTATTAAGATACTTTAATAACTCATCAAGCTTGCAGGTGGCCACGCCCACGTGCTTGTCGGCGGCCCCGTAATACACGTACAGCGTTCCATCCACCACCACGTTTCCGGTGGGGAACACGCAGCCGTTGTAGAACCCCTGCGTCTCATAGGGAAGCTCCGGCTCCAGGATGGGCTCCGGCGTGCGGGAGAGCACCACCGTAGGGTCATCGGCCTTCAGAAGGAGCGCGCCCACGCTGTACTGGGCCAGGCCGCCGTCGGCCACGCCATGGTAGAGCATGAGCCAGCCTTCGTCCGTGAGGATGGGAGGCGTGCTGCCGCCGATTTTCTCCTCCCAGGAGTTCGGGCGGCCCGTCAGAAGGAGCGTGGAGGGCTTGTCCTCCCAGGCCAGGAGGTCGTCGGAGAACTTGATCCAGATGGAAGGCTCGGACACGCCGTAGGAAGCGCCCACCCAGTCTTTGGGCCGATGCAGCATCACAAACTTTCCGCCCACTTTCTCCGGGAACAGGATGACGTCGCGGTCGTCCAGGACGGGCGAGGTGAGGCGGCCCAGCCGGCGGAAGCTGCGGAAGTCTTTTGTCATGGCAAGGCCCGTGTTACCCAGGCTCTTAGCCCACGCCTTGGGAGCGAACCCGTCGCAGGCGGGAAGACGGACGACATCGTGCGGGAAAGTCCAGTAGCGACCCGGCGCATACGGACGGTATGCATACGTAATATAGAAGGTATCCCCCAGTTTCACGATGCGGGGATCTTCCACGCAGCCGCTGTCGGGGCCGTCCTCGCTGGGACCGAAGACCGGCTCCCGGGAAACGCGGGTAAAATGGAAACCGTCCGTGCTCGTAGCCAGCCCAAAGCGGATGACGTGGTCTTCGTCGTCCCCGGCAGCGCGGTACAGCATGTAGAACGTCCCGCCATCATAGATGACGCCGGGATTGCAGGTGACCAGATTCTCCCACGGGCTATCGTCCAGGGGAGACAGAATGGGATTTCCTTGATACTTATGAAGCTTCATAGGTTAAGAAAACAGGACCAGGATAGCGGCGCAGCCTGCGAGGAGGCAGCCGCCCCAGAAACGGTAATTGCGGTACAGAGGCCCTTTCCGAAGGGCAGCTCCCTCTTCGCGGAACGCCTTGAAGGAGAAGGTGGTATCCGTAAGCTTACCGGCCTCCGGACGGGGGAACGCCAGGGACGACAGGTAGATGACCACCATGCTGAACACCAGGAGGAAAGGAATGATGAGAAGGAAGTGCATGTCCCCGAAGATCTGATGCCGCCACAGGAGCATCACAACGGCCATCGCAAGACCGCTGAGCAGGCCGATGAAAGCGCCGTTGCCGTTCACCCGCTTGGAGAAGATGCCCAGGAGGAAGGCGGCCACCACCGGCGGAGCAATGTAGGAGAGCATCTCCTGGTAGTACTTCAGGAGAGACCCGAATTTGCCGATGTTCGGAGCCCACAGGGCGGCAATGACAATGATGACGATGGAGGTGATCTTTCCAATCCACACCAGCTTCCGGGAATCTGTTCCCGGCCGGGCCTGGGCATAGAAGTCCATGGTAAAGAGGGTGGAAGTGGAATTGAGGATGGCACTGAGGGTGGAGGTAAGAGCGGCCAGGAGGGCGCTCAGCATAATGCCCAGAAGGCCCGTGGGCAGGAGCTTGAGGACCAGCGTGGGATAAATCATGTCGGGGCGTTCCATGCCCGGGAAAAGATGGCGGGCGATGACGCCGGGGAACACGATGATAAACAGCGTAACAAGGGTAAGGAAACCGGTGAACATCACGCCCTTGCGGCCTTCGTCAACGCTGCGGGCGCTCAGGACGCGCTGCACCAGCGTCTGGTTGTTGGCCCAGAAGTAGATGCCGGAAACAGGCATGCCCACAATGAGGCCCAGCCAGGGCGTTGCGGGGTCTGACAGCGGCCGGATGAGCTTCACCGACATGTCTCCGGAAGCGAAGAGGGACGAGAGGTAGTCCACGCCGCCGTTTGCAAAGCACGCGAAGGTAAGGATGACAGACCCCACGATGAGGATGACCGCCTGGATGAGCTCTGCGTTGATGGCCGATGACAGGCCGCCGGGGATGGTGTAGGAGGCGGCGAGGAGGGCGAAGACAAGGATGATGAGCTGAAGGTCTGCCGCAGGGAACACCAGCTTGATGATGAGGGCGGCGGCATACAGGGCGCCTGCGGCGTCCAGGAAAATGTTGCCGATGATGCAGATGGCGCTGAAATAGTAGCGCGAGCGCTTGTCAAAACGCTTCTCAAGGAACTCGGGGATGGTGAAGATGCCCGACTTGATATATAGCGGAAGCAGGAAGGTGGCGAAGAAAACCATCACCACCACACCGGTGAGGTTGTAGTTGAAGACCGCCACTCCCGTGTCGTAGGCATCTCCGCACTGGCCGATGAGGGTGGTGGAGGAAATGCTGGCGGCAAACAGGGACAGGCCCACAATCCACCAGGGCATGGAACGGCCGGCCAGGAAATACGAGCCCGCGTCGGAACTCTTACCGTGGCGGAGGCCCCACCAGATAATAAATATAAGGTAAAGGACGACAATTGAGATATCGATCCAGCCGATGGATATAGCTCCCATAGTGTCAACAGGTTATAGTTTTACACTTGCAAAGATAAGGGAGAAACGGAAAGAATTGTTATATATCCATGTTAATTGAGTATATTTTTTTGAAATCATGATTTTCATTTTAAAAAAGTTTTGCATCTTTGTGCCATGCAACAGGAGATTGTACCTATCCATAAGGAGGATCTCTTCATCATCCTCAACCACCCGAACGCCAAGTTCGACTACCCGGTGCATTACCACCCGGAGTACGAGATCAACCTGGTGATGGGCTGCACGGGCACCCGGGTCGTGGGGGATTCCGAAGAGACCTTCGGCCCCACAGACCTTGTGATGGTGGGTCCTTCCCTGCCGCATGCCTGGAAATCGAAGGACGTCACCAACCACGTCATCACCATCCAGTTCTCCCAGGAGCTGTCTCAGTATCCCATGCTCTCGAAGCGCATCTTCGCGCCCATCCGCCAGCTGCTGCAGGATGCCGAGAACGGGCTCAGCTTCGAGGGGCCCGAGCAGGAATCCATCAAGGAACAGATCATCTCCCTCACCCGCATGCAGGGCTTCCAGTCGGTGACGGCCTTCCTGAACATCCTCAGCACCATGGCCAACGCCAACCGCAAGCGCCTGGTGTCGGGCCTTTTTGAGAGCGACCTGGGTTCCAGCACCAAGAGCCGCCGTATCGCCAAGGTGTGCGAGTACATAGACCAGAACCTGGACAAGGACCTCTCCCTCGCCGAGGTCGCAGCCCTCGTGAACATGTCGGAATCGGCCTTCTCCCACTTTTTCAAAAAGCGCACGGGGCTCTCCTATATTAATTATGTAAACAACCAGCGCATCGCCAGGGCCTGCACGCTTCTGTCCGACACCACCCTCAGCGCCGCCGAGATTTGCTACGACTGCGGATTCAACAACAAATCCAACTTCATCCGCATCTTCCGCAAGAAAAAGAACATGACGCCCATCGAATACCGTAAGTACATCGGGCAGATGCTCATCAAATACTAACCCTTCCCGGTCACCGTCGCTGGCACCAGGTAGAGGACATCGTCACCAACCAGACCGGCACAAGGGAGACCTCCCCTATTATTCCAGGAGAGTGGCCTTCTGGTCGATTCTTCGCAATAGCCTAGTAATCAGCAGCTTAATTTTTTCTCTTTAGGTCAATCGGCCTAAAGAGAAAAACTCAAGCACTTGATTCACAGCACTTTACGGCGGTGTGAGATATGCCAGACCAGAACGCATTTTTTGTGTATCTTTGCAGGTCATGAAGATTGCAGTTTACAGCGGAACGTTCAATCCCCTGCACAAAGGGCACCTTGCCATTATGCGGCACCTCACTGAGGAGGCCGGGTTCGATGCGGTGTATCTCATTGTCACCCCCATGAATCCATTCAAAGAAGGCAAAAAGCAGCCTTCCGGGGAGGAGCGCTACCAGGCTGCCCAGGAGGCCGTAAAAAGGCACCCGGAACTCAAAGTAAAAGTCCTGGACATCGAGCTCAGAATGCCTCCCCCCCAGTACACCATCAAAACGTTGGACACCCTCCGCGAAAAAGAGCCGCAAAACGAATTCACCCTTGTGATCGGGGCCGATAACCTGGCCGCATTCCAGCGCTGGAAAGACTACGGCCGCATTCTCAAAGACTACGGTGTAGCCGTCTTTCCCCGCAAAGGCTACCACCGCGGCCATGATAAAGCCCGCCTCCTCCGGGAAGACCCTGCCTTCCGCATCGGCCTCCTCAAAGCTCCCCTCGTAACCATTTCCTCCACCCGCATCCGCGAAGGAATGGCGGTCGGAAAAGACATGAGCTATTGGTTCATGTAGGAATATTTCGTACATTTGTAGACTATGTCTGGAAAAGTTCTCATATTCTCGGCCCCGTCCGGTTCCGGTAAAAGCACCATCGTCAATCATATCCTGTCCCTGCACCCGGAGATTGAGTTCTCCGTGAGCGCCACCTCGCGTTCCCCGCGCGGCGAAGAGAAGGACGGCGTAGAGTACCTTTTTTATCCGGCCGATGTCTTCCGCGCTCTCGTCTCCGCCGACAAATTCGTAGAATATGAAGAGGTATACCCGGACCGCTTTTACGGCACCCTCAAGAGCGAAGTCAACCGCATCTGGGCCAAAGGCCACGTCATCATCTTCGACGTAGACGTCAAGGGAGGCGTGTCACTCAAGAAGTACTTCGGAGACGCGGCCCTTTCCGTCTTCATCCAGGCCCCTTCGGTGGAAGAGCTGCGCAAACGCCTCATCGGCCGGGCCACCGACTCCATGGAAGCCATCGAAACCCGCGTCGCCAAAGCCGCGGAGGAAATGACCTATGCCCCCAAGTTCGACAAGGTTCTCGTGAACGACGACCTTGCCACCGCCTACCGGGAGGCAGAGAATCTGGTAGATACATTCTTAAACAGTTAATATGAAACGAATCCTACTTGCAACTGCGCTGCTGGTCCTCATGGCCGGCGGTGCATCGGCTACGTCCGCCCGTGAGGAAGCGCGCCTCCTGCGTTTCCCCGCCACCAATGGCAAGGACGTAGTTTTCTCCTACGCCGGAGACCTCTGGACCGTGCCCGTCACGGGCGGCGAGGCTCATCGGCTCACTTCCCACATTGGCTTTGAAGGTTTTGCCCACTATTCCCCCGACGGCAAGACCATCGCCTTCACCGCCGAGTACGACGGCAACCGTGAGGTATACCGCATTCCCGCCACCGGCGGCGAGCCCGTGCGCCTCACCTACACCGCCACCAATCCGCGTGACGACATGGGAGACCGCATGGGCCCCAACAACATGGTCATGGCCTGGACGCCCGACGGCAGCGGCATCGTGTACCGCAACCGCACCGAGGACGGCTTCAGCGGCCTTCTCTGGACCATATCGGCCGATGGCGGCATGCCCGTCCGCATCCCCCTGCCGGAAGGCGGCTTCTGCTCATACTCCCCCGACGGAAGCCTCCTCGCCTACAACCGCGTCATGCGCGAATTCCGCACCTGGAAATACTACCGCGGCGGCATGGCCGACGACATCTGGGTCTACGACGCCAAAGCCGGGAAGGTGACCAACGTTTCCAATAACGACGCCCAGGACATCTTCCCCATGTGGATTGGCAAGGAGATCTTCTATGCCTCCGACCGCGACATGATCATGAACCTGTTCGCCTACAATACGGAGACCGGCGCCACCCGAAAGGTGACAAACTTCACCGAATACGACGTCAAGTTCCCCTCCACCGACGGCCGCACCATCGTCTTCGAAAACGGCGGCTGGCTCTATCGGCTGGAGCCCGCGACGGGCGCCTGCAACAAGATTCCCGTCTATATCGGGGCCGATGACATCTACGGCCGCACTACCCGCCGCCACCTCACCTCCGACGACGTCACCAGCTTCAGCGCCGCTCCCGACGGCTCCCGCATGGCCGTCACCGCCCGCGGCGAAGTCTTCGACGTGCCCGTCGGTAAGGGCGTCACCCGCAACCTTACCCGCAGCTCCGGCTCCAACGACCGCGACGCCGAATGGAGCCCGAATGGCCAGTGGATTGCCTGGATCGGAGACGCCACCGGCGAGACCGAAATCTACCTCTATCAGGTAAAGGATGGCAGCGTAAAGCAGCTCACCAGCGGGGCCGATACCTATATCCGCGGCATCCAGTGGGCCCCCGACAGCAAGCACCTCTACTATACGGACCGCAAGAACCGCTTCGTGGAAGTGGATCCCGTGAGCGGCGCAACGAAAGTGATCATGCAGAACCCGGACGGAGAGTTCTTTGACGTGGAGATTTCCCCGGACAGCGAGTGGATCACCTACACCCGCATGGCCGCCAACGAATTTGACATTGTGTATCTGCGAAACCTGGCAACCGGCACAGAGTATCCCGTAACAGACCGCTGGTACAACAGCGACAGTCCCGTTTTCAGCGCCGACGGCAAATATCTCATCTTCTCCAGCGACCGTGACCTGTCCCCCGTTTACAGCCGCATTGAGTGGAACTACGCCTATCAGGACATGCGGGGAACCTACCTGGCCCTTCTGAAGAAAGACACGCCTTCCCCGCTCATCGCCTCCGACAAGGTGGTGAAACTGGAGGAAGAAACGGCACCCGCCGAGAAACCTTCCGGCAAGAAGAAGGCCTCCCCGAAGCCGGCCCCGAAGGTATCCTCCGTGGAGCCCGAGGGCATCGGCGAGCGCATCGTGAAAATTCCCGTGAAGGGATACAGCTACTACTGCAATGACGGCAAGCTCTGGCATGTAGGCCGCGGCGGCACCCGCGTATTCGACTTCGCCACCGGCGAGGACAGCGACTGCTCCGACGCCTCCATGTACCCTGTCACCGGCACCAAGACGGCCGTCTGGTACAAGGGGGATGACCTCTTCGTCGCTCCCATCGGCCCTAAAGCCAGCCTCAGCGACAAGGCAGATCTGGCCCACATGGCCACCACCATCGACTACTCCGGGGAATGGGCCCAGCTCTACGACGAAGTGTGGCGCGCCTTCCGCGACGGCTACTACCTCGAGAACATGCACGGCCGCGACTGGAAGGCCGTCAAGGCCAAATACGAAGTGCTCATCCCCTACGCCAAGACGCGGCTGGATGTGAACTACATCATCGGCGAAATGATTGGCGAGGTAGCCAGCGGCCACTGCTACGTGTCGCCCGGCGAGTATCCCAAGTCCGAGAAAGTGGACATGGGCCTTCTGGGCGCCGAGTTCTCCAAGGTGGAGGGCGGCTTCCGCATTGACCGGATCCTGGAGGGCGCCACGTATCGGCCCGAACTCCGTTCCCCGCTCACCGAGCCCGGCCTGGGCGTGAAGGAGGGAGACGTTGTCACCGCCATCGACGGGGTTTCCCTGGCCGATGTCCCCAATATCTACCAGCTGCTCGTAGGCAAGGCCGATGTCCTCACGGAGCTCACCGTGGGCGGCCGCAAGATTGTGGTGAAGCCCATCGCCGATGAAGGCCCGCTGCAGCACTATGCCTGGGTGCAGAAGAACATCCGTACGGTGGAGAAGCTCTCCGGCGGCCGCGTGGGCTACATCTACATCCCCGACATGGGTCCCGAAGGCCTCAACGAGTGGGCCCGCTACTACTATCCCCAGCTGGACAAGGAGGCGCTCATCATCGACGACCGTGCCAACGGCGGCGGAAACATTTCCCCGATGATCATCGAGCGGCTGCAGCGCAAGGTGTACCGCATGACCATGCGCCGGGGCTCCTCGCATGTGGGGACCATTCCGGAAGGGACACACACCGGTCCCAAGGTACTCCTTATCAACAAGTACTCGGCCTCCGACGGAGACCTCTTCCCCTGGAGCTTCAAGGCCAACAAGCTGGGTACCGTGATTGGCACCCGCACGTGGGGCGGTATCGTGGGTATCAGCGGTTCCCTGCCCTATGTGGACGGCACCGACGTACGCGTTCCGTTCTTCACCAACTACGACGCCGCCACCGGCAAGTGGATTGTGGAGAACCACGGTGTAGACCCCGACATTCTTCTGGACAACGACCCCGTCCTGGAGGAAGCCGGCATTGACCAGCAGCTGGAAAAGGCTGTGGAAGTAGCCCTTGAACAGCTCAAGGACCGCAAGCCGCTTCCGGGCGTTCCCGCACCCCGTACCTTCAAGGATTTGGGACTGCCGGAAGTATTTTAAAAACTTTTAGTTTTGCATGATTTTTGCTATCTTTGCATCCAGAAAATTCATTATTTTATTCTATAAATTATGGTTTCTTATAAAGAATTAGGTCTTGTGAACACCCGCGAGATGTTCAAGAAGGCCGTTGCCGGCGGTTACGCCATCCCTGCTTTCAACTTCAACAACATGGAACAGCTCCAGGCTATCATCCAGGCCTCTGCAGAGACCAAGAGCCCGGTGATCCTCCAGGTTTCCAAGGGTGCCCGTAACTACGCCAACCAGACCCTCCTCCGTTACATGGCAGAGGGCGCTGTAGAGTATGCAAAGGAACTGGGCTGGAAAAACCCCCAGATTGTCCTTCACCTGGACCACGGCGACAGCTTCGAGCTGTGCAAGAGCTGCGTTGACATGGGCTTCAGCTCCGTGATGATCGACGCTTCCTCCCTGCCTTACGAGGAGAACATCGCCCTCACCAAGAAGGTGGTAGACTACGCTCACCAGTACGACGTAACCGTAGAGGCCGAGCTCGGCGTCCTGGCCGGTGTGGAAGATGAGGTTTCCGCCGAGGAATCCCACTACACCCGTCCCGAGGAAGTGATCGACTTCGCCACCCGTACCGGCTGCGACTCCCTCGCTATCTCCATCGGCACGTCCCACGGTGCTTACAAGTTCAAGCCCGAGCAGTGCACCCGTGACCCCAAGACCGGCCGTCTGGTTCCCCCGCCGCTGGCCTTCGATGTGCTGCATGAGATTGAGAAGAAGCTCCCCGGCTTCCCCATCGTTCTCCACGGCTCCAGCTCCGTTCCTCAGGAGTACGTTGACATCATCAACGCCAATGGTGGTAAACTGCCCGACGCCGTAGGTATCCCCGAGGAGCAGCTCCGCGAGGCTGCCAAGAGCGCTGTCTGCAAGATCAACATCGACTCCGACAGTCGTCTCGCCATGACCGCCGCCGTGCGCAAGGTCTTCAACGAGAAGCCCGGCGAGTTCGACCCCCGCAAGTACCTGGGTCCCGCCCGTGACGAGATGAAGAAGCTCTACATGCACAAGATCATCAACGTGCTGGGCTCCAACGGCAAGGCCGAGTAAGCTTTAGCTTCGAATAACTGAAACGCTCCGCTTTTTCGGCGGAGCGTTTTTTTTATTGCCTTTGGCCTCTTGGCACGGGTCCAAACTTGGCATTTTTGCCATTTTTGCCAAGTTTCAGCGCTGGCCCGGGTTCAAACTTGGCATTTTTCGCGTTTTTGCTAAGTTTTGGGGGAGCTTTTAGCCGCGGTACTTGGCAGCCTGCTCGGCGATGAGGTTTTCGTCGTCGAAGTAGTTGATCTGCATGGCCTGCTTCATCTCGTAGAGGGTTTTGGCGGCAACCTCGCGGGCAGCTTCGGAACCCTTGCGGAGAATCTCATACACGCCGGGGATGTCCTGTTCATAGGTGTGGCGGCGGGCACGGATGGGCTCCAGACGGTCATTGAGCACGTTGATGAGGAACTTCTTGCACTTCATGTCTCCCAGGCCTCCACGGCGGTAGTGGTCCTTGAGCTCGTCCAGGTTGGCGTACTCCGGCAGGAATCTCTCAAAGTCACCTTCTTCGCAGAAAGCATCGAGGTAAGTGAACACGGTGTTGCCCTCTACCTTGCCGGGATCTTCCACCCTCAGGTGACCGGGGTCGGTGAACATGCCCTTCACTTTCTGTTCCATGGTCTTGGCGTCGTCGCTCAGGTAGATGCAGTTGCCAAGGGACTTGCTCATCTTGGCCTTGCCATCGGTACCGGGCAGGCGGCGGCATGCCTGGTTGGAAGGCAGAAGAATTTCCGGCTCCACCAGTACGTTGCAGTTGTAGATGCCGTTGAAGCTGCGCACAATCTCACGGCACTGCTCCAGCATGGGTTCCTGGTCTTCGCCGGCAGGAACGGTTGTAGCCTTGCAGAAGCAGATATCGGCTGCCTGCGAGATGGGATAGGTGAAGAAACCAACGGGGAGGCCGCGCTGGTTGTCGTTCTCCGTTTCGCCGTTGAAGCCGCGCAGGGCCATCTCGGCCTTCACGGTAGGATTGCGCTGCAGGCGCTGCACGGTAACCAGGTTGGAGAAGAACTGCGTCATTTCATGCAGCTGAGGCACCTGGCTCTGGATGAAGAGCGTCACTTTCTCAGGGTCCAGACCGCAGGACAGATAGTCCAGGGCTACTTCTATGATGTTCTGACGTACTTTCTCGGGGTTGTCGGCATTGTCCGTAAGGGCCTGTACGTCTGCGATGAACACAAACATGCGGTCATAATAGCCTTCGTTCTGCAGCAGAACGCGGTTGCGGAGGGAGCCAACATAATGTCCCAGATGAAGTTTGCCGGTAGGGCGGTCGCCTGTTAAGATAATTCGTCCCATATAATCAGTTAAAAACTCACAAAGTTACAATTTTTCCGTATATTTGAAAAACCAAAACACACTCATGAACCTCACAGACAGACAATCCATCATGGCCGGAATCCTCATCGGCCTGGGTGCATGCGGTTTCCTGGCCCTCGGCGGGCTTACCGGCGCCATCATCTTTGCTTTCGGCCTCATCGGCGTAGTCCTCACCGGCATTCCGCTCTATACCGGCCGCGCTGGTGTCATGACCAGCATCCCGGGCATTATCAAGGTGTGGTGGTGGAATGTCGTGGGTGCCATGGCAGTGGGCCTCGTCGTCGCCGCCATCGGTGGCAGTATGGCCGAAAGTGCCTATAACACTGTCGCGGCCCATGTGGCGCAAGGCCCCTGGCGCGGTTTCCTCCGTGCCGTCGGCTGCGGCCTTGTCATAGACCTTTCCGTCTGGTTCTACCGCAGCAGCAAGTCGCTGGTTCCCGTTCTCTTCGGCATCCCGCTGTTCATCGTCTGCGGCTTCTACCACTCCATCGCCGATGTCGTTTACATCTTTGGCGCCTGTAAGTGGGATATCGACCTCCTCTGGTTCTACCCCATCATCGTCATCGGCAACTACGTCGGCTGCAACGTCCGCCGCTGGCTCCTGCCCGAAACCAATCCTTCCGCATAATCTCGCTCGAAGCTAACTCGTTGAAGCATAGCATATTATAATAGTCTCTTTAGGCCGATGAGCCTAAAGAGACTTTCTTATTACTTTGATAATCAACTACTTGCGCCGCACCGAGAGCGTCCAGACTAAGAGTGTAAAAAGCACGGAGAGGATGGCCGCGCCCAACCAGAACCATGAGACTACGGAAAAGTCATAACCGACTCCTTCGGTCTTCCCTGCCTGAATGGTCATTCCGCTAACCAGATCCTGAAGGGCGGCGCCAACGTAACTGGCGATACCAACCACGCCCAAGGCGGCACCGGAAGCCTTCTTCGATGCAATATCCACGGCCATCAAGCCACCAAGATAACAGATCAGCGCGCCGATAGCCAGGCCAAACACCACCATGGAGATAATCATACAGACATGAGTTGCCGGGCCGAAAAGGAAGAGGCCCAGGCCGATGACGTTCATCACGCCGAAAATCACGGCAGGAGCATTGCGGCTGCCTTTGAAGAACCAGTCGGACACAAAGCCTGATACAATGGTCCCGATGATACCGCAGATGGAACTGATAGAAATGATGGAACTGGCTTCGAGCGTCGTGTAATCCCTTTGGGCTTCCAAATAGAAAACGCCCCAACTGTTTACAGCATAACGGGAAATATACATAAAAGCGCTGGCTAAGGCAAGCATCCAGATGGCGGGATTACGCAGCACCTCTTTTTGATGCTCCCAGACAGATTTTTCTTCTTCTTTGGCGTGTTGTGCAGCATCAGGAGCGGGAAGGCCGCAACTTTGAGGGGAATCTCTCAGGAGCAATGCCAGCATGGCAGCGCCTGCCAGGCCAAGCAGACCGGCAGCGCGAAAACCCCATTGCCACCCCGCAGCAGAAACGACCGCCGCGACAAGAATAAATGTGAGCGCCTCGCCGATATTATGGCTCGCCGACCAAACTCCGTAAAAACGGCCTCGCTGCTTGTCCGGAATCCACCGGGATTGGGCAACCACACCTGCCGGGGCCCCCATGGACTGAACCCAGCCGTTAATGGCCCACAGGGCAATGAATACTCCGGACGGCACACTGAATCCAAGGATCAGATTCACCAGTGCGGCGGCCAGCAGGCCCAGCGACATGAAACGTCTGACATTCACCCGATCAGCCAGGAAACCGTTTACAAACTTGCCCACTGCATAAGTAATGAACAAGGCCGATCCAATGATTCCAAGCTCTGTCTCGGTAAGTGTTCCCGAGTCCACGATAGGCTTTTTAACCACATTCAGGCTAAGCCGGCATACATAGTATATTCCATAGCCTACGGTGGCAGAGAGGAACACCTGCCACCGAAGCCGGGTATATCTTTTATCTTCTGATGTCATCGATCTTTATTCTGTTATTGTCACAATTACACTGCCACGAATGTCCGTGGCCGATGCTCCCGCTTCCAGCGTAAAGGTTCCGGGCACCACCCGCCAGCCGTGGAGAGAGCTGTCGTACCAGGCGAAAGCCTCCCGAGGCAGGTGAAGGACCACTTTCTGTGTCTGGCCCTTTCCTATGAATACTTTCCGGAAAGCCTTGAGTTCGCGTTCCGGACGAGGCACAAGCGGATGGTCCTCGTGAACAAAAAGCTGTACGGTTTCCGCTCCATCCATTTTTCCTGTGTTTCGAATCTCCAACGTCACATCAAAACCGTCGCCGGAAGGCTGGACCGTCAGCGGTCCGTACGAGAACTCCGTATAGGAGAGCCCATAACCGAAAGGATACAGCGGAAGCACACTCTTGTATCCTCTATATCCCACGAAAACGCCTTCTGCATATACGGAAGGTTTCACGGAATGTCCGCGTTTGGAAACGGGGTCGGCCGGCAGGTAGTATGGCTGGGAAGGATTATCTTCCAGGGCGCGGGGAAAAGACATAGGCAAACGGCCGGATGGATTGATACGGCCATACAGGATCTCTGCCAAAGCTTTTCCGCCTTCCTGCCCGGGATACCAAGCCCATAGGATGGCATTAGCCTTGCTCTCCAGGCGCGAGAGATCGGCCGCGCCACCGGCGTTCACCACCAGAACCACTTTATGGCCCTTTGCCAGGGCTTCATCCACCAGTGCCTCCTGTCCATCCGGAAGGGAGAAGCTGCGGTCACTGTTCTCTTTCTCTGTATTACTGTCAAAGCCCAGTGCCAGGATCTCCACCGGAGCATCCTCCTGAATCCTGGCCCCAATTTGATTCAGGCCATCCCTGAGAGAGACAGCATAAAGAGGATCCACGGCACCACTTCCTCCACCACAAGGGATACTGTCGGCCCGCGGACCAGAAAGAGCAATCTTCTGACGTCGGTCCAAAGGAAGGATACCATCGTTTTTCAGAAGGACGATGCTCTCTCCCGCCAACTGATAGGCCACTTCGCGGGAGTAGGGGTTGTCTTCCGGGATAGAGGAATCCAGCTGATCACGATCCAGGAAACCAAAAGCCAGATAGGTTTGCAGGATACGCTGCACCTTGGCATCCAATTGCGCCTCGGTCACCACTCCCCTTTCCAGCAGGGGCGACAAAGTCTCTTCGTTGAAGCAAAAGCCACGGGGCATCTCAAGGTCTACACCGTCCTGCATAAGGAGCACGGGAGAATAAGTCGACGTCCAGTCACTCATCGTAAAGCCCTGGAAATTCCATTTTCCCCGGAGAGTTTCGCCGATAAGATAGGGATTCTCTGCACTGTGAACGCCGTTCACCAGGTTGTAACTGGTCATCACAGAAGCCACATGGCCGCGCTCCACGGCAGCCTTGAAGGCAGGGAAATAGATTTCGTTTATGGTGCGTTCGTCTGCAATGGAATTGGTATGATGACGGTCGTACTCCAGATTATTGAGGGCGAAGTGCTTGACCGTTGCCATCACGCCCTGTGACTGAACTCCCTGAATATAGGCGACAGCCGTCTCGGCAGCCAGGAAAGGATCCTCGCCAAAATACTCGAAGTTTCTGCCGCAGAGCGGGCTGCGATATATATTAACTCCAGGGCCCAATAATACATGGACTCCGCGGGCGCGGGCATCCTGGCCCAGGGCAATGCCCATCTTATTTACCAGTTCCGGGTTCCAAGAAGCAGCCGCAGCAACACCGCAGGCAAAGAGTGTACTGCGCGTATTGTTTCGTACGCCCTGGGGGCCGTCGGCCAGACGGACTTCGGGAATGCCCAGCCGCTCGATGGGAGCTATATGGAAGCCATCCCGGAAACCTGCAACGAAGGTGATTTTTTCCTGAAGGGTCATCTGTGCCGTCAAGGCCGCGGCGCGTTCACGATGGGCCGGAGTAATCTCCTGGGCAAAGACAGGAAGCACCGCTGCTGTGAACAGTGCGAAAAGAATCCATTTTTTCATCGGATACCGTATTTTTTCAGAATCTTGAGAACGGGCTTACGGACACTCCGTGCCCAGAGGGTATAGCCATAGTCGCCGGGATGCGTACCGTCCACGGACGTGTAGTGATCGGGCGAAGTGGCATTGGTGGTAGTGATATAGTATACGTCCTTGTATTTCCGGCAGGCTTCTTTCATCAGTTTAGACGCCAGCTCCATACGCTCACGCTCGTATGCATCGGCCTTTTTATTGAAGTTGCGGCGCTCCCGATAGATGGTTTGCTGGAAAATCAGCGGTTTGCCAGGATGGGCAGCCTGCATGGCTTCAATGAAAGGAAACAGACGTTCACGGATCTCGTCAGGAGTAGGGTTGGAAAAGGTGTCGAAGAGGAAAGCGTCCACATCGGGGGCATCGGCCAAAGCTGCAGCAAAATAGTCCTGCAGGCGGCAACGGCCGCTAACCCCCAAGTTCAGGAACTGGATACCGGTTTCGCGCGAAAGGATGGAGGCGTAAGCCATTCCTGCCTTGGAAGTGGAGGCTCCCTGGGTGAAACTGGAGCCGAAAACGGCCACTCTGTGACGGAAAGGCTGCTGGAGAGGCTCCAGGAGACGGCCCTCTTCCACACCCACCTTCACCGAGGACAATTCGCTTCTGAGAGGCAGATACAGGAGGCACTCCTTAACCCCCTCTTCCATATCCTGGATGAGTTTCACAGGTTTGTCAAGGGCATTGTCATTCTGCAGGCCGGCTGCAGCCCACAGCCACTTCCCGTCTTCCTTGATATAGAGATCAAAGCCACGTCCGGCAAAACCGGTGGTCCCGCCACCGAAGTACGGACGCACATAAACAGGCAGCACGCGGATGGAAGGGGAATCCGTACGGAAAGCCACAGCCGTGCCGGAAGGCTCCAGCAGCAGGCGCACTTCCTCGGCCGTAAAGCCTTTGTAACGGGCCGTATCCATCCGATGATAGGGGTTGGGGGTGTCCGGGAACACCTGTCCGGTAAGGGTCAGCTCCGAAGCTTCAACGTATCGATACTCCTGGGCCGATAAACTCCAGACAAAGGCCATGGCCAGCCCCGCAAGGATCAGTCGTTTCATATCTGTGCTCATTGAAAAGGGGCCGGCCCTCTTGTAAAGACCGGCCCCGAACGCAAGTAAACTAACGAATTTAACTATTCGATAATGATTTTCCTGACTGTCCCTCTACTCTGATCAGACACGTAAATTGTTGAATAATCCGAGCTGAAGACAATATCCTGCAACGATGCGAAACTTGCCATTGCGCCCACTGCAGTTGTATAGGAAGATCCGCCTCCCATAATGGTGGTTACAACAGCACCTTCATAGTTACCAGGAGATGAAACGGAAATTTTGCGAATAGCGACATTATCCGTCACATAAACATTTCCAGCAGCATCGAAAGCTATACCCTGAAGGTTTGAAGTGAAAACGGCATTTCTCGCGGCACCGTCGACAATTTCAGAGTAATTATTTGCTTTTACTCCTGTTCCAGCAATACAAGTTACATTCTTCTCTGCATCTACCTTATAAATCTTGAAGCCGTTGGTATTTGTTGCTGTAGAAGCACTCGCTCCAACAATCAGGTTGCCCGCCGGATCAAAACCCATTGACAATAACGTTACCCCAGTTCCACCGAAACTGGATAACGGAGCATAAACACTCTGCGTTCCACCGATACCGCCTTCATATTTATAGACGCCAGTATCCCTCAATAAAACATATGCATTTCCGCTCGCATCAAATTTCACATCCATTGCCTGCGATAATCCAGTTTTTTCCTCGGTGACTGACTTCGTTCCAGCTGTAAGATCCATAGAGAATACTTTTCCATTCGATTTATCAGAGAAATAAAGATAGTCCCCCTTGATGGATCCGTGCCAAGGATCTCCAAGTTTTGAATTATCCCGGAATGTCGTAAAGCTGCCATCTGTCACACTGATAAACCGAAGGCTTCTTTTACTATCACCTGCACTTTCCATCAAAACCAGATTGCCGTCTGCCTTTCGTACCAAACCGCGAACATTATTAAACTTCCCTTCTGCGTCAGGAGCCTTTTGTCCATCAATGCCAGCCAAGACAGAAACGCTGTACTTGGTCAGCGTCCTGACCGGCATGGGTTTGATGTGACCACGCTCGATGATCACGTTCTCGGCATAGAAACCGGCGCCAGGGACCATGGTACCATCGGCAAAGGTCATTCTCACTTCCAGTCTGGGATAAATGTGCTTGCCGGAGCCGTCTGTCTCGGGACCCACCGGAAGCGGGACGTATACAACGAGACCGTCATCGGAAGCACGCTGGGCAGCGGTTGCAGAAGCGATATTCTCAGTAATGGAATATTCATCCGTATGAGCAT
>Ga0256407_10000629_pt1 | contig 80868 bp, 70 predicted proteins | sample RumenRJG_04DNA_FD_193489 | JGI IMG/M metagenome (GOLD analysis project Ga0256407, IMG submission 193489) | Bovine rumen microbial communities from Lethbridge, Alberta, Canada - RJG_04 | ecosystem: Host-associated > Mammals > Digestive system > Stomach > Rumen | place: Canada: Alberta... | reverse complement strand
GCCAGGCATAGGTGTACAGAATGCCACGTGCCTGATGGTTTATACGGACAATTTCCAGAAGTTTGATATGGATTCCCGCAAAATAGCTTGCTATTATGGTATAGCGCCATTTGGACGGCAATCAGGAGCCAGTGTCAATAGCAGGCCAAAAGTCAGTCCGTTTGCCAACAGGATGATTAAGTCACTACTCTCACAAGCAGCATTAGCTGCTATCAAGTCTGATATCAATGTGTACAACTATTATCAGCGTCTCATAGAGCGTGGCAAGCATCCTCTACTGGTACACAATAATATCAAGAATAAGATGCTGCACGCCCTTGTAGCAATGGTTAGAGACAGAATAAAATACAATCCTGATTATGTCTATCAGACAAATAAATCAGTCGCATAGACACTCAAATGTTAAATATATAGTTAAATCGCATAATATGTTTGGAATTTACCATAGAATGCGGTTCTAATGATCATTTTTTGAGTATTAATTTTGGTAGTTTGAGAACATGTTATTATCTTTGCCTTCGTTAAGCAATATTGCAGGTAATAATATGGCCCGACAGATTCGGAAGAAGAGCGGAACAGGCATCTACCACGTGATGCTCAGAGGCATCAACCGTCAGGACATTTTTGAGGATAATGAGGATTATCTTCAGATGACATCCATCCTTAGAGCACAGTCTGAAAGGACGGAATGAAGTATTAAGATATGCTCTCTCCTTTGGGGCTGGAGTCCGACAACTGTCAAGACTAACTGGCGTTTCATTTGGAGTAATTCAGAAGTTGACAAAATGATCACTAGAACCGACCCCATGATCACAGAGACCCCATGATCACTCCTTTTGATTTCTGGTGCAAAATTAGAGAGAAAAAACGAAGTGCGCAATACCTAAAAACGATTGTTTTAAGCATTGCGCACCCAAAAAGTCCTGCAAAAGCAGATTAATCAATAGTAGGTATTCACGTCGCCTGAATTTGTGAACGCCCTTTTTCGTTCAATATTCAATCCATGAATTACTCAATGAACATCAGAATCTGATTGGCAATCTGCTCCTCAGTCTTGGCTTCAGAATTGAAGACGAGGTCGTAGTTACGGGCTTCGTATCGGGAAGTGCCAGTGAATCGCTTCACGTAATTCTCGCGCATCTTATCCACCTTCTCGATAATCTTGCGGGCTTCGTCTTCAGAGATATTCTTCTTGGCGGCGACACGTGCCACACGGTAAGCCATCGGTGCATGAACGAGTACGCTTAAATGGTTAGGATGGTTTCTGAACACGAAGAAACCGCAACGGCCGGCAATGACGCACGACTCCTCTTCAGCAATCCCATGCAGAATCTCCGTCTCTGCCTTAAACACGTTGTCAGTAGTCAGCACATCAGGCTCCTTACCATATTTCGTAAGACAGGATTTGCTGTCAACCAATCCATTGCCGACACCTGCGACACGCTTGAAACCTTCCCACCATCTGATTTCGCGTCCTTTCATCTTCTCAATCTCTTCGGCTGTGAGGTTATACTTCTCCTCCAAAGCCTTGATTAAGGCCTTGTCGTAGAAAGACACACCCAGCTTGTGAGCCAAAATTTCACCAATGGTGCGACCACCACTACCTAACTCACGATTAATCGAAATGACAAATTTCTCGTTCCTATTCATAGTATTATAGTACTTTTAATTTGTAATTGCACATCATGCCATCAATTGATATTTCGATACAAAAATACAGCTTTTTCCTGATATCACCAAACTTTTACCATACTTTTTTGATTGTAAGACAACCCCATAGTGGCTCACGATATGCAACTGTCTTACCCTGAGCAATGACAGATGACAGATAAAAAACAACGTGGTTATGTGTATGACTAAGAACGGAAATGAATCTGAAGACATAAGCAAGTAACTGGACGTTTCTTCCAATTCTTCATTTTTGTTTCTTTATTTCCGCATCAACAACATAAATGTCACCATCGGCATCAACTAAAAAAGTCTTTGGAGCTCATCGGAGATTTCTCTGATTCTTCGATTTTCCGCATCGTGCGCTCCATAGCCTCTTTGTGAAACTGATTCAGAAATGTCATTGCTCATTATGCTTTTTGTTTATGCAAAGATAAGAAGAATTTAGCAAACGACGTTCATTTTGAGCTGATTTTTTATGCTTTCTGCAAAAATAAAGAAATAAGAGGGTGCAGACAGCAGTGGTGGCGCAAGTTTTTTTTTCGTCTACAGTCGGAATCCGAGATAGACGCGCGATATCCACTTCTGGTTGCTGAAGGTGAGCTGGTCGTTGCGTCCGATGTAGGTGAAATAATAGATGGACGAGAGGCCAGCAAAGAGGCTGTTGCTGATTTGCTTGACGACCGAAAAGCGGGTGGTGACAATGAATTCGGGGAATCGGTTGTGAAAGGGATAGCTGGTGTCGGAAGAAGAGAGCGACGTCTTGTTGTAGATAACGATGGTGGGCAGCGTCGAGAAGTGGATGAGCCATCGGCGGCCAGGCACGAAGTTGTAGCCGTAGCCGGCACCGAGTGCGTAGTTGGTTATCCTGAAGTCGACTTGCATGTCGTTGGCCTCCATGTGTCCGCGCTGTGCCTGAATGGACGCGCCGAGCAGGAAACCGCCTGCCGAACGTCGCTGTATGTAGCTGTGTGAGAAGGCAGCGGGATAGGAGAAGCGGTGGTTGTTGAAGGCGTAGTAGGCGTTTATGTTGAGCGTCTGCAGCCGGAAGATGTTGTCGGGCAGGGTCATCTTATGCCGGTCCTCGCCCGTTGTGAACTCCACCTCGAAGTTGTTGGCGTCCTGATAGGTCAGGTCGAAGCCGAAGCTACGGCCGTAGGAGCGGAAGCTCAGCTCGGTATCGTCGTACTTGCCCCAGAGTTTGGCGGGGTTGACGGAACAGCTGAGCGAGAGTCCGCGATAGCTGACGTTGACGCTGACGGTCGACTTGACGTCGGTGGTGAAATCCATCAGCTCCGTCTGTCCGCCGGACGTGCCGTCTATACGCAAGCGCGCCCCCGCCAGGTTGTACTGTCCCACGATGGTCCACTTGGTCTCTGGGCGGGTGACGTAGTTGGTGTCGATGTTTGACCGCCAGTATCTCTCTGTCAGTATGCTGTCGGCGAGATGGTAGAGCTTTCGCAGCTTCTGGGCATCGGCGTGGACAGCTACAAGGGCGAGAACTGCTAAGACCACGAGGCGTGTGGGATGACGAAACATGTCGGGGGCGCGCTATTTAATAATGTTTTATCAGATGGGCAATGTGAGCACAAAACGTGAGCCGGGGCCCTCGTAGGTGCTGTCGAGCACCACGTCGCCCTCGAGCCGGCGGGCAATGTTGCGGGCCACGGTGAGGCCTACGCCCTGTCCGTCGAAGAACTGGTTGAGCTTGACGTAAGGCTCGAAGATGCGCTCGGCGTCGTCGGGGGCAATGCCGCTACCGGTATCCTCGACGGTGTAGATGGCTATCATCTTGTCCATGTCGACGGCAGCACGCAGGGTGACCTTGCCCTCGCTGGTGAACTTCAGCGCATTGTCCAGCAGGTGGGTCAGCGCGCGCACGGCCTTGACCAGATTGGTCGACAGCATGGTGGCGGCAGCGTCGGGGGCCACCTCGCGAACGAAGGTGAGGTAAGACGCGCGATCGATGCCTGAGGCGACGACGGCCTCGTCGACTATCTGGGTCACCAGCACGTTGTCGGTACGACGGACGGCCTTCTCGCCCAGCACGTCGTCGAGGTCGCTGATGCGGCCGACGATGCCCATCAGCTTGCGGTCACCATTGGCCTGGGCCATCTGGCGCAACTCGCTGAGTGCCTGGCCGATGACCTCGTCGCTCTTCTGACCGTGGGCCTCGAGCTTGTTCAGGCGCTCCTGCAGGGCATTGCTGCGCTTCTCGATGGTCTCGAAGGCCTGCTTCTGCTTCTGGTTTTCTTCTTCCATCTTGTCGAAGGCCAGCAGAGCCTGTTCGTAGCCCTCGCCTACACTATCGAAATTCTTCTCAAGGGCGCGATAGTCGTCAAGCAACTTCTGCTGCTCGTTGACGCGTTCCTGGTAGTCCTTCAGCAGCTGCTGCTGTTCGTCAGCCTGCTTGTGGGCTGCCTTCATCTGGAAGTAGAGGCCTGTGCCCAAACCCAGAATCAGGGCTATGAGGATAAGGATGAATACTGTCATAGGGCGTTTACTCGGCTTTCTTTTCAACTTTCATAAACTTGGTGAAGCCCGTCATGGCCAGCACCTTGTAGATCTCGGGATTAACATTGGTCATCTTGAACTGACCACGCTGCTGCATCACGGTGCGCATGGTCTTCTGAATGATGCGCAGACCGCTGGAAGCCATGTAGTTAAGGTTGGTGCAGTCCATCTCGAGGTCGACGCCTCCGTCAGCCAGTGCGGGCTGGATGTCCTGTTCGAACTGGGGTGCATTCATGGTGTCGATACGCTCACCGGTCTTGATGATGGTCTTGCCACCTTCTTTGATAATCTCTGTCATAGTCGTTACGTTTTTAATTGTTTATCTGTTTTTTTATTTAATGTCTTTTTTCATCGTCAGCAGATTCTTACCCTCGAGGCGCTGGTAGGTGACCTCGTTCATAATGTTCTTGACAATGTAGATGCCCATGCCGCCAATCTCGCGGTCGATGGGATTGACGTTGGGGTCGGCGTCTTCCTTCAGCGTGGGGTCGAACTCCTTGCCCTGGTCGCTGAGCACGAAGGTCAGCTCCTTGCCGTCGCTCTCGGCTACAAGCTCGATGTCGGCCGTCTTACCTTCGGGATAAGCATAGAAGATGACGTTCGACACCATCTCCTCCATCACCAAATTGAGGTTCATCTGGAGCTCCATGTCGAGGTTCAGCTCTTCGCCGATTTCCTCGACAAACTGGTTGACACGCTCCAGTTCGCCTACCTGGTTTCTAAGCTTTAGTTCCTTTCTCATAATATTTAGAGTTTAATAGTCTTTATGCAAAGCATGGTCAGGTCGTCGTTAGGCTCGGCACCGTCACGATGGGCCTCCACCTGTTCGCGCAGCATCTCGACGGTCTGGCGCGAGCTGACGAACTCGGTGTGCTCCAAGATGTCGAGCAGCCGCTCGTCGGTAAACTGCTCCTGCTGGCGGTTCTCGGCTTCGTTCAGTCCGTCGGTATAGATGAACAGCGGACAGTTGGTAATATCGTCAATCACCTCGCCCTCGTACTCCATGCCGGGAAAGAGGCCGATGGGTGCGTTAGGTATCATCTCGATGAACTCGGCCTTGCCGTCGCGCAACAGCACGGGCGGATTGTGGCCGGCATTACAGAAGTCAAGGTGGCCGGTGCGCAGGTCGACGAGTCCGAGGAACATGGTGACAAACATGCACGTCTCATTGTCTTCGCCCGACAGGGCATCGTTGATACGCGTAGCTATCTCGGCAGGCATCATCTCCTGGGCAGCCAGCGTGCGGAACAGGCGTGTGGCCTGAGCCATGAACAACGAGGCGGGAACACCCTTGCCCGAGACGTCGCCCAGGGCAAAGTAGAGCTTGTCGCCCTCGTCGGCCGAACGGGCAGGTACGAGCAGATAGCCGTAGAGGTCGCCACCCACCTCCTTAGCGGGCGTCATAGAGCCATAAAGGTCGACATCGGGGCGCTCGGGGAAGTCGCGCGGCACCATGCCCATCTGGATGTTGCGGGCAATGCGCAGGTCGCTCTCGATACGCTCCTTGGCGGTGGTGGTCTCTTCCAGCTGGTCGTAGGCCACCAGCAGTTCGTCGTGGGCTTTCTTCAGACGACGGGCTGCACGGATGCGGAAGATGGTGAACACCAGCAGGGCCACCACGACGAGGCTGATGATGATGAGGGTATTGCGGAACTGCGCACGCTCCTTCTCCATCTTCAGCTGTTCTTGTTCGCGCTCGAGTTCGTCGACCTTGAAGAGCGTATTCATTTCGTTCAGCTGGTTGCGCGTCTCGGCACCGCTGACGGAGTCTTTCAGTTCGACCAGCGACTTGAAGACGCTGGAGGCTTCCTGGTAGCGGCCCAGACCCTCGAGGATGCGGGTGCGCTGAACCAGCACGGGCACGGCGGTACCCATATCGGTATTGTCGATGAGCGCAAAGCGGCGGTTGTTGTACTCCAGCGCCTGCTGATAGAGGCCGCGACGCAACAGCACCTCACCTTTGTAGTAGAGCCACGACTGTCCGACATACTCGGCCTCGGAGGGTACACGACTGTGCACCTCGGCCAGCATCTGGTCGGCCTTGTCGTACTGCTTCAGACCTATGGCAGCCTGGGCACAGGCCACATAGTAGTAGGCTTCAAGGACATAACGCCCGAAGTCGCTGATTTTCTGTTCGGCGAAGAAACGGTCGAGAAACGACTTCCACTGGACGGTCAGCTGCTCCAGCGTCTTGTAGTCACCCATCTCCTCGAGCTCGTCGCCATAGTAGGAATACAGGTCGGCAACGGTGGAAGGCAGCGTGGCCAGGCCCGTCAGCAGGTCGAGGCCCTTGCGGTAGGCCGAGACGCTCTCTTCGCGGTTGTGCATATTGGAATAGACATTGCCCATCAGATAATAGGCAATACCCATGCCGTACTTGTTGTCGCGGCTCTTGGCGTCGTCGAACATCGCCTGTACCTCGCGCAACGCCATATTATACTTGCCGCTGAACACATAGGTGTTGACCAGATACATCCAGTACTCGTAGCACTTGTTCCACTGCTTGTTTGACTTCAGCGTCTCAAGGTCGGCAGGAGCATGCTGATAGACCGAGTCGGTCATGTCGTAGTTGTAGTAGAGCACGATGCGGTCGACAAGTGCTGCCGTCAGCAGCTTGCTGTTGTTGCGGCTGTTCTGTAATTCACGGATAAAGTCGTTCAGACAACGCAACTGATAGTTGGCGTCGCCCGTCGAAAGACTGAGGCGATAGAGTTTCTCGTAAGCCACCAGACGAGCCTCACCATGCAAAGACGGCAGGCGCTGACGAAGCGAATCAGCCAGCGTGGCGCTGAACGACAGACACGTCGCCAGGCAACAAAAGGTTAATATCAGCAGGCTTCGTCTCATCAGAGTGGCAGATCAGATCTTCAGCTCTTTCATAATCTCAGACAAGCGCTGACGCGTAGAGATGCGCGTCGGAACGAGCGGAAGGCGCAGCACGTTCTCGATATATCCCATCTCGCTGAGCATACACTTCACACCGGCAGGATTGCCGTCGACGAAGAGCAGCGAGAACAGGTCGATGAAGCGGTGGTGAATCTTTCGTGCACCGTCGTACTCGCCCTTCATCTGCAGGCGAATCATCTTTGAGAACTCGCGCGGCAGGGCGTTGCCGATAACGCTGATGACGCCCACGGCACCACACGAAATCATGGGGAACGTCAGGGAATCGTCACCGCTGATGACATCAAACTTCTTAGGTTTGTTCTTGATGATTTCGTCGACCTGCTCGAGATTACCAGAAGCCTCCTTGATAGCCACGATGTTGTCGCAGTCGTGAGCAAGACGAACGGTGGTAGCAGCGGTCATGTTGACGCCAGTACGACCAGGAACGTTATACAGCACCACGGGCATCGTGGTGGCTGCGGCAATGGTCTTGAAGTGCTGGTAGAGTCCTTCCTGCGACGGTTTGTTGTAGTAAGGACAAACGCTCAAGATGCCGTCGATGCCGCGGAAGTCGCCCGTCTGCAACTCCTCGACGATGGCTGCGGTGTTGTAGCCGCCACAACCCATCAGAATGGGCACGCGACCGCCAACGAGGTCGACAATGAGATTCTTGATTTTCGATTTTTCCTCGGCCGACAGCGTAGGAGTCTCGCCAGTAGTTGCGAGAATACAGAAGAAGTCGGCACCGTTGTTTAGCTGATATTCCACCAGTCTGATTAAAGACTTGTAATCGACTGAACCGTCTTCCAGAAAGGGGGTTATCAACGCTATTCCTAAACCCTTGAAGATATTATGTGCCATAAAAAAAATAAGAATTCTTGATTTATGGTTGCAAAATTACACAAATAAATTGGAAAGACCAACACTTTGTAGCCACAAAATAACTATTTATATCCAAAATAGTACCAATAGGTCTTTTCGTATTGCTGGAAAACGGCCATCTGGCGCGCACGACGGTCGGAATACTGGCGCTCTAACTGCTTCAGGTCGCGATAGTCGGTGTCCATCACATCGTCGTGATAGACCAGAGCGGGGTTGGCACGCAGATGGTTGTACAACACCAGCGCCTCGCGGTAGTGGTGCGGCAGGTTCTCGGTGGAAGGATAATACTTGGGAAGCAGGTGGACAAAACGGTCTAACTGCTTGTCGATGAGACAGGCACACAGCGCATAGTCGCCGCCACGCTGGGCCAGCGAACCACTATGTCCCGTCAGCGGATAGGTGAACAGGCGGTCGCCCAACTGATGCAGATGGCCCAGGGCGTCGATGCGCAATAGCATCAGGCGGCGGTCGGTCTTATCAGAGCGTTCACCCACATGCAGGGCACCCTCATAGTCGCCATCAGCCATCAGGCGCTCCATGCGGTCGGCATAATGGCGGACGTCCCGCTTGTCAATGGCTATGCCGATGACGAGCACCAGCATAGCCACTATCAGGGTATATTGCCATATTCGGCGTACGGAAAACTTCATATTTTCTTCAAGACTACAGCCGAACGGGCAGGAATATAGAGTTTCAACCACTCTTTACGGTCTTCGACATACATCGGGTCGTAGTTGGTGAGGTGGGTCACCGTATCATCGGCAAAGCCGTTGCCGCCAAACTCCTTGGCATCGGTATTGAGCACCACCTCGTAAGAACCCGTAGGCACGAGGAATCCGTAGTCGGTATAGCTGCGCGTCGGCGAGAAGTTGAACACAAAGACGAGGTCGCCACGCATATAGCACAGCACCTGGTCACCGTCATTATGCCAAATCTCGGTGACGGGCGTGTTCTGGAAGTTCTTCTGCGACTTGATGACCTCAAGCATCTTCTGGTCGAAGTCGCCCAACCAATGGTAGCACAGGTCTTTATTGTCGACAAGGTTCCACTGGCGGCGTGCATACTTATAGGACCAGCCATTGCCTTCGCGTGGGAAGTCAATCCATTCGGGATGTCCGAACTCGTTACCCATGAAGTTCAGGTAACCGCCATTGATGGCACCAGCCGTCACCAGACGAATCATCTTGTGCAGGGCAATACCACGCTGGGCAATATCGTTGACATCCTTCTTGGCGAAGTGCCAGTACATGTCGGCATCTATCAGGCGGAAGATGATGGTCTTATCGCCCACCAACGCCTGGTCGTGCGACTCGCAGTACGAGATGGTCTTCTCGTCGGGACGACGGTTCTTGACCTCCCAGAAAATAGAGCAGACATTGATATCCTCATCGCGTACCTCTTTAATTGTCTTAATCCAGTAGTCGGGGATGTTCATGGCCATACGGTAGTCGAAGCCATAGCCACCATCCTCGAACTTGGCAGCGAGGCCGGGCATACCCGAGACCTCCTCGGCAATGGTGATAGCCTGTGGATTGACCTCGTGGATCAGGCAATTGGCCAGCGTCAGATAGCAGATGGCATTGTCGTCCTCGTGACCGTTGAAGTAGTCGCCATAGCCGCCAAAGGCCTCGCCCAAGCCGTGCGAATAGTAGAGCATCGACGTCACACCGTCGAAGCGGAAGCCGTCGAAATGGAACTCCTCGAGCCAGTACTTACAGTTGGACAGCAGGAAGTGCAGCACGTCGTCTTTGCCATAGTCGAAGCAGAGCGAGTCCCAAGCGGGATGCTCGTGGCGGTCGCCAGGATAGAAGAACTGGTTGGGGTCGCCAGCGAGATTGCCCAAGCCCTCGACCTCGTTCTTCACGGCATGAGAGTGGACGATATCCATGATGACGGCAATACCCATCTTGTGGGCGGTATCAATCATCTCCTTCAGGTCTTCGGGGGTACCGAAACGACTTGATGGGGCAAAGAACGAGCTGACATGATAGCCGAACGAGCCATAATAGGGGTGCTCCTGAATGGCCATCACCTGAATGGCGTTATAACCATCCTTCTTGACGCGCGGCAGCACGTTCTCCGTGAACTCCTTGTAGGTGCCCACCTTCTCGGCATCCTGGCCCATGCCTACATGGCACTCGTAAATCAACAGCGGAGACTTGTTGGGCTTGAAGGTCTTTTTCTTCCACTCATAGGGCTTCTCGGGGTTCCATACCTGAGCCGAGAAAATCTTGGTCTGCTCGTCCTGAACGACGCGACGGCACCAGGCGGGAATACGCTCTCCTTCTCCCCCATTCCACTTCACCTTCATCTTATAGAGGTCACCGTGTTTGATGGCTTTCTCCGACAGTTTCAGTTCCCAATTACCAGTACCTTCTATGCGCTTGCACTTATATTTCTCAGACTCCTGCCAGTTGTTGAAGTCACCTACCAGATAGATCTCCGTAGCGTTGGGAGCCCACTCACGGAACACCCAGCCCTTAGCCAGCTTGTGCAGGCCGAAATAGAGATGACCGGAGGCAAACTGCGACAACGTCGACTTGCCATTCTTCGTCAACTGGCCAATCTTCCACACGGCGTGCTCGTGACGACCACGAATGGCAGCCTCGAAGGGTTCCAACCACGAGTCGTTCATCACCAGCCCGATGTGTTTCGGGGTCTCTACTTTCTTCGCCTTCCTCGGAGCGGCTTTCTTCTTTGCCTCTTTCGGGGTAGCCGCTGTTGTTTTCTTTGTTGTTGCCATAGTATTATATTTTAGTCGTAAGCGTTAACAAACATCGTGTTTTCAAGCCTTTACCTTGAAAATAGCTTTCTTGATTTCAGGGACACCGGCAATACAAGGAGCATGACCGTCTTGCGGAAAGAAGATGCAGAACGAACCGGGCTGGGCCGTCACATAGCTCTCTGCTGCCAGGTCGGGAATCTTGGTGATATCCTTCTCGGCATTATACTCGGCAGCAGGCAGCGCTTCGCGAGGCGTATAGCCAAAGGTCTCGGCAGCCGTCAGCGGAATCTGAATGTCAATCATCTTGTCGTGGGTCTCGATAACGGCCTCATCAGGGGTCTTACCCTTGGCCATCTGGATGTTGACGAAAAGATCCTTACCCTCAATCTCATGCTTGCCAGACTCCATCGTGGCGAGATCGTGGGTATTCAGGAATTCCACCAGTTTAGGGAACAACGGGTTCAGTGACTCGTACTTCTTCAGATTGTCAAGTGTGTCGATAATCATAATACTTTTTTGCTTTATTTTAGTGAAACTTAGTTGCCTTCCAACTGGCGACGGCCACGGATATAGGTGCCCTGAGCGGTGATGTTGCCGTTGCGGTCTTTCTCTACGAAACGCCCGTCGCGGCGGTCATCGACATAGGAACCCTCAAAGCGCTTGCCGTCCTTATCTTCCTCAATGGCAGGTCCGTGGCGCTTGCCCTGCTTGAAGTGCCCGCGGAACTTGGAACCATCGGCATAGCGGGCAATGCCCTCGCCATGTATCTGACCGTTCAGGAACTGACCTTCATAAAGGTCGCCATTCTTCATGGTCAGCTTACCGCGACCGTTAGGCTTGTCCTGTTTCCACTCGCCCTGATAGGTATTGCCATTCTTCCAGACGAGTGTACCCTGACCTTGCTTAATGCCTTGCAGGAACTGACCCGTATAGCGGTCACCGTTAGCATAGCGGAAAATGCCCTGACCCGTGCGCTCACCATTGACGTAATCGCCGTCGTACATATCGCCATTCTGGAACTTATAGATACCCTTTCCATTCTGTACATCACCGGCAAACAGACCGATATAGGCATCACCATTGGCATAGCGATAGAGGCCTTTTCCTTGTTTCTGGTCGTTGACGAACTGACCCTCATACGACGAACCATCGGCCCAGTCGAAGAGACCGCGGCCATTCTTCTTGTCGTCACGCCATTCACCGTCATAGTAGGCTCCGTTCTGGTAGGTATAGCGGCCTTTTCCGTGACGTTTATCCTGTTTCCAAGTACCATTGTAAACGTCACCATTATAATAATACATAATGCCGTGGCCCTCGCGGTCGTCACGATACCACAAACCGTCATACTTGTTGTTGTTGCTGAAATAGAAGGTACCCTTGCCGTGCTGGTGGTCTTGCATCCACTCGCCTTCGTACTTCTCACCGTCACGGAAGGTGTAGACGCCATAGCCCTGACGCTTGCCCTTAACATACTCACCCTCAAAGGTGTCGCCGTCTTTCCAGACGGTCTTACCCTTGCCGTGCGGCTTGCCAGCCATCATCTCGCCCTTATATTCGCCTCCATCCTTCAATGTACAGGAGCCGAGGGTCATCTTTTGAGCCGACAAATGGGTTGTTGCCGACCATAATATAGCAAAAATAATATAGCGTAGTTTCATGTCAAATCTAAATAAACTTCACAAAGGTATGAAAAAAAAACGATACGGCAAAGTCTTTTAAAAAATATTCACTATCTTTGCAGCAGTTTTCACTATCTTTGCAGCAGATTTAAAAATTACATGATGAAATTCATTGCAATCATTCCCGCCCGCTACGCCTCAACGCGCTTTCCGGGCAAACCATTGGCCATACTGGGTGGGAAACCCGTTATCCAGCGTGTTTACGAACAAGCGATTTCGGTACTGCCAGAGGTCTATGTGGCCACCGACGACGAACGCATTTTCCAGGCTGTAGAGGCTTTCGGAGGACAGGTCATAATGACACGCACCGACCATAAAAGCGGTACTGACCGCATAGAAGAAGCAGCCAGCAAAATCAATACTGATGCCGACGTCATCATCAACATCCAAGGTGACGAACCCTTCGTTCAAGCATCACAAATCAAAACTTTAATGCAACTATTTGAAAATACTGAGACTCAAATAGGTACACTCGGAAAACACTTCGAAACAATAGAGGCAGCCAACAATCCTAACTCTCCAAAAATCGTTACCGACCAAAGAGGCTTTGCCCTCTATTTCAGCCGCTCGGTTATCCCCTATCTCAGAGGGCAGGAACAAACTACATGGCTCAGCCACTTCCCCTATCTGAAACACCTGGGCATCTATGCCTACCGCCGTGAAGTGTTGCGTGAGGTTACCCAACTGCCTCAGTCACCGTTGGAGAAAGCGGAGAGCCTCGAGCAGTTGCGCTGGTTGGAGAACGGCTACCGCATTCGCGTAGGCATCACCAACGTAGAAACAGTAGGCATCGACACGCCCGAAGACTTGCAAAGAGCTGAAGAATTTCTCAAACAGATGCAGGCGTAAAAACAACAGATGCAGGGTTAAGCACCCTGCATCTCGCGTAATAGCTGTCGCTGCCGTTCGGTAAGACCTGTCGGCAACTGCACTTGATAGGTGATAATCAGGTCGGTACCTCCCCTGCCCTTGCCGCGTAGGCGCACCTTTGTGCCGGGCTGCGTCTCAGGCTTTACCTTCAACTTGAGTCTCTCACCCGTTCCCGTAGTAACCATGATGTCGCCACCCAACAGGGCGGTGTACATGTCTATCGTCACCGTAGCCTGCGTATTGCGGGGCTCCTCACGATAGGCCCGGGCATTGTGCATACCACCCCCGAACAAATCCTGGAAGAATGACGAGAAGCCGCCGCCACCCGAGAACGACGAGAAGTCGAAGCCTTCGAAGGGATTACCACCAGCACCACCATAGCCGCCAAAGCCGCCACCGGCCTTCTCGTAGGCCTCGGCCTGCTTCCATTGTTCACCGTACTTGTCGTATTTCGCACGCTTGTCCGGATCGCCAATGACGTCGTAGGCCTCTGTCAACGCCTGAAACTTCGCCTTTGCCTTAGGATCGTCAGGATGCAAATCGGGATGGAACTGCTTAGCGCGCTTCAGATAAGCACGCTTCACATCTTTCTGCGGAATGCTCTTGTCGACGCCCAAAATCTTGTAATAGTCAATGAATGCCATAATATAATCCTCCCTATTTTACTTTTTTCTAACAAATAAGCAGCAAAAAGCGTGCCTAAGGACTTGGAAGTTTCAAAAATCTTTTGTACCTTTGCGCCAAACGAAACAATTATACTACCTTATCATCCTATGAGAAAGACTACCATCATCCTCGCACTATTGTCGCTATGCCTGACGGCTGTGGCCAAGTCATCGAAGACGGTGACCATACAACTGATTGAGACATCTGACGTCCACGGAGCTTTCTTCCCCTACAACTTTACCGAGCGCAGACCAATGCAGGGCACAATGGCTCGCGTGAGCACCTACCTGAAACGCCAGCGCCAGCAATACGGCAAGAATGTGATTCTACTTGACAATGGCGACATCTTGCAAGGGCAGCCGACCTGCTACTATACCAACTTCGTGGCTACCGACAAACCCAATATTGCGGCAGAGGTCATCAACTACATGCAGTTTGACGCCGAGACCTTCGGCAACCACGATGTAGAACCCGGCCATGCGGTCTACGATAAATGGATTCGCGAGGTAAAATGCCCCATGCTGGGTGCCAATATTATCGACGCCAAGACGGGGAAGCCTTATGTCAAGCCCTACACCATCATCCAACGGGAGGGTGTTCGTGTAGCCGTCTTAGGTATGCTGACGCCAGCTATTCCCAACTGGCTGAGCGAGGATTTGTGGACGGGCTTGCGCTTCGAAGAAATGACAGGCTGTGCGCGCAAGTGGATGAAGATACTGAAAGAAAAAGAGAAGGCTGACATTGTCGTCGGACTCTTCCATAGCGGCTGGGATGGCGGTATCGTCACCCCCGAATACGAGGAAGATGTCGCCAAGAAGATTGCTGAGGAAGTCAATGGCTTCGACGTTATCTTCTTCGGACACGACCATACAGAACGTAATACGACGGTCAATGGCGTAGCCTGTCTTGACCCGTCGAATGCCGCTCGCAAGGTGGCTCAGGTTACGATCAAAGTGCAGAACGGAAAGGTCGTTGAGAAGAAAGGCGAAATCGTTGACGTAACCAATGAGGATATTGACGAAGACTTCATGCAACACTTTAAGCCACAGATAGAGTCTGTCCGCCAATATGTAGAGCGACAGATTGGCACATTCTCCGCTCCCATCTGTTCGCGCGACGCCTTCTTCGGTTCGGCAGCGTTCATAGACCTCATCCATGAGCTACAGCTGGAAGAAACCCATGCCGACATCTCGTTTACCGCTCCGCTAACATTCGACTCCGAAATCAAGGCCGGTCCAATATACATGAGCGACATGTTCAAACTCTACCGCTATGAGAACAAAATCTACACGCTACGAATGACAGGTGAGGAAATCCGCCGCCATCTGGAGTTAAGCTATGACCTGTGGGTAAACACCATGAAGACTGCCGACGACCATATCATGCTGCTCACCGACCATGCATGGAACGACAAACAGCGCATGGGCTTCAAGAACCTGACGTTCAACTTCGATTCGGCAGCAGGCATCGATTATGTGGTCGACGTCACCAAACCCGACGGTGAGAAGGTGCATATTCTGCAGTTCTCAGACGGGCGTCCCTTCGACGGGAAAGCATGGTATACCGTAGCCATGAGCAGCTATCGCGGCAATGGTGGTGGTGAGTTGCTGACCCATGGTGCCGGCATACCATTAGACTCTATTCCCGGACGAATCGTCTATAAAAGCGAGCGAGACCAGCGCTATTACCTAACCAAGAAAATCGAGCGCGAGGGCAACGTTACGCCCAAAGCCCTTGACAACTGGCGCTTTATCCCCGATGCTTGGGTGCGTCCAGCCCTGCTGCGCGACCGCAAATTATTGTTTAAAGAATGAAATACTTTGTTTTTTGCCAGAGCGACCTTGTCTTACTAAAGGTCGGCGACCAGTATCAGATTCCCACCGAATCACCTACAGATATCAAACCGTGGACAACCGTCATGGACATCGATGGAGCCAAGGCTTATCGTATCGACCAACCCATAACCAATTCCGAACATTACGAAATGTGTGGACTGAGACAAAGCTACTACAAGCTGGCGGAGGACGACTACCGTTTGGCTGGCAAGTGTCACGAGTTGCTGTATTGGGATCAGAACACGAAGTTCTGCGGAGTTTGTGGTGGCACCATGCGTTTTGACACCGCCATCTCGAAGAAGTGCGAACATTGCGGCAAGGAGATATGGCCACAGCTGGCTACCGCTGTCATTGTCCGCGTGCGCAAGGGCGACGAGGTATTGCTAGTTCACGCCAACAACTTCCGTGACGACCACTACGGGCTGGTGGCAGGCTTCGTAGAAACGGGCGAGACGCTGGAAGAGGCCGTCCATCGCGAGGTGATGGAAGAGACAGGTCTGCACATCACCAACCTGCGCTACTTCGGTTCGCAGCCGTGGCCTTATCCCTGCGGACTGATGGTAGGTTTTACGGCCGACTATGACTCCGGAAAGATCCACCTGCAACGGTCTGAACTGTCGAAAGGTGCGTGGTTTGACCGCCATCACCTGCCCCATATTCCCGAAAAACTGTCGATAGCCCGACAATTGCTCGACGACTGGCTGGAAGAATGAAAAAGTTACGTCCTATAGCTACCTTAGCAGACCTCGTGGTGCTGGCTGCCGTGGTCATGCTCAATCCGCTGAACCCGCTGTTCCGTACACCGCCCCCACCTCGTATTCCTGACAAGGTGGAGATACGCTACCTGCGCGAAACAACGGCCGACTCAACGACAATGGCGTTGCTGACGGCAGAGATGGACGAGATGGACTATTATCTGCGCTCGCATAACGTTACCGACGAGGGTTACAACCTCGTAGCGCAGTACAATAATCAACTGCAACAGGAACGCCGACAGCAGAAGAAAGCCATGACAGCTGTGCCGCAGGGTTCCGTCTACAGGCTCATCAAGGCTAAAGACCGACCGATGACAGCCGTTAAGGCAATGGGAGGCTACTGGAAGGCAGGCCACTTCATTGTTGGACCACTCAAAGGACAAGGCATCACGCGCGACTCACTAGGACGTATCGTCTCAGGCCTCTGGGCTTGCGACACCATTGTCTTGGCCTTCCGCTACGACTCTACAGGTATCTATCAAGGACAGATGAACCGTCAGCTGCAGGCTTGCGGACAGGGTGTAATGGATCAATGGGACGGTTGCCACAAGGAAGGCTTTTGGCTAAACGATATCCTGCACGGCTTTGCTTTCGATTCTTCTCCACACCATCCGTTACATGTCGGCGAATGGAAAGAAGGACGCTTTCTTGGCGAACGTATCAAATATACCACCGAGCGCATCTACGGCATAGACATCTCGCGCCACCAGCACGAAAAGGGTCGCCAGCGCTTTGCCATCAACTGGCGCAAGTTGCGCATCACGTCACTCGGCAAACGTCATCCGACCGAAGGACGAACCTTCCCCGTATCGTTCATCTATATCAAGAGTACCGAGGGAACCACTATCCGCAACCGCTATTTTGTCAGCGACTATGCCAAGGCCAAGAAGGAGGGAATCCACGTCGGCGCCTACCATTTCTTCTCGCTAAGCAGTACGGCCGAGGCGCAGGCTAACTACTTCGTGAATCATACACTTCTGCGCAAGGGCGACTTCCCGCCTGTACTCGACGTTGAACCCAGCGAAGCACAAATCCGGAAGATTGGCGAACAGGAACTAATGCGTCGCATCCGTGTTTGGATGCAGATTGTGGAACGTCGGAGTGGCATGCGCCCTATTCTCTATGTCAGCCAGATGTTCATCAACCAACACATGAAGGATGCCGCTGATATCAAGCGCAAATACAATGTATGGATAGCCCGCTACGGACAATACAAGCCAGATGTTCGGCTGGTCTATTGGCAGTTGTGTGCCGACGGGCGTGTTGAGGGTATCAACGGTCCCGTCGACATCAACGTGTTCAACGGCTATCAGGGACAGTTCGACGAATTCGTCCGCACAGGTTTTCACAAATAGCACCCCATCGGATCAGCTATTAGTCAGGTCTTCTATCTGATCGATGATGTCCTGATACTGGCGCTGGGTCTTGAAGTTGAGGCTGAGACCGCAGATGGCGCCGATGATACCACCAATGCATCCACCCCAGAAGAATCCGTTGTCTATGGTGTCGCCATGAACCTGATAGGACTCGTACATGAACCAAGCAAACCACAGAATGACCGCGGGGATGCCAAAGAACAGCCAGTTGGCTTCGAACTTCTTGGCGCTGGCCACTCTTTTTCGGGCCTCCACAAGATTACGGTTCATCATATCTGGATCGTTGATTTTGCGCAAAGTGTAAAAGGTGGCACCTGTACAGACGAGCATAAATATGCTGGTTACAATCCAAAAGAAGATGGAGAGTCCTCCCAATTTCACGAAGCACCAGTAGCCATAAGGCACCATCAGCAAGCCTACTGCCATGATGATATAGTAACGGCGGGCGATGGTGTTTACTTCATTCTTCATTGAGCGACGCATGAGGCGGTCGTTCACAATTTCTTGCTGGTTAAGCTTATTCTTGAGCATGGTCATCTGCTGACGCATGTTCTCAAAATCGAAATTCTCGTTCATAATGGATAGTTTTTAATCGTTAGACATGTTTTTTAGCTGCTCGCGGATTCTAAACAGGCGGACGCTGACGTTCTTAGCAGTAATACCGACAATCTGTCCGATTTCCTCATAACTGAGATTCTCGAGCCAAAGCAGGACAATCGCGCGGTCGAAGGGCTGCAACTTCGAGATACGTTTGTGGAGCATGTCCACCTGTCGGGTATCCTCGTCGCGGTCTTCAAAGAGATTGATGTCCATCGTCAGCCGGACTTCCGCCGCACGCCGTTTCTTTCTGTCAAGAGAGATACAAGTGTTCAGGGCGACGCGGTAGATCCACGTCTTGATGTCGCTGCGATGCTCGAAGCGTTCGAAGCCTTTCCAAAGATTGACTAGTACCTCCTGGAACAGGTCGTTCACCTCGTCGGCATCCTGCGAGAACATGTAGCACACGGTGTAGATGGTGCTCTTGTGTTCTGCTACGGTTTGTGCAAACTGTTTTTCTAATGTCGTCATTGTCGTTCTGTTTAAATCTTTTTTGCCCATTAGACGCAGCGAAGATACGAAAAACTACACGAAAACAGAAAAAACTGAGTTACCGATTAAAAACTACCCTATTATCATCATTTAATCACAACCTTACGACCATCAATAATGTAAAGACCTGCCTTCAGATTCTCTCTCGACAGGCGTCGGCCACTCATATCGAAGCATCTGTTCTGAGCTGACGACTCCTGATCGCGACCCATTTCCTGAATACCGGTGGTATTGAAAGACTTGGCCTGTATCTTGGCCATACCAAGCACAAAGTCGGCATTCTTAACAGCGTCGGTATAGACTGTGAAGTAATATTCGCCCGTCTCTGGGATGGTGAACTTGAAGACCGGGCCCTTGCCCGAGGAGAACTTGTTTTCGGTATTGCCACCGATAATGGTAATGGGGTTAACGCTCAGCGAGGCTATCTCCTGACCGTCGGGCGTTTCAATGCAGAAGAGGGCCGGAACTTTTTCTTGCTGATCAAAGTTATATACCCTGTTCAACAGACTATACTCTCCTGCGTGGAGCGTCATGCGTGAGCGTCCTTTCTCGTCACCAAACCTTGCAAAGGCGCCTTTCTGCTTAGCTGCCGGGCATTGCACATACAGTCCATACAATCCAGTGCCACCATTGGGGAAGTACATCAGTCGGCACCCATTTTCATAGGGAAGTCCGCCGCCCACACGCTTAGTCCTGCCGTTGGTCACATACCAGTTCTGTGGCACAGTACCCTCGGTGGTAAATGTCTGAGCCATATCGTATTCTGTTGACGTAGCTACGCAGTTTACCATACACCAACTTTCTCCCGTCTTGCCATAGCTATCGGTCACCACCACGCGAAGCTCGTGCTGTCCAGCTGTGGGGTTTGTCAACGTTGTTTTATAGGGTGCAGCGGTGAGCGTCTCTATCAACGTATTGCCATCATAGAACTCCACCTTCTCGATTGTTCCCTTAGTAGCTGTTGCTGTCGCTTCCATGAGGATGTCGGGGAACACAGCCTTTCCGTTTGGTGCCATATAAAGATATGTCGTCTCACCGGCCGGCAGCGTCAGCTTTGCCTTTGGCTGGTTGAGTGAGAAACGTTTGCAGAAGTCCCAAATGAGACGTGGGTTAACGTCGTTGGGCCAGTGGCCACCGTTGTTGTATGAGTAGAGCCATACTTCACCACCTTTTGGGCCACCCGACCATTTCTCCAGATCGCCATCGAACCAGCTTCCGCTGATTCTATAGCCTACCGTCTTCGAATACTGGGTGTGGCCGTCGTGCAAGGCGTAGTTTTCAATATAGCCATGAATGTTGTATTTCTCGTAGCCGAACGTTTCGTCACCATAGGCAATGACCTCCAACAGGTTGACGGGTTTCCGGCAGTTGTTCCAAGGCTCTTCAGAAAACTGGATGCCGCTGGTAGGCGCAAAGGCTGCTATCTTGTCCTGCATATTGGCGATGCAGTGGTGGATGAGCATTGAACCCATCGAGAAGCCCGACCAGTAGACGCGCTCTTTGTCGATGGTGAAACGGCTATACATCTCATCGATGGTCTTGGTGACGAAGTTCTGGTCGTTCGTGCCCCCAGTATCCCAAGTATTGCCATTGCTGCGCAGATAAGCAATGACAAATTTTTCCTTGTCAATCAGGTTATACATCTTGTCGCTACCATATTGATATTCCGGGGTTTGGTTCATACCATGCGTAACGATGAACAGCGGCGACTTGGCAGGCAACTCATCAGGTGTAAAGACAATGATGTTACGCCTCTGATTGTTCACGTTCACGAAAATGGAGTCCTTCACGTAGGCAGACACCTGCATTGCGGCAAGCATCACGAGGAAAAATGAAAGTAAAATACGTTTCATAATCAACAAATCAGTTATTTAGTTAGTTGTTCTTTGCTTACGGTTAAGTATACTGGCTGCAAAGTTACAACAATTTTGGCAACATCAAACACTTTCAGCGTTAAAAGTGTAAAAAATCCCCTTATTTTACTCAGCGGAATGGCAGAGGCTGACGAAAGCATAGGATTTACGACGTGAAAACATAGTTTTTAGAGCTCGAAAACATAGGATTTATAACGTGAATGCATAGTCTTTGCGAGAACATAAATAAAGGGTGAAAAATGTAGGATATATCCATCAAGAAATGGGGAAAGATATTAAAAATTCTTAGCGCGTGCGCGCTATTTCAAAAAAAAGTCGTACCTTTGCACCTCATTATGAAAGAGAAAATGGAAGACAAGACAATAATGTATATGGATAACCGGAACAAGTCGTTCTCCATGATAGCCGACGTAGAAGGCGACTACAGCGACCTGACAAACTTGGAGATGCCCGAGGCACTGCCCATCCTGGCGGTGCGCAATCTGGTATTGTTCCCTGGAGTGGTGTCGCCTATCTTGATTGGCCGCCAGTCGAGCATGGAGCTCATTCGCAAGGCCGAGAAGCAGGATACGGTCATTGGTGTGGTGTGTCAGCGCGACCCCGAAGTGGAGAATCCTATTCGTGCCGACCTCTACGACATCGGCGTATTTGCCAAAGTAATCAAAATACTGACCATGCCCAACGGCAACATCACGGCCATCGTGCAAGGGCTGGGTCGCCTGCGCCTGCAGGAGCTGCTGAAGTACAAGCCGTACCTGATAGGTCGCGTAGAGCGTGCCCCCGAGGTTGAGCCCGACCATAAGGACGTAGAGTTCCGCACCGCTGTGGAGGACCTGCGCAACCAGACGGCCGAGTACATTCACATGAGCGACGAGATACCCGAAGAGGCCGCCTTCGCCATCAAAAACGTCAGCAACAACGTGATGGCGCTGAACTTCATCTGCTCGAACATGCCGTTCAGCATCAAGGAGAAGATGGCCCTGCTGCAGCTGGACTCTATCAAGGAGCGCCTGTTCAACACCATGCGTATCGTGAACCGCGAGATTAACCTGCAGACGCTGAAGTTGGACATCCGCAACAAGACGCGCGACGACATCGACGAACAGCAGAGGAACTACTTCCTGCAGCAGCAGATCAAGAACCTGCAGGCCGAGATGGGCAACGAGAACACGCCCGAGAAGAAGGAGCTGCTGGAGAAGGCCGCCCAGAAGAAGTGGCCCGAGGACATCGAGAAGTTCTTCTATAAGGAGATAGAGAAACTGGACCAGGTGAACCCGAACTCGCCCGACTACAACGTGCAGCTGACCTACCTGCAGACGCTGGTGGGACTGCCCTGGGGCGAATATACGAAGGACGACCTGAACCTGAGCCGTGCGCAGAAGATACTGGACCGCGACCACTACGGCATGGAGAAGGTGAAGGAGCGCATCCTGGAGTACATCGCCGTGCTCTCGCTGCGTGGTGACCTGAAGTCGCCCATCCTCTGCCTGTACGGTCCTCCGGGTGTGGGTAAGACGTCGCTGGGCAAGTCGATAGCCGACGCCCTGAAGCGCAAATACGTGCGCGTATCGCTGGGCGGACTGCACGACGAGGCCGAAATCCGCGGACACCGTCGCACCTACATCGGTGCCATGCCCGGCCGCATCATCAAGAACATCCAGAAGGCGGGTTCGAGCAACCCGGTCTTCATACTGGACGAGATAGACAAGGTGACGCAGAACACCCACAACGGCGACCCCGCCTCGGCCCTGCTGGAAGTACTGGACCCCGAGCAGAACGGTGCCTTCCACGACAACTACTTAGACGTGGACTACGACTTGTCGAAGGTGATGTTCATCGCTACGGCCAACAACCTGAGCACCATTCCCCGACCCCTACTCGACCGCATGGAGGTCATCGAGGTGAGCGGCTACATCACCGAGGAGAAATACGAGATTGCCAAGCGCCACCTCGTGCCGAAGGAGAAAGAGAATACGGGCTTGAACGACAAGCATCTGACGTTCAACAAGCCGGCCATCGAGAAAATCATCGAGCAGTACACGCGCGAAAGCGGTGTGCGCCAGCTGGAGAAGCAAATCAACAAGGCGCTGCGCAAGATGGCCTACAAGAAGGCCGAAAGCGGAGAACTGCCTTACGAGAAGATAACGCCCACCGAGATAGAGGACCTGCTGGGCAAGCCGCCCTTCTATCGCGACATCTATCAAGGCAACGACTACGCAGGCGTCGTCACCGGACTGGCATGGACCAGCGTAGGCGGCGAGATACTGTTCATCGAAACCTCGCTGTCGAAAGGCAAGGCCGCCAAGCTGACGCTGACGGGCAACCTGGGCGACGTGATGAAGGAGTCGGCCGTCATCGCCCTGGAATATGTCAAGGCCCACGTCGACGTGCTGGGCATCGACTATCGCATTTTCAACAACTGGAACATCCACATCCACGTGCCCGAGGGCGCTACGCCCAAGGACGGTCCGTCGGCAGGCATCACCATCGCCACGAGCATCGCCTCGGCGCTGACCCAGCGCAAGGTACGCAAGAACACGGCCATGACCGGCGAGATCACCCTGCGCGGAAAGGTGCTGCCCGTCGGTGGCATCAAGGAGAAGATACTGGCCGCCAAGCGCGCCGGCATCACCGACATCGTGCTCTGTCAGGAGAACGAGAAGGACATCCTCGAGATTCCTGAGATGTACGTCAAGGGCGTGACGTTCCACTATGTCGAGAACGTGCAGGACGTATGGAATTTCGCCCTGACCGACGAGGTGGTAGACCATCCGCTGGACTTTACCATCACAGAAGAAGAGGAGAAGAAGGACAAATGACATTCGAAGTACAACATAGCGACAACGCCAGCGACGCCCGCACAGGTCTGATAACGACCGACCACGGACAGATCAAGACGCCCATCTTCATGCCTGTCGGTACGGTAGGCAGCGTGAAGGGTGTCCACTTCTCCGAACTGCGCGAACAGGTGAAGGCACAGATCATTCTAGGCAACACCTACCACCTGTACCTGCGCCCGGGGCTCGACATTCTGCGCAAGGCTGGCGGACTGCACAAGTTCAATACGTGGGACCGCCCCATTCTGACGGACTCCGGCGGTTTCCAGGTATTCTCGCTGACGGGCATCCGCAAACTGAAGGAGGAGGGTTGCGAGTTCCGCTCGCACATCGACGGCTCGAAGCATATCTTTACGCCGGAGAACGTGATGGATACCGAGCGCGTCATCGGTGCCGACATTATGATGGCCTTCGACGAGTGTCCTCCCGGTCAGAGCGACTACCAGTATGCGAAGAAATCGCTGGGACTCACCCAGCGGTGGCTGGAGCGTTGCGTGAAGCGGTTCAACGAGACGGAGCCGCTGTACGGTCACAACCAGACGCTGTTTCCCATTGTTCAGGGGTGCACCTATAAAGACTTGCGACAGGATGCTGCCAAGCACGTGGTGGACATGTTGGGCAAGCTGAACGACGGCGGTGGCGCAAGCATCGGCGGACTGGCTGTCGGCGAGCCTACCGAGGTGATGTACGAGATGATTGAGGTGGTCAACGAGATACTGCCGAAAGACCGCCCACGCTACCTGATGGGCGTCGGCACACCACAGAACATTCTTGAGGCCATCGAGCGTGGCGTCGACATGTTCGACTGTGTGATGCCTACGCGCAACGGCCGCAACGCCATGCTGTTCACCTACGAAGGCACGATGAACATGCGCAACCAGAAGTGGCAGGACGACTTCTCGCCCATCGACCCCAACGGCTGCGAAATCGACCGCATTCACTCCAAGGCATACCTGCACCACCTGTTTAAAGCCCAGGAGCTGTTGGCCATGCAGATAGCCAGCATCCACAACCTGGCGTTCTACCTCAGACTGGTGGGCGACGCGCGCGCACATATAGAACAAGGTGACTTCGTCGAGTGGAAACGGAGCGTAATAGACAATTTAGGACGCAGAAGATGAACGAACGAATCAAGGCGATTATAAAAAAAGCGGAGATGCTACGTCATCATCCTATCTGGCGGAAAACTGCATGGCTGAAGCACTATAACCCTTTCCGCTGGCTGAAGCGCATGGACTGGTATATCATCAACAAGTTCATCGGCACCTATGTCTACTCTATCGTCTTGATTATCTCAATCAGCATCGTTTTTGACGTCAACGAGAACTTGGCGAAGTTTACCACTAACAACGCACCGCTGCGCGCTATCGTCTTCGACTACTACGCCAACTTTGTACCCTACTTTGCCAACCTCTTCTCACCGTTGTTCGTCTTTATTGCCGTCATCTTCTTCACATCAAAACTGGCGGGCAACTCCGAGATTATCGCCATGCTGGCCTGCGGCATGAGTTTTAAGCGACTGCTGAGGCCTTACCTCTTCTCGGCGGCGCTTATTGCCATACTAAACTTCTATTTGGGTTCCTACATCATACCCAAAGGGACGGTGGTTCGCCATGATTTTGAGGCACTCTACAAGAACAACACCAAGAACACGTCGGCGTCGAATATCCAACTGATGGTCGATAAGGGTGTGGTGGCCTACATGTCGCAATACGACGACATTCGCAAGACGGGCTATGGCTTTGCTCTCTACAAGTTCGAGAACAAGAAGATGGTCTCGCAGATGAATGCCAACATCATTCAGTACGACACCATCGCCGAAGAGCGTTACCACTGGAAGGCACGCAACTACAAGATTCGCACGCTGAAAGGCATGCGCGAAGAGATTAAAACGGGCGTTGAGATAGACACGTTGATACAGATGGAGCCTATGGACCTCGTTTTCTCAAAAGGGCAACAGGAGACTTTCACCTCACCAGAGTTGAAACGCTATATCTCCAAACAGCAGAGCCGCGGTTCGAGCAACGTCGTACAATATGAGGTAGAGTATCATAAACGCATCGCCTCGTCGTTTGCCTCATTCATCCTGACCATCATCGGTGTCGCGCTGTCATCGCGCAAGCGCAAGGGCGGCATGGGTATGTACCTCGGCATAGGCCTGGCCCTCTCGTTCACCTATATCCTGCTGCAGACCGTCTGCGCCACGTTTGCCATCAATGCCGACACGCCCCCGATTCTGGCAGCATGGATTCCCAACATTCTGTATGCGTTCATCGCATATTATTGCTACAGACAAGCACCGAACTAAACTAGTTGAAAGTTGATAGTTAAATGACATTTGAAGAAACGTATTTGAACGATAACATCCTCGATGCCCTTTACGACATGCACTTCGAGGAGATGACCCCTATTCAGGAACATTGTATACCCGAAATACTTGACGGCCGCGACATCATTGGCGTCGCACAGACCGGAACGGGAAAGACGGCAGCTTATCTATTGCCAATATTAAGTATGTTGGACGACGGCGGATTCCCCAAGGATGCTGTCAACTGCATCGTCATGTCGCCGACACGCGAACTGGCACAGCAGATTGACCAGGCTATGCAGGGCTTCGGTTACTATCTCGACGGCATCTCGTCGGTAGCCGTCTATGGCGGTAACGACGGTACACGCTTCGACCTGGAAATGAAAGGCCTAAAGATGGGTGCCGATGTCATTATTGCTACACCGGGACGACTGCTCTCCCATATCCGCATGGGACATGTCGACCTCTCGCGTCTGTCGTTCTTTGTCCTCGACGAAGCCGACCGCATGCTTGATATGGGTTTCTCCGACGACATTCTCAGCATTGCCAAGCTGTTGCCCAAGGACCACCAGACCATCATGTTCTCGGCCACCATGCCCGACAAGATACAGCAGTTGGCACGTAGCCTGCTGACCGACCCCGTAGAGGTGAAGATAGCCGTCTCGAAGCCCGCCGAGAAGATTCAGCAGTCTGCATACATCTGCTATGAGCCCCAAAAGCTGGGCATCATCCGCCACTTGTTCAAGGCTGGCGAATTGCAGCGTGTCATCATCTTCTCGGGCAAGAAGGACAAGGTAAAGGAAATCACCCGCGAACTGAAGCACATGCACATCAACTGCGCGCCCATGCACAGCGACCTCTCGCAGGCTGAGCGCGACGACGTAATGTACCGTTTCAAAACGGGACAAGTTGATGTACTAGTGGCCACCGACATCGTGGCACGAGGCATTGACATCGACGATATCCTCATGGTCATCAACTATGACGTGCCCCACGATGCGGAAGATTATGTCCACCGCATAGGCCGTACAGCCCGTGCCCAGCGCGACGGTGTAGCCATCACCTTTGTCAGCGACCGCGACATGCGCTCGTTTGCCGACATCGAACGCTTCCTGGAGCGCGACATTCCCAAAAACATGCTCCCCGAAGGGTTGGGCGAAGGGCCGGAATACAAAACGGCGGCACCACGGAAGTCCAGTCGCGGACGTGGAGGACGCAATCACGGCGGCAAGCACACGAACAATCACCACCATCACCGCCAACGGAAAGGAAAGAACAATAAGGGTAACAGAAAGAAGGATTAACGATTTTTAAGGAAAGATTTTGGGTCCTCGGAGAACAACGAGCCGATATTTTTCGTAACTTTGCACCGCTTTTAAAAGTTGTATTTACAATACCCGCCTGTGTATCAGAGCGTTAAGGAAATTTAGAAGAAGTTTTTCACGATGAGACAATTAAAGATTCAGAAGAGTATTACGAACCGTTCAAGCGAGGCACTGGATAAATATCTGGTGGAAATCGGACGTGCACCGCTCATTAGTATTGACGAGGAAATAGAGCTGGCACAGAAGATTCGCAAGGGAGGTCCCGAGGGTGAGCGCGCCAAGGACAAGCTTGTTACTGCCAACCTGCGTTTCGTAGTCTCTGTCGCCAAGCAGTATCAGCATCAGGGATTGACGCTGACCGACTTGATCGACGAGGGTAACATTGGTCTGATTAAGGCCGCACAGAAGTTTGACGAAACACGTGGTTTCAAATTCATCTCTTATGCCGTATGGTGGATACGCCAGAGTATTCTGCAGGCTATTGCCGAGCAGAGCCGCATCGTACGTCTGCCACTCAACCAGGTAGGTAGCTTGAACAAGATTAGTCATGAGATCAACCGCTTCGAGCAGGAGTTCCAGCGCCATCCGTCAGTTTCCGAGCTCAGCGACGCCACCAACATGGACGAAGAGAAGATTGCCCAGTCTATGCAGGCTGACAGTCACCACGTATCAATAGACGCTCCGTTCCAAGACGGTGAGGACAACTGTATGCTCGACGTAATGGCTTCGGGCGACGACTCCCGCACCGACCGTCAGGTCGACCACGAGTCGATGGCTCAGGAACTGAACACCGTGCTGCAGAAAGTGCTGAAGGAGCGCGAGATTACCATCATCCGCGAATGCTTCGGTATCGGCTGCCACGAGAAAGGTCTTGAGGAGATTGGCGACCAGCTGGGTCTGACACGTGAACGTGTCCGCCAGATTCGCGAAAAGAGCATTGCCAAACTGCGCGATTCGGGCAATGCGCGTATTCTGATGAAATATTTAGGCTAAATGTTTTGCGGCTCCAAGATTTTTTTGTAATTTTGGGGGCGTGAATCATAAACAGCTATACATCATTATATATATGCTGGGCGTGATGACACTTATGCCCAGCATTTCTTTTGCCCGTGATCGTTCCCGCGACTCCATGGTCATTTGTCGCATGTGGGACTATAACGAGCGCTATGGCACAAGCATCCACGGTGTTGAGAAAAACCTTTACACGTCCTACTCTTTCACATCTGAGCGCCGCAACCCCCTACTCTTTCTCATCCCAACCATGTACAGTATTGCCCGTGGCGACAGGCGGTACATCGGTGAAGTATATGGCAAACAGACATTCCGCACCATCACAGATTACGACCTACACCGTCAGGTATTCTGTGGCACCATTCCCCACCACCGCAGAGTCATGCCGGCCATCTTTGAATTGCAGACGCCCAACCTGTATGGTACAGAACTATATCCAGACCGTCTATTATCACCATTCCATCGCACTAACCGTTTCTTTTATAAGTATCGGGTTACCTATTGGGGCGACAAAGCCTACATATCGTTTCGACCAAGAAGTGCCAACACACAGTTGGTTACGGGAGTAGCCTATGTAGACCTCTTTACAGGCCGTATCATTAGCACAACCTTCAAGGGCAATTTCGATATGATTAAATTTGATGTCAACATGTCAATGAATGAAGACATCAGCCAAAGTGCCATACCAACACGTAGCACAACAGACGCTTCGTTTAGTTTCCTCGGCAATCGCATCAAAGTGCAATTAGATTCATATCACAACTGTCCAGCAACTCTTCCCGACTCCATCAGTGACCAGGAAGACGAGGCGATGATGGCTCGCTTACGCCCCATACAGCTATCAGCTGATGACCAAGCCATCTATGATCAGCGACAGCAAGAGGAAGAGAACGACACGACGCCTGCCAAACGTAACAAGCTTAGAGATATCGCATGGAACGTAGTGGGTGACCACCTTATTAACAGCACTCATACCGGTAAAGGTGAGAATTACGTCAACATCTCACCGCTTTTCAATCCACTATACATGAGTTACAGCAAGAGTAAGGGCATCTCATATAAATTGAACATTGGTGTCCGACATTGTTGGAATGAGCACCGTTACCTGACTATAGACCCATCAATCGGTTACACATCCAAAATAAAACAGTTCTACTACAACCTGCCTGTGCGTATGACATACAACCCTAAACGAAACGGGTTTGCAGAGGTAACGGTAGGTAATGGCAACCGCATTAGCAACACGCCGCTATACGAAGACTTCCAAGAGCGCATGGGAGACGACATCGCAATGCCTGAATTCAGGGACCTATATGTACAGGCCATCAACCACATCGGCATCAGCAACTGGCTGGAGGCCACCACGGGTGTGGTATACCACCGTCGCACATCAATGGACCGCCAACTGATGATTGCTGCAGGAATGTCTGATGTGTACCGCAGCTTCGCCCCAATGATAACCATCCACCTACAGCCGTGGAAGAAAGGTCCTCTGCTGACAGCTAACTACGAACGCAGCATCAAGAATGTGTTACAGTCCGACCTCGGTTATGAGCGGTGGGAGTTTGATGCGGTCTACAAGCACCAAGCCAAAAGTGTTCGCATTCTAAACATGAGGGCTGGTACAGGTTTCTACACAACTCGTAGTACTAACTATTTCGTAGACTTCTCAAACTTCCACGACAACAATCTGCCGACAGGTTGGGAAGATGACTGGACAGGACAGTTTCAGCTATTGAACAGCAACTGGTATAACGAGTCTACGTACTATGTACGTGGTCACGTATCTTACGATTCTCCTCTACTAATGCTGTCATGGCTCCCTTTGGTGGGACGAGCCATCGAAACCGAGCGTATCTATCTTAGCGCTCTGTCCATCAAGCATACACGGCCCTACTTCGAAATTGGCTACGGACTACAAAACCGTTTTTTTTCAACAGCCATTTTCGCCAGTTTCCTAGGAAGACATTATGAACAATTTGGCTGCAAATTCACTATAGAAATATTCCGCCGATGGTAAAACCACTGACTGTCTATAAGGCCAGCGCTGGTTCGGGCAAAACCTTTACCCTCGCTGTTGAATACATCAAGTTGCTCATCAAGAATCCCATGAGTTACCGCAACATCCTCGCTGTGACCTTTACCAATAAGGCAACGGAAGAGATGAAGATGCGCATCCTCAGCCAACTCTATGGCATCAGCCACGGACTGACCGATTCTGATAGTTATCTGCAGCGATTACGTGAAGAGACAGAAATGCCTGACGAGATAATTCGCGAGCGTGCCGGACAGTCCCTTCATCTCTTGCTGCATAACTACAACTACTTCCGCGTGGAAACCATCGACTCGTTTTTCCAGAGCGTGTTGCGCAATCTAGCACGCGAACTGGACCTGACGGCCAACCTGCGCGTCAGTCTTAACGATGTGCAGGTGGAAGAACAGGCCGTCGAACGTCTCATCGACTCGCTGACGCACAGCGACGTCATGTTGCAATGGCTGCTCAACTATATCATGGAGAAAATCAACGATGACCACTCGTGGAATATCATCGGACAGGTAAAGCAGTTTGGAAAGACCATCTTCAGCGACAATTACAAGGAACAAAGCGATAATCTCAAGACGGTGTTGGAAAAGCCCGGTTTTATCGAGGCTTATACTAAACAACTACGCGATATCCGCCAAGATGCAACTACACGCATGAAGTCTTTAGGCAATCGTTTCTTTGAAATCCTTGAAGATGAAGGCATTACGATCAATGAAATAGCGTACGGAAGCAAAGGCGTTGCCAGCTTCTTCCAGAAGTTGCGCGATGGTGCTATGGATGAACAGATAGTTGGCAAGCGCGCCTGCGAATGTCGTGAAGATGCCTCGAAATGGTACACCCAAAAGAGCGAAAGGCCCGAATTCATTCATGCTGTGGCAGAAGCGTCTCTGATGCCCCTGCTGGCTGAGGCTATGGACGAGCGTCCGCGCCAATGGCGTCTCTACCAGTCGGCAGACCTCACGCTGCGCCACCTCACCCAGCTGCGTCTACTGGGCAGCATCGAACAGAAGGTGCGCACGCTGAATGACGAGTCGAACCGCTTCCTGCTTAGCGACACCCAACAATTGCTACATGCGCTGATTAGCGATAGCGACTCACCATTCATCTTCGAAAAGATTGGTACACAACTGGAACACGTTATGATTGACGAGTTCCAAGACACAAGCACCATCCAATGGAAGAACTTTAAGGTACTCCTCAACGAGTGTATGAGCCACCAAGACTCGGAGAACCTGATAGTGGGCGACGTCAAACAGAGCATCTACCGATGGCGCTCAGGCGACTGGCGTCTACTAAATGCCATCGACCGCGAGTTCCCGTATGCCGATGAAACGGTGGAAATCAAGCCGCTGGAGACAAATTACCGATCTGAGCGCAATATCATCGCCTTCAACAACGCCTTTTTTACCGAGGCGGCACGGCAGGAATACGAAGCCCAGCGCGAAGAATCGCCTGCCGGTGCCGAACAGTTGCGCCATGCCTATGCGGATGTGAATCAGTTGATTCCCGAAAAGCGCGGTTTCAACGGCTACGTAAACATCCGCCTGTTGCCTGCCAACGACTATCAGGAACAGACTATGGCGCTACTGGCAGAGACCATCAGCCAACTGAAAGCCGACGGCACGCCTCTGCAGGACATCGCCATACTGGTGCGTACCAACAAGCATATTCCCGCTATCGCCGAATATTTTAGCATTCATCAGCCCGACATTCCACTGGTCAGCGACGAAGCCTTCCGTCTCGACGCATCAGTGGCGGCTTCGCTGCTCGTTCAGGCACTACACGTACTGACACATCCTGATGACCTCTTGGCACGCGCAACGGTAGCCAAGCTCTACCACCGCCATGTTTTGGGCGACACAATAGCCGAAAACGAGTTGCTCATCAAGGATCGCCCAATCGACGAACTGTTACCCAAGGCATTTACCGCCCATGCTGACGAGTTGTTGCAGATGCCTCTCTATGAAATGGTGGAACGGCTTTACAGCATCTTCCAACTCGACCGCCTCGACGGACAAAGCGCCTATATTTGCCGATTCTATGACCAGTTGAACCTCTTTGTGCAAGATACGGGCAACGACATCGACGCCTTTGTACGCGAATGGGATGAGACCATCAGCGGAAAGACCATCCAGATGGACAATACCGGTGGTGTACGTATTCTGTCGATTCACAAGAGTAAAGGCCTGGAGTTCAAGCACGTCATCATACCCTTCTGCGATTGGCGACTGGAACAGCCCGACGTGCTGTGGTGCAAACCATCGGAAACGCCCTTCGACGCCCTGCCTCTGGCACCTATCGACTATAGTGCACGCCAGATGCTCGGCACTATCTACGAACAAGACTATCTGACAGAGCACCTGCAGAACACCGTCGACAACCTCAACCTACTTTATGTTGCTTTCACACGCGCCGTTTGCCAACTATATGTCATCGGCTTGCGTGGCAGTAAGACGACACGCTCAACACTAATTGAAAATGTACTGCCGCAACTATCGCTAGAAGGCAGCACACTCAGCGGCATAGAGCACGAAGATGGTGTAATTTCGTTCTCCTATGGGACCCATGAGCCCAATGGGACCAATAAGGCCAATAAGTTCCCAAAGCCCACCACCAACCCCTTCCTCCAACCGCTCCAGCCAGAAGTCATCACCATGGAGACTTTCGACAGCAAGACGGAGTTTCGCCAAAGCAACAAAAGCCGCGAATTCATCGAGGGTGAAGATGAACAATCAACCCTCAGTTATATCAAGATGGGCAGCATCCTGCACGGCATCTTCTCGACCATCCGCACCACCGACGACATCCCTACAGCCCTACAACAACTACAGAGTGAGGGGATTGTCTACGACGATGAGGTCACGGCAGCCAAGCTATCTGATATTCTTAAGAAAAGGCTTGAAGACAAACGCGTGAAAGACTGGTTTTCAAACCGTTGGAAGCTATTCAACGAATGCAGCATCCTACGTCTGAATGCAGAGGGGCACGTTGAAGAACGACGCCCCGACCGTGTGATGACTGATGGCCAAGAGACCCATGTGGTAGACTTTAAGTTCGGCCGCCCCAAGCCCGAATACCTGGAGCAGGTCAGCGAATACATGACGCTGTTGCGCCAGATGGGTATGCCTCATGTCAAAGGTTGGTTGTGGTATGTGTATAGCAATAAAATTGTTGAAGTGAAAAGCGAGAAACAAGAGGTATGAAAGAGTTCTTGGAATACGTTGCAGAAGACATAATACAGAAGTACGGCACTGACCTGTCGCGTACAGTGGTCGTCTTTCCTAATAAGCGTGCGTCGCTGTTTCTCAACGAACACCTGGCACGACTAGCCGGTGGACAACCGCTGTGGAGTCCATCATACATCACCATCAGCGATCTGTTCCGGCGACGGTCATCACTCAACGTGGCCGACCCCATCAAACTGGTATGCGACCTGCACCGCTCATTCTGTGCACAGACAGGCTCAGCTGAGACCCTCGACAAGTTCTACAGCTGGGGGCAACTGCTCATCAGTGACTTTGACGACCTCGACAAGAACATGGCCGATGCCGATAAGGTGTTTGCCAATCTGCGCGACATCCACGAATTAGACGACTTGAGCTACCTCACCGATGAGCAACGACAATTGCTAAAGCGTTTTTTCAGCCATTTCACCGAGGAACACGAAAGTGAGCTTAAAGAGCGTTTTCTGCACTTGTGGAGCCGTTTTGCTGCCATTTACCACGATTTCAACGAGCGTCTGGCCAAGCAGGGACTGGCCTACGAAGGTGCCCTCTACCGTAGTGTAGTTACCGCCATTACCTCCGCCACTCCCGACGCCTTCCCCTATGACCGCTACCTCTTCGTCGGTTTCAATCTACTGCAAAAGGTTGAGCAACAGCTTTTCAGCTATCTGCAGCAAGACGGAAAGGCCTTTTTCTATTGGGACTTTGACCACTACTACATGCAGAGCCACGAGGCTGGGCGCTTTATCGCACAATACCTGAAGTACTTCCCCAACGAACTGGACCGTCAGGATACCAGCATCTACGACAACTTCAAGCAGCCGAAGCAGATTACATTTCTTGCAGCACCCACGGAACATATTCAGGCCCGCTACGTCAGCACTTGGGTTAGACAGGCAGGTCGCTACCTCGACGGACGACGTACTGCCATCGTGCTATGCAACGAGAACCTACTGCCCACGGTTATCCACAGCCTACCCGCCGAGGTTGAGAAGGTCAACGTCACCACGGGTTATCCGTTCTGCCAGACCCCTGTGGCCTCGTTCATCCAAAGCTACTACGACATGGTGGCAGGCGGATACGCGCCACGTCTGGTACGTGCCTTCCAGCGCCATCCCTATCACAAATATCTTGAGGACAGCGAGCACACCACGCTCCCCGACATGCTCCGCCAAATAGCGAGAGCGGGCTCTTCCGACCCATTGTTCCAGGAGTCGCTATTCCGCGCCTATACCCTCATCAACCGCCTGAACGCCCTCGTGGAAAGCGGCGATCTCAACGTCACCGATGCTACCATGCAGCGACTGGTCAACCAACTCATCCAGCAAACTAGCATCCCCTTCCACGGCGAGCCTGCCGAGGGCCTGCAGGTGATGGGCGTCTTAGAGACGCGCAACCTCGACTTCGACCACGTACTGCTGCTCAGTTGCAACGACGGTAACATGCCCAAAGGGGTCAACGACAGTTCGTTCATTCCTCATAGTATCCGTCACGCCTACGAACTAACGACCATTGAGAACAAGGTGAGCATCTATGCTTACTACTTCCACCGGCTGCTGCAACGCGCCAAGGACGTGACGATTCTCTGGAACAACTCCACCGAGGACGGACAACGCGGTGAAATGAGCCGTTTCATGCTACAACTACTGGTTGAAAGCGGCCATTCTATTACCCAGCGTACCCTGCAATCGGAAAAGCTCATCAGCCGTCATACGCCACAACCTATCAGCAAGACGCCCCACGTCATGAAGGTACTCTGGCAACAATTGGAAGAGAAAGGCTTTTTACTGTCGCCTACCGCCATCAACAAGTATATGCGTTGTCAGTTACAGTTCTACTATCGCTACGTGGCGGGCCTTGAGGAGCCCGACATTCCCGACGACGAGCAGGAGCTGGACAACCGCATCTTCGGCAACATCTTCCACCAAGCCGCCGACCTTATCTATCACCAGTTGCCGCGCTATGTCACCAAAGAAGTCCTGCAGCAGCTACAAAAGGATCCGTCAACCATCGAGCGGGCCGTCGACGAGGCTTTCCGCATGGAATGGCCCCAAACCGTCAAGAGTGGACTACACCTCATCAACCGCGAGGTCATCATCCGCTACCTGCGCCAACTCATCGAGATTGACATACGGCTGGCGCCGTTTACCATTCTCGGACTGGAGTGTGACGTTGAGCGTCCCCTCACCTCTCACCTCTCGTCTCTAAAGATAGGTGGACGTATTGACCGTTTAGACCAGTTGAGCGACGGGCACATCCGCGTGGTAGACTACAAGACGGGCGGCCGCAAGCTCAAGCCGTTAAGCAGCGTTGACGACATCTTCGACCCACAGAAGATTCACGACCACGCCGACTACTACTTGCAGACGTTTGTGTATGCCGACATTGTCAGCCGCCAGCGCCATCAACCCGTAGCGCCAGCCCTGCTGTTCATCCAGCATGCCGCTGCCAAGGACTATGACCCCGTGCTTTGTTTCGGCAAAGAGAAGATTTCAGACATTGCCGACTATTCCGCCCATTTCAACGAGTTATTGGAAGACAAAGTGAACGAGATATTCTCGCAAGACATCTCGTTCACTCCTACCGCAGACCTCAGGGTCTGTCAGTCTTGTCCGTATCTGCAGATGTGCAGACGGTAAATATCATTATCGGTTTTTATTGCACATAAACCAGTCATGGGTAAAGAAGTGGTAGACTACCAATGCTACCACGCAAAGTCCAACGCCTGTCAGCAACAAGCTCTCCGACTGCCCGTAAAACACGCCGTAACCCAGGGCCAAGCCGAGGGCCAAGCCCGTTTCCCAACCAAGGAAATAGGTGCTCTGCGACGTACCGCGCTGGCAATGACGGCTCAGCTTAATGAAGAACAGCAGATAACGCGCGCCAATCACACCCACGCTCAGGCCTATCAGTACGGGGCTTATGGGTGATTGCGGAGCCACCAACAATATCAGCAGAGCAGCCACCATCAGCAGCAGTCCGCTGATAATCTCACTCTTCAACTCAGCATCACGAAATACAAAACGCTGGGCCAGCAGCGCCAACAGGAAACCACCCATCATCAGCGCATAGGATATCGGCTGCATCGGCATGCTCAGCAAGAGGCCCACCACAGTGCTGACCAACAGGAAGTTAACAAACAGGACAGTCCCATGGGGCAGATAGAAACGGTCGAGCGAAGCCACATGAACACCCTCTTCTGGCGTACGGAAGGGAAAGGCCACCAGTTTCACCAGCAAAAAAGCACCGACGGCACAGCCGACAGAAGCCAGCATGACACCGTTGAAACCGTAGCATTCATAGAGCAACAGTCCGGCCAACGGACCTAAGGAGAGTGCGAAGCGCGTAAACCACGACACGCTGTGGTTAGCCTCAGTACGCTGGAACGACTCGCAGGTATCGATTATCAGCGTCGACGCCAGCACCATCTGCGCCAGTCCGAAGGCAGCTCCCAAGAGGAAGCGCTGCAACATGACAATGGTGAAATCGACGGAAATAGTACGCTGTGCGTCCATATACCATAACAACGCCACATCAAGGGCAACGAAAATAATGGCCCACATGCAAACCACATTGCGACGATATTGCTGCACGAGCCACGAGCAGAGGGCACCAAACACGTAGAGTCCTAATCCGAACACTCCCATGGCACGTCCGGTCTGTGCGGGTGTGAAGTGCTCAACGTCCATCAGCCACTTGGGCATTACGGGAATGAGCACGTAGACCGCTACCGTCAGCAACAGCGAGGCGAACGACAGCAACCAGAAATCACGGTGCCACAACTTGATGTGTACGGGCGTATTCTGTACATTCATCTAATTAGTACGATTCGTTAGCATTAGGGAAGTCGCCACGTTTGACATCTTCCACATAGTGACCCACAGCATCGGTAATCACGGTGCTCAAGTCGGCATAGCGGCGCAGGAAACGCGGAGAGAAGCCTTGCGTCATACCCAGCATGTCGGCCACTACTAACACCTGTCCGTCGCAGCCATTGCCGGCACCGATACCGATAGTGGGGCACTTGACGGTCTTGGTCACCTCAGCAGCCAATTGGGCAGGCACCTTCTCCAGCGTAATGCCGAAACAGCCAACCTCCGCAAGGGCGATAGCATCGCTCATCAGTTTGTCGGCCTCAGCCTGTTCCTTAGCACGCACGGCATAGGTGCCAAACTTATTAATCGACTGCGGTGTCAGTCCCAGATGTGCCATCACGGGGATACCTGCGTCAAGAATGCGCTTCACGGTATCCAGTATCTCGACGCCACCCTCCATCTTCAGCGCGTCACATCCGCTCTCCTTCATAATGCGAATGGCATTCGTCACACCCTCAGCAGCATTCACCTGATACGAGCCAAAAGGCATGTCGCATACTACAAGGGCGCGCTGTACGGCACGAACCACCGAGCGGGCGTGATAAATCATATAGTCGACGGTCATCGGCAGCGTTGTGGCATTACCAGCCATCACGTTTGACGCTGAGTCGCCGACGAGAATGGCGTCGATACCAGCCTTGTCGACCAGTCCAGCCATCGTGTAGTCATACGATGTTAACATGGAGATCTTCTCGCCTTTCTGCTTCATCTCCATAAAACGGTGTGTTGTCACTTTGCGATTGTCGCTAACTAAATATCCTGACATATCTTTTAAAATTTAATGTACAATGTAGTCACTTATCACCTCATCACACAGCGGACGGATGGCCTCAGCATCGTTCGTCGTAGCCAGTCCTACGACATACATGCCGGCAGCCCTACCCGACTTCAGTCCGTTGAACGAATCCTCGAAGACCACGCAGTCCTTCGGCTCAATGCCAAAGCGCTCGGCAGCCTTCAGGTAGCAGTCGGGATCAGGCTTCGAACGCTCGAAGTCCTCCGAAGTCAAGATGGCGTCAAACAGGCTGCTGAACTCGGGTCTGCTGGCATAAACCGCCTCCATCTTCGGCTTGTTCGAGCTCGTCACCACCGCCGTCTTCACGCCCTTTTGGCGCAACGTCTTGACAAACGCCTCGAAGCCTGCCACATAGTCGTACGACATCTGCTGCTCATACTGATTCAGACGCTCCGTAATCAGCGTCTGCTTGTCCTGCAGAGGCCCCGAAAACCATGCGTCGTATATCTGCACCAGCGTCTGTCCCTTGATTTCGTGTTCCAGTCCCGGGTGCTCCGGATGGAACTCACGGCACTGTGCTCCCCAGAAAATGGTGTACTGCGGCTCCGTGTCAAACACGACGCCATCCAGGTCGAACAATGCTGCTTTCATATCTTTCTTACACATCTTTTATAAAAATCGGGTGCAAAGGTAGTGCAAACTGAGCGAAAAACCAAAAAAATTTGCATTTTTCCGAACGAAAGCACCTTCACCTATGGTGAAAGGTAGTGCAAACCGCGCCCCTACTTGTAAAGAAAAACTGCCAAAAATCGTGCTTGCTATTTTAGTTAATCTAGGACGGTAAGCGTCGCTATTACGCTTGTTTAGTCACGAAGTGGGACATAGAGAGTGACGAAGTTACGTTTCGAAGGTCACAAAGTGCCACTTTCACGACCTCAAAGTTACGCTTTCATGGCGTGAAAACGGCACTTTCGTACTGCAAAAATCGTGGTTTTCAAGGATGTTTCGACGATGATTGTGGATAAAACGAACAGTCTTTTCAGATGCCCGAAAAAACCAAAACACGTAATGCCCTACATATCAGTCGCTTGCGCATAACGCCTCATATTTCGCGAATTTGGCCCTCGCTGAACGTTTGGTGGATTTCGCGCGATTCTCGGCGCTTGTTTTGTCAAATTTATTGGTAGTACAATCAATCACGGGGACAGACTCTAGTCTTCGTTGTCAAGCATATAGGGGATAGTCCACCCATTGATTCCATAGGCGCGGTACTCACCATTGATGCAGAACACGCGCCAGGGGCAATGCTTCTTTTAGTGTACGACTTAATGTGGAGTCTGCATAGACAGGCTTGCCCAGCAGTTCCCATTGTATGCCGTCGATATAGATAACGTCACCTTCCTGACCTGTGGCATACGCTGACAGGCTCATCCACAGCATGACGATGCTGAAAATCATCTTTTTGTTCATAGCTCAATTGCGTTTAATGGTTTAGGGGAACTGAATGGGTATCATGTATCTCACGTTACGTGACTTGCCAGACATTTTACCAGGCATCCATCGTGGCATCAGGCTGACAAGGCGTTTGCTCTCTTCACTCAGTTGGGCGGTAATCTGCTGCTTCACCAGTTGCTGCATCTCTTCAGTCTCCTGACTGAGGCGCAGGCTGTCGTAACTCATCCGCATGACCTTTACCACTTTGATGTCGGAGATGTAACCCAGACTGTCGACCAAGAAAGACGTAATAACCCTACCCTTTGCCCCATATTCCTGAGCCAAGCCGTCGTAGCGCTTGTTGGCCTTGAGAAACTCCTGAAGGGCCTTTTGGCCTCCAGGATAACCAGGACTCTGTTCGACGCTACTGAAAACCTTGACGGACTCCTCAGTTGCCGGATGATTGCTGGTAGTTTCTTCTTTCTTCGTGTCCGAAGGTATTGTCATCGCCAACTGACCGATGTCTGAATGTTGCTTCACCTTTGTCGCTTTCTTGGTCTTCGGCATTTCTTCCGTTGCAGGTGTTTCTTCCTTCGCTGGTGTAATCACGTCAGCTGCGTGGGTATTTGGCACAACAGGTTTTTCGGCTATAGCCACCATCGTCTCTGCCTGTTCGTCAGCATCTTGTGCGAAAAGGAAGAACCCTATCACCAGAGCGATGGAAGCTGCTATGGAGAGTCCCCACAGCATCACGCGTTTGTGCGACTTGACTTCTGCATCAATGACGTCGTGTTCAAACTTGGCCCACTCCGCATCCACGTCGGGCATACCAATCTTCTTGTCGATATCTTCTGTTTTCATTTTACTTTGCTTTTAGGGTTTTACGAATTTTTGCCAGTGAGCGCGTGATGTGCTTGTTAACCGCTGCTGTACTGATGCCCAGCACTGTAGCAGTTTCCGCATAGGTCATCTCCTCGTTATAGTGCAACTCCAGCACGCGCTTGTCCTGCTCCGTCAGATTGTCATCGATAATCTGCTGCAATTCGCAAAGCAACTCTTGGCGTTCTTCGTCCTGACGTTCTGACTCGTCACTCTGCAACGCTTCCTCCATCTGACGCCTCAGTTGACGCTGTCTGAGGATATGCAGGCACTGGTTGCGAGTAGCTGCCAACAGATAGCCTCTGACACTATCGTCGCTCACTTTGGGTTTGCCTTTCCACATCTGGGTAAACACCTGATTCACAGCATCCTTAGCATCATCGGCATTCTCCACCATCGAGAATGCCATGCGATACATCAGCGGATAGCTGTCTTTGAACAGGCGTTCAAACCGTTGTTTACTGTAGTCCATACTTTTTTCTTGTCTCTGGTTCATCTATAAGACCCACGAAAGGCAAAATCAAATACCCCTCATTGCAAAAAAAATGATTTTTTCATGCTCTACAAGCCACAAAGGTACAAATTTACTGCGAATAACAAGCGTTTCTCTCTTTTTTTTCGTAACTTTGCAATCACAAATGAAAAAAGCTAATCATGGCATACGGACTGGAGTTTACGACAGAAGAGAAAGAGCTGACGCTGGCACTATACCAGAAGATACGCGAAGAGATAGCGTCCTCGCTGCACGAAGGCGACGAGGAGCGCATGCGCCACAACTTGTTGCAGGCACTGGAGACCAAGCAGTTGCAGCGCAACGTGTTCGGGCTGAACCCTATCCTACTCTCGTTTCAGACGGCCCGGCTGGTGGTCGACGAAATCGGACTGAAGCGTGACGGCGTATTGGCCGTACTGCTGCGCCCGAGCGTAGAGGAAGGGCTGATGACCATTGACGAGGTGCGCGAGCAGTTCGGCGAGAGCATAGCCCGCATCCTGCATGGTCTGCAGCGCATACAGGAGCTGTACCAGAAGAACCCGGTCATCGAGTCGGAGAACTTCCGCAACCTGTTGCTGTCGTTTGCCGAGGACATGCGCGTCATCCTGATTATGATTGCCGACCGCGTGAACCTAATGCGGCAAATCAAGGATGCTGACAACGACGGAGCCAAGCACGAAGTGTCGCAGGAGGCTGCCTATCTGTATGCCCCGCTGGCCCACAAGCTGGGTCTATATAAGTTGAAGAGCGAGCTGGAAGACCTGTCGCTGAAATACCTGGAGCACGATGCCTATTATCATATTAAGGAGAAGCTGAGCGAAACGAAGAAGAGCCGCGATGCGTATATCGAGCGCTTCATAGGTCCTGTCAGCGAGCGACTGACAGAGGCGGGCATCCACTTCCACATCAAGGGACGCACGAAGTCGATACACTCCATCTGGCAGAAGATGAAGAAACAGAAGTGCCCGTTCGAAGGTGTCTACGACCTGTTTGCCATCCGCATCATCATCGACTGCGAGCCAGAGAGGGAGAAGATGCAATGCTGGCAGGCCTTTGCCATCGTCACGTCGATGTACCAGCCGAACCCGAAGCGTCTGCGCGACTGGCTCAGTGTGCCGAAGTCGAACGGCTACGAGTCGCTGCACATCACCGTGTTAGGCCCTGAACAGAAATGGGTCGAGGTACAGATTCGCACGGAGCGCATGGACGAGATTGCCGAACGAGGCGTAGCTGCCCATTGGCGCTACAAAGGCGTGAAGGGTGAAAGCGGACTGGACGAGTGGCTGACGGGTATACGCTCGATGCTGGAGACCAGCGACGGTATGGAGGCTATGGACCAGTTTAAGATGGACCTGTACGAAGACGAGGTATTCGTATTCACGCCGAAGGGCGACCTGTTTAAGTTTCCCAAGGGTGCTACGGTGCTCGACTTCGCCTATCATATCCACTCGAAGGTGGGCAGTTCGTGTACGGGTGCCCGCATCAACGGCAAGGTGGTGACCATTCGCCAGCCGCTACAGAGTGGTGACCAAGTGGAGATTCTGACAGGCTCGAACCAGAAGCCCAAGCAAGACTGGCTGAACATTGCCCAGACATCACGCGCCCGTTCGAAGATTCGTTTGGCGCTGAAAGAGACGCAGGTCAAGGAGGGACTCTTTGCCAAGGAGATGCTGGAGCGCAAGTTCAAGAACCGCAAGTTGGAGATGGACGACAGCATCATGCAGGTGCTGATCCGCAAGATGGGCTTCAAGGAGGTCAGCGATTTCTACCGGCACATTGCTTCAGGCGAACTGGACCCCACCGCCATCATCGAGAAGTATATAGAATTGCAGCAGGGCGACCAGCCCGTGACGGGAAACAATGTAGCTGAGAGTGCCGCCAACTTCGTGTTGGAGAATTCTCACCTCTCACCTCTCACCACTCAGCCCTCAGAGGACGTACTCGTCATCGACCACAACCTGAAAGGCATCGACTACCAGCTGGCGCGCTGCTGTCAGCCCATCTATGGCGACCAAGTCTTTGGCTTCGTCACCATCAATGGCGGCATCAAGATACACCGCGAGGACTGCCCCAACGCTCCTGAACTGAAGAAGCGTTTTGGCTACCGTATCGTCAAGGCGAAATGGAGCGGCAAAGGTGCCTCGCAGTATGCCATCACGTTGCGCATCATCGGCAACGACGACATCGGTATTGTCAACAATCTGACGAACATCATCTCGCGCGACGAGAAGCTGATACTGCGCAGCATCAACATCGACTCGCACGACGGACTGTTTAGCGGCAACCTGACTATCATGATTGACGACAACACCCGCTTGGAGGCACTCATGAAAAAGCTTCGCACCGTGAGAGGTGTGAAGCAGGTAGAACGCATATAACAAAACGAATGAGAGAGACCGCGGCCTCTCTCATTCGTTAGTATTCTGATATACTATTCTCCATTTCCTTCAGGTATTTCTCAGTCTGTTTGGTGAGGTACTCCTGAAGTTTACGGGCAGCCTTCGTTTCGCGACTATAGCCGAATTCCTTATAGAACTCATTGACGCCCTTATTCTGCTCGGTATAGACCCGCAAAATCTCCTTATATAATTCTGGCATTTGACTGGCAGGGCAATGACACTCCTTGGCGAATTTGATGATATCCTGGAACTTCTTGTCCAACTCTTTGTTCAGCTTCAGATTCTTCTCGAAGATGGTGCCGATTTTGTATTGATCGCGCAAACCTTCCATTTCATCTGCGATTAACTGATAGTTAGCCATGATTTTCTCGATTTCCATCCCAATGACCTCACTTTTCAGCTGAAGTTGTTTCTGATACTGTGGTGCCAGTGAATTTCGCCAGTCCTGACGTGCATCAGTATTTCCATCTACTACGGGAGCTGCATCTGCTACGACAGCCTCACCCGACTGGTCGTCGACACCACGTTTTTGAACATCGTTCAGCAGGCTCTTGCCAGAGTAGCGACCCACACGGTTCTCGTAGTCACGATCCTCTTCGTACCAACCATTATGCGTAGTGATGCGGTAAGTCTCGCCAGGAACGAGGTCGAGATTGGTCCACAACTTGCAGAGTGAGCCATCAGGCATGACGGTACGGATGCGACCTACCTTGGGCTTGTCGAGAGTAAGATTTAATGTGAAACGCTTGTTCACCACAGGCATTGTACTCACAAAGGCGTCGTCGGCAATGGCATTCAGTTCTTCAGCATTATCTGCAACATAGAACACATAAAGGGAGTCTTTTAAGTCGTCACCTACACGACCATCGATACGGAAAAAGCTGTTGTCACTAATCATCGTCTTCTCGTACATGTCAGGACGCAGCGAGGTAATCTGAAAGACAGTACCTGTAGCCTTACTCTTATTCTCGGAAAGCGACCACGTAATGGCGTAGGCATCACGCAGCTTGGGGTTCTGAGGGTTCTTGCAGCACATCAGCCACATCTCCTGGTCAGACTTGGTGCGGATGCGGTATTGGCTACTTGCCTGTCCGTTCTCGTTGACAACCTTGAGCGTGAACATCTCAGTGCTACCGGGAGCCAAATGCAGCATCTGATAGGACTTGGGTTCATCCTTCATAAAATTCTCAGCGATGCCAGGGATATGCAAGCGCATGCCCTGCATAGTGAGAGAGGAAGAGAAATTGGTAATCTTGATACTCGTCTCTATCTGATTGGTTTCCGGATTCTTATAGACGGAATAATACTGGTCAGAAGTATCTCCAAAGTGCCTGATGATTTCAAAGAAAAGAGCCTTGACATTGTAAGGTGTGGTATCTATCTTACCTTTCTTCTGGTCATTATCCAATGATTCAGCACTAATGGTTGTGATGGCGCTGCAAGCAATGAGCAGCATGATGAATAGACGTTTCATAATGTATTAATTTTGGGCTGTTTGTTCTAAATTGTTTTTTGCTATCTCCAACTCCAGTTCCACCCATTTCATGTAGGCCTCGTTGGCTTGTTTCTTCATGAGGGCTATCTCTTCTGGAGTATATTTGTAGTTCTCTGGGCGGGTGATGGGAATGTCGCGCTCGGTAAGGGTGACCATTTTCTCCTGAGGCTTTGCGTTCTCGGCAATCGCCAAGTCCTTATGGACTTCTTCAGCGGTGGGTTTAGCAGCAGGCTGCTCAGCCTTCGTCTCTTGTGCCAAGAGGGCAGCATCGCGTTTTACGACGGTGCTTTTCAGCTTTGCTTTGTTGACCTTGACTGGAGTGGGTATTGGAGCTGTGGCTTCTGTTTCCGCTTTCACCACTTGGGGTTCTTCCACCTCAGTATTATCCATAGGCTGCTCGACTGCTGTATTCTCCGCAACGACATCCGCTCCTGTCGTCTTGGGCGGTGTCAGCCAGACGATCATGACACCTGCTACACAAGCGGCAGCAATCCAGGGCCACACGATGCGACGCGGCTTTTTCTCCTCGACAGCCATGCGCTGCATCAGTCGCTCGTTAAGATCGGCAGGCATCTGTGGCCGTTCTGCCTCGTCCATCTTGAGGGCGTCGCGCAGGTTTGCGTCCGTCTGTCTGAATGCATTGATTTTTTCCTCTGTCATGATTGCAACATTTTGATGATTTTATATAGTTTCTTTCTCGTTCTGCTTAGCTTCGAGGCTACCGTTGTAGGTATCGACTCTGTCACATAAGCGATGTCTTTCAGACTCATCTCTTCATAGTAGAACATCGTCACTATAGCTCGCTCGTCGGGTGGCAAGTGCTTCAGGGCGGCCCTGATGAGTTGCACCGTTTCCGGATTGGGTTGTCCGAAGGTGGCCTCTACCTCTGTATCCGACAGTTTCTCGGCCTCGCCCTCGTAGTCTTCGTAGTAGATGACCGGCAGACGCTTGTGACGCAGGAACGTGATGGACTCATTATAGGCGATACGTGATATCCATGTCCTGAATGACGACTTCTCTTCATCGTACTGTCCGATGTTCTTAAAGACCTTGATGAATACATCCTGATAGACCTCCTCAGCATTCTCGACGACGGGAACGAGTCTTACCACTTGGGCAAAGACGTCGCGTCCGTAGCGCTCGAGCGTCTGCTGCTGTGCCTTGGGACTTTGCTTGCGCAGTCCCTGGAGGAGGTTTATGTCGGTTTCTGTAGTCATCTTATTTAAGTCTTCTGTCTATATATACGACAGGAAATATCAAAACATTGCAGCAATGGCATAAAAATATCAAAAAAAAAAAAAAAAGGGGAACAGCCCATGCACCGTTTTTTAATTCTGTTTGAAGGCCACCACACCCATCGTCGAGGGATCGAGATAGAAGGTCGTGCTGCACGTATCATCGTCCAACAGATACTTGGCACGAATGAGCAGCAGCGTCGGGGTGGTACGCTTCTGAAACGTGACGTTATGTCCTGCCTGCTGTTGCAACACGTCAATCAGCGAGTCGCTGATGGCCCGTGTAGAGTCAACATCCGAAAAATCCAGATAACTGACGTCACCCTTCTGATAAGTCTGCATAAAGTCCTTGACGACAGACTTGGCACGCTGTTGCTGACCACAAGCAGTCAGCAACAGCGTTACACCTATTATATATATAAGACGCTTCATTTCTGGGGAATGTTCTTCAGTACGTCAAGCAGGTGGTCCCACACCATCTGAACGGTAGGAATGAGCAGACGCTCCTCAGGGGTATGGACAAAGCGCAGCGTAGGACCAAACGACACCATGTCGAGGTTGGGATAGCGCTCAGAGAACAAGCCGCACTCCAAACCGGCATGGATACCACGAACAACGGGTTCCTTGCCGAACAGTTTGACATACGACTCTTTGACAATTCGCTGTAGGTCACTATGTGAGCGCATCTTCCATGCGGGATAGCCGTCAGAGTGCTTCACCTCAGCACCAGCAAGAGCAAAACAGGCTTCAATGGTTGCACACATATTGTCGAGGTTCGACATCACATTTGAACGCTGCGACGAGACGATATTGATGACACCATCAAGCGTCTCAATGCTGGCAATATTGCTACTGGTCTCCACCATACCGTTGAGCGCAGGATCCTGACAGATGGCATAGATACCATTGTCGACAGCCTGCAGGGCAAAGATGAAGTTGCGGGCCACCGTATTCTCGATGACAGGCTCGGCATCGGTCGACTCCATCGTCCATACCATCTGTGTGTCGGTCACGTGGAACTCGTCCTCCACATCAGAGGCGAAGACATTCCAGTCGGCCTTGACATTTTCCTTCAGGGCATTAGGTACGGCAATGACAAACATACCGTCGCGAGGAATGGCGTTGTGCATCTTACCGCTATTGAACTGTGCCAGACGAACACCCTCGTAGCGGTTGATGGTCTGGAATAGGAAACGGCCTAACAGCTTGATGGCGTTGGCACGCTGCTTGTTGATATCGTCGCCAGAGTGACCACCAACCAGACCTTTCAGTTGGGCACGCAGGAAGAAATAGCCTGCAGGAACCTCCGTGCGCTGGAAGGTAAAGCATGCAGTAGTATTACGGCCTCCGGCACACGACACAAAAATCTCGCCCTCGTCCTCGGAGTCGAGGTTGATGAGATAGTCGCCCGTCATAAAGCCAGCCTTCATGCCCTCGGCACCAGAAAGGCCAGTCTCCTCGTCACGGGTAAAAACACACTCGATGGGGCCATGCTCGATATCGTTACTCTCCAGCAGGGCCAGCTCCATAGCACAACCGATACCGTCGTCGGCACCCAGCGTAGTGCCCTCGGCAGTCAGCCACTCGCCATCGATATAGGTCTTGATGGGATCCTTGTCGAAGTCAATCTCATAGTCGACTAACTTGTCGCACACCATATCCATGTGACTCTGCAGGATGACCGTCTTTCGATTTTCCATTCCCTTGGTGGCAGGTTTGCGAATGATGACGTTACCTGTCTCGTCAACATTGGTGACCAGTCCGTGGCTCTCGCCCCACTCTTTCAGATAAGCAATCATCTTCTCTTCACGCTTCGAAGGACGTGGAATCTGGTTAATCTTCGCAAATTGTTCGAAGACCACAGCGGGTTTTAACTCACTTTTACTCATATTTAATGTTTATTTTAATATTTAATTTTTAATGTATCATCTTTCTTTGTACCTTTGCAGCCGCAAAGTTAGTGCAAAGTTAATCATTTATGATGAAAATACTGCTATTGACCACGTTAATAATTGCTATAGGCATGCTATTTTTATGCGTAAAACTGGTTTTTAGACGCAATGGAAGTTTCAGTTCACAGCATATTCACGATAGTCAGGCAATGAAAGACCGCGGCATACACTGCGTCATGGACCAAGACCGCGAGATGCGCAGGAAGAGCAGATTTGCCGTTAATGAATCATCGAAATAACGAAACATCGAAATATCGAAAAAAAACAATAAGAAAAAAGAAAACAATGAAAAAGTACATGATGATGGCCGCTGCCGTAGTCGCACTGGCCGCTTGCAACAACGCAAGTCCTAAGATGGACGAGCAGCCAGTAGCAGCCGCAGAGAACAATGCTGGCGGTGGAGTAAAGATTGCCTATGTAGAGGTTGACTCGCTGATGACGCAGTATGCCTTCTGCAAGGAATTCACCGAAATCTTGCAGCGCAAGAGCAACAATGCCCGCAACACGCTGAACCAGAAAGGTCAGGCTCTGCAGAGCGCTATGGCCAACTTCCAGCAGAAGTTGAACAATAACGGTTTCACCAGTCGCGAACAGGCTGAGAGCCAGCAGGCTGCCATCCAGCGCCAGCAGCAGAGCCTGCAGGAGCTGCAGGCTCGTCTGGAGAATGAGTTGGCTAACGAGACCGCTAAGTATAACGAAGGACTGCGCGACTCGCTGATGCACTTCCTTGATAAATATAATAAGGATAAGAAGTACGACCTCATTCTGACTAAGCAGGGCGATAATATTCTCTATGCAGCCAAACGCTTCGACATCACCAGCGACGTCATCAACGGTCTGAACAAGGGCTACAAGTCTACCTTGAAGACAGAAGCCAAGAAGGAAGAGAAGAAATAAGAAGCAAGAGAACGGATGGGAGTGGATATACAGAAAATTCTGAGCAAGCTCCACATCGTTGAGCTCAACGAGATGCAGCAACACGCCGCCGAAGCCATACTTGGCTCCGACGGTGATGTTGTTTTGTTATCACCTACTGGAACGGGTAAGACCTTGGCCTATCTCCTACCCCTCACACAACTGCTGGACGGTAGCAGCGAACAAGTACAGGCACTGGTCATCACACCAGGTCGCGAGTTGGCGCTACAGTCAGACAACGTCTTGAAGAGTATGGGCTGTGGTATGCGCTCTACCGCCTGCTATGGCGGACGTGCCGCTATGGACGAGCACAAAGTGCTGCGTGAAGTCAAGCCTCACATTGTCTTTGGTACGCCAGGTCGTCTGAACGACCATCTGGACAAGGAGAACATCGCGCGCTTCGGTATCCGCTATCTGATCATTGACGAGTTTGACAAATGTCTCGAGATGGGATTTCAGGGCGAAATGCAGAAACTCATCAAGAGCCTGCCAGGCCTTCAGCGCCGCATCTTGCTGTCAGCCACAAATGCCGAACAGATTCCGCAGTTCGTCAACATGTCGAAAAAAGGCACGCTGATTGATTTCCTGCCCGACGAAGAGCAAACGTCTGAACGTGTGACACTCTACGAGGTGCACAGCCCCCAGAAAGACAAATTGGAAACACTCCGCCAGTTACTGCTTAGCTTCGGCGACGCCAGCAGCATCGTGTTTCTCAACTATCGCAATGCTGTTGAACGCGTCGGCGACTATCTGAAGGAGCAAGGCTTTACCATCAGCTGTTTCCATGGTGGACTGGAACAGCGTCAGCGCGAAGATCAGCTCTATCGGTTCAGCAATGGTTCGGCCAATGTCCTCGTAGCCACAGACTTGGCATCGCGCGGCCTTGACATCCCCGACATCCAGAACATCGTCCATTACCATCTGCCCGAAAGTGAAGACGGCTATATCCATCGTGTAGGCCGTACTGCCCGCTGGGACGCTACAGGCCGAACGTTCTTTATCCTCTCTGCCGGCGAGGCTATCCCCGACTATGTTGAGGGCGACGTCACGGAGTATGACATCCCTCTCACCTCTGACCTCTCACCTCTCAGTCCTAAGATGGCTACCATCTACATCGGCAAAGGCAAGAAGGATAATATTTCGAAAGGCGACATCGTAGGATTCCTCTGCAAGTCCGGTGGACTAAGGGCCAACGAAATAGGACGTATTGACGTCAAAGACCGTTATGCCTATGCTGCCATCCGCCGCGAAAAGCTCCGTCAGGTATTGCGCCAGACACGTGGTGAAAAGATAAAAGGCATCAAAACAATCGTTGAGGAGGTGCGATAACGCACCGAATCACTTGACAAATGCGAATAAAAAGCAGCAAAACGCTTAATTATTGCTCAAATATTTGGCCAATTGAAATAAAAAGTGTAATTTCGCACCGCAAAAATAGAAACAGTAGAAACGTATTACAAATAAAACCTATTCAAACATGAAGAAGTACAACTTTAATGCAGGTCCCTCGATGCTTCCCCGTGAGGTGATTGAGAAGACCGCCCAACAATGTCTTGATTTCAACGGCTCGGGTCTCTCACTGATGGAGATCAGCCACCGTGCAAAGGACTTCCAGCCCGTAGTCGACGAGGCTGTGGCCTTGGTAAAGGAACTCCTCGATATCCCCGAGGGCTATTCAGTCATCTTCCTTGGTGGTGGTGCAAGCCTCGAGTTCTGCATGATTCCCTATAACTTCCTCATCAAGAAGGCTGCCTATCTGAACACCGGTGTTTGGGCAAAGAAAGCTATGAAGGAAGCAAAACTGTTTGGTGAGGTTGTAGAAGTGGCTTCTTCTGCTGATGCCAACTACACCTTCATCCCCAAGGATTGGAGCGTTCCCGCAGACGCTGACTATCTGCACATCACTACGAACAACACCATCTATGGTACAGAGATTCGCAAGGACCTCGACATCAACGTGCCTCTGATTGCCGATATGTCTTCTGATATCTTCAGTCGTCCTATCGATGTAAAGAAGTACGACGCCATCTACGCTGGTGCTCAGAAGAACTTGGCCATGGCTGGTGTGACTATCGTCATTCTGAAGGACGAGAAGCTGGGTAAGGCTCCCCGTGAGATTCCCACCATGCTTGACTATCGCACACACGTCGACAAGGGCTCTATGTTCAACACACCTCCTGTAGTGCCCATCTACAGTGCTCTTGAGACCCTGCGCTGGATCAAGAAGAACGGTGGTGTTGCCGCTATGGATAAGTTGGCCCAGCAGCGTGCTGATATTGTTTACGGTGAGATTGACCGCAACAAGATGTTCAAGGGTACTGCTGTTGCTGAAGACCGTTCACTGATGAACATCTGCTTCGTCATGGCTGACGAGTATAAGGAGTTGGAGAAGGACTTCCTCGATTTCGCCGTATCAAAGGGTATGGTAGGTGTCAAGGGGCACCGTTCTGTTGGTGGTTTCCGCGCTTCTTGCTATAACGCTCAGACCATCGAAGGTGTCAACGCCCTCGTTGCTTGCATGAAAGAATTTGAGGCACAGCACTAATTAAGAGTTAAGAGTTAAGAATTAAGAAAACATGAAGATTCTTGTAGCTACAGAAAAGCCATTCGCAGCAGCAGCTGTTAATGGCATTAAGGCTGAAGTAGAGGCCGCTGGCAATGAGCTGACCCTGCTCGAGAAATATACTGAGAAGGCTCAGTTGCTCGACGCCGTAAAGGATGCCGACGCACTCATTATCCGTTCTGATAAGGTCGACGCTGAAGTGCTCGACGCTGCCAAGCAGTTGAAGATTGTAGTTCGCGCTGGTGCTGGTTATGACAACATCGACCTTGCCGCTGCAACTGCCCACAACATCGTTGCTGAGAACACCCCAGGTCAGAACGCCAATGCCGTTGCGGAGTTGGTTTTTGGTCTGCTTGTGATGGCCGTTCGCGGTTTCTACAATGGCAAGAGCGGCACGGAACTGTTAGGCAAAAAGCTGGGTATCCTTGCTTTCGGTAATGTTGGCCGCAATGTTGCCCGTATCGCCAAAGGCTTCGGTATGGACGTTTATGCTTACGATGCTTTCTGCCCCGCAGACGTTATCGAGGCTGCTGGTGTTCACGCCGTTTGCTGCCAGGAGAAGTTGTTTGAGACTTGCGATGTTGTTTCACTGCACATCCCTGCTACTCCCGAGACCAAGCAGAGCATCAACTACGCTTTGGTTGGTAAGATGAAGAAGGGTGGCATCCTTGTAAACACTGCCCGCAAGGAGGTGATTGACGAGGCCGGCCTCATAAAGCTGATGGCTGAGCGCGAGGACTTGAAGTTCGTTACTGACATCATGCCCGATGCCAACGACGAGTTCGCCAAGTTCGAAGGTCGCTACTTCTCTACTCCTAAGAAGATGGGGGCTCAGACAGCCGAGGCCAACATCAACGCTGGTATTGCTGCTGCCAAGCAGATTAATGCCTTCTTTAAGGATGGTTGCACGAAGTTCCAGGTCAACAAGTAAGCACTTTACGATATTTAAAGGGGAATCGCTTGGCGGTTCCCTTTTTATTTATTACCTTTGCGACAAATTCATAACACTAAACAAATCACGATTATGCAAAGCGATCCTAAACAGTGTCTATACTGCACCAACAACCAAACACTTCACGATTTAATGATTGAGTTTGCCCAACTCCGTGTGTCACGGGCTTTCCTATTCAAAGAACAGACCTATCACGGACGTTGCCTCGTAGCCTACAAGGACCACATCAACGACCTGAACGAGCTTAGTGACGAAGACCGCAATGCCTTCATGGCCGATGTTGCCCAAGTAACCCGCGCCATGCAAAAGGCCTTCAATCCCGTGAAGATCAACTACGGTGCGTATAGCGACAAGCTGTCACACCTGCACTTCCATTTAGCACCTAAATACGAGGGAGGCCCCGACTTTGGCGGCACGTTCCAGATGAATCCGGGTAAGGTCTATCTCTCCGACGCTGAGTATCAAGAGCTGATTGAAAAAATAAAAGAAAATCTATAAGTTATGGCAATTGTAAAACCATTTAAAGGAATACGCCCACCCAAGGAATTGGTAGAGAAAGTTGAGTGCCGTCCCTACGACGTGCTCGACTCAGACGAGGCACGTGCTGAGGCTGGCGACAACGCCCAGAGTCTGTATCATATCATCAAGCCAGAGATCGACTTCCCCGAAGGCACCTCTGAGTACGACCCACGCGTCTACGAGAAAGCCGCCGAGAACTTCCAGAAGTTCCAAGACAATCGCTGGCTGGTACAGGACGCGCGCGAACATTATTATATATATGCCCAGACGATGAACGGTAAAACCCAGTATGGACTCGTGGTCTGCGCCCATACTGACGACTACCAGAAGGGAAATATTAAGAAACACGAACTGACCCGCCGCGACAAGGAGGAAGACCGAATGAAGCATGTCCGCGTCAACAATGCAAACATCGAGCCTGTATTCTTCGCCTATCCCGACAACGCCGTACTCAACAAGCTCATTATGCGCTATGCTGCTACTAAACCCGAGTACGACTTCATAGCCCCTATCGACGGTTTCCGCCATCAGTTCTGGGTAATCGACGACGAGACAGACACGCAGGTCATTACAGCTGAGTTTGCCAAGATGCCCAGCCTATATATTGCCGATGGTCACCACCGTTCAGCTGCCGCTGCTCTCGTTGGTGCTGAAAAACAGAAGCAGAATCCCAACCACAAGGGTGATGAAGAGTACAACTATTTCATGGCAGTCTGCTTCCAAGCTTCACAGCTTACCATCCTCGACTACAACCGCGTGGTAAAAGACCTCAACGGCCTGTCGTCAGAAGAGTTCTTAGCTGCCCTGCAGGTCAACTTCCTTGTGGAAGACAAGGGTACTGACATCTATAAGCCCACTCATCTGCATGAATTCTCACTCTATCTTGACCAGCATTGGTACAGCCTCACCGCCAAAGAGGGTACCTACGATGAGAGCGACCCCATCGGTGTACTTGACGTCGATATCTCCAGCCGCCTCATCCTCGACGAGATTCTCAATATTGGCGACCTGCGCTCGTCCAAGCGTATCGACTTCGTCGGTGGACTGCGCGGACTCGGTGAGCTGAAGCGCCGTGTCGACAGTGGTGAGATGCGTGCTGCATTAGCCCTCTACCCTGTCACCATGCAACAGATTATGGACATCGCTGACAGCGGTAAGATTATGCCGCCTAAGGCCACCTGGTTTGAGCCGAAGCTGCGCTCAGGTCTCGTGATTCATAAACTCTCATAAGCCCTATTGGCCCATTAGCCCCATAGGCCCTATGACTGATGAATATCGCACCATAGCAACAACAAGCGAGGGATATTACACCGAGAAACGGAGTAAGTTCCTCGCTTTTGCCCACCCCGTTCGCACCGTCGATGAGGTAAAGGACATCGTAGCACAGTACCGTAAGAAGTACTATGATGCCCGCCACGTGTGCTATGCCTATATGCTGGGAGCCGAACGTACAGAGTTCCGTGCCAACGACGACGGAGAACCCTCGTCGACTGCCGGCAAACCCATACTTGGACAGATCAACTCCAATGAACTCACCGATATACTTATCGTCGTGGTGCGCTACTATGGTGGTGTCAACCTCGGCACAAGTGGCCTCATTGTAGCCTATCGTGAAGCGGCTGCTGACGCTATTGCTCACGCCACGATAGAGACCCGACAGGTAGAGGAAATCGTTAAGTATTCCTTTGCCTATCCCCAGATGAACGACGTGATGCGCATCGTCAAGGATATGAATCCGCGCATCATCAGTCAGACCTACGATAATACCTGCGAGATTGTATTATCGATACGAAAAAGCGAAGCCGAGCAGCTTCGCAATCGCTTAAACAATCTGTTGTAAATACTGCGCACACATTTCCGCACAGCGTTCTCCATCAACACCCGCTGATACGATACCACCGGCATAGCCGGCACCCTCGCCACAAGGAAAGAGCCCTTGCAAACAGACATGCATCAGCGTGTCGTTATCACGGACAATGCGCACAGGACTACTGGTGCGTGTCTCTACGCCAATCATCACGGCCTCATTGGTCAGGAAACCATGACTCTGTCGTCCAAAAGCCTTAAAGCCTTCCTGCAGTCGATGGCTAATGTTTTGTGGCATCCAGAAATGCAGAGGCGATGAAATCAGTCCTGGAGCATAAGAACTCCGAGGCAGGTCATAACTTAGGCGTTTGTTGACAAAGTCGGCCATACGCTGGGCAGGTGCTGTCTGTCGCATATTACCCTGTTGCCAACAGTCATGCTCAAGCTGTTCCTGAAAGTACATCACGCGCAACGGGTCATTACCCTCAATATCCTCGGCACGCATCTCAACCACCATGCCGCTATTCGACCATTGTCCGCCACGATTCGACGGACTCATACCATTGACCACAATCTGTTGCTTGTCTGTAGCAGCAGGAATAACGAAGCCGCCCGGACACATACAGAACGAATAGACACCGCGACCGTCAACCTGCGTGACAAAAGAGTATTCGGCGGCAGGCAGGTAGCGCCCCCTACCCTGACGATTATGATACTGTATCTGGTCGATGAGCATAGACGGGTGCTCCAAACGGACACCGACGGCAATGCCTTTAGCCTCAATCTCAATATGGCTGTCAGCGAGATAACGATAGACATCCCTTGCACTATGTCCAGTCGCTAAAATAACCGGACCACAAAATTCTTTGTCGGCAGCCAAACAACCGACGACACGAGTCCCTTGTAAAATCAGGCGCGTCATCTTTGTCTGGAAATGCACCTCACCGCCACAACGAATGATAGTGTTGCGCATGTTCTCTATGACACGAGGCAGCTTATCGGTGCCGATATGCGGATGGGCATCAGCCAAAATATTGGTGGAAGCCCCATGCTGGCAGAACACATTGAGAATCTTTTCTATTGAGCCACGCTTCTTAGAACGAGTGTATAGCTTGCCATCCGAATAGGCCCCGGCACCACCCTCACCAAAGCAGTAATTGCTCTCACCATTCACCTGCTGGGTCTTGGCAATCTGTGCGAGGTCTTTCTTACGTTCGTGCACATCCTTTCCACGTTCGAGAACAATGGGACGCAAGCCGAGTTCGATAAGTCGCAGGGCGGCAAACAGTCCTCCAGGGCCAGCACCGACGACGATAACCTGTGGGCGGTCACTGACATCAGGATAGTCAATATGCTGATACTCGTCGTCCGACGGCTGTTCGTTGATAAACACTCGCAACTTTAGATTCACAAAAATGCTGCGCTGGCGGGCATCTATGCTACGACGCAGGATACGCACAGCTGTAATGGTGCGTACATCGAAGCCATACTCGTCAGCCAACCACGAGCGTAGCGCCTGTTCGTTGGCAGCTACTTCCGGCTGGACCCTTACTTGATACTCGTTAGTCATTCTTCGTTTTTGAAGAGGTCGTTAACTTCCTCTATCTCGTCGGCATCAAACCATTTCGACAGGCGATTCTTGGCCTTCTGCTGGATGTCAGGGTCGATGTCCGTCCAGACTTTCTTCAGCACAAAGAGCAGGACAGCCAGGTCGTCGGTCAGACCGGCAATGGGAATGGCATCGGGGATGACGTCAAGCGGACTAATCATATAACCCAAGGCGCCGATAATCATGGCTTTGTTGGCGGCGCTGATCTTGTCGCTTTGCAGGGTATAATATAGTATCAGGGCGGCATACACCAGTTTAGCACCAGCCCGTTTGGCTATGCGGGCTATCTTCTCAACAAACTCTGTCTGCGAGAACTTGCTGCCATAGTTCATAAAATCAGGTAATTCCATCTTCTCTATTCTTAATGTTTATGATTTAATTCTTAATTCTTATCACTCTGATGCCCATATGCGACGGGTGTTTCTGCAGATAGGCGTAGAGCGTCATGGGCTCTTCGACGACTTTCTTGTGCAACTGCGATGCATTGAGCAGGTGCAGACCGTCCTTACGCCACACTGCAAAGCCCAAATGGGCAATGTCGAGCCCCTTCTTATTGCATGTGATGGCGATGATATCACCATCGTGGATAGTCTGACGCAGCAGACGTGTATTCCGGACCGCACGCTTGGGAATGTAGCGGTAACTGCGCCCCGTCAGCGCCTTCTCCTGTTGACTGATGACAGATACGAACTTGGGGTGTTCCTTCAGCGCACGATAGGACTGCGGATGCTGACTCATATAGTCGACAGCCACACGCTGGACGGCAGTGAATGGCGGACGGGGCTGCTGTATCTCTGAGACGAATTTCATGGCGCTGTTGTCGTCAATCCAGTCGGTAAAATAATGCAGGCGCGATGTGTAGTCATCGATCTTGCCCTGCCGATAGCGCAACGTACGCAACATGTTGAGATAGTCAGTCCACGTATGCTGTCCGCGACGGGCACAGAGCGTCAGAGCCGTAACTGTCTCTACCAGCGTGGTACAGTCCAACTGGCGAGTGTTTACCACCAACTGCTCAGGGTCGTTGACCTCAAGGGTATGGGGCACATAGGGTCTGCCTAAGAAGTGACGCGCTAGCGACAGCACATCCTGCTGAAGGGTTGCCTGCTGCAATAGCTGGCACAGCTCGAGGCTGTCGGCACGCTGGTATGTCACCTGTGCCGACAACTGACCACTCACAATCAGCAATAGGTAGAACAGTATTCGTCTCATGGTTTTTTCTTTTGTTTATATGCCTTCTTCAGTCCGAAGTTATAGCCCACATAGATGTTCAGGCTGCCAAAGACATTGTTGGCTTGGAAGCGCGATTTACGGTAGTTGTAGGCACGCACGATAGCCGAAGCACCTGCATAGAACCTGTCGTTGTTATATACTATGCCGAATCGTCCAATGCCGTCAATATTCAGGTTATTGAAGTCGAAGCCATGCTTGTCGCCATCCTCAGAAATACCGCGGGTCTTTTTATAGGCCAGAGCCAGCGAAAGGCTTGACGCCAACAGCCAGTAGGGCGCAAATACCCAGTTGTAAGCATAGCCGGCCGACACACTGATGTTGTAGTAGTTGACGCTATTGAACTTCAGACCTTCATCCAGTTTGACAGTCCGTTCTGACAATCGTTCGTCAACAATATTCTGCAGACGGTCATAGTCGAACTCTATGCTGTTGCGTGTATAGCCCAAACCCGTCATCCACGAGCCGCAACTAATCTTCTGGCGAGTGCTCTGGTTGAATGCCGCAGGATAGGAGAAGCGCTGGTGGTTGAAGATGTAGTAAACGTTCAGGCCTGTAATACCCACACTAATACCGTCGAAGGCCTCACCCTCTAACACGCTCGTATCAACATTACTTATCTTCACGTCACTGATATGGTAGTCACTACCCGTCCGACGATAGTAGAAGTCGGCACCAATCTGTGCGCTATAGAAACTGAAGTCAATCTCCTGCTTCAACGACTTGCTGTCCACATCGATATTCTTCAGGTCGAACGTATAACCCAGAAACGCCCAGCGCCATCCGAAATACGGGCCAACCTTGAAGTTGGGTGTGGGTGAAAACCTCACTGACTGTTTGTTGTTACCTGACGTGCTCAGCCTGTAGTAGTCATAGGTGTGGGTAGCCTGCAGCATTACCGACCAGTCATAGTGCTGCGGCTCAACGTAGTTCTCGTCGATACGAGTAAATCCACTGATAGTACGTTGCAGCCAGCTCTGTTCCTGCTGGGCCTTTTCCACCTGTATGGAATCACCAGCCACGACACTTATACTAACCAGTAACAGAACAAGCAACCACCCTTTTCTCATCGTTCAGAACTTTCCTAAGATACGGTCTAACACCCAGTTGACGGGCGTCGCGGATACGCTGGTACACTCACAGATTCCTATGCCTTGCAAATGTTCACAAACATTCTTAATTAGCGGGTACTGTACGTAGGGAGGATTAGGTACGGTCAGCATTTGTTCACCTTCACTGGTAATCAAATGAATAGGCTTATAGTCGAAAACTGAGAAACTGAGCGACCCCTTGTCGCCTATGATATGGATGCGATCCTCCCTTGCCGATTCGTGTGCGACAAAACACCACGACCCACTGGCAGGCAGTCCACTTTCAAACTCAAAGCAAGCACTCACAGAATCTTCAGCCTTATAGAGCCCTCCCCTGTTGGCACGGATGCCTCGGGCTTCCAGAATCACGCCAAAGACATCTTGCAACAAATCCAACTGATGAGGAGCTAAGTCATAGAAATAGCCGCCTCCCGCAATATCAGGCTGCAAGCGCCAAGGTAATTCAGCAGCATTGTTATAGTCCAACTCGCGTGGTGGTACGGCAAAGCGCACCTGCACATTGATGACTTTACCAATCGAACCATTCTGGATGATGTCTTTCACCTTCTGGAAATAAGGCAGATAGCGACGATAATAAGCCACAAAGCAGGGCACCCCAGTCTCTTCGCTAATGCGGTTAATGCGGGCACAGTCCTCATACGAGGCGGCCAGCGGTTTTTCTACATAGACAGGCTTGCCGGCCTTCATGGCCATAATAGCGAAGGTGGCATGACTCGACGGTGGCGTAGCGATGTAGACCGCATTCACGTCGGGGTCGTCTATCAACTCCTGGGCGTCGGTATACCACTTGGGAATATCATGACGCTCAGCATAGCTACGCGCCTTGCGCTCCTGTCGGCTCATCACAGCGACCACGCTCGACCCCTCGACTTCCGAGAAAGCCGGACCGCTTTTTTTCTCTGTCACCTCACCACATCCGATGAAGCCCCATTGTAACTTTTTCATATATCGATTGCAAAGGTACGAAATATTTCTCATTTATCGTTCCTCATTTATCATTTAATTTTGTACCTTTGCAGCCAAAACCGTAAAGACATGAAAAATCAAGAGACAGATATACTCCTGAAAGCACGTAGCAGCCGTAGCATTCTTGCCACAGCATTCAGACGATATAACGCCACATTTTTCAGCATTATGAAGCGCTGCTGGCTATTCTTCCTGCTACCTGCCATTGTACTGGCAGCCACAGGTTTGCTGTTAGCCTACGACTTCTACTTTATGATTCCACTGGCCATAGCCGCACTGGTACTTGAACTGCTGCTATGGGTGATGGTGGCACGCCAACTGACACAACGCCCTTTGCGCAGCATCTTCCAAAAAGGCAAACGCCATTGGCTGCTACTGACGGGCATTGCCATAGGAGGATGGATTGCCCTACTGCCTGTATGTCTGCTGGTCAGCCTGCCACTCATCGTACTGGTCTTCGCACAATGGGAGTCGACCAGTAGCACTATGATAGGCGATCCTTCAGGGATGCCGTCGTACATGCCCTACCTGATGGTGGCGGTATGGTTTGTCACTACCCTGCTACAACTGTCCATCCGCCTATACATCATCTATACAGGCTACTACGCATGGGGATCGGCTGAGGTGCGTCAGCGTGAACGTGAACAACAAAAACTAAACTTACAATAATGAAGAAGATACTTTTTATCGACCGTGACGGCACCATCATCCGTGAACCTTCGGACGAACAGATTGACGCCTTTGAGAAACTGCAGTTTGTACCCCGCGCCATCTCGAGCCTAGCATTCCTGCGACAGCATACCGACTATGAGTTTGTGATGGTCAGCAACCAAGATGGACTGGGCACCGACGCTTTTCCTGAAGACACCTTCTGGCCCGTTCACAACTTCATACTTGACACGCTGAAAGGTGAAGGTGTAGAGTTCGACGATATCCTCATTGACCCGCACTTCCCTGAAGACAACGCCCCGACACGTAAGCCCAACACAGGACTAGTGGAGAAATACATGAACGACCCTGCTTACGACATCAAGGGAAGCTACGTCATTGGCGACCGCGAGACGGACCGCCTGTTTGCCGAAAACATCGGCTGCGGCTTCCTGCAGGTGGGCGACTGGGACAAGGTGGCAGCTATTGCCTATGGCGGACAGCGTACGGCTGAGGTACAGCGCACCACCAAGGAGACTGACATTCTGGTGAAGGTCGACCTGGACGGCAACGGCCGCTGCGACATTGACACAGGACTGGGTTTCTTCGACCACATGCTGGAACAGATTGGCAAGCACGGCATGATAGACTTGACGGTACACACGAAGGGCGACTTGTACGTCGACGAGCACCACACCATTGAGGATACCGCTCTGGCGCTGGGCGAATGTCTGCTGAAGGCATTAGGCGACAAGCGCGGCATTGAGCGCTATGGTTACAGTTTGCCTATGGATGACTGCCTGTGCTCTGTCTGTCTCGACTTTGGCGGACGCCCCTGGCTGGTGTGGGACGCTAAGTTCAAGCGCGAAAAGATTGGCGAAATGCCGACGGAGATGTTCCTGCATTTCTTCAAGAGTCTGAGTGACGCTGCAAAGATGAACCTCAACATCAAGGCCGAGGGCGAGAACGAGCACCACAAGATAGAGGGTATCTTCAAGGCGTTGGCACGCGCACTAAAAATGGCAGTACGTCGCGACATCTACCACTACGAACTGCCATCTACCAAAGGGGTGTTGTAGTAAGACTCACCCCATCAATCCCCAAAGCGTATCTACCGGATAGTGCAACAACAGGTGCAGGCGACTATGCTGGCGAGCCATGATTTCTTGTAGCAGGAACTTTCCCTCCTGCTCTAACGGTTCGCAGGGCATATAGGCTTGAGACAAATCCATGGTCTCCTGCAACACCCACATCAGTCCCTGAGCAAAGCGCTGCATACCGCACTCCTTCAACACTTGTCCTATGGTGACGTCATTCTTGAACGGCTCAAAATGGCCCTCAGCTTTTTGTAGTACAAAGTAGTAGTCGAACACCTGACGCATACTCATGCCTTCGTAAAGGAAGCGCTGCATGGTGTACAGCAACACACAGAAGACACTCATCGTAACGGTGGGCAATGTTAGCTCACCTTCTCTTGCAAAAAGCAGTTCACGGTTTTGTTTGAAGAACTTACGCAGACGCCTCGTCTTCAGACGATTACGAACTATGCCTAACTTGTAGTACAGCATCACATCAACCTGATCCCAGACGGCCAGCGGTAGACGACAGTAAGCCGGCGACACATGCGTCTGTCCCGTCAATCGTACAAACTTCACGGCACGTTCCTTACTACAGTCCAAGAGTACATCCAAGCCATCAGTCTGATACAATTCCTGCAACTCCTCACAATAGAAGGCCGAACCGCCTTGTCCGCGGAGAATAGACGAACGGATGCCGCGCTCCAAAAGTTTCTCTTGCAATTTCCGACTGCGCTTCTTCAACTGGGCATGCGACGACTTGATGGCCTCAGCATCAGCCATCCAGTCGATAATCAGGTCTTGGGGGGCTCGCAGGCCATAGTCAAACAGGCGCTCCACACCGCGGTAGCACACACCCGTCAACTCGTGTTCGCGGGCCATACGGTACAGTTCCTGCCATTGTTGGTACGACGGGCCATAGTCCAGACAGTCTTTTTGACCAGCGGAAACCTGTAATAATTCAAAAAACAGCTTGTCCATCAGTTAGTAGTATGATTATATTATTTTCTGCAAAATTAGTGAATAAATCGACTACTTCCAAATTTTTTATCACTTATTTCGCCTGTATTCATAGATTTATTTGTACCTTTGCGTGCGCAAAAGTGACGAACTGACCTATGACGGACAACAGCATACTAAGGATGCAACAGCTCATCCGCGAACTGAACGAGGCCTCTGAGGCCTACTACAACGGACAGGCTGAACGCATGACAGACTACGAGTGGGACGCACGCTTTGACGAACTGCGCCGACTGGAACAGGCAACGGGAACGACGTTGCCTGACTCGCCAACGCAAAAGGTCTCGGAAGACAACGTGGCTGGTCAGAAGGAGGAGCATGAATTCGCTGCCCTCTCACTGGCCAAGACCAAACAGACTGCCGAACTGGTGAAATGGGCCGAGCAACGTCCTATCTGGATTTCGTGGAAACTTGACGGACTGACACTCGTAGTGACCTACGACGGAGGGCGTTTGACGAAGGTGGTCACCCGTGGCAACGGCCATATCGGCACCAACATCACCCATCTGGCACAGGCTATCGAGGGGATTCCGACGAAGATACAGGCAACAGGCCATACGGTCATCCGCGGCGAGGCCGTCATCAGCTACGACGATTTCGAGCGCTTCCTCATGGAGAGTGGTGGCGACTATGCCAATCCGCGCAATCTGGCCTCAGGCTCGCTGACGCTGAAGGATGTCGACGAGGTGCGCCAGCGCCACATCCGCTGGATTCCTTTTACCTTAGTATATACCGAAGAAGAACTGCCATCCTGGGGCGACCGCATGGACTGGCTCGACCGTCAGGGCTTTTCGACGGTAGAACGCCGTCTGGTAGAACTGCCTGACGATAGTTCCGTTGAAAGCGTTGTCAACGCCTTTACGGAAGAAGTAACTTCAAAGAAGAACCCCTTCCCCGTCGACGGACTGGTGGTCTGTTACGACGATACGGACTATGCCCAGACAGGAAGTGTGACGGGCCATCATGCCACACGTGCCGGACTGGCTTTCAAGTGGCAGGACGAGTCGGCCGAAACCACGCTGAAGGAGATTGAGTGGTCGTGTGCGGCCAGCACCATTTCGCCTGTCGCCATCTTCGAACCCGTCGAACTGGAGGGCACTACCGTCAAACGTGCCTCGCTGTGCAACATCAGCGAATGCGAGCGCTTAGGCATCGGAGGACCTGGCACGCACCTCAGCGTCATCAAGGCAAACAAGATTATTCCCAAGGTCATCAGCGTTAACACCTCTGTTGGTACGTTCTCCATCCCTGACCAGTGTCCTGCCTGTCACGCTCCTACGGAAATCGCTATCAGCGAGGCCAGTGGTACGAAGACGCTTCGCTGTACCAATGCCGACTGTCCGGCCAAGCAGCTGCGCAAGTTTGCACGCTTCGTCAGCAAAGAGGGTATGAACATCGACGGCATTTCTGAACAGACGCTGTCGAAGTTCATCAATCTCGGATGGGTCAGCGAGTATGCCGACATCTACCATCTGCGCCAGCACATCCTCGACCTCTCACGCATGGAGGGTTTTGGCGAGAAGTCTGCCGCCAACATCATGCGTTCTATTGACAATAGCCGTAACGTAGAGGCTCACCGATTGCTCTATGCCCTGAACATTCCGCTGTGCGGTCTTGATGTCTGCAAGCGCCTGCTCTCGACTTATTCGCTGGACAATTTGGTCAACGAGGCTATCAAGCAAGGGGAAGACCTCTTCGCCACACAGGCCGAGCCGCAAGAGGTGTTTGCCCATGTCAACGGCATAGGCCCGGAGAAATCAGCACAGTTCGTGCTTTGGTTTCGCAATGCCCGCAATCTGGCCCGCTACCGCAAGCTGAAAGAGGAACTCACCATCAAGGCTATCGACCTGACACCGTCGGGCGACCGTTGTCAGGGCCTCACCTTCGTCATCACGGGCGACGTCAACCACTACAAGAACCGTAACGAACTCAAGGCCTATATCGAGCAACAGGGCGGCAAGGTGGCCTCAGCCGTCAGCGGCAGCACGTCGTTCCTCATCAACAACGACGTCACTTCGACCTCAGGCAAAAACAAGAAAGCCCAACAGCTGGGTATCCCCATCATCTCAGAAGACGAATTTATAACAAAATATACCGACAATGAGTAAACAACTGAAACCCGCCACACTCTGCGTACAGGCAGGCTGGCAACCCAAGAACGGCGAATCGCGCGTGCTCCCTATCTACCAGAGCACTACGTTCAAGTATGACAACACCGAAGAGATGGCCGACCTCTTCGATCTGAAGAAGGAAGGCTACTTCTATACCCGTCTGGCCAACCCCACCAACGACGCTGTGGCCCAGAAGATTGCTGCCCTCGAAGGGGGTATTGCTGCCATGCTGACCTCTTCTGGTCAAGCCGCCAACTTCTACGCCATCTTCAATATCTGTCAGGCTGGCGACCACTTCGTCACCTCTAACGAGATCTATGGTGGCACCTACAACCTCTTTGGCGTCACGCTGAAGAAGCTGGGCATTGAGTGCACCTTTATCTCTCAGGAGGCCAGCGAGGAAGAGATCGACGCAGCTTTCCGTCCCAACACGAAGGCGCTGTTTGGCGAGACCATCTCGAACCCTGGCTGTCAGATTCTCGACATCGAGAAGTTTGCACGTATCGCCCACAAGCACGGCGTGCCCCTCATCGTCGACAACACTTTCCCCACGCCCATCAACTGCCGCCCCTTTGAGTGGGGCGCAGACATCGTCACCCACTCTACCACGAAGTATATGGATGGGCACGCCACGCAGGTCGGTGGTGTCGTTGTCGACAGCGGCAACTTCGACTGGGAAGCACATGCCGACAAGTTCCCTGGCCTCTGCACACCCGACGAGTCGTACCACGGACTTACCTACACCAAAGCCTTTGGCAAGATGGCTTATATGACCAAGCTGGTCGCCCAGCTGATGCGCGACCTCGGTAGCATTCCCTCGCCTCACAACGCCTTCCTCTTGAACCTCGGTCTGGAGACGCTCCATCTGCGCATGCCTCAGCATTGCCGCAATGCACAGCGCATTGCTGAGTTCCTTGAAAAGGACGAGCGTGTAGCTTGGGTACACTATAGCGGACTGCCCAGCGACAAGAACTATGCCCTGGCTCAGAAGTACCTGCCCAACGGCTCCTGCGGAGTCATTGCCTTCGGCCTGAAGGGTGACCGCCAGACAGCCGTCCAGTTCATGGACTCGCTGAGGATGATAGCCATCGTCACTCACGTGGCAGATGCCCGCACTTGTGTGCTCCACCCCGCCAGCCACACCCATCGCCAGCTCTCTGACGAACAGCTGTGCGAAGCCGGCGTTGCACCTGACCTCATCCGTCTTAGTGTGGGTATCGAGGACTGCGACGACATCCTCGACGACATCCGTCAGGCACTCGACCAGATTTAGTTAGTGTGCCCAGCGGTTACCGCTGGGAATAAGGAATGAACATCCTTCTGATGATGCTCCGTGCCGCGCCTCCCAGTCGCCTCGACGACATGAAGGCTGTGGCCATGCCTCGCTGGATAAAACGGGGATATGAAGGCTTAACCTTTTTCGGACACATCATCACCCATAGCCAACAGGAAGCCGAAGCGTTCAATGCGTGCCACACTTTGACCGACAGGTCAAAGAACGGCACGTATTTAGGCTCCTTGAAAAACCACGAGATAATTCATCTCTATCAGGCACGCGCCTGCCACGATTCGTGGTGCCTGTTCTATCTGCGCTACGGCTGGTATTGGCTGACGGCTTGCCGCTACTGCCGCCGGCTGAAGAATGCAGGCTACCTGCTGAACCCCTTCGAACTGGAAGCCTACACTTTCATGCACGACCTCCACTATCTCGACAACAAGCCTAACGGCACCAACGAGTGGCGTCGCTATGCTAAAATGCCATTACAAGACCGATTAAATTTTTATTTGGCGACTCAGGGATAATCAGGATCTGCAATCAACTCAGCCAATCTGTTCAGTTGCAGACACTGATTACGCGAGATAGTGCATCTGTTCATGTGATACTCCCAAGGACTTATTTGGAGCAAAGTCCCGCTAGAACATGCATCAAAAGACTCACCTGCAGGCTTATATAAAGGAGGGAATCCATTCTCACGAAGTACAATAAACCGATAGCCACGATTTCTTGCCTCACGCATCACCGCCTTCTCTCTGGCAGCAATGGCAGCACTCACCAAGACTCCTCCGTTCTCACCAAGTGCAAGCCATCTACGCTTCATCTGCTCGTATTCTTCATCGCTATAAGCACGATGAACGATGACTGCAGCTTTCTCAGGATAAGCAAGGAGCGCTTGGTTACCAATCATCTGACAAGACCACTCTCCGATGCTTCTCTGACGAACTATCGTAAAGAACTCTGGATGCTGAAGTTTCACAGCCAATCTGCGAGGGTTATCATCAAGGTAGTTAAACCAACACTCAAGCTCATCAGGCCCCTCTAGGATATGGTCGTTGAATTCCGTGAGAATAGGAAGCCATGCGTCCTGTCGTTGTCATTGCTGCTGCCGTTGTCATTGTTATCTTTGCTGCAACACTGTTGCGGCACAGAACTACCCACCAGCCCCTCTTTAGACGAAAGCCATCTGCGGTAGGCTTTATTACAGCCCGCCTTAAACCCCTTGATGACCATTCCCAAGTGTTGTTCCATCTGCCGCTCTACGAAAAGGATGCCATGCAGGTGGTCGGGCATTATCGTTATGGCCAGCACTTTAACCTCAGGATAGTAACTGCTGATAGATGTCCAGCAGTCTCTTACCTCTTCGCCTAAGGGCGACAGTTCAATTCTTGGGGCATCAGGACTGTCTTTCTCCGCTTCTGCGTCTCCCACCAGACGGCCCAACAGAGAGCGGCGACCCTCGACGGTCATTGTAATAAGGTATATGCGCCGCGATTCATAGTCGTGACCAACACGTCGCCGTAGCATAGAAGGTTTCTTCTCGCCAGCAAAAGGCTTATGTTTCTCAAAGGCTTCCCAGTCCATAATTAGAATCATAATTGGGATACACCTCATTAGGTACTGCGTTTATCTTTTGAAAAACATATTTGAATGTGATGCCATTGTTAGTTACGCCATTCCACGTCATGTTATCGCCGCTGAAGGTTACAGTTATATCAAACATACTGCCACTAATACTTTTTGCTATTATCTTATTGCCACTGATAGTATACGAACCAGATGTTCCAAAATCTGAGGATGTTGAAGTATATGTACCATCGTTCTTGATGGTGATTTCCTTTCCTACCATCAGTCCGGTATACGAATTACCATTCTGCCAAGTGTCAGTACTCTGTGTGCATTTCCAAGTTCCTATAGCAAGTGATTGCAGGTCAGCAACGCCACTCTCTGTATTTTTTTTAAAGACATATTTGAATGCAACTCCGTTACTGGCTGTACCATCCCACGTCATCACATTCCCATTTATCGTAGCTTTTATTTTAAACGTTCCTCTGTTACTCTTAGCAATAATTACATCTTCGCTGATAGAAAATGTACCTGTATAGCCAAAATCCGAGGAGGTCGAGGTATAAGTACCATTGTTCTTAATGGTAATTGTTTTGCCAACCATCAGTCCGGTGTAGATCGTCCCCCCACTAGTAACGTCGGAACTCTGAGTGCATACCCATGTGCCTATAGCACGAGATAATAGATTCGACTCGCTTCCTCCACCTCCCCCATTACTATCTTTACTACAACTCGATAACGCTGGCATTAAGATAGTTACAAGCATAAAAATACTCCATATCTTCAGAATCTTCATAGTTATAAAATTTTTAGTTCTTAGTTCCACTTTCTATATTCTCCATCTTAGCCTTAAAATCGCTCTGAAGCGACACTGCAAAGATAGGAAATTATTTTCAGACTAAAAAGGAATCGGCGAGATTATTTCAAGACATAGCTCGCTGATGCATCAAAAAAACAGGGATGAACGAAAAATCCCTCATCTCTCCCGTCCGCATCCAGAAAAGCCTTTGTACAAAGGACTTGAGATCGGAGAGACAAAGTGGATCTCTCCCGTAATCTCTCCCGTCAACACTCCCGTCAACACTCATACAGCAGAGGAATCAAGAAAAATCAGGGAATAGATCACGGGAGAAATCACGGGAGTGATGACGGGAGTGATGAAAGCAGCAAAAGCCCCTGTTTAAAGGGCTTCTAAGGTATTGACGGGAGAGATGGAGGTTTTTTAAAAAGAATGCGCCATTTTGGCAGTTACGAAGTTACGGTATGCCGTCAACAAAGTTACGGTATGCCGTCGACAAAGTGCCACATAGACGACCATCTAGTGCCACATAGACGACCATCTAGTGCCACATAGACGGGTAACAAGTATAGGCAAAATAAAAACTATGTTTTCACGTGGTGAAAACATAGTTTTGAGGGCGTGAAAACATAGTATTCACCGAGTGAAAACGTAGTATTCACGATGGCAATATATAAAGTCCGATTTCAAGAGGGTTGAAATGGGACTTTTCATTTTACTTCTGTCGGTAGGCCTCGGCCTGACTGCGAATGAGCTCTGCGTCGTCGAAATAGTTGATGCGCATAGCCTGGCGCACTTCATCCATGGTCTGTGCAGCAGTCTCGCGAGCTTTCTCCGTACCTTTCTTCAAGATGTTGTAGATTTCGGGAATATCCTGCTCGAACTCGTGGCGACGCTGGCGCATGGGCTCGAGGAACTCGTTGAGAATCTGGTTGAGGAACTTCTTGCACTTCATATCGCCCAAACCGCCACGACGGTAGTGGTCTTTCAGCTCGTCGAGGTTCTGGTATTCGGGCCAATAGGCTGCGAAGTGCTCAGGACGCGAGAAGGCGTCGAGATAGGTAAACACGGCGTTACCCTCGACATGACCCGGGTCGTTGAGGTTGATATGCTCAGGGTCGGTATACATCGAGCGAACCTTTTGCCAAACGGTGTCGGCATCATCAGAGAGGTAGATGCAGTTGCCCAGCGACTTCGACATCTTCTCCTTGCCGTCGGTGCCTGGCAGACGACGGGCTGTGGCATTCTCGGGCAGCATGATGTTGGGCTCGACGAGCACGGGTGCATAGATCTGATTGAAGCGACGCACCAGTTCGCGCGTCACCTCGAGCATCGGCTCCTGGTCTTCGCCCACAGGGACGGTTGTCGACTTGAACAGGGTGATGTCGGCAGCCTGTGAGACAGGATAGCAGAAGAAGCCCAACGGGATGTTGGCCTCGAAGTTGCGCATCTTGATTTCCGTCTTCACCGTAGGATTGCGCTGTACGCGCGACACCGTGATGAGGTTCATCAGATAGGTCGTCAACTCAGCCAGTTCGGCTATCTGACTCTGGATAAAGATGGTGCATTTCTCAGGGTCGAGACCTGCCGAGAGATAGTCGAGCGCTACCTCAATGATGTTTTGGCGAATCTTTTCCGGATTGTCGGCATTATCGGTCAGGGCCTGTACGTCAGCCATGAATACAAACATCTTATCGTAGTCGCCGGCGTTCTGCAACTCTACGCGACGGCGCAGTGACCCAACGTAATGTCCCAGGTGCAGCTTACCTGTAGGACGGTCACCAGTAAGTATAACTTTTCCCATAATTCGTTAGTGTTTTCTAATTTGGGTGCAAAAGTAATAAAAAATAAAGAAATACCAAAGAAAAAAGCTATTTCCTTTGGTATTTCCCAATGATATAATGCGATTATGCTCGCTTAATAGAATTTGAGCATTGCTCGAGTTCTAAGTCGTTCAGCAGATTATGCAAGCATATCTGCCTTCACTTAATAGAACTTAAAGTAGCGACGAGCATTGTTGTACGAGATGTCCTCGACCATACGGCCCAGCAGTTCGCGGTCGTCAGGCAGCAAGCCCTTCTCTACGTCGTTGCCCAGCATGTTGCAGAGAATGCGACGGAAGTACTCGTGACGCGGATAGCTGAGGAACGAACGGCTGTCGGTCAGCATACCCACGAAGCGTGACAGCAGACCCAACACCGAGAGGGCATTCATCTGGCGCTCCATACCGTCCTTCTGGTCGTTGAACCACCAGCCTGAACCGAACTGAATCTTGCCGGGTTCGCCACCCTGGAAGTTGCCAAGCATGGTAGCAATGACCTCGTTGGCACAGGGATTCAATGTATATAATATGGTACGCGTGAGCTTGCCCTCCATATTCAGCTTGTTCAGGAACTTCGACATAGCCTTGGCAGTATTGAACTCACCGATAGAGTCGAAGCCAGTGTCAGGACCCAGCTGATTGTACATCTTCGTATTGTTGTCGCGGATAGCACCATAGTGGAACTGCTGTGTCCAATCGGCGTCAGCATCCATCTCGGCCATCACCGTCAGGAAGCAGTTCTTGTACTGACGAATCTCAAGATTCGAAAGCTGCTGGCCACGCAAAGCCTTCTCGAAGATGGTCTCAATCTGCGAGTCGGTATACTCCTCGTCGTAGAACTCCTCGATACCGTGATCTGAAAGCTTACAGCCATTGGCTGCAAAGAAGTCGTGACGCTTCTTCAGGGCGTCGACCATATCAGCAAAGCGCGTGATGGTGACTCCGCTGACCTGCTCGAGCTGATGGACATAAGCACCAAACTCAGGCTTCTCAATATTCATAGCCTTGTCAGGACGCCAAGCAGGAATCATCATGGGATCGTCGGCAGCCTTGTTGCGAGCATACTCGATGTGGTTGTGCAGGTCGTCGACGGGATCATCGGTGGTGCACACACACTCTACGTTATAGTGCTTCATCAGACCACGGGCTGAGAATTCTGGCTGCTTCAGCTTCTCGTTACACTCGTCGAAAATCTCGCGGGCGGTCTTGGGGCTCAGCAGCTTCTCAATGCCAAAGGCGGTTTTCAGCTCCAGGTGAGTCCAGTGGTACAGCGGATTGCGCAGGGTGTAGGGAACCGTCTCGGCCCACTTTTCGAACTTCTCCCAGTCGCTGGTGTCCTTGCCTGTGCAGTAACGCTCGTCGACACCATTGGTACGCATGGCGCGCCACTTGTAGTGGTCGCCACCCAACCACAACTCGGTAATGCTCTTGAACTTGTGGTCGTTGGCCACCATCTCGGGAATCAGGTGACAGTGGTAGTCGATAATGGGCATCTTGGCCGCATGGTTGTGGAACAGGTCCTGAGCGACTTCGTTGTCAAGCACGAAGTTCTTGTCATTGAATTGCTTCATCTTTTTTGTTTGTTTAGTTGATTTATGTTTTTAAAATAGAATGATTCTTCTTGTTCTGCCACTATTGTAGTAGAATAGCCGTGGCCTGAGCATTATCCATGCCTGGCATGGTACGGCCTACACGGGCATTGATATAAGTCGGGTCGCAGACGATATAGCGCTCGCCTCCCAACGTAAGGAAGTCGCCGCGAACATCTTCAGTAAAGCCGACAGCCATAGCCAAGTGGCCAGGGTAATAGACCAAAACGGTCTTCAGGCCCAGCAGGTCGCGCACGAGTCGAGACAGAAGAATGGAACGGTCTTCACAGTCGCACTTGGGGTAATAGAGCGTCTCTTCAGTAAAAAAGGCACGGTCATGGCCCCAGACGTTCTCGTCGTACTCATAGACGAAGGCGGTCTGCACCCAGTTGAGCAGACGCTCGACAGCCTCCAGCTGACTCAGTCCCTGCAACTGCTTACGCAGGGCGGGATAAAGCGACTCTCCAACAGTACAATCTACAGGAGTATTGGCATACATGGCCCAACGCGTCATAAAGTCCTTGCCTAACGACGATGTGGGATAGCTGTCGTAGAACTCGACGAGGTTGCGGTTGACCGATACTTTCAGCGACATCTCTGGATAGCGCTGAGAGGTCAGCGTGCGCGACGGGGTCAGCACCTCCGTAAACAGTTGCTGCTGGGGAACAAGCAGCGAGAGGGGCTTCTCTTGTGGGAAGGCGGCCTCACAAATCTGCAGATTCTCCTCTTCACAGTTGAACGGATAGTAAAACTCGTCGTCTACCAGGAAGTAGGGCTTGCCGTAGACATAGTGCTTTGAGGCATAGAGCATATACAGCTTGTTGGAGCCGAAGGCCAGACGCATCTGATAACCCGTCTGACAATAGAAAAACGCTGCGAGTAGCGTGGCCTCATTACCATCGCCAAGACAGGCTTTTGCAATGGCGTCAAGCATGTTCAAATAGGCCCAGTCGCTGAGCTGCATGTCTTCGCGAATAGCCAGACAGTCGCAGAGAGTATTGTTATAGTCGGGCTCAGAGAGGCGCAACCAAGCTTCGGCAACGGCATCTTCATTACATTTAGACAGACGGAAACGCTGGCTGTCCTCGAAACGAACACTCAGCGTAGTACCATAAATGGTGAAGTCCTTCCAATTGTCATACTCTGACGGCTCGTCCTGTTCCACAATGGGGGCCACAGGCAGCGGCTGTTCCTCAGGAGCAGGCGGCAGAACGGTCTCCTTGATGGGTATAGGCCTGTCGACTACAGGCTTCTGTTCTTCTTTCTCCTCTATGACAACGGGCGGCTTCTCCTCGTCCTTGGGTTTGGGCTGGCCAGGAGTGGCCTGGAACGTACCCCACGCAGACTGCAGGAATTCGGCATAGTCAGCATTACACTTGTTACGGAACTCCTCATAGTCAGCATAGGCATTATTGCGGAAAGACTGAAAAGCGCTGTATGGATCATCATCTTCCTCCTCAGCAGCTTCTGCCTTGTCGCGGGTAACGGTAGCAGGGTCGCTGGCACGCTTCTGTGCAAGCTTTGCCCTACCCTTGTTCTGGCTCTTGACAAATCCCATATAGGTCTTCGTCAATTGGCGGAATGATTTTTTCTTCTGGGCGTCTGCTGTCTGTATAGCACCCAGCGCCAGCAGCACAACTAATGACAAAAACAACTTGTTATGACTCATCACTTTTCTTTTTTTTCGTTGATAAAGGCAACACACTCTTTATAGAAATTGCGGGCCAACACGCGGAATGCCATAGCCGACAGGGCCCATCCAAGATTCAGATTGAGGTTAAACTCGTAGAACATCATGTACGACACCCACACAAGGAAAATCATCCAGAATAATGTGAGATAGGTAACCGTGAGCGTAGAGGACATGACAAAACGGGCCCAGCGGTTCTTGCGGGCTTTGGCAAATTCCGCATAACTGAACAAGCCTGCCTCGCTCACCATAACAATCAAGAACGACAAAATGACCATCAGCCACCCAGGCAACTCAATGATATCGGTACGGTACATCAGCGTCTGACCGGCGTAGGCCAACAGTTCGACACCTGCCATCTTGCCCAGCGGGGTATAGTGCATATCGTTCTCGTCGGTCATGGTACCAAACAAGACGATATGATCTTTAATCAAATCGGCATACTCGTGGATGGAGTCAGGCATAACGACATTGAAGTGCGTCGGTGTGAAATTGATCTGAAGGTCTTTGTCCTCCAAAGGGATAAAATCCTTGCCCTCAGCACCGTTAACAACCTGTGCTATGAACGAGTAGCACAACTTACCATTATTGTTACGACCCAGCGTCACCATGCGCTTCATACTGCCATAGAGGTCGCGCTGCATATTGGTGAAGCCTTCAGTTACCTCCAAAGGTTCAGCAAAGAAAGAACGGATATCTGTCGTATAGCCAATGCTGTCGTTCTCGTAGTCCAACAGTCGGTGCGACCAGCATATCTTGTCGTACTCTGCGGCTACATCCCATATCATCTCATCGCCTACGGAGTCTTCACGGAGTCCCTCAAACACCATATCGACACCTGTATACTTGGGGTGCTCCTCCTGAATAGCACGAAGGGCATTAGCCAACTCGCGACGGCTGAACAGCGCCGACATGTCGACAATGGTAATCTCGTCGTTCTGCTCTTCATCACCACTCTCAAGTTGAATCTGATAGTAGATATCCATGAATGAGAAATCGCCCATGGCTTTCGACACGGGATTAAGGAACGACGTATTGAGTGCTATAACAGCCAAAAGACCGACGTAGGCATAAGCCAACACCGTGGTCATAAAATGTTGCTTATAGTTCTGGAGCCATTTCATCTCTTCAGCGTTAAGTTAAACATACGGGGGGTCATCTCGACATCATGCTTACGGCATTTTGCCAACCAACGGTTAAAGTCCTGATAGGTCAAGTGACGCGGCAGACCTTCAGAAGTCGTGGCGTCAGCAGCCTTAGCAAACTCGTTGGGCGAGAAGATGACGTAAATCTGATTATGTTCAATGCCTTCATCACAGCGCATCTCGTATTCATCGACAATCTGACGTTCCTGCTGAGGAGCAATGTCGCGGTTGAAGAACACATAGCGTTTGTTGGCGCGGATGGGATAAATGCCATCCTCCTGGTCCCTATACGGCAACAGGCAGTATACCTCACTATTTTCGTCGACAAGGTAGACAGCCAAAAAACCTTTGGTAGGGCTAACAAACGACAGGTAGAGGTCGTCACCATCGCCAAAGGTATCGTCCTCGAACTTGTCGTCAGTACCGTTGCGGAGAATATGTGCCTGGAAGTCAATAGCCGAACGGACAATCTCACGGATACGACCCTTGACCTTGACATTGACCACAAGGATACCATCGTCATAGGTAATGTTATAGACGGGTTTGCCGATGGTTTCTATCCACTCGCCCTTCACGTCAGCACTACCTATACTGAGGAAGTAGTCAGTAGATTCACCACCTTTGTTTTCCATACGCGTAATGTTCGACTGAGAGACAATAGTACCAAATTCGGAAGCTATGGCCTTAATCTGAGCATGTTTCAGAGCAGCCTGCTTAGCTTGTGACGGCGACTCATTCTCTGGGGCATAATAAGTAAATTCCGCCTCCACCGTTTTCTCCTTCTGAGCGAAGAGCGAACAAGAAAAGAGCAGTAGGAATATTGTTAATATATTGCGCATGAACCGTTTGTCTTTGAAGTAATAGTCTTTTCAGTGAGCAAAGATAGACAATTATTTTGAAAATGCGAAATAAATTGCCAAATATTTTGGTTTTTTATCCGTGAAATCGTATCTTTGTAGCATGCAAAGTAAAGTATTGCTTATATACACAGGCGGAACAATCGGTATGAACCGTAATCCAAAGATGGGAACCTTGGAGCCATTTGACTTCGAGCACCTGCTCGTTAATGTGCCGGAACTGAAGCAGTTTGACACACAAATTGAAACCTATCAGTTTAATCCGCCCATCGACTCCAGCGACATGTCGCCACGGCTATGGACAGACCTGTCGCATGTCATTGCCGACCACTATGACGACTACGACGGTTTCGTGGTGCTACACGGTACAGACACCATGGCCTATACGGCATCTGCCCTATCGTATATGCTGGAAAACCTGACGAAACCTGTCATCTTCACAGGTTCGCAGTTACCCATCGGACAATTGCGTACCGATGGAAAGGAAAACCTTATCACCTCTATTGAGATAGCAGCAGCGAAAGATGACAAGGGAAACGCTATGGTGCCTGAAGTGGGCATTTACTTCAACGGACGACTACTGCGCGGCAACCGCACGACCAAGCAGAGTGCCGAGGAGTTCAACGCCTTTGAGTCGTTCAACTATCCGCATTTGGTCGATGCTGGCGTAAACATCGTCTATCACCGTGAGCGGATATGGCAGCCAGACTTCAGCAAACCTATGACGCCACACTTCAGACTCGATAATAATGTAATTATCTTCTCGCTATTCCCCGGCGTACGTGAAGACCTGATACGTCACATCATCCATACACCCAATCTCAAGGCCATCGTCATGCGTACCTTCGGCAGCGGTAATGCTCCACAGAACCCATGGTTGCTGAATGCCTTAAAGGAAGGAACCAGCCATGGTAAAGTGATCGTAAACATCAGCCAATGTATGCAAGGCTGTGTAGAAATGGGACGCTATGACACGGGCTATCGCCTGCAGGAGGCGGGAGTGGTCAGCGGTTACGATTCGACAGTAGAGAGTGCTGTCACCAAGTTGATGTTCTTGCAGTCGCACTACAATGACCCGGAACAGGTGCGCTACTACATGAACCGCAGCATCCGAGGAGAAATCTCCCTATAAGTCCCATTGGCCCCATAAGGCCTATAAGACCCATATATTCACTAACTAAACAAATAAAACAATGAAAGAACTGAAAGGAACAAAAACAGAAAAGAACCTGCAGGAAGCATTTGCAGGTGAGTCCATGGCACGCAACAAGTACACGTACTGGGCATCAAAAGCCAAGAAGGACGGCTACGTACAGATTGCTGCTATCTTCGAAGAGACTGCTGCCAACGAGAAAGAGCATGCCAAGATGTGGTTTAAGCTGTTAGAGGGCGGTATCAAGGATACTGCTTCTAATCTGGAAGCTGCTGCCGGCGGTGAGAACTTCGAGTGGACCGACATGTATGCCCGCATGGCTCGCGAAGCCCGCGAAGAGGGGTTCGAGGATATTGCTGCTAAGTTCGAGATGGTTGCAGCCATCGAAAAAACTCACGAAGAGCGCTATCGCAAGCTCTTAGACAATGTGAAGAAAGAGCAGGTATTCTCAAAAGACGGTGACGTCATCTGGCAATGCAGCAACTGCGGACACATCGTCATTGGCAAGAAGGCTCCCGACATTTGTCCCGTATGCGACCACCCACAGGCTTACTTCCAGGTGAAGGCAGAGAACTATTAAACCAACAATAAAGCTCCTCGCCTGAGGAGCTTTATTTATTTCTATTTCAATTCGCGCTTAAAGAAGGATACGCACTGCCTAAACAGGTGGTTGCGGCTATTTCCACCGTTAATACTGTGGTTGCAGTCGGTATAGACCAACTGGCTGTAGTCCTTGTCGGCCTGAATTAGTGCTTTGGTATAGTCTGCCGTATTGCGATAGTGCACATTGTCGTCAGCCAGACCATGACAAATCAACAGGGCACCATGCAACTGGGCGGCACGACCAATAGGACTTTCATCATATCCCAAAGGATTCTCGTTGGGAGTACGCATATAGCGTTCAGTATAGATGGTGTCGTAATAGCGCCACGACGTAGGAGGCGCAATGGCGATACCGGCACGGAACACGTCCCTACCCTCTGACATGGCCATCAAGGTATTGAATCCACCGAAGCTCCAGCCCCAAATAGCGATACGGTCTTTGTCGACATAAGTCTGCTGACCCAGCCAGAGGGCTGCTTCTACTTGATCGCGGGATTCCAACTGTCCAAGTTTCTGGTAGGTGCATTTCTCGAAATCGGCACCGCGACCACCCGTACCGCGATTGTCAACACATACACAGAGGAATCCTTGTTGGCAGAGGTACTGTTCGAGTAGTGCCCCCTGCCCCATCATACCGATGTTCCAACTGTTGGTTACCTGCTGGTTACCTGGTCCGCCATACTGGTACATAATAACAGGATAACGTTTGCTCGCATCGAAATCAGCAGGCTTCACCATCCATCCGTTGAGGGTTATGCCCTCAGATGTTGCAAAGGTAAATAGTTCTCGTTTACCAAGCTCATAATCAGACAGTTGGTCGCTTAGGCGCTTATTATCCGAAAGTGTTTTCAAAACCTTTCCACTATGATTGCAAAGAGCCACTGTGGTAGGATTATTCAGGTCACTCCACGTATGGATGAAGTATTGGTAATTGCTACTAAACAGAGCTGTACTCCATCCACTTCGAGGTGTCAGACATTCACGACGGCCATTGCTGGAAGCCACCCAGACGCGCTGGTCAGTGACACCGTTTTCATGAGAGGCGAAATAGGTGTTACCAGTCTTCTCATCATAGCCGTAAACTGTACTAACTTCATAGTTGCCGCTGTCAACCTGACGCAACAGCTGACCATTGAGATTATACAGATATAGGTGCATATTGCCATCACGATCACTGGGAAGCAGGATATGACTGTCGGTAATGCGAATACCACTGATGGCCTCGTCACGGATGTACTTGTCAACTTTCTCCTCAATGACCATCTGGCTGACGGTAGACAGAGGATTGGCCATATAGATACGCAGACAATCTTGATGGCGGTTCAAAGTATAGACGGCAACACGCGACGAATCAGAGGTTGTCACAAGGCGAGGAATATAACCGTCAGCATCCATCGGCACCTGCAACTGGCGAATCTTTTTACTCAAGATATCGTAACTCCACACGCTGACGGTAGAGTTCTGACCACCAGCAAGGGGATATTTGTAGTCATAACCACCATCGCTCTTGGGGATATGATATTCCTCAACGGCTTTCTCATCATAACGAACCCACACGATCTGCTTTGAGTCTGCAGTAAACACCATGGCGCGGTTGTTGCTAAACTCTTCTTCATTGACCCAGTCGGGGATACCATTGATAATCTGATTGCGCACTCCATCCTTAGTAACCTGTACTTCAGCGTTACCATATAACAGTTTGACAATAAAGATGTTATTGTTACGAATAAAAGCTACCTGTTGGCCATCAGGAGAGAATAGTGGAGTCTGTTGAGGACCACCATCAGACAGAGGTTCAAGACGGTTGTTTCGGATGCTATATATAAAATAGGTGGCAGTAAACGAATGGCGATAGATACGCTTCGTATTTGTCTGGATGAGCATCCGACGACCGTCTGGGCTCATCTGGTAACCATCTATCTTTTCCAAATTAGCGCCCTTGACTGTGGACACATCAAACAAGGTTCCTACAGACTGACCAGTCTTAAACGAATACTGAACAATCCGCTTTCCATCATCACTCAACGCAGCATACGTCTCACCATCAGACAGGGAACGGACAGCCGCCATTGATTCACCTCGGAAATCACCACGGGTCATCTCTTTCAGACTTAGTTTTTTACCGCTTGTCGATACTGCCAATAGTATGGCTATCGTCAACCATATTGCTTTTCTCATCATATTCAGATTTTAATCAATTGCAAAATTACAAAGAAAAAACGAGCTAACCAAACAGCCAGCTCGCTTTTATGTTTTTTTGAAGGATCTGATCAGTGCCTTTGAACGTTTCTCTTCAGCTTGCCAATAGCGTGCTCTAAAGGCTCTGACGGTTCAATGATATTATAAGCGGCCCAAAAGTCTGGATCTTCGAAATAAGCCACCTTATCATAGAACCGCTCGCGCAGGCCAAACGACGAACGGCCACGCGGACGCTTCACTTCTCTACCCTGCTGCAGACGGTCGGTGACCACCATCTCACTCACCGTCGTATAGGTCGAGGCAAAAAGCCGCCTCTTCCAATCACAATTGAAGCGCATCACATTACGCACATAGCTCATACGTGTAACACCCTCATCGTCTGTCTCGTAGGTAATGGTAACCGACAATTCCTTGGGCCGGAAGTGCAAACCTAACGGCTTCTTTACTAACATCAATTCAGAAGCTTTCCGCCAGTCACGCATGTCAAGTTCTAATTCAGCACGCGTAAATGCCAGCATATCCTGATCAATATACAGCAAACCCGTCATCTGCGGAAAAACCACAGGACCTTTAGGCGAAAGTCTAATAACATATTGCAGGCGGTCGGCTATCTTGACTGGCATCTCCAGACGTAAATCGTAACGGGACAAATTGTCTTCATTCAAAAGATAGTCTGGACATTTAGCCACATCAACCATCAGGGGCATTACAGGACCACCCTGAATTTTAACTCCCAAAGTATCCTTCGCTTTCATACTCATCAGTCGACGCCCTTTTTGTATGGCAACAGCATCGTGCTCAGGGCCATAGCTGTAATCTGATTTATACATGTCCATCACAGCCTCGGCAACAGAAACATAACGGCTTCCACATCGCGCAGTTTCACGATAGAAACAGCGCATCAGCTCTGGCTCTTGCGGATAGTTCACGTCGAGACGACGCATAGCTGCTCGAAGAATCGACAAAGCATTATCTGCAGAGACAAGCACCTCCTGCAAATTCACTGAACTTGTCGTCAAAGCAATCTGTATCGATTGTTCAACATCTGTTTTAACCTTCATACTACGCGACTGATAACCAATATGGCTCACATGGATAAAACGGGGCTCCTGAAGAACCTTCAGCGTGAAACGTCCTTCTTCGTTTGTCACAGTATGCACTTGTATCTTAGCATCCACATCAGACATATTGTTACATTCTACTGTAACACTAACATGAGGTAAGGAACGACCTGTCTGACGATCAGTCACTACACCGCTCACCACCATTTGTGCACTAACCGACAGCACGGCCAGCAATAACATACATAAGAGAACAATCCTTCTTTTCATCTTCACTCCTCCATTATATTGTCCACAAAGATAAAAATATTTTTCGAAACTTCCAAACATTTCAATGAAAAACATTAGTTTTACTGTAACAGAGGAAAACAATACAAACACGAAAAAGACCCTCTCATCAATGTTGATGAAAGGGTCTCTCTTCTGAAAAGTGGCGGCCTCCTACTCTCCCGCATTGCATTGCAGTACCATCGGCGCAAGCGGGCTTAACTTCTCTGTTCGGAATGGGAAGAGGT